>Ga0209066_10002649_pt1 | contig 21430 bp, 20 predicted proteins | sample All_14_2_FD_187198 | JGI IMG/M metagenome (GOLD analysis project Ga0209066, IMG submission 187198) | Freshwater microbial communities in response to fracking from Pennsylvania, USA - Allegheny Zone_MetaG_DW_15 (SPAdes) (version 2) ... | reverse complement strand
GTCCAGGTGCGGGTTAAAGTAACTGCCGCCGATGCCCAGCGCGAACAGGATCAGCGAAAAAGCGTCGTTGATCATCATGGTCTCGAAATCGATCACGCTGACTACGATGAGCACGTAAACGGCCAGCAGGCTGACCGCCAGCCAGCCAGGGTGGCTCCACCACCGGGCCACGAACACGGCCGTCAGCACGCCGGTGAGCAGCTCCACGAACGGATATTGGGCGGAGATGGGCTCGGCGCAGGCGCGGCAGCGCCCGCGCAGCAGCATGTAGCTCAGCACGGGGATATTGTCGTAAGGCTTGATAGGCGCCAGGCATTTCGGGCAGCGGGACGGCGGAAAAACTATGGATTCGTCCTTGGGCAGCCGGGAAATGCAGACATTGAGGAAGCTGCCGAACAGCAGGCCCAGGACGAAAGCGAGAAGCACGATTGACATGGCTATATTCTAACAATTGGCCGGACATAAAAAAACCCCGCGCCCTAAGACGCGGGGTTCTTTTTTAGGTATACCTTGTATTAGAAGGCGGACCAGGGGGTGTTGATGGCGGTGCTGCTGCGGCCCTTGATGTCCTCGTGGGTGCAGCTGACCTGGAGGTTGCCCCAGGTGGTGCCAACGTTGGGGTCACCGAAGTAAGCCCAGCCGCCGGCGTCGGCGACAGCGGCGCCGGAGGCCACAAGGACCACGGTGCGGATGTCCTGGTGCGCGGTGCCCGGCAGCTTGGCTATCGGGATCTCGGCGATATACTTGGCCTGGTCGGTGAGACAGCTCAGGACGGAACCGGCCGCCTCAGTGTTGGACGGGAACCAGCCTTCGTTGTCGCCGTAATACACCTGTATGGCGCTGCGGACCGAGGAGAGCGCGCCCTTCGTGGCGCCTTCCTTGGACTTGTTGATCAGGTCGGCGAACTTCGGTATGGCGATGGCAGCCAGAATACCGATGATGGCGACGACGATCATGAGCTCTATCAGGGTGAAGCCCTTTTTATTGTTCTTCATTAGTTTTACTTCCTCCTTAACTTGCCCCCCATGGATGATATATAGATAATGCCTCAGGGGTTCTCTAAAATCTACATAATCCGCCAACCCTTGTCAAATAAAAAATCCCCCTTTCGGGGGATTCGTTATTTCGGGGTCGGCCAAACTGGCGGGGCGGACTGCGCTTCCCGCTTTTGCTTCGGACGCCCGAACTTTTTTCGAAGAAAAAAGTTCGGGGTGGACTACGCTATCCTGCGCTTCTTCCCGGACACAAAGAATATTTTTCGAAGAAAAAGATTCGGAGAGGAAGGGATTCGAACCCTTGATACCCTTTCGAGTATACAGACTTTCCAGGTCTGCGCCTTCAACCACTCGGCCACCTCTCCATTTAAACTGTTCAAAGAGCTTCAGGCCACCCCTCCTGAGAGGAGTTCCTGACAACGCTGCCGCATAACCGTTTTACAATTTTAGGATATTTGGTAACATGAAACAATGGCGAAAGAGGAAAAGCAGGATAAAATCGAGCAGGTGGCGACCAACCGCAAGGCCAGGTTCGATTATTTCATCACCGACACCTACGAGGCCGGCCTCTCCCTGGAGGGCCCTGAGGTCAAGTCGCTGCGCCTAAAGCAGGCCACGCTGACCTCCGCTTTCGCCCGCGCCGAAAAGGACGGCCTGTACCTCTACGGCCTCCACATAGCGCCCTACGCCTACAATACCCTGAAAGAAATAGATCCGGTGCGCACCCGCAAGCTCCTGCTGCGCGCCCCCGAGATACGCAAGCTCACCGGCGCGCTGGCCACCAAGGGCATGTCCCTGGTGGCGCTGGAAGTGTACTTCAAGAACGGCTGGGCCAAGGTTCTGCTGGGCCTGGCCAAGGGCAAGAAGGCCGGCGACAAGCACGAATCCATCAAGAAGCGGGACGCGGACCGGGAACTGCGCCGGGAGTACAAGGACAAATTCAAAGGCTAGCGGCGCCCCCCAAATAAAAAAGCCCCGGAGACGGGGCTTTTTTTTTGCGCCCGGAGGGGCCTAGAACCTGAAACCGGCGCTGGCGTTCACCAGCGCCCTGTCGTGCGTGTAGGTGAGCCCGGCGGCCAGGTAGCCCAGGTTCATCTTGGCGCGCAGGCCGGCCGTGAAGCGCGGCTCGGAGACGCGCACCTGCTTGCCGGTCAGCGCCGCGTCTCCCACCGTCTGGGCTTCCAGGCGGGTAAAGTCGTAGCCCACGCCCAGGAACGGCGCCACCACCGGGACATTGATGGAGCAGACCAGGCTGGTGTTGAAATGGACGGCGTAGAAGTAGCGGTGCGTGGCCATGTTGGCCATGCCCACCAGCGTGGCGTTGACCTTGTATTTCTCGTCGGAAACGTTCCAGAGGCCGTAGCGCAGCCCGCCGCCGGCCACCGAGATGCCCTCGAAGGAGCCGCCCCGCACGAAACCGTCCACGCGGTACGGCATGCCTATCTCCGCCTGAATCACGCCCAGGCCGAAAACGTTGTCGCGCTTGAGGATAGTATTGTTGTGGGAGGGCTTGAGCTGCATCATGCCGCGCGCGCCCAGGTCGAAACCGCCGAAGCCCAGCGGCCTGGCGGTCTGGTTGGAACCCGAGCCGAGCAGGCTGCCCAGGTCGGCCGTGAAAGGCTTGAGCGCGGAGGCGGAAGCGTTGTAGAAATTATCGTAGCCCGCGGCCGAGACGACGGAGGCGCGGAGCAGCAGCGCGAGGACCGGGAGCAGTATCTTTTTTGACATGGAAAAACCTCTGTTATTAATCGCCGGTGCCGCCGAGCACTTCCTTAACCGTGGTGAGGCCGAGCAGCACTTTCTCCAGGCCGTCCATGGCTATCGTGCGCATGCCGTTGCGCATGGCGATCTCCTTGACGGGGATGGCGGAAGGGTCCTTGAGCAGCTGCATGCGGATCTCGTCGTTGAGGATGAGCAGCTCGTGCATGCCGCAGCGGCCCTTGAAGCCGGTGCCCTTGCAGATGTCGCAGCCCTTGGGCTTCCAGATCTTGGAGCCGGCGGGGATCTTGACGTTATTGGCTTCGAAAACGGCTATCTCTTCGGGGCTGGGCGCGCCCTCTTCCTTGCAGTCCTTGCACAGGCGGCGCGCGAGGCGCTGGGCCAGCACGGCCTTCATGGTGTTGGCCACCACGAAGCGCGGCAGGCCCATCTGCGTGAGGCGCTCGAGGGCCGAGGGCGCGTCGTTGGTGTGGATGGTGGAGAACACGAGGTGGCCGGTCATGGCGGCTTCCAGCGCTATATGCGCCGTCTCTTCGTCGCGGATCTCGCCGACCATGATGACGTCGGGGTCGAGGCGCATGAAAGAGCGCAGGGCGCTGGCGAAGTCGAATTTCTTGTTGGCGCCCAGGCTCACGTCGGGGTTGACCGGCACCTGAATGATGCCATCGATATTGTACTCCACCGGGTTCTCGGCGGTGATGATCTTGATGTCGGGGCGGTTGACGTAGTTGAGGCAGCCGTAAAGCGTGGTGGATTTGCCCGAGCCGGTGGGGCCGCAGACCAGCATCAGGCCGAAGTTCTTCTTGCCGCCGATGCCCTTGAACTGGTCCAGCAGCTTCTTCTCGGTGTCGGGCAGGAAGCCCATGATCTTGATGTCCACGCGCACCGACGCGCGGTCGAGGATACGCATCACGCAGCTCTCGCCGAACACGGTGGGCACTATCTCGACGCGGAACTCTATGGGGTTGCCCTTGGCGATGATCTGGATGCGGCCGCTCTGCGGGATGCGCCGCTCCGTGATGTTCATCGAATTCGACATGATCTTGATCTTGGCGCTGATGGCCTGGCGGTAGGCCCAGGGGATCGTGAAAGAGGCCGCGCGCAGCATGCCGTCCACGCGGTAGCGCACCATCACCTTGGAATTCTTGCCGTTGGGGTCCTCGAACGGCTCTATGTGGATGTCGGAAGCCTTGATGCTGAGCGCGCCGAGGATGATGGCGTTCACCAGCTTTTCCACTTCGGGCGCGCTGGCGTCCACGTCGCTGATGTCCTTCTTTTCTTCGGAGGCCATCGAGATGGCGCCCTCGTCCCCTTCGGGGACGGTCTGGGACTGCTGCACCTGCTCCACCAGCTGGGCCACCTGCGCGCTGTCCTGCTTGCCGTAAACGGTGTCGAGCACCTTCAGGATCCACGGGGCCAGGGCCAGGTAAGGCTTGACGTCGAGGCCCGTGCGCAGGCCGATGTCTTCGAGAATAAGGAAATCGCGGGGGTCCGCCATGGCCAGCGCCAGGGCGTTGTCCTGGCGGGCGAACGGGACGCACATCTGCTTGCGGGCTATCTGCTCGGGCAGCAGCTGCACCACCTCGGCCGGCGGCTCCATCTTGGACAGGTCCACGGCCTTGAAGCCCCATTCGTCGGCCAGCACCTTGAGCAGCTGCAGCTCGGGGATGAGCTTGCCTTCCAGGAGCGACTGCTGCACGTGCCGGCCGTCCTTCTTGGCGTTATCCTCCACCGCGGCCATCTGCTCTTCGGATATGAGTTTACCCTCTATGAGGATTTCCCTCATGTTCCGTTTGCGCTGAAGACCTTTGGGCGGTGGCATGCGTTATTATTATAAATCTATTTGACTGAAACTTACAAGGCGGATTTTAGGGCCCTTTCAAGGGGTGAACTCCAGCTCGTCCCCCTCCTCCACGCGGCCGGCGGCTCGGCCCGACGGCAATTCCAGCACGCCGCGGGCCCCGGCCACCCAGGGCGAGAAGCGCCAGGGCCGCAGGTTTTCGATGACCCGCAGTACGCGGTTCTGGCGGTCCACAAAAACCGCATCTATCGCAAATCTCATAAAGCACATGTGTATCATGGCGCAGGGCTCAAGCCAGAGGCCCTCTTCCTGCCCCAGGCCGGCGCGCGGAATGAGGCCGAACAGCCTGGTCTCGAAAGTCTCGGCCCTGGCGGCCGAACCGCTGACCTGCCGCCCCTTGGTCTTGTTGAAAACTATCACCGTTCCCCCTTCTAGCGCAGCAGCGCGAACTTGCCGGTAGCGGAATCCTGGTCGGTCCGGACGCGGAAAACATAAACGCCGCTGGCGACTTCGGCGCCGTACTCGTTGCGGCCGTCCCAGGTAAGGCCGCTCAGTTTTTTAACCAGTTCCCCTTCGGCGGTGTAAATTTTTATTTCCAGGCCGGCATTGTCGAAGCCGGGCGCCGTCTTGAAGGCCAACAGCCGGTGCGCGGCGGGCCGGAAAGGGTTGGGGTAGGCGGAGGCCTTCTTCTCGCCGGCGGCGTAGCTCCGGCAGGGAACTACTTTGCAAACAGCCTTGTAAGCGTTGACGCGGCCCCAGCCGTATTCCCGGTCGGGGCCGGCGGGGCCCAGGTCGTCGGCGGAAGTCTTGAGCGCGTCGAACACAGCCGCCGCGGTATAGGAGGGTTTGGCGGACCAGACCAGCGCCGCCACCCCGGCCGCCAGCGGCGAGGAGAAGGAGGTGCCGCTGGCCGCGGCGTAGGCGTTGTTGAGGTCGGTGGTATAGAGTTCCACGCCGGGCGCCGCCAGGCCCCGCGAGATCATTTCGGTGCCGTAATTGGAGAAGGCAGCCGGCTGGTCCTGCATGTCGGTGGCAGCTATGGCGTAGACATTATTGCAGACGGCCGGCGAGTCTATCACCGGCGCCCCCTCGTTGCCGGCGGCGGCAAAGACCATCAGGCCGGCCCCCGCCGCGGCGTTCACGGCGGTCTGCATGGGCGCGGAGCAGCCGCCGGGGCTGCCCAGGCTTATATTGATAACTACCTTGCCCAGCTCAGGGGTATTGTGCTGCGGTATCAGCTCGCTGACGGCCGCGGCGATGGCGCCCTCGTCGGTGCTGCAGGAGAGGGGACCGGCGGCGTCGGCGCAGACCTCGGTGCAGCCGGAGTCGGAGAAGACCTTCATGGAGATCAGCCGCGCGCCCCACGAGACGCCGGCCACGCCGGCGGAATTGTCGGAGGCGGCGGCGGCCACGCCGGCCACGCGCGTGGCGTGGTTGCAGGCGGCCGTGGGCGGCTGGTCGTCGGAAACTGTCGGGAAAGCCTCGGGCGTAAAGGCCCGGCTGGTACCGACCAGCTTGCCGGCGAGCTCGGGGTGGGAGCCGTCTATGCCGGTGTCGATGACGGCCACCGTGACGCGGCTGCTGACGCCGGTCTCGTACTCCCAGGCGCCGTAAGCCTGCACGCGGGCCAGGGCGTACTGGGCGTTTACATAGGGATCGGCCGGCACGCGGCTGGCGCGGTAGACGCGGTTGGGCTCCGCCCAGTCCACGGCGGGCAGCGCTTTAAGGAAGTCCAGGCCGGCCTGCACGCCGTAGTCTTCGGGGAAAGCCACGATGGACCAGTTGAAGCGCCCGAAGGTGCGGGCGATGGCGAAGCCGGCCGGGGCCAGCTGCGCCGCGGCGGCGGCGGTGGAGACTCCGGCGCGGAAGCGCACCAGCGCCGAGCCGGAGACGGCGTCGAGGTGGGCGACGGCGCCCGAAGCGGGCGAGACGCGCCGCAGGCGCTCTATCTTGCGGGCGTAGGCGCCGGCGGGCGGCAGCAGCAGCAGGGCCGCCAGGGCGAGGGTCGCCGGCTTCCCGTACAGTTTCATTATTTGCCTTTCTTGGTCCAGGCCGCGATGACGGCGGACTCGAGGGCGCTCTTGAAGGCCCCGTCGGTGAAGACGAGGGCGGGCGGGAAGGCCACCCAGAAGGCGCCCTCCTCCTTTTTAGAAACCATCACGCCGGCGGTCACCTGCAGTTCGCCGTCGATGACGATCTCGGCGTTGGCCACGCGCACCGGCGATTTGAGGGGTTTCAAGGCCTCTACTTTGGCCTTGGGCCTGGCGGGACTCTTGACCGGGGAGCAGCCGTTCTTGAAACAGGTTTCCAGACGGCCGTAGAGGGCCTTGGAGAGCAGGCGGATATCGATGTAGGTGCGGCCTTTGTTCTCGGTGGCGGGCAGCACCACGGCGCCCCCCTCCCAGCCGATGCCGGCCACGGCGAACGGGCCGAACGAGAACTCGGCGGAGGCGGCGCCTTTCACCTGGGCCGGCTTCACCGCCGCTACCTGCAGCGCGCCGGCGGCCTGCGCGGCCAGGCAGAGCAGGAGGGCGCTAACGAGCCTTCTCATTTTCCCTCCGCACGATGGCGACCAGGTTGTAGATGTCGTCGAGCTCGTAGTCCGCGCCGGAGACCGGCGTGTCGAACTCGTTGCCGTACTTGGCCCAGGCGGTCTTCATGCCCAGGGCCTTGGCGCCCTTGATGTCGCGCTCGGCCCAGTCCCCCACCATGATGGCGGCGCCGGGCTCCACTTCCATCAGCGACAGGACCTTCTTGAACGGCTTGGGGGACGGCTTCTTCTCGCCGGTGTCCTCGAAGGTGACCACGTGCTCGAAGTAGTGGTGCAGCCCGAGGCCGACGATGCGCATCCAGACGGAGAGGCGCGGCGCGTCCGAGACCACGCCCATGCGCACGCCCATCTTGAGCAGGTCGGTCAGCGCCATCTTCACGTGCGGGTAGAGGGTCATGTGGCCCTCCTTGGCGCGCTTGTAGCCGATGATGCCGGCGGCGAGGATCTTGGGATCCACCTTGCCGAACTCCTTCATCAGCACCTTGTCGAAGATGTTCTGGTCCTCGATGCCTTCCTTCCAGTAGATCTCGAAGATCTTCTCCCGGAGCTGCTCCTTGTGCATGGGCAGGCCGGCGTCTATCATGGCGTCCACGGCCGCGTCCACCGCGGCGCGCTTCATGCGCATGAAGTCCATCAGCGTGTTGTCTATGTCGAGGATCACCGCTTTTATCATATCAGCTCCGGGCCCGGGGGCCGCTTATTTTGAAACGCGCTCGACGTAGGTGCCGGTGCGGGTGTCCACCCGGATCTGGTCGCCTTCGTTGATGAACATGGGCACCTTCACCACCAGGCCGGTGTTCACGGTGGCGTCCTTCATGGTGTTGGAGACGGTGTCGCCGCGCACGCCGTCTACGGTGTGGGTGACGGTCATCACCAGGTTGGCGGGCAGCTGGATGGTGAAGAAGGCGTCGTTGAGGTAGATGCCTTCCACGGGCATGTTCTCGGTCATGTAGGGCAGCATCGTCTTGAGCTTCTCCTTGGGCATGCCCACCTGCTCGAAGGTGGTGTCGTCCATGAAGTAGGCCATGTCGGCTTCCGAGTACACGTAGGTCTTGGGGCGCTTTTCCACCATCACGTCCTTGAATTTGTCCTCGGGGCGGTAGGCGGTCTCGATGATCGAGCCGGTCTCGATGTTGGTCAGCTTCACGCGCACCACGGCGCGGGCCTGGGACTTGCGGTGATGCTGCACGGTCATCACCTCGACCATCTGGCCGTTCTCGTTGATGAACATGCTGCCTTCTTTGAATTGACTTGCGAGTATCATGTGTGTCTCCTGTTTGTTTTAGTTGAAACTGCCTACATGCCCCTGACCGGGGCCGGGTTGCCGGCGCGGTACGCCATGGCCTTCAGCGCGAGTATGCGCTTCTCCATCGGCGGGTGCGTGGCCAGCAGGTCCGCCGCGAAACCGGATTTTTCCTCGATGAGGCTGCCCCGCGGGTCGGCGATGCACATGTGCGCCACGCCGTTATTGACGGCGTTGGTGGGCATCACGGCGGCGCGAATCTTCTCCAGCGCGGAGATTAGGCCCTCGGGGTTGCGGGTGAGCTCGGCGCCGGTGGCGTCGGCGAGGAATTCGCGCTGGCGCGAGATGGCCATGGCCAGGATGCGGGAGATCAGCGGGGCCAGCAGGACGAGGACGATCCAGAGCAGGAACAGCAGCGCGGCGCCGCCTCCCCCGCTCCTGCGGTTGGAGCCGCCCGAAGAGGAACCGCGGTAAGCGCTCCTGCCCCGGTAGCGCGAGCTGCGCCCGGCGAAATCGGAAAGGAGGGCGATGGCGCCCATCAGGGCGGCCACCACCGTCATCAGGCGGATGTCGTAATTGCGCACGTGGCCCATCTCGTGGGCCACCACGGCCTGCAGCTCCTCGCGGTTGAGCGAAACCAGCAGGCCTTCCGTGACGGCGATGACGGAGTTGGCCGGGCTGGTGCCGGTGGCGAAGGCGTTGAGGTCCTGGTCGGGGACTATGTAGGCGGCGGGGGCCGGCAGGCCGGAGGCGGTGGCCATCTCGGTCACGACGTTGATGAACTGCTTCTCCCGCTCGTCGAGCGGGTTCGCGCGGCGGGCCATGGTGGAGCGCAGCACCATGCGCGCGCCGTTGAAATAGCTGTTGAGCATCAGGCCCGCGCTCACGATGAGCGCCAGGATGGTGCCGAAAGGAACGTTGTTGCCGCCGCCCTGGTAGCGCCCGGGGGCGACGCTCTCCTGGTAGGCGGTGTTGGCGAGGTCTCCCACGGAGGTCAGGTCCCGGCCGAAGTTAAAATAAAAATAGTCGAACCCCAGGCCGATGACCAGGAAAAAAGCGGCGAACGCGGCCAGGATGAGGACCGTCGTGCGCCTGTTGGAAGCCTGCTGTTCGTAGATGTTCATTAAAAAACCGGCCGCCGGGGTTGGCCCGGCGGCCGGAGAGGTTTTTTAGATCGCGAGGTTGACCTTGGGGTTCTCGCGCTCGGGGGAATCGGCCGGAAGCTCCCACAGCTCGGAGGCCGAGAAGCCCAGCAGGGCCGCGAACAGGTTGGTCGGGAACACCTGCTGCGCGGTGTTGAACTTGGTCACCACGTCGTTGTAGAACTGGCGGGCGAAGGCGATCTGGTTCTCGGTGTGGGTCAGCTCTTCCATCAGCTTCTTGACGGATTCGTTGGCCTTGAGGTTGGGATAGTTCTCGGACAGGGCGAACAGCCGGCCCAGGGCCTGGGTCAGCATGCCTTCCTTGGCCAGGATGTCGTGCGTGCTGCCGCCCTGCCCCGCCGTGACGGCGGCCGCGCGGGCCTGGATAACGCGCTCGAGGGTTTCCCGCTCGAACTTCATCTCGCCCTTGACGGACTCGATGAGATTGGGGATCAGGTCGTGGCGCCGCTTGAGCTGCACGTCGATCTGGCGGAACGCGTTGGCCACCTGGTTGCGCAGGCGCACCAGGCCGTTGAACGTGAACACCAGGTAAGCCGCCAGGGCCAGCAGTACTATGGCTAATATGATCATGCTATGTCCTCCCTATTATTTCGCCGCGGACTTCGTCATTATCTCGCAGCCCGTCTTGGTCACGAGCACCGAATCTTCTATGCGCACGCCGAACTTGCCGTTGAGGTAGATGCCCGGCTCCACCGTGACGGCCATGCCGGCGCGCAGCGCCACGTCCACCCGGGTGTTGACCCTGGGGAACTCGTGGATCTCCAGGCCGATGCCGTGGCCGGTGCCGTGGATGAAGTACTGGCCGTAGCCGGCGTCGGAGATGGTGTCGCGGCAGGCTTTGTCCACGGCGATCGCGTTCACGCCCGCCTTCACCTTGGCCAGGCCCGCCTTCTGCGCGGCCAGCACTATCGAGTAGACCTTCTTGAATTCCTCGGTGGGCCGGCCGTGGAAATAAGTGCGGGTGATGTCGGAGCAGTAGTGGTTGTAGACGCAGCCGTAGTCCAGCAGCACGGCCTCGTTGTTCTTAAGTTTCCGCTCGGAGCTCACGTGGTGCGGCAGGGCCGAGTTGGGGCCGAAGCCGACGATGAGGTTGAAGGACGGGCCCTTGGCGCCCATCGCCTGCATGATGTCCTCGAGCTCGCGGTAGACGGAGAGCTCGGTGCGGCCGGTCTTTATGCGGGGCTTGATCAGGCCGAAAGCCTTGCCGGCTATCAGGCAGGCCTTGCGCAGGTCCTGCGCCTCCTGGCCCTCCTTGATGGCGCGCAGGGAGCCTACCAGGCCGCCCTTCTCGGCCAGGCCGTTCTTGCGCCAGAAATTGCCGCGGTTATAGGTCTCGTACTCGGGGTCGAAAGCGGTCTTGGCCAGCTTGTACTTGCGGCGCAGGTCCAGCACGGCCTGCTCGAAGCCGCCCTCGGGCACCACCGGCTCCACGTGGGGCGCCTTGGCCTTGAAATCCTGCAGCAGCATGTTGGGCACTATGCCCCAGGCGGCGTTGCGCGACACCAGCAGCAGGTAGTCGTCCATGTGGTAGCCGGTCAGGAAGCCGATGTCCAGGTTGCGGGTCACCACGATGGCGTCGAGGCGCTCGCGCTTGAGCAGCCCCTGCAGGTCTTTGATGCGCTTGGCGTGTATGTTCATATGTCCACCCCGGGAAACAGGTTAGTCCCGGTCCAGGCCGGGGCTCCTATTATACAATTTTTATATTATCGGTACCGGGCGGTGCGCAGCAGGCCGGCGCGGTTGAGCAGGAACTCGGCGGCGGCCAGCAGCGTGCCCAGGCCGTAGCGCACGCTGGCCGCAAAAGAGATGGACGAGGCGTCGCCGAAATACTTGGCCGGCACGGGGATATCCCCGATGCGCAGGCCCCTGAAGGCGGCCTGGAAGAGCAGTTGGGAGTCGAAAGAGAAGCCGTCGTCGTTGCCGGCCCAGGAGACGCTCTCCAGCGCGGCCCGCGAGTAGGCCCGCAGGCCGCTGTGCCACTCGCCCAGGTTCTGTCCCGCGGCCAGGTTCTCGACCATCGTCAGGAACCGGTTCGCGGCGTATTTATAGACCGGCATCCCCCCCGCCAGGGCCTCGGCGCGGGTGCGGATGCGGTTGCCCAGCACGATGTCGCAGATGCCGCCCTCGATGATGCCCGTCATGAACGGGATCACGCGGGGATCGTACTGGTAGTCCGGGTGCAGCATCGCCACGATGTCGGCGCCGCGCTCCAGCGCCAGGGCGTAGCAGGTCTTCTGGTTGGCGCCGTAACCGAGATTTCGGGGGTGCCTGCGGGCCGTCAGGCCCAGGCGCAGCGCCAGTTCGTAGGTGCCGTCTGAGGAACAGTCGTCCACCAGGATGACCTCGTCGAAAGCGCCGGCCGGCAGGGCGGCCACGGTGGCCTCGAGGGTTTTGGCGGCGTTATAGGCCGGCAGGACGATGATCTTCTTCATTTGGCGGCGAAGGCGGCGGCCAGGGCGGCGTACTGCTCCAGCGAGAGCTCCTGCGGCCGCGCGGTGGGCTTGAGGCCCAGCGCGGCCACGGCGGCGGCGGAGACGGCCTTCTCGACGCCGCACAGGGACAGCGAATTGATGAGCGTCTTGCGGCGGTGGCTGAAAGCCTTGCGGATGAGCGCGCGGAAAGCGGCCTCACGGGCCGGGTCGGGGAAATAAGTCCGGGGCCGGAAGCGCAGCACTGAGGAATCCACGGCGGGCACCGGGCTGAAGCTGGCCGCGCCGATGTCCATCAGCAGCTCGGCCGAGGCGCGCGAGGCGGACAGCAGCGACAGGTAGCCGTAGTCGCTGTCGCCGGGCGCGGCGGTGATGCGGCGCGCCACCTCTTTCTGGAACATGAACACCGCGGCGGCGGTGCCGGGGTAGAGCAGGGTTTTCTCCAGGATGGCGGTGGAGCATTCATAGGGCAGGTTGCCGATGAAGGCGGCGCGGCCCGGGCCGGCTACCGCCGCCAGGTCGGCCTGCAGGAAATCCGTATTCACTATCTCCAGTCCCGGGAACCGCTCGCGCAGCGCCGGCAGCAGGGCCTTGTCTATCTCCACGGCCCGCATGCGCGGGTATTTGGGGTACAGGAACTCGGTAAGGGCGCCGCCGCCGGGGCCGATCTCGGTGACGGAATCGAAAGATTCCTCGTCGAGCGCGTCGGCTATGGCGGCGCAGATGCCCGCGTCTTTCAGAAAAACCTGGCTGTATTTTGGCATTTGTTATTTAGCGCTGGAACGACTCGGCCAGCATTCCCGTCTTGAGCTTTATCTCCTCGCCCAATTTCCACACGTCGCCGGCGCCCAGCGTCAGGAAGACGTCCCCTGGGCGCAGCTCCTTGAGCGTCTCCAGCACCCCGCCGAAGGCGGAGGCCGGCGCGCCGTTGCGCAGCAGCGCGCGCAGGATCAGGCCGGAATCCACGCCGGGCAGCGGCTTCTCGCCGGCCGCGTAGACCGGGGCCACGTACACGCGGTCGGCCCGGCCGAAGGCGCGGCCGAACTCCTTGTGGAGCAGCGCGGTGCGGCTGTAGCGGTGCGGCTGGAACAGCGTCACTATGCGGCGGCCGGGGAACAGCCCGCGCGCCGCTTCCAGCGTGGCGCGGATCTCGGTCGGGTGGTGCCCGTAGTCGTCGAAGAAGTCCACGCCGCCCGCCGAGCCCAGCCGGTCCATGCGGCGCTTCACGCCGGCGAAATTCCAGAGGCCGGCCGCGAGCCGGTCGAAGCCGAAGCCGAGGTAGGAGCCGGCGGCCAGCGCCAGCAGCGAGTTGCGCACGTTATGCGCGCCGCCGCAGCGCAGCTTTATCGGGCCCTTGGAGCGGCCGCGGAACCAGGCCTTATAGGTAGTCCCGTCCGCGGAGAATTTAACGTCCCTGGCCTGCCAGTCGGCGTCCCGGCCGGTGCCGCAGGTCACCATAGGCGTCTTGACCAGCGGCAGGATCTCGCGGATGACGGGGTCGTCGGAGCAGAGCGCGGCCAGGCCGTAGAACGGCACCTTGTTGATGTGCCGCACGAAGGCCTCTTTCAGCGCGGCCATGCTGCCGTAATGGTCGAGGTGGTCGGAATCGATGTTAGTGACGCAGGTGACCAGCGGCGAGAAATAGAGGAAGGAGCCGTCCGACTCGTCGGCCTCGGCCACCAGGTAATGGCCCCCGCCCAGCTTGATATTGGAGCCTGCGCCCTTGATGATGCCGCCTACCACGGCGGTGGCGTCGGCGCCGGCGGCCTCGAGGGCCGCGGCGGTCATGGTGGTGGTGGTGGTCTTGCCGTGAGTGCCGGCGATGGTGACGGTCTTCTTGAGGCGCGCCAGGCTCGAGAGCATCAGGGCGCGGCGCGCCACCGGCAGGCCGCGCCGGAAGGCGGCGGCCAGTTCGGGGTTATCGGGTTTCACGGCCGAGCTCACCACCACCACGTCGGGCGAACCCAGCGCGGCGGCGGAGTGGCCCTCGGTGAACCGGGCGCCCTCGCGCTGCAGCGCCTTGGTGATCTCGGAGGCCCTGGCGTCGGAGCCGCTGACCTTGTAGCCGAGGCCCAGCATCAGGCGGGCGATGCCGCTCATGCCGATGCCGCCTATGCCTATAAAATGCGCCGTCCTGACGCGCGACATGTCCAGTTCTTCGGTGTAATTGGTTTTCATGGGTTCCCCAGCAGCAGCGCTTTTCCGTCCAGCCAGGCGTCGGCGGCCGCCACGGCCTCCGCCCAGCCGGCCTCGCCGAGCTCAATTATAACAGTATCGCCGCCGCGCTCAAAGGCCTCCTCGAAGACCTGCGCCCCGCGCCGGAAGAAGACCAGGCAAGGCGAGCCCGAGAACAGCAGTTCCACGGCGCGCGCGCTGAAGGCCGGCGACAGCATCGCCATCGGGCCCAGTTCGTCGAAGAGCAGCACCCGGCCGGCCGCGGCCGCCGCTTCCAGCGCCGGCAGGGCAGTGCCCTCCAGCGCGGCGAGGTTCAGGGCGTACTTGTTGAAAGAGACCGGGGAGACTATTTCCCGCGAGGCCAGCACCGCGCGGCCGCCGCCGAGCGCCTCCACCTCGAAGCCGGCGCGCTTGCCGCCGGGGCGCAGCTCCAGCGTGCGGTAGCCGCCCAGCCAGCGGCCGTGCGAGGCGCAGAGCCGCCCGCACAGGCGCTCCTTGAGGGCGTAGTCGGAGAAAGCGAAAGCCAGCCGCGGCGCGGCCAGCAGGGCGGGGGCGGGCTTCATTTGGCCTCCAGCCAGGCCTTGTTGGCCAGCGCGTCGGCGTTGCCCGGGTCCAGCCGCAGCGCCTCCCGGCATTCCGCCAGCGCCTTGGCCTCGGAGCCGGCCTCCACCCAGGCGGCGGCGCGCCCGAGCGCCGCCTGCGCCCCGCCGCCGGAGAATTGTTCCAGGGCGGCGTCGGGCTCACCCAGCAGCAGGTGGCCCAGGCCCTTGATCAGCCTGGCCCCGGCGTCGTCGGCCGGCGCGGCTTCCATCTCGTCGAGCGCCTCGGCCGCGTTGTCCAGCCAGTTGTCGCCCATCACCCACAGCCCCATGTCGTTGCCCACGTCGCGCGGCTTGAAGAGGGCCTTGTTCTTCCCCCCGCCGCCCTCCCTGCCGCCGGCGGCCGGGGCGGAGGTCTCGATATTGAAATTCACGCGGGCGTCGCTGTCGGCGGACACGCCCTTGAGCAGCGCGTCGGCCTCGGCCGCGATGGCGGCCGCGCGCTTGAGGCGCTCCTCGGAGGATGAAGCCGCCAGGAAATATTCGCGCTTGGTGTAGCCCACCCTCGGTTTCCTGAAAGCGGACTGCAGACGGCCCGCCATTTTTTCTCCGCGCGGGGCCTCGGCCAGCACCGCCTTGGGCGTCTCGAGCAGTTCGATGACCACGCGCGCCTCCTGGTCCGGCGGCACCTTGGCCAGCGCGCCGTAGACCGGCCCTTTCGCAGGGTCCTCCCCGGCGCCGCCGGCGGAGGGCTGCCCGGCGTAGGCCAGCGCCATGGAGATGCCGCCCTTCTCGTTGACCGGGGCCAGCCGGAAGGCCCCTTCGAGGGCGGCCAGCGCCTCCGCGGTGCGGCCCGCCTTGCGCAGCGCCCAGGCCAGGCGGAACCTGGCCACGGAGTCGCGCGGCTTGATAGCCAGCGCGCGGCGGTAGAGCTTTATGGCCTCGCCGAGCCGCCCGTCGCGCTCGCGCAGCACGGCCAGTTCCAGCACGGCGTCCTCGTAGCCGGGAAACAGCGAGACCGCCCGCTCCAATTGCGCGGCGGCCTCGGGGTAGCGGCCCGAGCGCGAGTAGAAAAGGCCCAGCTGGTAGCGGTAGAGCGGGTTGGCGGGATCGGCCTGCACGGCGCCCCTGAAATAGTCCAGCGCCTTGCCGCGGTTGCCCAGCGCCTGGTAGACCGAGCCGGCGTTCATTTTCACGTCGGGGCGGGACGGGTCGAGCCGCTCGGCGGCGAGAAAGTCTTCCAGTGCCGCGGCGTAATCTCCGGCGCGGGCCCGCACGATGCCGCGCAGCTGGTGGCCCATCGGGTTTTTTGGGTCCAGGCGCAGCGCCTCCTCGAACTCGTCGAGGGCCTTGGCCGGCTCGCCCAGCCAGTACAGGGCCGAGCCGTAGAGCAGGCGCGGCCAGGCGCTGCCGGGGCTCTTCTGGGCCGCCCTGAAAAACTCGTCGGCGGCGGCGGGATATTTCTGCTCCTCCATCAGCGAGTAGCCGCGCTTCAGGTTGATCGCGCTCTGGTCCTCCATGATGCGGTCCCAGACGGTGCGCGAGCCAGCCGGCGCGGGGACGCAGGCCGCCGGGGCGGCCTGCAGCAGGCAGGCGGCCAGGACGGCGGCGATACTCGGTTTAAGTCTCATCGGCGGACGGGAGTTTTACCTCGGGCCGCCCACCTTGACGGGGCGCGGCGCGCTGAACTTGCCTTCGAAACCCAGCAGGTCGATGAGGGCCACGCGCATGTAGTAGTTGCCCGGCGGGAGGAGGTTGTTGAGATTGATGTCCTCGAAAGAGTCGTAATTCTTGTCGAGCACGGTGGTGGCGAAGTTCTGCTCGCGCGAGACCTGCAGGTGATAGCTCTGCACCGGGTTGCCCACGGAGATCAGCTTCACTATCTCGGCGGCGTCCAGCGCACGGTCGTTGATGTCCGGCACCTTGGCCCCGCCGGGGTCGGCCTTGGGCAGGTCGGCGCCGGCGGGCTGCTTTACGGGCTTGCCCATGTTCAGCGAAACCACGCCGCCGCTGGTGGTGAGCTGCGGGGTCTTGCCGCCGGCGGCCAGCTGGGTGCGGCTGGCGTCGAAATCGGGCAGCTTGGGCAGCTTGACCGGGTTGGAAGGCGGCATGTCCATGCGGACCTCGGAGGCGAAACCCTCGAGCACCTCCACCGTCTTGCCGCCGGCCTCTACGTCGGCCTTGCCCTTGTACACCTGCACCAGCGTGGTCAGGTCGTCCTTGATCTTGGCGCCGAACTCGGTGTCCTTGGTCTTGGGCGTGATGCGGGCCGAGGCCGTAACCACGCGCGAGCGCAGGCCGCGCATTTCGCCGGCCATCAGCCGCACGTCGGTGTCCTTGTCGCCGGGCGGGCGCAGCACCGCGATGGAATTGGGATAGAGGTTGAGGATCTCTCCGGTGTAGAACTTCACGTCGGCCCTGGCCCCGGCCCGGGTGCGCAGCGTGTCGGCCTTGAACAGGTCCATGCTGGCGCTGACGTTCTTCCAGTCCGCGCCCCCGCTGGGGCGCAAGAGCACCTCGTTGAGAAAATAGACCAGCTTGGCCGCGCGGTACTGCTCCTTGAGCAGGCTGACGGGCACTTTCAGCGCCATGCCGGGCAGCGCTATCGACGGGTCGGAGGAGGGCAGGCGGTTGTGCTTGAGCAGCTCGTTCCAGCGCTTCGGGTCCTTGAGGTAGGTATTGGAGATGCTCCAGAGCGTGTCGCCGGGCTTCACGATTATGGTCTGCAGTTCTTCGGCGGCGCCAGCCCACGACGGGCCCAGCAGGGCCAGCAGGCCCAGGATCAATCTTTTCATACCGTTCCCCCCGGATTAACGATCACCTTCCCGGATTCGTCCTTGGCCAGGCCTTTCGGGAAAGAGAAAAGGAACTTGGCGCCCTGGCCGGGCTCGGACTCGGCCCAGATCTTGCCCAGGTGGGCGGAGGCCACGAACTTGCAGATGGTCAGGCCCAGGCCCGTGCCGCCGGCCTTCTGGCCCTTCACCTGTTCGAACTTCTCGAAGACCTTGTCGAGATACTCCGGCGGGATGCCGTCGCCGGTGTCCCGCACCCAGGCGGTGATGTGGTCGCCGTCGTCGGACAGGCCGGTGGTGATGGTGCCGTTCTCGGGCGTGAACTTGATGGAGTTGCCGATGAGGTTGGTGAACATGCGCTCGATCAGGCCGGCGTCGCCGTTGACCGTCACGTTCTCAGCGCCTTCCAGCTCGAACTTGATGTGCTTGCGCTGGCCCAGCGGCTCCAGCAGCGAGTTCACCCTGGAGGCCACCTCGCGCAGGTTGACCGGCGCCAGGCTGATCTCCATCTTGCCGGCCTCCATCTTGGCGGAGTCGAGGATATTGTTGATCATGCCCAGCAGGCGGAACGTGGCGCGGTCGATGGAAACCAGCATCTTTTTCTGCGCCTCGTTGACGGGGCCGGGGATCTCCTTGAGCATGAACTCGACGAAGCCCTTGATGGCGCCCATCGGGTTGCGCAGGTCGTGCGTGATGGAATGGAGGAACTCGTCCTTGATGCGGGCCAGTTCCTTGTCGAGCGTGATATCGTAGAAGCCGATCAGGCGGCCCAGCGCCTCCGCCTTGCCGGGCGCCACGATGGGCGCCGCGAAGCACTTGAAGAAGCGGGTGGAGGTCTCCTGCGAGAGCTCGATCTCCCTGAAATATTTTTCCTGCTCGCTGCCGAACACGTCGAGCACGGCCGTCCGGATGTCCTCGGAGGTTATCACTTCCTCCAGCATCTTCCCCTCCACGGGGGCGTCCTGGGCGATGCCGAGCACGGAGCGGGCCTTGCGGTTGGCCACCTGCACGCGGCCGGCCATGTCCGTCATCATGATGCCGTCCTCGGTGGAGAACAGGATGGCCTCGGTATTCTTCTGCTCCCGGATGATGCGGTCCACCTGGATGTCGGAGTAGGCCTTCAGTTTCGCGGTCATCGTGTTGAAGGTCTCGGCCAGGTCCCGCAGCTCGTCCGAGGTGTGCACCTCGGCCTTGCGCGAGAAGTCGCCGTTAGCCACGAATTCCGCTACGCGGGTGAGCTCGGTGATGGGCTTGGAAAGACTGCGGCTCATGAACCAGCCGGCCGCGGCGGCCAGCAGCAGGAAGACGAGCACGACATAGACGGCCTGCCGCCGCATGAACATGGCGTAGGAGTAGGCCTCCTCGCTGGGCTGGCTGACCACTACGGCGCCGCCGAGTTCGGATATGGGCGAATAGGCGCCCAGCATCTCGCGCCCCGCGGCGTCGGAGAACTCCGAGGAACCGGCGGAAAGAGATTTCACCGCGTTGGCCGAGATCTCCCAGGCGGCGGCCGCGTCGGCTTTCTCCTGCGTCAGGTCGCCGGGCCAGCCTATCGGCTTGCCGGCGGCGTCCAGGATGACGGGGAAGCCTTCGGCGCCCACGCGCTGCAGTGCCATGGAATTTATGAAAGCCGGCAGGTCGGCTTCGGCGCGCAGGACCATGTCCTTGCCGAAAGGGTAGTAGAAGACCGCCGCGCGGGTGTTGTCGTCTATGGAGAGGTGCCTGGCGCCGCCCTTGGCGGCCTTGAAGCCGGGGGTCGCCCCGTACTTCTGCAGTTCCCCTCCGGTGCCGGCGTAGGGCGAGATGATCTTCACCACTTCCGCCCCGTCCTTGGAAAGGGCCGAGAGCTGCCGGATCTCCGGCCGGGTCTCCAGCAGCGCGGTGAGCATGGTCTGCTTGTTCTCCCAGTCCATCTGGCCCATCGCGGCGATGGCGGCGCGCAGCGCCCCGTCGGCGCTCTTGATGTAGCCGTTCACGTCAGCGGCTATCCTGTCGGCCTTGGAAAGGTTCAGCTCCATGATGGCGGTTCGCACGCCCAGCTGGCCGAGGCTTATCAGCCGCAGGCCGAGCAGGGCCATCGGCAGCACCGAAACGAGGGCCATAACCGCTATGAATTTGTGCAAGAGGCGTATGCGCATAGTTGTATCTTTAATTATAGCAGATAAGCCGCGGCGGGGACTCAGGGGGCGGGAAAAAATTCCAGCAGGGCCGGCAGCAGGCCCCGCAGGGCGGCGGCGCGGTGGCTGACGGCGTTCTTTTCGGCCTCGGAAAATTCGGCCAGGGTGCGCGGGCCGTAGCCCACTTCGAACAGCGGGTCGTAGCCGAAACCGTTGGCGCCGCGCGGGGCCGCGGCGATGCGCCCCTCCAGGGTGCCGCGGGCGGTCCGGAGTTCGCCGGAGGGCAGCGCCAGCGCGGTCACGCAGGCGAAGCGCGCCAGGCGCCGTTCGGGCGGCAGTCCGGCCAGAGAGGCAAGGAGCAGCGCGTTGTTGTCGGCGTAGGAGCAGCACTCGCCGGCGTAGCGGGCGGAGCGCACGCCGGGGGCCCCGCCCAGCGCGTCCACCTCGAGGCCGGTATCGTCGGCCAGGGCGGGCAGGCCGGTGGCGCGGGCCGCGGCCAGCGCTTTCTTTACGGCATTGGCCTCCAGCGTGGCCCCGTCCTCTTCGGGCGGGACCGCGCCGGGGAAGGACGACAGCGCCCGCAGCCCGGCGTTCAGGGCGGGCAGGATGGCGCTGATTTCGGCCAGTTTGTGCTGGTTGAAGGTGGCGATGACGAGCGTCTTGTGCATGTAAAAAAGACCGGTCAAATATATTAGAATGTATTCGTGGCGGAGAATACGCAAAATCTTAACATTTTTGAGGGCGCGCCCGGACGGTTCGCGGACGCGCTGCCGCTGTTCGCCGGCGTCGCCGGCGCCGCGCTGCCGGTGCGGCAGGAAGCCGCCGGCCCGGCGCAGCTCTACACGCTAGCCGAAACCGCCGCGGACGGGCGGCAGGCGCTGGCCGTCTTTACCAGCGCCGAACTGCTGGTCCCGCCGCTGATAAACCGCGGCCTGGCCGAAACCGCGCTGCTCCTCTTCCACGCCCCCCACCACGACCTCTTCCTCTTCAATCCCGAACACCCGCAGGCGCGCTACACCTGCGCCGGGCTCAGGGCCACGCGGCTGGACATGTCGCTGCTGGCGGGCTTCGCCCGCTCGGCCGCCAAGGCCTCGCAGGGCGACCTGACGCGCGCCGCCGACGGAGAACTGGCGCTGGGCAACCTGCACGGGGCGCATTACCTCTACTCCGTCGCCGCGGCCCGCAACCCGGCCTCCCGGGCGCGCTTTTCCATGTGCTCGGCGCTCATAGAGCTGGGGCTGCTGCAAGAGGCCTACGACAGCCTCAAGAGCGACTGGGACCCCGAGGCGAAACTGCTGCTCGCCGTGATACACCGCAGGACCGGCAATCCGGCCGAGGCGCGCGCCCTGCTGGCCGCCCTGGACCAGGTAGCGGCCCTGCAGGAGCGCAGGCAGCTGGAAACCGCCTGGCTCGATCTCGAAGAGGGCAAGGACGCCGAGGCCGAAAAGACTTTCCAAAAACTCTCCTCCTCCGCTTTCGACAAGACCGAGGCCCTTTCCGGGCTCGGCGCGGCCATCGCCAAGACCGCTTTCAAGACCAAGGACAAAGGCCGCCTGGGCGCCGCCGCCGCCGCGCTGCGCTCGGCGCTGGTGACCCCGTCCGCCGCCTCGGCCCGCATCTTTTTCCAGCTGGGCAACCTGCACTTCCGCTCCGGCGAAATGCCCCAGGCCGAGGCCGCCTACCGCCGCGCGGCGGCCCTGAACCCTTCGGTGCAGGCCCTCGCCAACCTCGCGCTCGCCCTGGTCAGGACCGGCAAGCACGAGGAAGCCGCCGCCATCACTTCGCAGGTGGCCCTGACGGACCTGCCTTCCGCCCGGCGCCTGGCCGGCCAGTTCCCGGGCGACAAGCTAGCCTCGCTCTTCCGGGCGCAGCCCGCCGCCGAACCCGCCGCCCCTGCCCCCCGGGC
>Ga0209066_10002648_pt1 | contig 21435 bp, 15 predicted proteins | sample All_14_2_FD_187198 | JGI IMG/M metagenome (GOLD analysis project Ga0209066, IMG submission 187198) | Freshwater microbial communities in response to fracking from Pennsylvania, USA - Allegheny Zone_MetaG_DW_15 (SPAdes) (version 2) ... | reverse complement strand
CAGCAGGGTTTGCCACAGCCGGTCCGGGTCGATCGGTTTGGCAATATGGTCGTTCATGCCGGCTGCCAGGCAGCGCTGGCGGTCGCTCTCCTGCACGTTGGCGGTCATGGCGATGATGGGCAGCTGGGCATACGCGGGCATCTGGCGCAGCTGGCGGGTGGCGGTTTCACCGTCCATCACCGGCATCTGCATGTCCATCAGCACCAGGTCAAAGTTGCCACGCGCCAATTTCTGGATCGCCACCTCACCGTTTTCCGCCAGGTCGACGATGAAACCCGCGTCACGCAGCAGCTCCATCGCCACTTCCTGGTTCAGGTCGTTGTCTTCCACCAGCAGAATACGCGCGCCTTTGATGCTGGCGAGGTGCTCGGCACTCAGGGTGGGCGCGTCGATGGTCGTGCGCCGCTGGGCGGGGGCCTGGCCCATCAGGCTCATCACGCATTCAAACAGCATGGAGGGGTTGACGGGTTTGATCAGCACATCTTCCAGACCAGCTTGCTCGGCCCCCCGGAGCACCTCTTCACGGCCAAACGCGGTCACCATCACCTGATGCGGCGGGTGCCGCAGGGGCCGCTCTTTCAGGCGTCGGGCCACCTCGATGCCGTCCATGCCCGGCATCTGCCAGTCCAGAAACACAAAGTCAAACGGTCGGTCCTGCGACTCAGCCTGATCCACGGCGTGGATGGCGGCCGACCCGCCGTCCACCTCGTTCACGGCAAACCCCATGCCCTCGAGCATGTCGCGCAACACCGCGCGGGCGTTGTCGTTGTCGTCCACCACCAGCGCGCGGCAGCCTTGCAGGTCGGCGCTCAGGATGCGCGGCGCCTCGGCGGCCACACCAAGCCCCAGGCGTGCCGTGAACCAGAAGGTGCTGCCTTGGCCGGGCACACTTTCCACACCCACCTCGCCCTGCATCATGGCCGAGAGTTTTTTGGCAATCGACAGCCCCAGCCCGGTGCCGCCGTAGTGGCGGGTGGTGGACGAGTCGGCCTGTTTGAACGACTCGAACAGTTGCGCCTGGTGCTCCTGCGCGATGCCGATGCCGGTGTCGCGCACGGCAAAGTACAGCAGCACGTCCTCATCGGTCTGCTCGCGCACGCGCACCAGCACATCCACCTCGCCGTGGTCGGTGAACTTGACGGCGTTGTTGGCGTAGTTGATGAGCACCTGGCTCAGGCGCAGCGGGTCGCCCACCAGGTTGTTGGGCACGTTGCGGTCCACGTCAAAGATCAGCTCCAGCCCCTTGGCGGCCACTTTTTCACCGATCAGGTTACCGACATTGCCGAGCACTTTTTCCAGATCAAAAGCGATGTGTTCGATGGCCAGCTTGCCGGCCTCGATCTTGGAGACATCCAGAATGTCGTTGATGATGCCCAGCAGGTGCTGGCCCGAGTCCATGATCTTGCGCATGTAGTCGCGCTGGCGCGGCAGCAGCTCGGTTTTGAGCATCAGGTGCGTCATGCCGATCACCGCGTTCATGGGGGTGCGGATTTCGTGGCTCATGTTGGCCAGAAACTCGGCCTTGGTGCGGGCGGCGTCCTCGGCCAGCTCCTTGGCGCGGCGCATGGCCTCGGCGGTGGCACGCTCTTCAGAAATATCGTCCACCACCCACACGGTGCCCTTGCTGCGGTCGCTCACATCCACCGCCTTGCCAGTGAGCCGCGCCCAGATCAGCGCACCGTCCTGGCGCTTGAGCTGCGCCTCGCGGGCGAAAGACTCACCGCGCCACAGCGCCGTGTAGGCAGCCTGGCCCATGACAGCATTGGTAGCCTCGTCGGGGTACAGGAAGCTGGTGGGCCGCCCCACCAGGCTGCCCTCGGGCCAGCCCAGCAGTTCGGTGATGCGCCGGTTGCAACGCACCACGATGCGGTCCTGGACCAGCACGATACCGGAGGTGGCGGTCTCAAAAATGGTGACCTGCTCTTCACCCGAGCGCCGCAGCGCCTCCGACACGGCTTCCAGGTCGGCGGTGCGCTGGGCCACCAGGTCCTCCAGGTGCGCGCGGTACTGCGCCAGCTCCTGCGTCATGCGCCGCTTCTCCGTCACATCTTCCTTGATGGCCAGGTAGTGGGTGATCTGGCCGTCGGGTTGGCGCACCGGGGTGATGTGCGCCTCTTCCTCGTACTCGCTGCCGTCCTTGCGGCGGTTGAACAGGATGCCGCTCCAGGTGTCCCCGCGCGTGAGCGTGGCCCACATGTCCGGGTAGGTGCCAGGCGGGGTTTTGCCGGTCTTGAGCAGGCGCGGGTTGGCGCCGATGGCCTCGTCGCGGCTGTAGCCGGTGGTGCGGGTGAAGGCCTGGTTGACGTACTCGATCTCGGCGTTGAGGTTGGTGATGACGATGCTCTCGGGGCTTTGCTCGACCGCCAGGTAGAGCTTGCGCAGTTCGTCTTCGGTGCGCTGGCGTTCGGTGATGTCTTCCTTGACCGCCACGTAATGGCAGATCTGGCCGCTGGCGTCGCGTAGCGGGGTGATGATGGCCGACTCGGTGCGCTCCTGGCCAGCTTTGGTGCGGTTGATGAACTTGCCGCTCCAATGCTCGCCCTGCGACAGGGCCTGCCACATCTGGCGGTAGACCTCGGCCGGGGTTTTGCCTGCACTCAACATCTTCGGGTTCTGGCCCAGCACCTCATCACGGCTGTAGCCGGTCTGGCTGACAAAGGCGTCGTTGACAAATTCGATGCGCGCCTGCACGTCGGTGATCACCACCGCGTGCGGGCTTTGCTCCACCGCCAGGGTCAGCTTGCGCAGCGCCAGGTCGGCCTGTTTCTTCTCGGTGATGTCCTCCCACAGCACCACCAGGTAATCGCGCCCTTGCTGGGTGATGGTGCTGACGTTGATGAGCACGTCCACCACTTGCCCGTCCTGGCGGCGGTAACGGTTCTCGAAGCGGGCCCGCCCAGCGGCCACCACCTTGGCCACACGTTGCTGCAAGGCCGGCAGACCGGACACCGCCTGCAAATCGGCCAGCGTCATCTGCAGCAGTTCATCGTGGCTGTAACCCAGGATCTGGCAGCAGGCCGCGTTGGCTTGCACCAAGCGCAGCGATGGCAGCTCCACCAGATTGATGGCGCTGCCCGCCTGCTCGACGATGGCGTGCATCAGCGCTTGCGCCTCCACTTCAGCGGCACGGGCCCGGCGCAGCGCCAGACATTTGTTCAGCCGCTGGCTCACGGCGTCCAGCAAGGCCTGCTCTTCGGGCAAAAACGGCTCACCCGCGTCGCCGGGCAGCGCCCCCACATAGGCCACACACACACGGTGCGCAGGCACGCCGCTGGCACCACCAAAGCGGGCGTCCAGGGTGCGGGACTGTTGCAGTGCTTCGGGCACACCGATCACCATGGAGTCGCTCTGGATACAGGCAACGGCCAGCGCCGGGTAACGCATCGCTGCGGGCAGACGCGCGGTGACCTGCTGCAGCAGTTCACCCTCGCTGATGTCGTCGTTCTCGGTCAGGCGCGTCACATCAAAGGAGCAGGCCAGCTCTTTCATGCGCTCACCCAGGTCGTACTGCGCCGCCTGGCGTGCCGCCAGCGCGTCCCGAAACGCCACAATGGCGGCGGCAATATCGCGCAACACGCTACGCGGGTCGCGGCTGATGGCTTCCACCTCGGCCAAAGCGACCGGCTGCGCATCCTGCGAGGCCATGGCCAGCATGGCCCCGGACAACACATTCACCCGCTGCAGGATCTTGCGCGCCAGCGCCAACCAGACCAGCAACAGCACCAGCAGCAGCACACTGCTGGTGGTGGCCAGCTTGACCACCTGCCGCTCAAACGACTCGCCCTGGGCGATGGATCGCGCAGCCATGGCCTGGGTGGCGGCATGGACCACACCGTGCGTGTGCTCGGTGAAGGCCACATAACTTTGCCCGGCCTTGAACGCCAGGCGCATGGCACCCGAGGGGTCAATCGTCGCCATGTCGGTGGCGGTGATGATCAGGCTGCGGTAGGTTTCAAAATCGTTTCGCAGGTGCGAGACCGGTGGCGCCCCCTCAGGCGGGTCCTCCAGCGCCAGCAGGCGGGGCTCCAGCCCGGCGAACAGGTTCACCACGGCGGTATGCACCCGGTACACATGGCCCTCGTCGACCTGGCCGTTGGCGGCCTGCTCCAAGGTGTCCGCCACCAGCAGTTGCACGGCCGCCACATCCTGGTTGAAGCGGTTGGCAGCTGCCAGCGTGGCCGCATCGCGCGCTTGCGCCTGCGCCACCACCTGGTAATCCTGTTGCAGGGTCTGCACGGCCGAATACACCACCCCGCCCGCGATCAGCGTCACCATCAGCACGGGCACAAAAAACAGCAACAAATAGGGAGAAATGCGCCCGGCGCAGCGCGCGAACCGGGTCATGGCAGCGCCCCCGCCGGCAACACCTGCGGCCACAAGCCGGGTGCAAAGCTGGCCACATAGTCAAAGCGGCCCTGCCCACGCGGACGCAAAACCACCAGCGTGCCCTCTTTGGGAAAGTAGCCCATCAGGTCCATCAAATTGGGCCCATGCGCCACCAGCAGGCGGTTGCTACCCGGTGCCACCGGCTCCGACAGCAACCAACGGGTGCGCGCCAGAATGGGTGCCTTCTGTGCGGTGGTCAGGTTGGCGGTGTACATCAGGTTCATGTCCAGCGTGGCATCGCGCCCCGGAAAAGCCGCCGCGGTGGTGTCTTTGACCCGACACATCGGGCTGATGACGATGTCGCCAATCGGGATCTGCGCCGCGCGCATGGCCTGGCCCACTTGCGCGGCGAGTTGCCGCCCGGCTTCGGTCAGCGGGCGCTGGGTGGTGCAGTCGTTGAGGTCCACCTGAGGGAAACGGTCCGGGCGGCTGTTGTCGGTGGTGCCATGGCGCAGGTACAGCACAAACCCGCCGGTACGCAGCACCGCCAGCAAGCTGGGCGTGCCCGGGGTTTCCACAAACTTCGGTGCCATGGCCAAAGGCTTGACCGGGGTGTCGGCGGCATGGGCAGCCCCTAGAGCCAACATCACGCCCCAGCTAATCAAGGTGGCGAAACTAAGCCGCGAAATCCATGGTTTTGGCTGCATGGCTGAAATTTAGCACCGTCGCAGCCAGGCCAGCCGCCTTACGGTGCGGCGTTGGGAAAAAACAGCGGCTCGCCGCCGATCTTGTAGCCGGCAATCACCGCCTGGCCCGGCGCGGAAATCAGCCAGTCGACAAACTTCTGGCCCTCGGCCACTTTCACGTGCGGGTATTTGAGCGGGTTGACCCGCATCACGCCGTATTGGTTGAACAGGCGCTTGTCGCCTTCGACCAGCACCGCCAGGTCAGCGCGGTTCTTAAAATTGAGCCAGGTGCCACGGTCAGCCAGTACGTAGGCGCCGGTGCTGGCGGCCATGTTGAGGGCCGGCCCCATGCCGCAGCCGCAGGCCTTGTAGCCGCCACCCATCTGGTCGCTCAGACCCGCATCTTTCCAGTAGCGCAGTTCGGCCGCGTGGGTGCCGCTTTTGTCACCGCGCGAGATGAAACCGGCGTTGGCAGCGGCGACCTTTTTCAGCGCCTCCACAATGTCGTTGCCACGGGTTTTGGCCGGATCGGCTTGCGGGCCAATCAGCACGAAGTCGTTGTACATCACGTCAAAACGCTTCACTGCAAAACCTTCCGCCACCACTTTGTCCTCGGCCACGCGGTCATGCACAAACAACACATCCGCATCGCCGCGGCGGCCCATGTCGATGGCCTGGCCGGTGCCCACCGCCACCACTTTGACGTCAATGCCGCTGGCCTTTTTGAACTCGGGCAGCAGATAAGCAAACAGGCCCGACTGCTCGGTGGAGGTGGTGGAGGCCACCACGATGGACTGCGCCTGCACGGCCATGGCCCCAGTGGCAAGCAGCAGGGTCGCCACCAGCCCCCGACGCATCCGGGCCAGAGGCCACCAGGTTTGACGAAATTCAAGCGATTTGACGTGTTTCACAGGGTTTCTCCTTTGACAAAAAGATGGGCCGCCGGGTAGTGCGTCTGTAGCAGGTTTCCGGCAAAAAAATCGGCCACCGGCAGGTCGGCCAGCACCCGGCCGCCCTCCAGATAAATCACCCGGCTGGCCAGGCGTTTGACCTGGCCGAGGTTGTGGCTGGCAAAAATCAGCGTCACCGCCGGGCGGTGCTGGGCAAATTCGTGCATCAGCGCTTCCACCTCGCGCTTGGCATGCGGGTCCAGGCTGGCGGTGGGCTCGTCGAGCAGCAACACCTGCGGCGCCAGCGCCCAGGCACGCGCCATGGCCAGACGCTGCTGCTGCCCGCCCGAGAGGGTGCACGCCGCACGCGCTGCCAGCGCCGTCATACCCACCCGTGCCAGCGCCTGCAGGGCCTGCGCTTTGGCCCGTGCCCAGGGCGTGCCACGCAGCCACAGGCCCAGCGCCACATTGGCCTGCACCGACATCCGCATCACATAGGGTTTTTGAAACAGCATCGCCTGGCAGCCGGGCGACGGACAGCTCAGTTGCCCCTGGCTGGGGGGCAGCAGGCCATGCAGCAGGCGCAACAAGGTGCTCTTGCCACAGCCGTTGGCACCCACCAGGGCCACACGCTCGCCGGGCTGGATCGCCAGGTTCAACCCGGCAAGCGCCTGCACACCGCGCGCGCCGCCAAAACGCACCCCCACGCCGCGCAGTGCGAACAGATTCCCGTGGACGCCCCCCGGCGGGGCTGCCGCGTTCACAAGCCCACCCCAGACAGCGCCGGGGTGGCTGAGCCCGACTCGCGGCCCTGGCGCCAGCGCTTCAGGCCGGCAATCAGCGCGTTGAGTAGCAGCACCACCATCAGCAGCACCAGGCCCAGACCGAGGGCCAGCGGCAGGTCGCCCTTGCTGGTTTCCAGGGCTATTGCCGTGGTCATGACCCGGGTGAAGCCTTCGATGTTGCCGCCCACGATCATCACCGCCCCGACCTCGGAAACGGCGCGGCCAAAGGCGGCGATCATCACGGTGAGCAGGGCGTAACGCTCGTCCCAGGCCAGCAACACGCCGCGCAGGCCGGTGCCCGCGCCCAGCGATTGCAGCTGCTCACCATGCAGCATTTGGGCGTCTTCCACCACCTGGCGGGTCAGCGCGGTGACCACCGGCAGCACCAAGAGCGCCTGCGCCAGCACCATCGCCTTGAAACTGAACAGCCAACCCAGCGCACCCAACGGCCCGCTGCGCGACAACAGCAAATACACCACCAGCCCCACCACCACCGAGGGCACCGCCAGAAAGGTGTTGAGCAAAGTGAGCACGGCCCCGCGCCCGGCAAAACGCGCCACCGCCAGCCAGGCGCCCAGCACCAGCCCCAGCCACCCGGCCACCAGCGTGGCCACGGTACTCACCGCCAGCGAGCGGCCGACAATGGCAACCAGTTCAGTGTCCAGGGAAGTGATGAGCTGCAGGGCGGTGGCAAGGCTGTCGGCAAAGGTGGTCATGCAAAACGTGAAGCGGCAAAAAGTGTTGGCAAAAAAACTTGCGGTATCGTAGCCACCGACACAATCACTGACGATATGAACCCCCGTGCATAGGCTGCAACTCCACTACACCCTGTCGCGCGACGCCAGCCCGGCGCTGGTGCGCAACCCGCTGATTGACCTGTTGCAGGCCATCAGCAGCCAAGGGTCTATCTCAGGCGGCGCGCGGCTGCTGAATCTGAGCTACCGCCACGTCTGGGGTGAGCTCAAGCGCTGGGAAAACGAACTCGGCAACGAATTGCTGGTGTGGGAAAAAGGCCAGGCGGCGCGCCTGAGTGTTTTTGGCACCAAGCTGATGTGGGCCGAACGCCAGGCCCAGGCCCGGCTGGCACCGCAAATTGAAGCCCTGCAAGCCGAACTGGAGCGCAGCTTTGCCCAGGCCTTCGACGACCGGGTGCAGGTGCTCACGCTCTATGCCAGCCATGATGACGCGCTGACCGCCTTGCGGGAACATGCGCTGCAGGGCATGGCCGACGGCACCCGGCTGCATCTGGACATCCGGTTTACCGGCAGCGTCGACGCGATCCGCGCGCTCAACGAAGGGCGCTGCGTGATGGCTGGTTTTCACACCCTGCTGGAGGCTGGCAAAAAAAGCCTGACCGGGCGCATCTACAAACCCCTGCTGCAGCCGGGACAGCACAAGATCATCGGTTTGGCCCAGCGCAGCCAGGGGCTGATGGTGCCGCGTGGCAACCCGCTGGGCCTGCAGTCGCTGCAGGATGTGGTACGCCAGCAGGCGCGTTTTATCAACCGCAGCCTGGGCAGCGGCACCCGGGTGGTGACGGACGAGCTGCTGGCACAGGCTGGGCTGCTGCCCCACCAGCTTCGCACCGTCGGCCACGCCGAACCGTCCCATGCGGCCGTGGCGCAGGCCGTGGCCGCTGGGCAAGGCGATGTCGGGCTGGGCATTGCCGCGGCAGCCGCTCAAGCCGGGCTGGACTTTGTGCCACTGGCCACCGAGCGCTACCACCTGGTGTGCCTGAAGGCCGCGCTGGACCAGCCTGCCGTGGCCCACCTGCGCCAGCTGCTGCAAACAGCGCCGTGGCAATACAGGCTGACCAGTCTGCCAGGCTACCACGCGCTGCAAAGTGGGCAAGTGCTGTCGATGCGCCAGGTGTTACCTTGGTGGGATTACCGGCATCAGAAGCCTTCGGCCCTGCAAGATTGAGGTAAGACTGTGACCGGATCGACCCGGTAAACTTCGCGCTCGGTTTCGCGTAGCCCCACAGACGTTGGCCTTCCACACAACTAGACAAAGCTGGAGACACCATGCAAGCGCTTTTGAAGCTTTCCAACGGTATTGACGCCATCAACCGGTTCATCGGCAAATATTCCATCTGGCTGATTTTTGCCGCAACCTTCATCAGCGCTGCCAACGCCATTGTGCGCAAGGCGTTCGACAATAGCTCCAACGCTTTTCTTGAAGTGCAGTGGTATTTGTTCGCGTGGTCTTTTCTGATCGCTGCGGGCTACACCCTGCTGAACCGCGAGCATGTGCGTATCGACGTGCTCAACAGCCGTCTGTCCAAAAAGACCCAGGTGTGGATCGACATCATCGGCTTTGCCTTCTTCCTGACGCCGCTGTGCATCACCATTCTGGTGCTGACCATGCCCGAGCTCATTCAAAAGTACCAGTCTGCTGAAATGTCGGGCAACTCCGGCGGCCTGATCCGCTGGCCGGTCTGGGCGGCCATTCCGGTGGGTATCACGTTGCTGATGCTGCAGGGCTGGTCCGAGATCATCAAACGCATCGCCTTCCTGGCTGGCAAGGGCCCCGACCCCATGGGCAAGCTGGCCGACAAGACTGCCGAAGAAGAACTGATGGAGGTGCTGCGTGCCACCGAAGAAGCCAAAAAGCCCGCCACTGCGGCACCCCACTGAATAGCCCGCAGGAACACATCTCTCATGGAATTCATCGCCACCAACTTCGCCCCCATCATGTTCGGGGGGCTGATTATTTTTCTGCTGCTGGGTTTTCCGGTTGCGTTCAGTCTGGGCGCTTGCGGCCTGCTGTTTGGTCTGCTGGGCATCGAGATGGGCGTTTTCCCATCGTCGGTGATTGCCTGGCTGCCCCAGCGCCTGATCGGCATCATGGCCAACGACACACTGCTGGCGGTTCCGTTCTTCACCCTGATGGGGCTGATCATGGAGCGCAGCGGCATGGCCGAGGACTTGCTGGACACCGTGGGCCAGGTGTTTGGCCCCATGCGCGGCGGCCTGGCGCTGGCCGTGATTTTTGTGGGGGCGCTGCTGGCGGCCACCACCGGCGTGGTGGCTGCATCGGTCATTTCGATGGGCCTGATTTCGCTGCCCATCATGCTGCGCTACGGCTATGACCGGCGCCTTGCCAGCGGCGTCATTGCCGCATCCGGCACATTGGCCCAGATCATTCCGCCGTCGCTGGTGCTGATTTTGATGGCCGACCAGCTCGGTCGCAGCGTGGGCGAGATGTACAAGGGCGCCTTCGTGCCCGCCTTCATGCTGATGGGCATGTACGTGCTGTGGGTGGTCATCCTGGCCATCTTCAAACCCAAGGCGGTGCCCGCCCTGCCACCAGAGGCCCGCGTCTATCGCGAAGACAACGGCAGCTCCGGCTACAACTCGCTGGCCGTGTTGGTGGCGATTTCTACTGCCGCAGCCATCTTCCTGGCCACCCACATGGCCGACGTGCATACCTGGTGGACCGGCATCGAGGTGCTGGACGTGCCGACGGACGAAAAAATCGTGACCGCCATGTGCGGCGGCACCTTCATTGCCTTCGTGATCGCCAGCATCAACCACGTGTTCAAGCTGGGCCTGCTGTCGCGCCTGGCCGAGCGCGTGACCTTTGTGCTCATCCCACCGCTGCTGCTGATCTTTCTGGTGCTGGGCACCATTTTCCTGGGCATTGCCACGCCCACCGAAGGCGGCGCCATGGGCGCCATGGCGGCGCTGGTTCTGGGTTTTGCACGCAAGCGCCTGGATATGGCGCTGCTCAAGCAGGCGCTGAGTTCCACCACGCGCCTGGCCAGCTTTGTCATGTTCATCATGATCGGCGCCACCACCTTCAGCCTGGTCTTCCAGGCCGCCGACGGCCCAAAGTGGGTGGAGCACCTGCTGGCTGGCCTGCCCGGCGGACAGATCGGCTTTCTGATCGTGGTCAACCTCATGATCTTCTTCCTGGCGTTTTTCCTGGACTATTTCGAGCTGTCCTTCATCGTGGTGCCGCTGCTGGCGCCCGTGGCCGACAAGCTGGGCATCGACCTGATCTGGTTCGGCGTGCTGCTGGCCATGAACATGCAAACCTCGTTCATGCACCCGCCGTTCGGCTTTGCGCTGTTCTTCCTACGCTCGGTGGCACCCGACAAGCCTTATGTAGACCGTGTGACGCACAAGGTGATTCAGCCGGTGACCACCATGCAGATCTACAAGGGCGCCATCCCCTTCGTGATCATCCAGCTGACCATGGTCAGCATGCTGATCGCCTTCCCGTCGCTGGTGACAGGCAGCCTGGACAAAAAGGTCGAGGTGAACATGGAAGCCGTGAACGCGCAGATGATGGATGCGTTGCAAAACGAGCAGGGCTACGGTTCTGAGACCGACGACGCCTTCGCCTCCCCGCCTGCCGAAGAGGCACAACCCGAGCCAGAAGACGGCGCATCTGCGCCAGAGACCGACGGTTACGGCTCTGACGACCCCGCCAAGGCCTTGCAGGACGCCATGGGTACGGGCAGTAAGTAGGCGACCACGCTAAGCCCTTGCCAGCAACAAGCCCCGGTTCGCCGGGGCTTTTTTTTCCAGGCGCAACAAACCGGGCAGCCAAAAAAAGCCGCAGAGACTGCGGCTTGCGGGGTGGCCTGGGGCCAGCAGAGACCGCCTGGCTGGCGGCCTGCTGCGCGATCAGATCTTCACGCTGTTCATGTACTGGTTGAACGGGAACTCCGAGAAGCGGTTCCACAGAATCTGTTCGCGCTGGAAGGCACGCATGTCCTGGTGGATCTTCTTGAACTCGGGCGACTTGGCCTCGTGCTCGGCAAACACTTCCATCGACGCCTTGAAGCCTGCGTCCATGATGGCCTTGGGAAAGGCCTTGAGCTGCGTCTTGTTGGCCACCAGGTTCTTGATGGCGCGCGGGTTGAAGACCTGGTACTTGGAGGTCATGTCGGCAGCGGCCACGCGGGTGGCGGCGTCCAGAATGGCCTTGTTCTCGGGCGACAGGGCGTTGTACTTCTTGATGTTGATGAAGAACTCCAGTTCGGCAGAGCCTTCCCACCAGCCGGGGTAGTAGTAGTAAGGCGCCACCTTGTTGAAGCCGAGCTTTTCGTCGTCGTAGGGGCCGACAAACTCCACAGCATCCAGCGTGCCCTTTTCAAGCGCCTGGTACACGTCACCGGCGGGCATGTTCTGTGACACCACGCCCAGCTTGGCCATGGCTTCGCCGAACACGCCGCCGCCCAGGCGCATTTTCAGGCCCTTGAGGTCAGCCACGGTCTTGATTTCCTTGCGGTACCAGCCGCCCATCTGGGTGGTGGTGTTGCCGGCGCTGGCTGTCTTGAAGTTGTACTTTTCGAAGAAAGCGTCCAGGTATTTGCGGCCGTTACCGTAGTCTTTCCAGGCATTCATCTGCAGCGCGGTCAGACCGAAGGGCACGGCGCAGCTGAAGGCAAAGACAGGATCCTTGCCGGTGAAGTAGTAGGCAGCCGTCTGGGCCATGTCGATGGTGTCGCCCTGCAGCGCATCCACCACGCCAAAGGCGGGCATCAACTCACCGGCGGGGTGCACCGAGATTTCAAACTTGCCGCCCGACATGGCCTTGACCGTTTGGGACATTTTTTCTGCGCTGCCAAAAATGGTGTCGAGCGATTTGGGGAAGCTCGATGCCAGACGCCAGCGCACCGCCGCCTGGGCGTGCACTGCGGGTGCTGCGCCTGCAGCCAAAATGCCCGCGATACCCGCATTTTTGATGATTGAACGACGATCCATCGATTGACTCCTGAGGTTGTTAACTGGACAGTTGCTGACCTGCACGCACAAGCTGCAGCCCGGTGAGCAAACTCACCATTTTATGAAGCGGGCGGACAGGACCGGTTCGGGTTTTCCCTTGAGCACCTCGGCGGGCACACTCACATAACCGGGTATTTGTCAGCAAATCGGGCCCGCACCGAGGCCTCGATACCCGCGGCATCCAGCCCCAGCATGGCCATCAGTTTGGCCGGGTCGCCATGCTCGATAAATTTGTCGGGCAGACCCAGCTGCAACACCGGCTTGGCCAGCCCGGCGCCTGCCAGTGCCTCCAGCACGGCGCTACCGGCGCCACCCATGATGCAGCCGTCTTCGAGCGTGACCAGGGCGTCATGGTCCGCGGCGATCTGCAGCAGCAGGTCGACATCGAGCGGTTTGGCCCAGCGCATGTTGACCACGGTGGCATCGAGTTGCTCAGCAGCTTGCAACGCCGGATACAACAGCGTGCCAAAAGCCAGCAACGCCACACCCTTGCCGGTGCGGCGGATTTCACCCTTGCCGACCGGCAGGGTATCCAACGCGCGCGACACCGTCACGCCGGCACCGACGCCACGCGGGTAACGCACCGCCACCGGGGTTTCCATGGCAAAAGCAGTGCTAAGCAACTGGCGGCATTCGCCTTCGTCGGACGGGCACGCCAGGCTCATGTTCGGAATGCAGCGCAGGAACGAGATGTCATAGGCGCCCGCGTGGGTGGCTCCGTCGGCGCCCACCAGGCCGGCGCGGTCCAGAGCAAACACCACCGGCAGGTTCTGGATGGCCACGTCATGCACCAGCTGGTCGTAACCCCGCTGCAAAAACGTGGAGTAGATGGCCACCACCGGTTTGAGCCCTTCACAGGCCAAGCCAGCGGCAAAGGTCACCGCATGCTGCTCGGCAATGCCCACGTCGAAGAAACGTTTGGGGAACAGTTTTTCAAACTCGACCATGCCCGAGCCCTCGCACATGGCCGGGGTGATGCCCACCAGGCGGTTGTCTGCCGCGCCCATGTCACACAGCCAGTTGCCAAACACCTCGGCAAAGGTGACTTTGGCCTGAGTGGTCGATTTGGCCAGACCGACTGCCGGGTCAAACCGGCCCGGGCCGTGGTAGGCCACCGGGTCGGCCTCGGCCATCTTGTAACCCTGGCCTTTTTTGGTGACCACGTGCAGGAACTGTGGGCCCTTCAGGTGCTTGATGTTTTCCAGCACACTCACCAGCGTGTCGACATCGTGGCCGTCGATCGGGCCGACGTAGTTGAAGCCGAATTTCTCGAACAGGGTGATCGGTTTGACCATGCCCTTGGCGGATTCTTCAAAACGCTTGGCCAGCTCCCACAGCGGCGGTGCGCCCTTGAGCACGGTTTTGCTGGCGCTTTTGGCGGCGGCGTAAAACTGGCCGCTGAGCAGCTTGGCCAGGTGCCGGTTGAGCGCGCCCACCGGCGGGCTGATCGACATGTCGTTGTCGTTCAGGATCACCAGCAGGTTGCAGTCGGCCACCCCGGCGTTGTTCATGGCTTCAAAGGCCATGCCGGCCGTCATGGCACCGTCACCAATCACCGCGGTGACATGCCGGTCCTCACCCTTGAGGCGGCTGGCCAGCGCCATGCCGAGTGCCGCCGAGATCGAGGTGCTGGAGTGGGCCGTGCCAAAGGTATCGAAGTCGCTCTCGTCGCGACGCGGGAAACCGCTCAGGCCGCCGAGCTGGCGCAGGCTGTGCATGCGGTCGCGGCGGCCGGTCAGGATCTTGTGCGGATAGGTCTGGTGGCCCACATCCCAGACGATGCGGTCAAACGGGGTGTTGAGCACGTAGTGCAGCGCCACCGTGAGTTCCACCGTGCCGAGGTTGGAACTCAAATGCCCGCCGGTTTTGGCCACGCTCTCCAGCAGGTAGGCGCGCAGCTCGGTGGCCAGCGGCTCCAGTTGGGATCGATTGAGCCGCCGAAGGTCGTCTGGCGAGTCAATGGTCTGCAACAGGGGGTACGTGTTTTTCATGGCGTGGCGCTCTGATTTAAATAGCTACTGAAGCTGGATGCGTGTGAACTGGAAACACTGACTTTCAAGCATTGCGGCACTCAATGCGACCGGTCGACCACCATCGCGGCCAGGCCCTGCAAGGCCCGCACATCGGCCAGTCCGGTGCGCGCCAGCGCGTCAAGCGCCTGGCTTTTGAGCGATTGGGCCAAGACCGTCGCCCGCTCCAGCCCCATCAGCGAGACATAGGTGGGTTTGTGGCAATCGGCGTCTTTGCCCGCGGTCTTGCCCAGCGTGGCGGAATCGGCGGTGACATCCAACACATCGTCCACCACCTGAAAGGCCAGCCCGATGGCGGCGCCAAAGTCCTGCAATGCCGCCCAAACCGGCGGTGAGGTGTGGCCACAGGCGGCGCCCATCATGACACTGGCCTGCAGCAGCGCGCCGGTTTTCAGGCGGTGCATTTCCTGCAACTGGCTCTCGGTGAGTTGCTTGCCGACGCTGGCCAGGTCAATCGCCTGACCACCGGCCATGCCGGTGCAGCCAGCGGCGCGCGCCAGCAGGCGGCACAGATGCGCTTGCTGGGCGGCGGGCAGGGTGGCGTCCTCAGGGGTCAACAATTCAAATGCCAGCGCCTGCAAAGCGTCACCCGCCAGCAGCGCGCTGGCTTCGCCAAAAGCCACATGCACCGTGGGTTTGCCGCGGCGCAGCACGTCGTTGTCCATACACGGCATGTCGTCATGCACCAGCGAATAGGCGTGGATCAACTCCACCGCACACGCGGCACGCAGGGCAGCGCGGTGCATGTCCACGCCCACCTGCGCGGGTGGACGCAGGCTGGGATCGAGTTCCACACCCCGACGCGCGGCTTCATCAGCATCTTCTTCCTCGCTGGCGCAAGACACGGCCAGGCCGGATTGCACCGCCTCAAACGCGGCCATCACCAGCAGCGGGCGCAGGCGCTTGCCGCCGTCGAGCACGGCGTAGCGCATGGCGGCCATCAGGTCGCTGGGGGCCTGGTGCGCCAAATCGGCCGAGCTGTCAACCGACACCCACAGGTCCAGCGCCTGCTCAACGGCGGCGAGCTGGCGGGTGATCCAGCCGTCAAATTCAAAGGGAAGCGCGTGGGTAGAGGCAGTCATCGTTCGTCCGAAGTCCAGGTTTTCAGAACACCCAGGTCCAGCACTTTGACCTGGGCCTCCACCGCTTCCAGGCGGGTGCGGCAAAAAGCCATCAGTTCAGCCCCGCGCTGGTATTGGGTCAGCAGTTGCTCCAGCGGCATGTCGCCCGACTCCAGCCGGGTCACCAGCTGTTCAAGCTCCTGCAAGGCAGCTTCGTAGCTGGCAGGTGCTGCTGGTCCCTGTTTGGAGGCTGTAGCCATAGACAAATGATCCCTGGGTGCAAAAAGGTGCATTTTAGGCTGCTGGCGGGCCGTCACCGTGACGAATTCAAAAGCCTGTACGATGGATGGGTCGTCGCAGAAATTTGATAAAAATCAAAAATTTTGATGCTCACCTGTGCAACACCTTTCCTGAACTGGCGCTGGTTACCCCTGCTTTGCCTGGTCGGGTGGCTCCCGCTACTGGCCAGCGCCGACACGCTGCGGGTGCTGAGCTGGCCGGGTTATGCCGACGCCGATCTGGTGAAAGCGTTCGAGGCACGCACCGGCAGCCAGGTCAGCATCACCTTCATTGACTCCGACGAAGCGCTGTGGGAGCGGGTCAACCAGAACCAGGGGCAGGACTTTGACGTGTTGGCGGTGAACACGGCCGAGTTGCAACGCTACATCCAGGCCGCGCTGGTCGGCCCCATCGATACCGCCCAAGTGCCCAATACTGCCCGGCAACTGCCGCGCTTTCGCCAACTGGGCAGCATCAGCGGCCTGGTGCACCAGGGCCGGGTGTATGGCGTGCCCTACACCTACGCCGAGATGGGTCTGATCTACGACCGCCAGCAAATCAAGGCACCCCCAAGCTCGGTGACGGCCCTGTGGGACCCGCGCTACCGCGGCAAGGTGCTGCTGTACAACAGCAGCAGCCACAACTTCTCGCTGGCGGCGCAGTCGCTGGGCCACAGCAACCCGTTCCAGCTTGGCACCGGCCAATGGCCTGCCGCGGTAGACCGCCTGATCGCCCTGCGGCGCAACGCGCTGGGCTTTTATACCCAGCCCGATGAGTCGGTGCAGTTGTTCCGGCAAAAACGCGCCGCCCTGATGCTGGCCAATTACGGGTCACAACAACTGCAGTTGCTCCGCTCAGCAGGCGTGGATGTGGGCTATGCCATCCCGAAAGAAGGGGCGCTGGCCTGGCTGGACATCTGGGCCGTCACACGCCAGACCAAAAACGCGGCATTGGCCCATGCCTGGATCAACTTCTTGCTGGAGCCCGCACCCAGCCAGGCCCTGGTGGCCCGGCAGGGGCTGGCCAACACCGTGGCCGAACCGCCGTATCTGCACCCGAAAGACCGGATGGTCTGGCTGGAGCCGGTGGAGAACAGCTTGCGCCGCCAGCAACTGTGGGAGCGCATCTATTCCGGCGACCGCGTCGCCCGGGTGCTGGCCCCATGAAGTGGGGGCTGGCCGCGCGGCTGGGCAGCGTGCTGGCACTGGTCAGCCTGCTGATGGCGGGCATGACCGGGCTGTATGCCTACCAGGTGGCGCGTGACCTGCTGGTGCAAGCCGCCAAGGACGAGCTGATGACCGCCACCCACGTGATTGCACGGCGCGTGTCCGACATTCGCCAGGACGCCTCGCGCGACTTGCAGCTGCTGGCCCGCTACCCGGCCAGCCTGGCGCTGCTGCAGGGGCCGCCATCCAGCCAGGGCAGCCAGGCCGAACAGCTGAGCACCCTGTTTGAATTGATGATGCGCGACAACCCGGCCTATTTCCAGATGCGGCTGATTTCCGCCAGTGACTACGGGCTCGAGCGCGTGCGGGTAGACCGCGACGGTGACAACCTGCTGCGCGTCCAGGGTGATGACTTGCAGGAAAAAAGCCACTACCCCTATGTGTCCGACACGCTGCATTTGCCTGCGGGCAGCACCTACCTGTCGCGCATCGTGATCAACCACGAACGGGGCGCCCACGCGGGGTTGGGGCAGCCTACCGTGTTATTGGCTTCGCCGGTGACGAACGCCCGGGGCCAGGCCTTGGGCGTGATCGTGATCAACATGGATCTGAAGGGGGCGTTTAACCGGCTGGCCTCCGATCTGCCGGCCGAATTCAAGCTCTTTCTGGCCAACCAGCAGGGTGACTTTTTGATCCACCCCGACAACAGCAAGACCTTTGGCTTTGATACCGGGCGGCGCGTGTTGATGCAAGACGAGTTTCCGGCCACCCGGGCCCTGGTGGAGGGCCAGGTCAGCCAGGTCATGCTGGAAGCCAATGCAGGCACACACGCCTCCACACCCATGGTGGCAGCCTTCATGGCCAACCAGATCCGGGTGACCAGCAGCGACAGCGCGATATTTTTGGGGTTGGCCCAGCCGCGCAGCAGTGTGCTCAACCGCTCCCATGCGCTGGGCCTGACCATTTTACAAATTGCCGGCGGGCTGGGGCTGGCCGGGTTTGCACTGGCCCTGCTGCTGGCGCGCTGGGTGACCCGGCCACTCAACACCATGAGCAAGGCGGTGGCCGCCTTTTCAACCGCGCAGCCCATTGTGGGCTTGCCGCTGAGCCGTCAGGACGAAATCGGCCAGCTGGCTCGCAGCTTTGACCACATGCAGCAGCAAATCCACCAGCAATTCACCGAGCTGCAAGCCAATCGCCAGGAGCTGGAACATCTGGCGCGCTTTGATGCCCTGACCGGCCTGCCCAACCGGCGCCTGCTCATGGAGCGGCTGGACAACGCGCTGGAGCGCGCCAAGCGCACCCAGACGCCGCTGGCGGTGATGTTCATCGACATGGACCATTTCAAAGCCATCAACGACCGCTGGGGCCATGATGCAGGTGACGCCGCGCTGCAATGGGTGGCACGCCAGCTGCTGGAGCACACCCGCAAGACCGACACCGTGGCACGCTTAGGGGGCGATGAATTTGTGGTGCTGCTGGACTCTCCGGTGCCTGTTGACCAGCTGGCATCAATTGCCCAGAAGCTGCTCGATGGCATGCGCGAGCCGTGGTTTTTCGAGGGCCACCTGTGCAACATCGAATTCAGCATCGGCATCAGCCTGTACCCGCAGGACGGCGACACGGTGGATGCCTTGCTCAGCAGTGCCGACGCGGCCATGTACCGCGTCAAGACAGCCAGCCGCAACGACTTCGGGTTTGCCCTCCAGCGTTAGCCGCGAAAGGTGGGGGCTACAATCCTCGCTGCTTTGTGCCAGCCATCGGCTGGTTTTTTTTACTCTGCACGTTTGTGCATCTCCCTGTGGGGAGTCTTTAGGTCAGGTCACCCATGTCTGATTTAAGTCTTCAACTGCAGCAGGCCACCGGCCAACTACCAGTTTCAGCTTATTTTGAAAACGCGCTCTACCAGCGCGAGTTGCAAACCCTTTTCCAGCGGGGACCACGTTACGTGGGTCACGCCTCCAGTGTGCCCAACGTGGGCGACTATTACGCCCTGCCGCAGGAAAACGAAGGCCGCGCGCTGATCCACACCGACAAGGGTATCGAGCTGGTCTCCAACGTCTGCCGCCACCGCCAGGCGGTCATGCTCAAGGGCCGTGGCTCACTCAACGCCGACGGCTCGGCCAACAACGTGGTCTGCCCGATCCACCGCTGGACCTACAGCGCCAGCGGCCCCCAAGCCGCAGGCACGCTGATTGGCGCACCGCACTTTGACAAAGACCCGTGCCTGAACCTCACCAACTACCCGCTGCAAGAGTGGAATGGCCTGCTGTTTGAGGCAGGCCCCGGCGCACGTGATGTCGCGGTTGACCTGGCGGGCATGGACACCCGTGCGCAGCTCGATTTTTCGGGTTTTGTGCTCGACAAGGTGGAGTTGCACACCTGCAACTACAACTGGAAAACCTTCATCGAGGTCTATCTGGAAGACTACCACGTGGGCCCGTTCCACCCGGGTCTGGGCAGTTTTGTCACCTGTGACGACCTCACCTGGGCGTTCAAGGAACAGTATTCAGTGCAGACCGTGGGTGTCTCCAAGGCTTTTGGCCGACCCGGCTCACCGGTGTACAAGCGTTGGCATGACGCGCTGTTGGCCTACCGCGGCGGCCAAGCCCCTGAGCGCGGTGCCATCTGGCTGACCTACTACCCCCACATCATGGTCGAGTGGTACCCGCATGTGTTGACGGTGTCGACCCTGCACCCGATGGGGCCGGACAAGACCCTGAACATGGTGGAGTTTTATTACCCCGAGGACATCCAGGCGTTTGAGCGCGAATTTGTCGAAGCCCAGCAGGCCGCCTACATGGAAACCTGCATCGAGGACGACGAAATCGGTGAACGCATGGACGCTGGCCGCAAGGCGCTGCTGATGCGTGGCGACAACGAGGTCGGCCCCTACCAGAGCCCGATGGAAGACGGCATGCAGCACTTTCACGACTGGTACCGCCGCCAGATGGCCGCTTGATCCCGCGTCGTGCGGCGCTGGGCCCGCCATGACAAGCTTAATTCGCCAATAAAACCATGCAAGCGCTCTGGATGGTCTTGGCGGCCTTCTTTTTCTCCACCATGGCGGTGGGCATCAAGATGGCCGGGGCCGACTTTCATTCTTTTGAACTGGTGTTCTACCGCGGGCTGATCAGCGTGGTGTTCATCGGCCTGATTCTGCGGGCGCGCCGCACCCCCATTGCCACCACCGTGCCGATGATGCACGCCTGGCGCTCCGCGGTCGGTGTTTTTTCCATGACCGCCTGGTTCTACGCCATTGCCCATCTGCCGCTGGCCACCGCCATGACGCTCAACTACATGAGTGGCGTGTGGGTGGCCAGCTTTGTCATCGGTGGTGCGCTGCTGTACGGCAAAGCGGGCCGCCAGGGGCCGCTGATGGCCACCGTGCTGGCCAGTTTTGCCGGGGTGATTCTGCTGCTGCGCCCCACGCTGGCGCAAGACCAGTTGTTTGCCGGCTTGATTGGCCTGCTGTCGGGCCTGGGCGCGGCCATGGCCATGCTGCAAGTGGCCGCGCTGGGCAAGGTGGGGGAACCGGAGGGTCGGGTGGTGTTCTACTTTTCCATCGGCACCACCCTTGTAGGCCTGGTGGGTGCGCTGTGGCTGGGCTTTACCCCCTGGCGGGATGTGCGCTGGCAGGCCTTGGCCTGGCTGTTGCCGATTGGTGTGCTGGCATCCTTGGGCCAGTGGGCCATGACCCGCGCCTACAGCCGCGGCTCAACCCTGCTGGTGGCCAACCTGCAATACCTGGGCATCGTTTTCGCCGCCGGGTACAGCCTGGTGCTCTTTGGCGAGTCGGTCAGCGCCATGGGCTGGGGCGGCATCGCCTTGATCATCGCCAGCGGGGTCACGGCCACCGCGTTGCGCAAGCGCGCCCTGCCCAACATCGCGCCTGCCGAACCCCGCTGATGGGCCGCTCCGGCCCGCCCGCGGCCAGGCTTTTTAGAATCGGCATCTGGCTCAACCCTCCCCGCCTGGAAACCCGCTCATGTACACCACCCTGATCTCCGTCGACCAACTCCAGGCCCTGCGCACCAGCGGCCAGCCGCTGATGGTGTTTGACTGCAGCTTTGAGCTGATGCAAGCCGACGCGGGCGACGCCCAGTATCTCGCGGGCCACATCCCCGGCGCCTTGCGCGCTGACCTCGACCGGCACCTGAGCGCCAAAGGGGCACCGGATGCCGCCAGTGGCGGCCGCCACCCGCTGCCCTCACGCCCGGCCTTGGCCGCCTGGCTGGGCAGTGTCGGCCTGACACCTGAGCACCAGGTCGTGGTCTATGACCGCCAGGGCGTCAATTACTGTGGCCGCCTGTGGTGGATGCTGAAATGGCTCGGCCATGACGCGGTCGCGGTGCTGGATGGCGGGTTGTCGGCCTGGACTGCCGCCGGGGGTGCCATGGAAGCGGGCACCGGCCCGGCGCAGCCGAGCGCCACCTATGTGCCAGGCCTTGAAAAAGCGTGCCTGGTCGATGCC
>Ga0209066_10002646_pt1 | contig 21454 bp, 19 predicted proteins | sample All_14_2_FD_187198 | JGI IMG/M metagenome (GOLD analysis project Ga0209066, IMG submission 187198) | Freshwater microbial communities in response to fracking from Pennsylvania, USA - Allegheny Zone_MetaG_DW_15 (SPAdes) (version 2) ... | reverse complement strand
GCCGAAACGCCGAAGGACGACCGCTCGCTGTTCGAACTGCTGGACATGGTGGGCGAGGTGATGGACCGAATCCATTCCGACTATGTCGAGGAGGTTTCGGACAAGAAGCTGGTGGAGGCGGCGGTGCGCGGCATGCTGCGCGAGCTTGACCCCCATTCGAGCTATTTCAATCCCGACGATTTCAAGGATCTGCGTGAACAGACGCGCGGGGAATTCGGCGGGCTGGGCATCGAAGTCACGGCCGAGAATGATTTCATCAAGGTCGTTTCGCCGATCGATGACACCCCGGCCTTCCGGGCCGGGCTGAAGGCCGGCGACCTGATCACCGCCATCGATGGCAAATCCACCCGTGGCATCACGCTGAACGAGGCGGTGGACCGCATGCGCGGTGCCGTCGGCACCGCCCTGACGCTGACCATTTTCCGCGAAGGGCAGGAGCCGTTCGACGTCTCGCTGACCCGCGACCGGATCAAGGTCCAGTCCGTCCGCAGCCGGCTGGAGGCGGAGGGCACCATCGGCTATCTGCGCATCTCCAGCTTCAATGAGCAGACCCAGCCCGGTCTTGAGAAGGCCATCACCGCGCTGAAGGAAGAAGGCAAGGACAAGCTGGTCGGCTATCTGCTGGATCTGCGCAACAATCCGGGTGGCCTGCTGGATCAGGCCGTGTCGGTGTCCGACACCTTCCTGGAGCGCGGCGAGATCGTCTCCACCCGCGGCCGCAATCCCGATGACGGGCAGCGTTTCCAGGCCAAGGCCGGCGATTTGATCGAAGGCATGCCGCTGGTCGTGCTGATCAATGACGGTTCGGCCAGCGCGTCGGAGATCGTCGCGGGAGCACTGCAGGATCATTCCCGCGCCGTGCTGCTGGGCACCCGCAGCTTCGGTAAGGGTTCCGTGCAGACCATCATGCCGATCGGCTCCGGCGGGACGGCGATCAAGCTGACCACGTCGCGCTACTATACCCCGTCCGGCCGATCCATCCAGGAGACCGGGATTCTGCCCGATGTCGTGGTCGAGCAGGGTACGTTCCAGACGGTGCAGCGCACGGAACGCCATGAAAGCGATCTGACCGGCGCCCTGCGCAACGAATCGGCAGAGAGTGACAGCGAAGCGGCCACGGCTGCGTTGACGGCCGAGGAAGCCCGCACGCAGGACTACCAGCTTGCACAGGCCATCCGGATGTTGCAGGTGATTGCTCTCGACCGGCGCAAGCGCGAAGTCAACTGATCCTTCGCGGGTCTGTGCCGGGCGTATTCCATGTCTGGGGGAGCCCTTGAAGCTCGCTTTGCCGAAATTCCGCCTGCCTGGGCTGCGCCTGCCGGCCGCGCTCGTCGCGAAACTGCCGGCAGGTCTGGCTGCAAGGCTGGGCGGAAGCGATCAGGGTGACCACCGGCAGGGCTTTCACCCCAAAGAAGGTGACGATCCTTTCGGCGCCGTCTACGACGATGATGACGAGGTGGAACCACAGCCGCGCTGGAAGCGGCTGCTTCCCTGGTGCATTACCGGCGCGGTAGGAATGCTGATCCTGGCGGCAGGGCTTGGGGGCTGGTTCTGGCTTTCCGCCAATCGCCTGGAGATCGTGGAGGCGCGTGCCACCAGCGATCCGGCGGTGATCCTGTCAGGGGCGGAACTCGCGGCCCAGTTTGCCCAGCAGCGCGCCCAGGAAGCCGAAATCGCTTCGCAGCTGAATGCGCAGACACAGGCTCAGGCGCAGGCGCAGGGCACCGAACCGGGCGGCGAGCAGACCGCCGCAGCCTCGACCGAAGCCCCTGCGGCCGAAGCCGACCCCGGCCAGGACCCGCCCGACCCGTTCAAGGAGCTGATGGCGCCGCATCCCGACAACGCCCTGATCGAAAACAGCGATGTCGGCCCCCTGCCCCGCGTGGCGGCTGATGGGCGCAAGGCCTGGAAGGTCTACTCCCGCCCCAGCAATGCAATCGAAACGCGCCCGCGCATTGCCATCGTCGTGCTTGGCCTGGGCAAGAAGCGCGATGTGACGGAACGCGCGGTTGCCCTGCCGGGCGCAGTCACGCTGGCTTTCGCGCCAAATGCGCCGGGTCTGGGGGAATGGATTGCCGGCGCCCGCGATGAGGGCCACGAGGTATTGATCGGCCTGCCCATGGAGCCCGCCGATTTCCCGCGCAATGATGCCGGGCCGGAAGCGCTGATGACCGCGCTCGGCAGCGAGCAGAACCTGACGCGCCTGAAATGGTTGATGAGCCGCGCCACCGGCTATATCGGCTTCGTCAACACCCAGGGCCAGAAATTCCTGGATGATCCTGCCGCCTTCCGCCCCGTGGCGGAGGAGATGGCCACGCGCGGGCTTTTGTTCCTGGAAGCCTCCCAGGGCATCGTCCCGGCGGCCCTGACCATCGGTCGGGGTGCGGGCCTGCCCATGCTGGCCAGCGGTAACTGGGTCGATGCCACCCTGTCGCGGGCCGGTGTCGAACAGGCCCTGGCGGAGTTGGAGACGCGCGCCCGCACCCAGGGCCAGGCCATCGGCCTGATGCACCCTTATCCGGTCGCCTTCGGGCGGTTGCGAACCTGGATCAGGACGCTGAACGGCAAGGGTCTTGCCCTTGTGCCCTTGTCCTCACTGGTAGAAGGCCCCCCCTCCTGATGTCGCCCCTGCCGGAAGACCGCCCCTACCGCCCCTGTGTCGGGTTGGCCCTGTTCGACAAGCAGAACCGGTTGTTCCTGGGTGCGCGCTCCGATCTGGATGGGCTGCACTGGCAGCTTCCCCAGGGCGGCATAGATCCGGGAGAGGCGCCGGAAGAGGCGGCCCTGCGGGAGCTGGAGGAGGAAATCGGCACGCGCAAGGCCCGCATTCTGGGCCATTTCCCGCGCTGGATTGCCTATGATTTCCCGCCCCATATCGCCAGAACACGCTGGGGCGGGCGCTATCGCGGCCAGAACCAGCTCTGGTTCGCCCTGGGTTTCGAGGGGGAGGATGCGGATATCCGCATCGACACCGCCCATCCGGAGTTCAAGGCCTGGCGCTGGGCCGAGCCGCAGGCCGCCCTGGCGGAGATCGTGCCCTTCAAGCGCGCGGTCTATGCCGAGGTGCTGCCAGAACTGCTGAAGCTGGTGCGCGGCTGAGCCCGGAAGCAGAAAGCCCCGGAAATTTCTGCACAAAACCACCCTCTCCTGCTTGGCGGGTGAGGGTGCATTCAACCCGTGTGCAAGCCCCCCCTCACCCAACCCTCTCCCCCGAAACGGGGGCGAGGGCTATGTATGCATACCGATCCGGCCCAGTTTGCTTGCGCCTGCGCGCAGGATCCGTGGCCGGGAGACTGAAGTCTTACAGCGCCTTGACCGGCTTCAACCCGTTCTTCGACACCACGCGCTTGATCGCATTGACCAGCGGCCGGCCGAATTCGGGAATGCCGATTTCGAACACATCGCCATCCTGGGTCCGGATGCCGTCCCCGAAGGAGGCGACCGAGGTTCCCATGAACTGCACATGCACATCGCCCGGGCGCAGGAACTGATCATATTTGAAATGGTGGTATTCCAGATTGGCAAGCGAGTGGCACATATTGTCCTCACCCGTCGGGAAGGGTTTTTCCCAGATCGTCTCGCCATCGCGCAGGATGCGGGCATGCCCGACCAGATTTCCGGGCAGATCCCCGACAAAAAGTTCCGGCCCATAGGCGCAGAAGCGCAGCTTGGAATGGGCGAGATAGAGATAGTTCTTCTTTTCCGTCACATGATCGGTCGCCTCATTGCCGACCGCAAAGCCGACGCGATGGGGCTGGCCGTCCGGGCTGATGACATAAAGGCCGACCACCTCCGGCTCCTCGCCCTCATCCTCGGCGAAATCCGGCACGGGCAGATCGCCCCAGGGCCGCACCACGATGGAGCCGTCACCCTTATAGAACCATTCCGGCTGCACCCCGGCCGTGCCCGGCGCGGGTTTGCCGCCTTCCACACCCCATTTGAAGATGCGCATGGAATCCGTCAGCGTGTTTTCATCACCGGCGATCTTTGCATGCATCTGGCTGCGTGCAGCCGCGCTGCCGATATGGGTCAGACCGGTTCCGGCCACCACGCAATGGGCGGGATCATCGTGATCCAGCGGCGGCAAAACCCGCCTGGCCGCGATCAGCGCAGCATAGTCATGCGCTTCGCCCAGGCCGCGCGCTTCGACTTCCTGCGACAGGCTTCGGCCGGCCGCGATAGCCTCCAGCGCCATCTCGCGGACGCTGCGGGCGCCCTGCACGGTCCGGATGGTGTCGCCTTCGACGATTCCAACGGCGCGCATGCCGTCGGTGGGCTCGAACTGAATCAGCCGCATCATATTCTCCAAATTGTCTTACATGGGTTGGGTCAGGCCGGTTTCGGCCGTTTGGGGGACGGCGAACCGCCCCCCAAGATCGTCCTGGCCGTTACTTCGCGGCGGCCATATCGGCGCGAGCCTGGGAAATCAGGTCGGCCCCGATGGTATCGGTAAACTTCTGCACGACGGGTTCCACGGCCTTGCGCAGCTTGGCCATTTCGTCTTCCGGAAGCTTGGAAACCTCCATCCCTTTCGCTGCCAGTTCCTTGGTCAGGCGCTCGGCATCGCCGCGCGACAGGCCACGCTGATACACGGCCGACTCATGGGCCGCTTCCAGCACCAGCTTCTTATCCGCCTCCGGCAGCGCGGTGAACCAGCGCTTGCTCGCCAGCAGCACATACGGCGTATAGACATGGCCGGTCAGGGTCAGGTGCTTCTGCACTTCATAGAAGCGGCTGGCATAGATCAGGCCGACCGGGGTTTCCTGTGCGTCCACCGCCTTGGTTTCGAGCGCGCTGTACAGCTCCGGATAGGGCAGCGGCACCGGGTTGGCTCCCAGCGCCTCGAAGGTGGCGATGAACAGCGGGTTCGGGATCACGCGGATCTTCAGCCCTTTGATGTCTTCCATCGCCTTGATCGGACGCAGGGCGTTGGTCATGTGGCGGAAGCCGTTATCCCAATAGGCAAGGCCGACCATGTTCAGCGCGTCGAGCTTGGCGAACAGCGCATCACCCACCGCACCATCGGTCACGGCATCGACCGCCTTGAAGTCCGGATAGAAGAAGGGCAGGTCGAAGATCAGGAATTGCGGAATGGCGCCAACCAGATTGGAGGTCGGCCCGACCATGATTTCCAGAATGCCTCCCTGGACGGTGGACTGCATCTGCGGCTCGTTGCCCAGCGTGCCGTTCGGGAATTTCGTGATGCTGATCCGGCCCTGGGTCTTCTGCTCCACCAGTTCGGCAAAGCGGTTGACGCCCTGGCCGACCGGATGGGTCTCGACCGGAACATAGCCAAGCTTGGCATTCTGCGCTTCGGCGGTGCCGATGGCCGAGATCAGGCCAAGGGCGGCGACGGTAGCCGTGAACATCGCTTTCATGCGTTTCCTCTCCTCTTTTTCACAAAGACCCGGTCAGAAGAACCAGGAGACCGGACCCGTTACGATCGACGGGAAAACAATCAGCAGGGCCAGCACCACGATTTCGGCCAGCAGGAAGGGCAGGACGCCTTTCGTGGCATCTTCCATGGATATGCGGGCAATTCCGCTGACAGTGTTCAGCACGGCACCCACTGGCGGGGTGATCATGCCCAGGGCGGCGCAGATGATGAACATCACGCCGAAATAGATCGGATCGATGCGCGCCGCGACGATCACCGGCATCAGAACCGGAACCAGGATGGTGATCGACGGGGTGAAATCGAGCACGGTGCCGATCAGCAATACCGCCAGCATGATGATGGCCATCAGCAGCATCGGCTGGTCCATCAGCGGCTTCAGCAGGCCGATCACCTGGCCGGGCACATTGGCAATGGCAATCAGGAAGGCCGTCACCGTGGAGGCCGCCACCAGCAGCATGATGATCGCCGTCAGCTTGGAGGCCGACAGCAGGCAGTTGTAGAGCCCCGCGAGGTTGAGTTCGCGGTAGACAACGGTGCTGACGAACAGCGCATAGGCCGCCGCCACGATGCCCGCCTCCGTCGGCGTCACCACGCCGAAGCGCAGGCCGGCGATGATGATCACCGGCAGCATCAGGGCCCAGAGCGCATCGCGCAGCGCCAGCAACACCTCCCGGACGGTCTTGCGCGGCATCGGCTGGAAGTCATCCTTGCGAGATACCCACCACCAGGCGACCACGAGGCTGGCCGCCATCACAAGGCCCGGCACGATACCGGCCATGAACAGCTGCACGATGGACAGATTGGCCGTCACGCCCAGCACCACGAAACCGATGGAGGGTGGAATGATCGGCGCGATGATGCCGGTGGCCGCCATCAGGCCGCTGGTCCGGTCCAGGCGATAACCGGCCTCGCGCATCAACGGCAGCAGCATCACCGCCAGCGTGGCGGTATCGGCAATGGCGGAACCCGACAGCGTGGCGAACAGCACGCCCGTGCCAATGACCACGAAGCCCAGCCCGCCGCGCAGATGGCCGAACAGCGACAGCGCGACATTGACGATGCGCCGCGACAGCCCGCCCGCATTCATCAACTCGCCGGCCAGCAGGAAGAACGGGATCGCCATCAACGGATAGCTGTCGGCCCCGTCGATCAGCTTCTGCGCCAGGATCTGGGCATCCATCAGCCCCAGGAACCACATCAGCGCAACCGCGCAGACCATCAGCGAGAAGGCAACGGGCACGCCGATCGCCATCGCCCCGAACAGGGAGCCCAGAAAAATGAAGGCGCTCATCGGCCCATACCCCCGGCCTGATCCTGATGCAGTTCGACTTCCGCCGGCAGATGGGTGGCGCTGCCAATGTCGCCGCGCAGCCCACGCAGCAGATTGACCAGGATGATCGCCGCCCACAGGATCGCGGCCGCTATGCCCGCGGCATACATCCAGCCCACCGACACGCCGGAAATCGGCATATGGTTGGACCAGTTGATGCGCGTCTGCGCCAGGCTGCCCTGGAAGACCAGCCAGCAGCACCACAGCATGACCAGATGGGATGCGAAGTAGCAGACCACCTGACCGGATCGCGGCAGGCGCCGCGTCACGGAGTCAACGCAGATATGCATGCCTTCGCGCAGCGCCACGACACTGCCCAGCATGATCAGCCAGACAAAGATCAGACGGGACATTTCCACCGAAAACGGAATACCTGCGTTAAATCCATACCGCAGCACCACATTCCAGAACACCATCAGGCTCATCGCGGCCATGCCGGCGACCAGCAGATGTTCCACCCATCGAAATGGTTTGAATTTACGCGCTTCCACCCGGTTTTCCTCCTCACAGGGTCGAATCCCCTGGGGTCCCGATAAGACCTTCGCTATCGCCGGTTCATATGGTGACCGGCGTGTCATGCTTGTTGTGTAGAGCAGGGATGCGGTGTTGTATAATGAAGCTATCCGATAGAACTATGACGGAGTGTTATATCAGATGCTGCCCTCGCTCGATTCCATCGCCGCAAGGCTGCGCCTGCGCCATTTCCGCCTGTTGATGGCAATCGACGAGCAGGGTTCCATCCTGAAGGCGGCCGAACAGGTCGCGCTCAGCCAGCCCGGCGCCACCAAGGCACTGCAGGAGATCGAGGCGGCGCTGGGCGAAACCCTGTTCCTGCGCACCCGTCGGGGCCTGGAACCGAACGAGCTGGGCCATTGCGTGATCCGCTATGCCCGGCTGATCATGACGGATATGAGCCATCTGCGTGACGAGATGCATGCCGTGCTGGAAGGCGCCGGCGGGCGATTGTCCATCGGCATGATCATGGGCGCGGTGCCAATGACGATGGAACGCCTGTCGCGCCTGCTGGAAAAACAGCCCGCCCTGTCGGTACAGGTGCAGGAGGAGACCAGCGCGCGCCTCTTGCGCCTGATTGATGACGGGCGCATCGATATCGCCATCTGCCGCACCAGCGTCAGCCATCGCCCCGAAGCCTATCAGACGATCAAGGTCAAGGACGAACAGCTCTGCGTCGTCGTCAGTGCGCAGCATCCCTGCGCCGGGATGACCACGGTAACACTGGACGATCTGGCGGGCTTTCCCTGGATCGTCTGTTCGGCCAATATGCCGATGCGCCGCCATCTGGAACGCGAATTCCATGAACACGGGCTGCAATTCCCGCGCAATCTGGTGGAAACGACCTCGGCCTTCGCCACGATGAGCCTGATGCAGCACAGCCATCGCATGGTGGCGCTGCTATCCACCGATGTCGGGCAATTCTTCACCCGCTCCAACATGATCCGCGTGCTGCCGATCGAATTGAGGACGAAGTCGGAACCCTATTGCCTTGTCATGCGCGGCGACCGCATGCTTTCGCCGGTGATGCGCATGTTCGTGGAGGAGTTCAGCGCCCCGACCGCGCCCTATCTGCGCGCAGCGGGCTGACGAAAGAACGAATGGATACCGGACGAACCAGCCCGGCGGCAGTTGGCTCGGTCACGACGCAGGCCGGGATGCAGGAGATTGCCAAACTTCGTCAGCGCGACGCCGCCGTGCGCCGCCACGAACAGGCGCATGCCGCCACAGGCGGCCCCCATGCCGGCGCGCCATCCTATGAATACACACAGGGACCGGACGGCAAACAATATGCCACGGGCGGTGAGGTGCCCATCGACACCGCCCCCATTCGCGGCGACCCGCAAGGCACCATCAGCAAGATGGAGACCGTGCGCCGCGCAGCACTCGCCCCCAGCGATCCTTCGGCGCAGGATTTGAAGATCGCGGCCCAGGCCCAAGCGGAAATAGGACGCGCCCGCGCCGATTTGGCCGAGGAAAGATTGTCGACGGCACGCGCCACGGCCGGGACGAGGGCAGGCCTGATCGCCATCCAGGAAGACCGCGATCAGACCGCCAGACAGGCACCATAACCCGGTGGTCAGGTCACCACCTTGCGCAGATGGGCGAAGAAGCCGTCCAGATCCCGCTTCAGATCCTTTGCCGCCCCAGTCAGCGTGCCTGCGGCCTTCACGGTGGCCTGCGCCGCCTCCGCCGTGCGGCCGGCGCCTTCCGACACCCCCGACACGCTCTCGGCCACATGTTCGGAGCTGGAAGACGCCTCCCCTGCCGAACGGGCAATTTCCGAGGTCGCCTCGCGCTGCTGGTGCACCGCGTTCTGCACGTCCTGCATGAAGCGGTTCAGTTCGGAAATCCGCACATCGATGCGTGCGATTGCGCCCTGCGCCTGCTCCATCTGGGTGCGGATTTCGCCCATGCGCTGGCCGATCTGCTCGGTCGCCTGCCCGGTCTGGTTGGCCAGCGCCTTCACCTCGCCCGCCACCACGGCAAACCCCTTGCCGGCCTCGCCCGCCCGCGCGGCTTCGATCGTGGCATTCAGGGCCAGAAGATTGGTCTGGCCAGCGATATTGGCGATCAGGGCGGCAACGCCTTCCACCGCCTCCACCGCTTCGGCCAGCGCGGTGATTACGCCGGTCGCCGCCTGTGCGTCCTGCGACGCGGCACCGACCGCCGCCGTCGAGCGATCCACCGTCGAGCCGATTTCCGCGCTCGACCCGGACAGCTCTTCCGTCGCCGCGGCAATCGTCTGCACATGGCGCGAGGCATGGTCGGATGCCTCCGCCGCGACGCTGACCCGGCCGGAGGTTTCATTCACCACACCGGTCAGCGCCTCGGCCGTCCGGCCCAGCCCTTCCGCCGCGCCGGACAGGGTGGAGACGACACCCGCCAGCGAGCTTTCGAACTGCGCCGCGGATTCGCGGAAATCGCCGATCCGCCCGGCAATCGCGGCAACCGCCTGATTGATCGCCCGGGACTGGTTCAGGAACTGACCGCGCAACCCGCGCTCGTCGATGACGCGGTAATATTTGTTGGCGGCGACATAATGCATGGAGGCGCCCGCCTCCCGCACGAAGGCGTCGGCGACATCGATCATATCATTGACCGCATTCATCGCCTCGCGCTGGGCTGGATCGGCGGGAAGATGGATCAGGCGCGCCTCGAAATCACCATCGCGCACGGCCCGGGCCACACTCGCGATGCGGCGGTAGCCATCGCTACCGGCACCGCGCCCGGCCAGCAGCAGACCGCCGCCCAGCACGATACTGGCGAGCGCCAGCCAGTTCAGCCAGCCTTCCCCATTCATCTGCGTGATGACGACCAGGATCGCGGCCACTACCAGGAAGGCAAGACCGCCCGCCAGACTAAAGCGAGAGAACGAAACGGTCATAGCTAACCCCCTTGTCGCGCAGCAGCTCACCCACGGCGGCATAGGCCGCCATCATGCCATCCTTGCGGTTGGCGTGGCTTTCCTCGATTTCCAGCAGTTTCTTGTAGAGCGGCTTGACGGCGGCGATCGCCTCCGGCCTTGGCACGCGCCGGTTGGAATGATAGCCGACCAGCTTGCCCTTCGGGTCATAGCTGGGGGTCACATGGGCCAGAACCCAATAGGCATCGCCCGTGCGCGCCAGATTGACGACATAGGCGAAAATCTCTTCCTTCTGTTCCAGCGTATCCCACAGCAGTTTGAAGACGCAGCGCGGCATGTCGGGATGGCGGATGATGCTGTGCGGTGCGCCAAGCAGATCCTCCTCCCGGTATCCCGCCACCCGCATGAAAACGGAATTGCAATAGGTGATGCGCCCTTTCAGATCCGTCTTGGACACGATCAATTCATCGGGCGAGAACGAAACCTCCCGTCCGGTCGGCTTCACGGCGTATTTCGCCATGCCCATCCTCCCGTTGCCACATCAACACTCGTCAACCCCCTTTACCGGTGCAAGGGTTCACGTTTGGTTAACCAAACACTATCAGGCTGCCGTCGTGGTCAAATTCTTCCGTTCAACGACAGGTAGGCCGCCTGTGCGCAAAGTGTGAGGCAGCCGCGCCGGGGTTGCAAGCGTCCTGGCGGCATGTGGTCAAGGAAGGGAAGAAAATGGGGGCAAGCCCTCTGGCTGCCCGGCAATGGCGACCCCGGCAGGGCTCGAACCTGCGACCTAGCGCGTCTTAACATTTACGGTGTCGGCGCACCTCAATATTATTAAACGGTTTCAACCAGATTCCAATCTGCTGAAACAGGCGGTTTTGACTTACAAAATAGTTACATACTACGTGTGTCACCAATGCGTTAACACGGCGCACCTACAAAGTACTTACAAAAATATAGGCTTGATTTCGGGTTCGCCAAGCACAATTAAGAGCGATGGGATCACGAAAATCCCACCATTATTAATTAAATAAAACCTTGTCCTTCAAAACTATTTTTGCTGTTTTAATGTATTCATCTAGAGATTTTTCCAATTCGTCACAAATTTGATAAAGTTCACTCTGTCTTTTACCATATTCACGCGATGTTTTTATATCCCCGCTAAAATCCACATTAAGGTCCGGATAAAGATACAAAACATCATTGTCAATATAATTATTCCTATAGAAGAAGCTTACACTAATAAAATTTCTAAATTTTGTGTATTTTATTTTCAATTGTTTTAGTTTCTCATTCATTTCACCGTTAATATAGCTGTACTCCACAACATCGATCAAATGGAAAGCCCGTGCTAAATCACTGAGTAGTGCCCCCTCACAACTATCTCCGTTCATTCTCCACAATACTTTTCGAATTAAATCAGGGCTGAAGATCGACCTAATTTCGTGATAAATTCTTGCGTCATGACGAGTTTGCTCTTCATCAACCTTCGTCTTGTGGCGTGCTTCTTCTGAAGCTGCTATCAAGTTGTACGCTAGTCCGATCCCAATGGCCAATAGCCCGTACCATGGTGAGATTGATTCTGGCGGAGAAAGCTCAAGAACTTTGACCAGTATCAATTGAGCGATTGGATACCACCATACTGGTGCTGTCAGTAATGCGATCCCCGTACCGACCACCGCCCAGGTAACCCGATTTCGAAATGGCGGAAACAGCTTCGGCCATATCCAGTTTATTGCCTGAATAGCTTCAACCTTTGTAGGCCACCGTAAACGCATGCTAGTCTTTCCCTCAGCGCCCTCGATTTTGAGCGCTCGCTGGAAGGGGTCAAGGACCTGGGCAGTTAGTCAGGGTTTCCCCACTCTAGGAAGCTTATCTCGTATGCTGCGCTTGGCATAAAAAACTTGCGGCTTTGACTTTACAACCACCTATGGACGCAAAGCGGATGGTTGCAAAGAATGCCACCACACAACTCCCGTGTCCAAATTAAGAGTCGGCAAACGGACGTAACATTTCAATTTCTCATTATTTTGCGCAATCTGCCATCGCGTGATCCATGACTCGCGTCCACGGTTGTCAATTGAGGAACTCAGACAAGCACTAGCGGAGCGAACTCCCACCCCGTAAAGTTGCTGCTGCGCACTCAAAGTGCGCCCAGGCAGTTGAGACGGAATCTAACCAACTGTTTTAAAATGATTTTTTCGACCAAATTTCAGAGCTTGTAGTTACAAACTAGTGACAAACAACGTCATCACCCAATGACTGCACTGTACACCATTGAAAATAAATGAAAATGGCGACCCCGGCAGGGCTCGAACCTGCGACCTAGCGCTTAGAAGGCGCTTGCTCTATCCAGCTGAGCTACGGGGCCGTAAGGGCCGGATTCGAAGCCCCGGCCATACGCCGTATCAATGCGTCCAGGGCATCGGCCGGTTCGGCGCGAAATTGTCGGCATAGGCCTTCGGCTTCAGCCGACGTTCCTTGGGCTGCTGCACGGTATAGACATAGCCGTTCCGCTTGGCATGGACCACGGCCTCTTCCATCGTCTCGAAGGTCAGGCGCACCTGCTTGCGGGTGTCGGCCGACCCGGCCCAGCCGATCAGCGGGTCGGGACGGGCGGCGTCCTTCGGTTCGAATTCCATCACCCATTCCTGGGTTTTGGCGCGGCCCGATTGCATGGCCGTCTTGGCTGGACGGAAGATGCGGACTTCGGTCGGCATGAAATGGCCCCTCGCTTCGGCGGAATCACAATCGCCTCTCTATAGAGCATGTTGCCATTAAATTGAATCAATTCTGTTTCTCGATTGGCGAGATGATCCGGCGCGTGAACCGGGTGCCGAGCGATGCGGGGCATCGCGCAAGACCGGTTTGCCGCAGGGCATCCGCCAATCGGAAACCTGAAAGGACGGGCAGTTCCGCCCGATTTCTACGTTGCTCGTCCTCGAATATGCTTCGGCATGTCCTTCGTCCTCGCGCCTGGAACTCAGGCAGAACTGCTCCGTCAGAATGGTTCAATTTATTGGCAACATGCTCTCGCTCCCCATCGCCGATCTTGCCAAGCTTCGAGCTTGCCTGACGCGGATTTGATTCAGCCCGCCCGGGCTGAATCGGCGGCCGATACCGATACCGAAGGCGGCCCGACACTGGCCGGCGGGGCCTTCAGCTTGTCCTGATAGTTGCGCATGAAGCCTTCGAACTGGCTGTCCCGCGAAAGCCGATCCACCGCCGCCTGCAGATCGGCCGGGCGATCCCGGGCGGCCGGGCCGGTGATGTAGTCGAACATCTCCCCCATCGGACCGCCCTTCATGGAGTCCAGATACAGATCGCGCAGCAGGGTCAGCCCCGAACGATCATTGGACAATTGCAGGGCAACCGCCCAGTTCAGCGCATGGCGCGCCCGATCTTCCGGCAGCAGCCCGCCGCCGCGCGGCGGATCGCCCGTCAGGCGCTGCAGCACCTTGGCCGCCTCGCCCCAGTTCTTTTCATCCCAGAAGAAATCACGGCGCAGCATATCGGCTTCGCGGCTGATATCGCCGGCCAGCAGGCTGACCGCCTCCTCCGTCTGGCCCAGATCATATTGCGCCTTCGCCTCCAGCCTGCGCCGGTCATCCTCCATCTCGCGCGAAATGCCGGGGACGGAGGATTCGGAGAGCGCGGTCAGGGCCTGCTCCGGCTTCTGGTCCATCAGATAGATCAGGGCGAGCTTGGTCCCCACCCGCGCCCGTTCGGGTCCCTGCAGGCGAAACTCGATCTGATGTTCCAACTGGGCCGCGGCCCGATCCAGCAGATCGACCCCCACCAGCCGGTCCGCCAGCAATTCGATCATCCGATCGCCATCCGGCCCGGTGGGCGTCAGTTCCCGGAACTCGTCGAAGATCGCCAGCGCGCGCAGCGGCGGCAGCTTGTCCGCCTCCCCATCCAGATAGAGCTGGCGGAAAATATCCGACATCTGGGCGGCGATCTGGCCCGCCAGCGGGTCGTCGGGAAAATAGCTGACGGCAGCGCGCAGATTGCGCAGGGCCTCCAGAAAATCACCGATCTGAAGATGCAGCCGGGCAAGCGTGCGCAGCACCACCAGTTCGAACCGGTCGCCACGCCAGTTGTAGCGCAGCTTGTTCAACCGCTCGATCGCCTGCTGCGGTGTTATTTCCTGCGCCGTCAGCCCGGTATTGATCAGCGAGAATTCGGCACGCACCGCATTGCGTTCATCCTGGCCGTCCGCAAGTTCCTGCCAGATCTCCTGCGCGCCATCGGCATTGTTGCGGGTCACTTCCACCCGGGCCTGCTGATAGCGCAGATCGGCATAATCGGCGCGCGAGAGTTTATCGGCATCCCGGTTCAGCTCGTCTATCCATTCTCCCCCGACGCGGATATCGCTGGCCTGCAGGGCGGATTCGATGCGTAGCAGGCCAAGCTTTGCCTTCAACGGATAGGGGTAGGATTTCAAGAGCGAATCCGCCGGCCCGAATTGCAGATTGGCCTCCCGCCAATTCGCCTCGGCCGACAGCAGCGCCCCGCGCCAAAGTGCTGCTTCCTGGAACCCGTCCAGCCTGGTATCGGCAAGATCGGCGCGCGCTTCCGGCAGACGCCCGGCCAGCAGGTTCACCGCGCCGCGCAGGGCCCGGAAGTCGGGACGCTGCGCCAGGGCCTGATCCCCCGAAAGCACCCGCAGCACACCCAGCGATTCCGGCCATCGGCCCTGGGCGGCATAGAAGCGGGCCAGGGCCAGGCGTGGCTCGACCTTCGCGTCCTGCGGTGCGGTGGTGGCGGCCTGCAGAAGGATCATCTCATCCTCCTCCTCATGGCCCGCCCCGCGCATGGCCCAGCCCGGGAAATCGAACAGCTTCCGCCCGGACAGCGATGCGCCCAGCGAAACCGGCGCGTCGGGCGCTATCCCCGTCAGCGACAGCCCGTCGGGGCGATGCAGGGCAAAACCGTCGAAGCTGCGCTCCAGCTCCACCCCATCGCTCAGTGTTTCCACCGCGACGCCCTGGGCGGTCGCCAGCAGGGTGGCGTCGGGATAGTGGCGGCTGCCGCGCATGCCAAGACCGGAATCCTGCATGGTGCCGATCTGCAGCTGGTCGCCCACCTCCGGATCGGTGATGGTGACCGCCCCGCCCGGCGTGGCGGCCTTCAGCAGCAATTGCTGCCCGCCGGTATCGGCATCGCCCACCGCGATCTCGACCTGGCTTTCCGGGCGAACCGGGGCCGCGCGCAACCCCACGGCCCAGTTATAGCCTTCCCGTCTGGCGGATGGGGAAAGCCCGCGTTTCGGGCGCAGGCGAATGACGGTCGCGTTGCTCACCGGCAATTGTTCGATGCGGTCAACCAATTGCTGGCCCGCCTGCCGGAACGGCGCCAGATCCACCGTCTCGCGCCGGTCAAACACCACGAAAATGAAGTCGCCGCGCGGAAACACCGCGGCGCCCACCATGTCGGGCCATTCGAAGGTGAAGGTGACAAGGTCGACCGCCGATTCCGCATCGCGCAGGGTCGCCTCGTCTATACTGCCGGGCGCATCCGCCGCCTGCTCCCCCCGCAGAGAGGCCAGGGCATCGGCGGCCACGCGGTCCGCCACCTGTTCCGCCGTGGGAGCAGCAGGCCGTGCCGGAGCGGGCGCAGCGGCAGGAGCAGCCGGTTGCGCCGGCGCGGGTTGCGGTGCTGCGGCAACCGCCGGGGGACGGGCGGGGGCAGGCGTGGCAGCCGGGCTGGCAGGCGCCGGTGCGGGCCGTTGCGGTGCCGGCGGCGCGGGTGTGGCGGCGGTGGGTGCCTGTGCGGGCGCCGGTGCGGGCGCCGGCTGGGCCTGCTGCTGTTGCGGCGCGGGCGGCCGGAAATCCACCACCACGGAATTGCCGTTGGCGAAGGCATTGGCCGCGAAATCACCCGCCAGCGTCAGCACCACGCTGCGCCCATCGGCCCCGACCTGCCCCTGCGTCAGATAGCCCGGCAGGAAACCCAGCGCCCGCGTCAGATCGGCCGCAAGCGGTCGTTCGAAGCGCAAGGTCAGCGTGTTGCCATCGCGCGTGGCCTCGAACGCCACCGGGGCCGGCCAATCCAGGACCAGACGACCGAAATCCTGATGCGTCCAGCCCCGCGCGCGCACGCCATCCTGGGCCAGAGCTGCCGTCAGCCCCAGCATCCAACCCATCAGCGTCAGCAGGAGCACAACCAGAATACGGGGCAGCGGCGGCTGCATCACTGCGCCTCCGCCTGCTGATGGATGACGATATCGACCCGGTTGGCGCGCCGCACCCGCTCGGCCTCGGCCAGGCTGGCGTCCAGATGCCGGAACTGCGCGTCACCCAGCCCCATGATCTCCAGCGTCCTGCCATAGCCGGACCGCGCGAGTTCGCGCGCCACGGCCGTCGCCCGGGACAGCGACAGGGACCAGGTCGACACAAAACCACGACGCAGCGGCGACAGCGGGTCGGTATGACCCAGCACCTCCACCTGATTGCCGATCTGCGCCAGAAAGACACCGAGGCGAAATACCGATTCCCGCGCCAGCGGTGTCAGCGTGTCGCTTCCGTCGGAAAACAGATCGGCTGCCGGCAGGGAAATGACCACCCGGTCGCTGAGCCGCGACACGCTCGACTGCCCCAGCACCGGGTCGCGTGACACCGCCTCGCGCACGATCCGGTCCAGATAATCGGTCGGCAGTGCCGGTCGCAGATCGACCGTGGCAATGCTGCGATCCGCATTCGTGGCCGCCCGTTCCGACGGAATATTGCTGTCACGCGGATAGAATTGTTCCAGCAGCGCGTCCCATTTCTCGGACTGAATCTGCGACATGGAAAACAGCATGACAAAGAAAGTCAGCATCAGCGCCGTGGTGTCGCCGAAAGTCACCAGCCAGATCGGTGCCATTTCCACATCCGGCTTGGCGGGATCCTCCTCCTCATTCATGGCTGTGCGCCACCCTGTACCGGCGCAAAGGTCACGAAGCTCTCCGACAGGGGGCGGAGGAAAAAGCGGAGCTTCAAATCCCGCTCATCGCCCTCCTTGACGCCAACGGACAGCGCATCGGGCGGCGCGCCCGCCCCCAGCATTGTATTGGCGATGGTCACCGCCCGCTCAAAGGCAAGCTCGCCCGGGCGTGGCGTGGTGCCCGCCGCATTGGTCGCGGCATTGTCCAGGCGGCGCAGCACCTCTTCAGGCGTGTAGGCCCCATCGGAAAACTGGAAGGGTTCCTGCGGTACCGGGGTTGAAAGATCGCCCCCCGCGCGCTGGCCCAGCCGGGTAATGCCCAGCAGCGCCTGCATCTGGGTGAGGTAGCCTTCCGGGCGATTGGCAAGCACCGTGGCCGTCGCGCGGATCAGCGCGACACGATCCGGCCGGATGGCGGCCGAGTCCGCCTCGAACACATCGCTGTATCGCATGGTGAGCTGGAAGGTACGCCCCGGCTGCAACTGGTCCACCGTCGCGAGCGGGAAGGCGGTCAGCCAGATCCGCTCCAACTCCTCCGTCACCGCTTCCGGTTCGGGATCGACGCCCAGTGTCGGCACCAGCACCTCGGCCCGACTGTCCGGTTCCAGACGGGACTGGAATGTATTCTGAACCGAACGCACCACGGCCTGGGCACGATGGGTTTCAAAGGTCGCCAGCGCATTCAATAGAATGAAAAAAGCCAGCAACAGCAGGAACAGGCTCAAAAAAAGATAGGGCCCCATGTCGCGGCGCGGGGCCATCCCATCCTTATTATCGCTGAAGGGTCCTGTCAGCAGGGTACCCGCTCCCTTCCATCCAACGGCCAGACCTCCGCGGAAAGATGGACCGATTCCGCCGCGAAAGCAAAGGCCAGCCCTGGAGACGGGATCCGCCGGGCCGGTCAGAACGGTCCGAGCACACTCGACATCTTGGCCTTCAGGGTCGCTGCGTTGAAGGGCTTGACGATATAGTTGGAAACGCCCGCCTGTTTCGCGGCGATCACATTTTCGGTCTTGCTTTCCGCCGTGATCATGATGAAAGGCGTGTCCTGCAGCGCGGCGTCCGCACGAACTTCCCGCAACAGCTGGATGCCCGTCATCGGCTCCATGTTCCAGTCGGAAATCACGAGGCCATAGGCCCGGGCGCGCAGCTTGGTCAGCGCCTCGCTGCCATCGCTCGCCTCATCGACATTGTTGAAACCCAGCTGCTTCAGAAGATTACGAATAATCCGGAGCATGGTCTTGTAGTCGTCCACGATCAGGATCGGCATGTTCATGTCGACGGACATTGTTAAGCGCTCCACTCCAAGCTGACGGTTTCTACCTTGCCCGGCCAGGCCATTTGCCCGTGCCTTCCACCGCTTCCTACACGCGGTCATGTTAAAGCGTAGTTAAAAAGCGAGGGTTAATAGCTCTCTAACGTCTTTTGATAACTCATTGCGGAAGCGCGGGCAATTGCTCTCTTACCGCCAATTCCCTTGTCAGCAGCCTTGCTTTCTCCGGATCCATGGCAGCGATTACCGGCGCGATCTGGCGCGGCGGGATACCACGCGCGATCGGCACCAGCGTATCCAGATCCATATCGTTCCAGATCAGCGCGGCCGAGCGCGGCTTCATCTGCTTGTAGGTTTCGACCAGGCTGGCGACATCGGCCTTGCCGTCCGCCTCGTAGCGCTGCACCAGGGTTTCGATCTCCTGTTTGATCTGCAGAAGCTGGGCCTGTTGATCGCGCATCTGCCCTTCCGTCGCGGTCAGGATGGCTTCACGTTCCGCCACCCTGCGTTCCCGCTCGACCAGCACCTGCCGACGCTTGGCAAGATCGGTCAGAAGCTGGATTTCCGCCCGGGTCATCTTGGTCAGATCGGCGGGCAGATCGACACCGCTATCGGTCACCTGAACCGGCCGATTGAACTCCAGTTCCGGCGGCGGGGCGCCAGGGGCAGCGCCCCCGTTGCCATTCGTGGCCGGGGTCGGGGCAGCACTCGCCGGTGCCGCGGATGGCGGCGGCTCGGGCACGCCGGTCTGGGCCTGCGCATCCGATGCCAACCGCACCTCCGACGGCCCCGACGCCACGCTGAGCACGATGTCGACGGCTTTCACCGCCACGCCCAGCGCAGCCAAACCGGCCAGCAATGGAAGCAATCTTGGCGTCATGCGCTATCCAACCCTCATCGCAAAGCCTGCAAGGCCCGCAGCAAATCCTTCTTCGCCCCGTCGGAAGCCTTGTCCGCCTCCCCCTCGCCCGGCACGCCCAGGCGCAGGCGGCCGCCACGCGGCGTATCCTTCTCCTCGCGATCGCGCTCCCGCCTCGGCGTATTCAGCCCGCCAGGCTGCGGTGCAGGACGGCGCGAAGCCCCTTCTCCTCCACCCACGCGTTCCAGAAAGGCTTCGGCCAGCGCCTCGGCGGACCGGCGCGGCTGCGCCTCCTCCTCCCGGCGATAGGGCTGCGGGGCGGTTTCGCGCCCCCGGCGGATGCCCTCGTCCAGGCGGTCGGCGATCTGGCTGGCGCGCTGGATCATGAAATCCAGATCGGCCTTCATGCCCTCGCCACGCTCCACCACCTCCCGCACGGCGCGGGTCTCGTCCGAGGCGGCCCCCTTCAGACGCGCGATGGCGATTTCCGCCTTCTCCGTCGCTTTGGAATAGGTGGTCAGCAGATTGGCCATCTCGTCCTTGGCATTGCGCAGCGCCGCCAGCGAGCGGTGCAGGCGCATCGCGTAAAGCGCCACCACGCCCAGAAGCAGGATCAACACCCCATCAATCAGTAACGAAAGGCCGCCCATGGTCATTGCTCGCGATCCACTTTGCCTTCGATTCGTACGGCCAGCTGCCCGCCCTTGCGCCCCGTCACCGCGCGGAACATCGGAATGGTACCACACCGCACGATCACGGAACTATCCGGCCCTGTCTGCAGGGGCAGGAAGGTGCCCGGCTTCCAGCTCAGCACCTCGCCCAGGGATGCAGGCACCTCGTCCAGCACCACCTCGATCGGAACCTGGGTAAACCAAAGCTCGGTCGCAAGGTGGTTTTCCCAAATCGAGTCCCGGCCAAACTTCTCGCCCATGAACATCTGCAGCAGAAGTTCGCGAACCGGTTCCAGCGTGGCATAGGGCAGCATCAATTCCAGCCGCCCGCCGCGATCTTCCATATCGATGCGCAACCGCGCCAGGATGGCCGCGTTGGCCGGGCGCGCGATGGTGGCGAAGCGCGGATTGGTCTCCAGCCGGTCGAAGCGCATGGTGACCGATGCCAGCGGGTCGAAGGCCGCCGACAGATCGGCCAGCACGACCGCGATCATCCGCTCCACCAGATTGCGCTCGATCGTGGTGTAGGGACGGCCTTCGATGCGCATCGCCGCCGTACCGCGCCGCCCGCCAAGCAGCACGTCGACGATCGAATAGATCAGCGAGGAATCAACCGTGATCAGGCCGTAATTATCCCATTCCTCCGCCTTGAACACGGCCAGCATCGCAGGCAGCGGAATGGAGTTGAGATAATCGCCGAACCGGATCGAGGTGATATTGTCCAGACTGACTTCGACATTGTCGGAGGTGAAGTTACGCAGCGAGGTCGACATCATGCGCACGAGGCGGTCATAGACCACTTCGAGCATCGGCAGGCGTTCATAGGACACCATGCCGGAATCGATGATGGCCTCGATACCGGACTTGCCTTCTTCGGACGAGCCACCTTCCTGGAAGCCCAGCAGGCTGTCGATTTCATCCTGGTTCAGAACCCGCGCGGATGGGCTGCCGAAATCGCCGTCGCCTTCGGCCATCGCAGCCCATTCGGAGGCAAGCGCGTCATCCTCGCCATCGCCTTCGCCGCCAGCCGCAGCTTCCCATTCCTTTGCCAGGGCGTCCTGATCGTCGTCTTCCGCTGCCATCGCCCCTAAGCCTCGCCCCTGTCCGGCACCATCAGTCCCACGCAGGACCGGATCATTGAATCACGATTTCCTGAAACAGGACATCGCGAACCTGAACCGGCGCCGTCGCCTTGTTGACACGCGCCAGCAATTCCTCGCGGATCCGATAGACGCCTTCGCTGCCCTGCAACTCCTCCACCCTCAATTCGCGCAGGAAGACCTGGAAATTATCCACGATCCGGGGCATCACCGCCTCGACCGCCGGCTGATCCTCGACCTTCGCCAATTCAAGGGTAAGCTGCATCTTAAGGTATTGCTGCCGACGCCCGCCCGGATTGAGCGAGACATTCATCGGCGCCAATGCAAGATAATGGCCAATTCCCGGTGCGCCGTGCCCGTCCCCGCCTGCGGGTTCGCCATGTTCGCCTTCGGCCGCGCCTTCCACCGAAGGCTCTTCCCCGCCGCCCAGCAGGCCGGAGAAATAGACGCCCGCGCCCGCGCCGGCCAGCAGCAGGATCGGCAGAACGATCAGAAGGATCAGCTTCTTGCCGCTGGTCTT
>Ga0209066_10002645_pt1 | contig 21457 bp, 19 predicted proteins | sample All_14_2_FD_187198 | JGI IMG/M metagenome (GOLD analysis project Ga0209066, IMG submission 187198) | Freshwater microbial communities in response to fracking from Pennsylvania, USA - Allegheny Zone_MetaG_DW_15 (SPAdes) (version 2) ... | reverse complement strand
CGCTGCTCTCGCTCGCCGGCCGGGTCGGGTTGCGGCGGAGCCGTCTGGCCGCCGAGCGAGAGCAGCGTGCGCAGTCCCGGGAGCACGCCCATCGAGAACGGATTGACCGAGAACAGGGCGCCCATGACGCGCTGCTCGTCGGGCGCGAGGTTCTCGCTCGAGAGCTTCTGCACGCCGAAGACCTTGCTCCAGCCCTGGTCGTGTTCGAGGATGCGGAGGTTCTTCTGCACGGCGAGGTCGACGATCGCCGCCGCCATCCCCTTCTTCGGTCTGCCGACGATGTTGGCGGCGAGCAGGGCGCTGAGGTGCTCGGGCGGGGCGTACTGCGCGACGACGATCCCGCGCCCGGGGGCGTCGCGCCGGAAGCCGAAGCGCACGACGAGGGCGAAGACGAGCCCGAACAGCACGAGCGCCGCGGCGACGAGGCCGAGGATCGGCACGTAGGTCCAGAACGGGGCTCCCGCGAAGGTGCCCTCGGCGAAGCTCACGACGACCGTCATGTTCTGGTACGGGAAGAGGTCGGTCACGCGCGCGCGGAACTCGCCGTCGGCGGCGTCGATCTCGCACCGGTCGGTGGCGTTCTGGTAGCCGAAGTAGCAGAACTCCTCCCCGGTGAGGGCCGGCACGAGCTCGTCGTGCACGCGCACGGTCGCGGTGACCTCGCCGAACGGCTGCGCCCATCCGGTGCCGTTGGTGTCCCAGTAGAACTCGTCGCGGGTGACGCCGTCGGCGAGGTCGGTCGCCGTCGACGTCACGTCGGACTGGGTGTACTCGATGACATAGGTCTGCTCGCCGTAGACGTACTGCCCCGGCGGCACGGCGATCGTCACGAGGGTGAAGCGTTCGTCGGTCGTGACCTCGTAGGGGCGCGGCACGCCGGTGCCATCGGTGACGGCGACGATGTCGATGCTCGTCGAATGCCCCTGGTAGTCGGTGACGAGGGCACGGCGGATGCCGCGGTTCTGGTCGAAGTCGGGGAACACGGCGACGAGCGTCTCGACCGTGCGGAGCTGGGAGCGGCCACCGTCGTCGCGCGAGAGCTCGTAGACCGCGTCGAAGGACGCGACCTCGAAGTCGTCGACCCCGGCTCCCGCCGCGTCGAGCGCGACGACCGGGGTGTCGGGGGAGGGCTCGGGGTCGGCCGAGGCCGGGGCCGCGCCCGCCCCGAGCAGCAGGAGGCCGCCGGTGAGGGCGAGCAGGACACGAAGCCGTCGGGGTGCGCGCACGTCGCGAGCGTAGCGGGCGGCTAGGCTCGCGTCGATGTCCGCGTCGACCCGTATCGCCGGACTCGGGGTGCACCTTCCCGAGCGGGTGAGGTCGACCGCCGAGACCGAGCACCGCCTCCGGAGCGAGAACCCGGGGATGCGCCTCGCGACGGGTCTCATCTCCCGGATGACGGGGGTCGAGCGCGTGCACGTCGCCCCCGACGACTGGCAGGCGTCCGATCTCGCCGTCGCGGCATCCCGGCAGGCTCTCGAGGAGAGCCCCGGCGACATCGACCTCGTGCTCTTCACGGCGGCCGCGCAAGATCTCGTCGAGCCCGCGACGAGTCACATCGTCGCTGCGAAGCTCGGCCTGGGCGCCCCGGTGATGGACGTCAAGAACGCCTGCAACTCGGTGCTCAACGGTCTGCAGGTGGCCGACGCGCTCATCCGCACCGGGCAGTACCGGCGGGTGCTCGTCGCGAGCGGCGAGAAGACCTCGGTCTCGGTGCGCTGGCGGCTCTCGAGTCCCGCGCAGTTCGTGCCGTCGTTCCCCGGCTACGTCATGGGGGATGCCGGCGCGGCGGTCGTTCTCGAAGCGTCCGACGATCCGGGGGCCGGCATCCGGGCGTCGCGGTTCGTCGCCGAGTCGCGGCACTGGGCGGTCGGCACGCTGCCCGGCGGCGGCACGATGCGCACCCACGATCCGGAGGCGAACTACTTCGACATGGACGGCGCGGGCCTGCAGAAGGCCTTTCTCGAACTCGGTCCCGAACCGGTCGAGCGGATGCTGCGGGAGTCGGGTCACGCGATGGCCGACTTCGACCTCGTCGCCATCCACCAGGTCGCGCTCCCGTATCTGGCGCCGATCTTCGAGCGGCTCGGCGTGCGGTCGGACCGCACGGTCATCACGGTCGCCGAGCACGGAAACATCGCCTCGGCGACGCTGCCGCTGCAACTGCGCCTCGCCCGCGAACGCGGCATGGTCGGCCCCGGATCGCTCGTGCTGCTCATCGGCCTCGCCGGCGGGATCTCGCTCGGCCTCATGGTGGTGAGGCTGTGATGCTCGCCGTCGTCGTGCCGGTCTACGACGAGGCCGCGGGCATCCGGCCCACCCTCGAGGCGCTCGCGGCGCAGCGCGACGCCGACTTCGACGCGGTATTCGTCGACAACGGCTCGCGCGACGGTTCCGCCGAGATCATCCGGGCGTTCGCCGTCGCGCGCGGGCTCGACCGCTGGCGGGTGATCGCCGAGCCGCAGAAGGGCACCGGGGCGGCGGCCGACACCGGGATGCGCGCCGCGATCGCCGCGGGAGCCACCCTGCTCGCGCGCACCGACGCCGACTGCCTGCCGCGGGAGGACTGGACGGCGGCGATCCGCCGGGCGCTCACCCCGCGCGACGCGGGCGGGCGAGGGCTGCGGCTCGTCGGCGGAGAGCTCGTGCCCCGGAGCGACGAGGGCGTCGGCTGGCCGACCCGGGCGCTGCTGCGCGGCGCCGTGCACCTCGCCGAAGCGTTCGGGCGGGTGCGCTCCGGCAACCGTTCCCCGGAATACCTCGGCCCCTACCTCATGGCGGCGGGATGCAACGTCGGCATCACCGCGGAACTCTACGAGGCGGCGGGGGGCTTTCCGCGCACGCGCATCGAAGACCTCCACGAGGACCGCGCGCTCGTCAACGCCGTGCGCCGGATCACGCGCGACTACGCGCGGCGTTCCGACGTCGTCGTGTTCGGCTCGAGCCGACGCGTGCGGGCGTGGGGCCTGCGCAACACGCTGCTCTGGTACAAGGACCACGCCTACCGCCCCGAGGTGGTGGACATCCGGTGAGCGTCGCGGTCGCGAGACGGTGGGAGGAGCGCGTGCTGCGGGCCGCGCATCCGATCGCCTTCCCGCTGCTGTCGGCGATCCCCGGGCCGGTGCGCCGCATCCCGGGCCTCGGGGTCATCGTGAAGGATGCCGCGCTGCTGCGCGCGACGCTGCTCGACACCGAGGGCTACACCAAGAACGGGCCGGGCGCCCCGAGCGACCTGTGGACGCCCGTGCTCGGGCCGAGCGTGCTGCTCAACATGGAGGGCGCCGAGCACGGCGCGCTGCGCCGCCGGCTCGCGCCGCTCTTCGCGCCGGCGTTCGTGGATGCCCTCGTGAGCGCGTCGCTCGGAGACGCGACCCGCGAGCTCGCCGCGACGCTGGCTCGGGGTGAGCGGGTCGACCTCGTCGCTCACGCCCGGCGCTCGGCGTCGGCCGTCATCGCGCGTCTCGTCGGGCTCGACACGGGCGTCGTCGACGACGAGCTGTTCGCCCGCGTGACCCGGGTCACCGGCTTCGTGACGCTCGCCCGCCCCCGGCTGACCCCGCGACAGCTCGGGGTGGCGCGCGGCATCCTCGCCGACCTCGGCGCCCACGCCCGTCGCGCCTACGCGGGCGACGAGTCGACCGTGCCGGGGCGGATGCGGGCCCTCGGCCTCGACGAGCGCGAAGCCCTCGGGGCGGTCGCCGCGTTCGTGCTCACCGGCACCGAGACGATCGTGTCGTACGTGCCGCGGCTCGCCGCGATCCTCCTCGATGCGGGGTGGCTGCCGCGGCTCGCCGCCGACCGGTCGCTCGTCGAGCCGGCGATCGCCGAGGGGCTGCGCGTGACGACGCCGTCGCCGATGATGCTGCGCTCGGTCGTGCGGCCCCGCGCGCTCGGCGGCGTCGCGGTGCGGCCGGGGGAGCGCATCCTGCTCGGCACCTACTGGGCCAACCGCGCGCTCGGCGAGTTCGACCCGGCGACCAACCCGGCGGCGCAGCTCAAGCAGTTGTGGTTCGGCGCGGGAGCCCACTTCTGTCTCGGCGCGCCGCTCGCGATGGCGCAGATCCGATTGACGCTCGACGCGCTGCTCGCGACCCCGACCCTGCGCGTCGCGGCCCGCCGCCCGTCGCGCGGAGTGCTCATCCCGTCGTACGCCTCCCTCGAACTGGAGCGCGCGTGACCGACCTCGTGGATGCGGTGCTCGCGTCCTGCGACCGCTGGGGCCCGGCGAGCGGGTTGAGTAGCGCACCGCGGAGCGGTCCGCGTATCGAAACCGCGCCCCGCGGGTTGAGTAGCGCACCGCGGAGCGGTCCGCGTATCGAAACCGCGCCCAGCGGGTTGAGTAGCGCACCGCGGAGCGGTCCGCGTATCGAAACCCTCACCTACGCCGAACTCGGATCCGCCATCCGTTCGACCGCGGCCGGTCTTCGTGCCGCGGGGATGCGGCGCGGCGACCGCGTGCTGTTCTCGGTGCGGCCGGGGCCGGATGCCGTCATCCTCGCCCTCGGCGTCGTGCACGCCGGCGGCACCGTCGTGTTCGCCGACCCGGGGGCGGGGGAGACGCTGTTCCGCGCGCGCACCGCGCTCGCCGCGCCGACCTGGGTCGCGGCGGAGTCGCTGCTGTACCTCGCCTCGACCCGGCCGTTGCGGCGTTTCGCGCGGAGCCGAGGGCTCGACCTCGCGCCGTACGCGCAAGTCGTGCCCGACGCGCGACACCTGTACGCCGGGCGGTGGCTGCCCGGCGTGCCGCGCGGAGCCCTCTCGGTGAGTGGGTTGCGGAGCGCGCCGCGTGCGGGGGGCGTTGCTCGACCCGCGGGGGACGACGAGGCGCTCATCGTGTTCACCTCGGGCACCACCGAGGCGCCGCGCGCCGTCGTGCACACCCGCGCTTCGCTCGGGGCGGGGCTCGGCGACATCGCGGGTGCGGCGATGCGCCCCGGCCAGCGCGTCGTCACCGACCAGCTGATGGTCGGCATCCCGGCCCTCATCGCGGGGGCGCATTGGATCATGCCGACGCCCGGCCTCGACCCGGGTGCCGCGCCACGGAGGTATCTCGAACTGCTGCCCGACGCCGACGCGCTCTTCGTGTCGCCCGCCGCCCTCGACGCGATCCTGCGACTGCTCGAGTCGTCGCCGCACCTCGCCCCGCGCCGGCTCGAGACGCTCCTCCTCGGCGGTGCCCCCGTGCTGCGCCCGCTCCTGCGCCGCGCGGTCGAGCGCTTCCCGGGGGTGACGATCCGTGCGGTGTACGGGATGACCGAGATCCTGCCGGTCGCGATCGCCGACGGCGCCGAGAAGCTCGCCCGAGCGGATGCCGCGGGCGACTACGCGGGACGCCTCGTGCCGAGCGTGCGGGCGCGCCTCGACGACGGCGAGCTCGTGCTCGCCGGCCCGGGCCTGGCCTCCCGGTACCTCGGCGAACAGCCGCTCACCGAGGTGAGAACGGGCGACCTCGCCCGACTCGACGGCGACGAGGTGACCCTCCTGGGCCGGCGCAAGGACATGTTCATCCGGGGCACCCAGAACGTGTACCCGGCGCTCTACGAACCGGTCATCGCGGGGCTCCCGGGCGTGCGCGAGGCGGTCCTGTCGGGGGTGCCCGATGCGATCGGCGACGACCGCATCGTCGTGGTGGTCGTGCCGTCGACCGACCCGCCGCGCGAGCTGACGACCCGGCATCCGCTCGCCGCCGCCGTGCGGGCAGCCCTTCCCGGGCTCCTCGACGCGGGGGTGCTGCCCGATGTCGTGTGCGTTTCTCCGGAGCTTCCGCGCTCGGGTCGCTCGCGCAAGCTGGATCGCCGCGCGATTGCCCAGCAGGTGCAGGAACTTCTTCCCGCCCCCGACGCGGATGCCGCCGGAAGCTCCGGAGAAGCGCAGGGGAACTCCGGAGAAACGCACGGGGGGCGATCGTGAGGATCGCGGTCACGGGCGCGAGCGGGTTCCTCGGCGGGGCGATCGCGACGGCGCTCGCCGACGCCGACCACGAGGTCGTCGGGTTCGGGCGTCGGGCGCGAGGGTGGGCGCATCCCCGCGCCCGCTACCGGGTGTGGGATCTCGACACGGGACCGTTGCGCGGCGACCGCGACTTCGAGGCGGTCGTGCACTGCGCGGCGCTCGCCGACGACTGGGCCCCGCTCCCCGTCGCGCTGCGGGCGAACCGCGACGGCACCCGCACCGTCGTGCGCACCTTCCCGGGGGCGCGCTTCGTGCACCTGTCGACGTCGAGCGTGTACGACGCCTTCGTGCCCAACGTCGACGTCGCGGAGTCGGCCGCGCCCGTGCGACGGTTCCTCTCCGCGTACTCGGAGTCGAAGACCCTCGCCGAGTTCGAGTTCGCGGGCACCGACGCGATCATCCTGCGCCCGCACGCCGTGTACGGTCCGGGCGACACGACGCTGCTGCCTCGGTTGCTCGCGGGGGTGCGCGGCGGGCGGCTCGTGCTGCCCGAGGGCGCCGAGGTGCGGCACTCGCTCACGCATGTCGAGAACCTCGTGCTCGCCGTGCGTCGCGCCCTCGATCCGGCCGCCCCGCGCGGCACGTACAACGTCGCCGACGACGCCCCCGTCGTGCTCGCCGACGTGCTGCGCGAGGTGTTCCGTCGACGCGGGATGCGGGTGCGGCTCGCGGCGATCCCGTACCGGTCGGCGTTCGCGCTCGCGGCCTCGCTCGAGACCGCCGCGCGCCTGCGCCGTGGTCGCCCCGCCCTCACCCGCTACGCCGTGAGCCAGGTCGGCCGGGAGCGCACCCTCGACCTCACGGCCGCGCGCGAGCGCCTCGGCTACGCACCTTCGGCGACGTCGCTCGCGGGTGCCGAGTCGTGGTGAGGGCGCTCGGGGCGCCGGGGCTCAGCGCAACTGGCTGAACGCCTCCGCCTTGCGCGTCTCGCCGGTGACGAGGATGAGGTCGTCGGACGCGAGCACCGTCTCGGCCGTCGCGTAGGTCCAGCGTTCGCCCGGCCGCTTGACCGCGGTGATCGTCACCCCGAATTCGGTGCGGATGCCGAGCTCGTTCAGCGGCGCGCCGACGAACCGCGCGCTCGGGCGGGTCTTCACGAGGGCGAAGTCGTCGCCGATCTCGAGGTAGTCCTGCATCGATCCCCGCACGAGGTGGGCGACGCGCTTGCCCATCTCCTTCTCGGGGTAGATGACGTGCTGCACGCCGAGCTGCTCGAGGATGCGTCCGTGCGCGTCGTTGACCGCCTTCGCCCAGAGGTGCTGCGGCCGGAACGACAGCAGCAGCGACGTCGTGAGGATGCTCGACTGCACGTCGCTGCCGATCGCGACGACGATGCGATCGAACTCGGGCACCGCGAGCTGGCGCAGCACGTCCTCTTTCGTCGAGTCGGCCTGCACGACGTGGCTCAACTGGCCGTTGAGCCCCTGCACGATGTCTTCGCTCGCGTCGATGCCGAGCACTTCGGTGCCGCTCGCCATGAGTTCGAGGGCGAGCGCGCTGCCGAAGCGGCCCAGCCCGATGACGGCGACCGAGTCGGCGGCGGCGATGCGACCGAGGTCGCCGCGGGCGCGCGGGGTGCGGGGTCTAGCCAATGATGGGCCTCTCTTTCGGGAGTTGGTACAGGATCGACCGCGGGCGCAGGGCGAGCGCGGTCGCGAACGTGATCGGCCCGAGTCGGCCGAGGAACATGAGCAGCACGAGGATGAGCTGCGCCGGCACGGGCAGGGCTGCCGTGATGCCGGTCGAGAGCCCGACCGTGCCGAACGCCGAGATCGTCTCGAACAGCACGCGGTCGAGGTCGAGTCCGCTGATGAGCATGATCGCGATCGTGCTCACCACGACGAGTCCGACCGACGCGAGCACGACCGCGATCGCCTGCCGGTGCACGGCCCGCGAGAGGCGCTTGCCGAAGACGTTGACGACGCCGTCGCCGCGCACCTCGGCGAGCAGGATGAACAGCAGCACGCCGAACGTCGTGACCTTGATGCCCCCCGCGGTGCCGGCGGGGCCGCCCCCGATGAACATGAGGGCGTCCATCCCGAGCAGCGTCGCGCCGTTCAGCTGACTGATGTCGACGCTGTTGAAGCCGGCGGTGCGCGTCTGCACCGACTGGAAGAACCCGGCGAGGATGCGGTCGTGCCAGGCGAGGTCGCCGAGCGTCGCGGGGTTGTTCCATTCGATCGCGGTGATGAAGAGCGTGCCCGCGACGAGGAGCGCCGCGGTGAAGGCGAGCACGAGGCGGGTGTTCATGCTCCACGCGAGCGGCCGCCGGTAGCGCTTGCGCAGCTCGAAGATCACCGGAAAGCCGAGGCCGCCGAGAATGACCGACACGCAGATCGTGAGGCTGATGACGGGGTCGCTCACGAAGCTCATCATCGAGTCGCTGAACAGCGCGAACCCGGCGTTGTTGAACGACGAGACGCCGTGGAAGACGCCGAGCCAGATCGCCTCGCCGGGCGCGTAGCCGTAGCCGAAGGCGAAGCGCAGGGCGAGCACGGCGGCGACGAGGGCCTCGATCGTGAGCGAGACCTTCACGACGCCGCGCACGAGCCCGCGAACCTCGTCGAGTCCGAACGACTTCGCCTCGGTCGCGGTCGTCAGCCGCGAGCGGAACGAGAGGCGGCGCACGACGACGAGCCCGACGAAGGTCGCGAAGGTCATGACGCCGAGCCCGCCGAGCTGGATGAGCACGAGGATGACGACCTGCCCGAACGGGGTCCAGAAGTTGGGGGTGTCGACGATGATGTGGCCCGTGACGGCGATCGCGGAGACGGCCGTGAAGAGCGCTTCGATCCAGGTCGCGCCGCCCGGCCCGGTCTTCGCGATCGGCAGCGCGAGCAGGCCCGTGCCCGCGAGGGTCGCGCCCGCGAACGCCCCGAAGATCACCTGCGCCGGGTGCAGTCGCCGGCTGAGGCGTTGACGAACCGCGACGCGGCCCTGGGATGGCACTGGAGCAACCTACTCCTCCCGCCGCGGGTTGAGTAGCGCACCGCGCAGCGGTACGCGTATCGAAACCGCGCAAGCGCTCCCCGCGGGTTCAGGCCTTCTGCACGACGAGGGAGGCGTAGGCGGGGATGAGCACGCGGCGCCCGTAGCGCCGCGACACGACCCGGAACGGCCGACCGTCGCCGAGCAGCAGGTCGAGGATCGCGCCGAGCTCGGCGCGCGCGAGCGGCCCGCCGAGGCACAGGTGACGCCCCGCGCCGAACCACAGTTGCCGGTGCTGGGGGAGGTAGGGGCGGTCGATGCGATACGGACCGGCGAGGTTGTTCGCCGTCCAGGTGAGCACCAGGACGCGTTCCCCGGCCCGCAGCGTGCGACCCGCCACCTCGACGTCGGCGAGCACCGAGCGACCGATGAGCGGCGCCGGGGAGGTGACCCGCAGCGCCTCGCGGATGGCGTCATCCCGATGCTGCGGCATCGCGAGCAGCCGGTGCTGCTCGCCCGTGTCGAACAGGAGCGCGGCGGTGCGGGCCATCGCGGAAGCGGCGGTCTCGGTTCCCGCGACCATGAGCAGCGTCGAGAGACCTTGCGTCTCCTGGACCGTCAGCCCGATCTCGCGGCACCGGCCGATGATCGTGTCGGGATGCGCCGTGCCGAACGCCTCCCCGATGTGACCGGTGAGCCGCTCCACGATGCCGCGTGCGAGGTCGATCTTCTCGGGCGGCAGGGTCGTGTCGGCGGTCGTGCCGAGGGCGATCGCCGCCAGCTCCTCGCCGGTCGCGAAGATCTCGCGGTAGGCGTCATCCCCGCGGGCGTCGTCGACGGGCAGCCCGAGCAGGGTCACGACCATGTGCCCGACGAGCACGCGCGACAGGTCGGCGAGGTCGAGCTCGTCGCCCGCCTCGAAAGCGGCGCGAGCCACGGCGAGTCGCGAACCCCACGCCCGGGCCACGAACGCAGCCGACGTCTTCTCGGTGAACAGCTCGCGGCTGCGGGTGCGCAGGTCGTGATGGCCCGGGCCGTCGAAGAGGTCGTACACCCAGTCGCCGAGGATCTGCGCCCACAGGTGCCCGACACCGCCCTCGGAGAGCAAGGTGAGGTGCTCGGGGTCGTTGAGCAGCTGCCGGGCGACGCGCGGATCGGACGTGATCCAGCCGAGGCGCGGCACCTTCAGGAGGGGCCGTGCGAACTGGCCGAGCCAGTTGAGCACCGGAAGCGCGGGACGCGCGGCGGAGAGCAGCCGGTGCTCGTGCGCCGCCGCTCCGTTCCCGATGCCGTCGCGCCACAGGGAGAGGCGGCGTTCGCGCGGGGGAGCGGCGAGATCCTCGGCCACGGGCATGGCAAGAGTCTGCCCTGCCGCGGCCGACGTCAGGCGTCGAAGTCGAGACTGAGTTTGCGCAGCAGACCGCTCAGGCGCTCCTGATCGGCCCGGGAGAGGCCCGCGAGCATGTCGGCCTCGTCGGCGACCAGCTCGGCGATCGCCACATCCACCCGCTCGCGCCCCGTGCCGGTCATCGTGACGACGACGCCGCGGCCGTCGTGCGGATCGGTGTGCCGCTCCACGAACCGGCGTTCGACGAGCCGGTCGATGCGATTGGTCATCGTGCCGCTCGAGACGAGGGTCTGTTGCAGCAGCGCCTTCGGGCTCAACTGGTAGGGCCGTCCCGCGCGGCGCAAAGCGGCGAGCACGTCGAACTCCCACGGCTCGAGACCGGATGCCGTGAACGCCGAGCGCCGCGACCGGTCGAGGTGCCGCGCGAGCCGGTCGACGCGCGACAGCACCTGCAACGGCGCGAAGTCGATGTCGGGGCGCTCGCGCGTCCACGCATCCACGATGCGGTCGACTTCGTCGGATGCGGACATCCGACCATTATCTCGGTCGAGGCACCCCGCGAAGCCTGGCAAGCTAGATCGGCGCCTCCGGCTGCGGGGGCGTGATCCGCCTTGGTGTAACGGCAGCACGACGGCCTTTGGTGCCGTTAGGTCCAGGTTCGAATCCTGGGGGCGGAGCAGGAGGAAGGCGTCGGCGCGAGCGCCCCGCGACGACGATGGTCAGAACGCCGCCCGCACGGCCGTCCAGGATGCCGGGGGCAGCGTGAGGGTGACGACGCCACTGACGAGGTCGGCGGGCGCCGATCGCAGCGTGACCCGTTCGGGCTGGTCGAGCGTGTTCTGGGCACGGGGGTCGTCATCCCAGATGCCGACGGCCTCCTCGATGTGCATCGCGCCGCGCAGGTCGGCGGCGAGTTCGACGGCCTCGTCGGGGGAGCGGTTGACGACGAAGAGCGACACTCCGCCGTCGTCGACGAGCGCAACGGCGTCGACGAGGGCGACGGGGCCGTGGGCGGTCGTGTCGTAGAGCGGGGTGTCGACGGTGAGCGGCACGACGCGTGCCCCCGGCTTCGTGAGGCGGGAGGTGACCGCGAACGGGAAGAAGGTGGTCTGCCGCCACGCGGGGCCGCCCGGCTCGGTCATGATCGGGGCGATGACGTTGACGAGCTGGGCGAGGCTCGCCGCCTTCACGCGGTCGGCGTGCCGTAGCAGCGACATCAGCAGCCCGCCGACGACGACGGCGTCGGCGACGGTGTAGCAGTCCTCGAGCAGTCGCGGGGCGACGGGCCAGTCGTCGATGGCGGTGCGGCGGTCCTCGGCGGTGTAGCGCTCGACATCCCAGACGTTCCACTCGTCGAACGAGATCGCGATCTTCTTGTCGCTGCGCTTGAGGGCGGCGACGTGGTCGATCGTCGCGGCGACCGAGTCGATGAAGCGATCCATGTCGACGGGCGCCGCGAGGAACTCGGGCAGGTCGTTCGTGCTGTCGCGATAGTAGGCGTGGCACGAGATGTAGTCGACCGCGTCCCACGTGTGTTCGAGCACGGTGCGCTCCCACTCCCCGAACGTCGGCATCGCCCGGAACGAGCTGCCGCACACGACGAGTTCGAGCCGGTCGTCGACCTGGCGCATCGCGCGCGCGGTGCGGCCGGCGAGCTTGCCGTAGTCCTCCGCGGTGAGGTGGCCGGTCTGCCAGTCGCCGTCCATCTCGTTGCCGAGGCACCACATCCGCACGTCGTGCGGGGTTGGTGTGCCGTTCGCGACGCGGGCGTCGGAGAGGGTCGTGCCCGCGGGGATGTTGGCGTATTCGAGCAGATCGAGGGCTTCGGCGATCCCGCGCGTTCCGAGGTTGACGGCGAGCATGAGCTCGACCTCCGCCTCGGCGCACCAGGCCGCGAACTCGTCGAGCCCGACGAAGTTCGGCTCGGTCGAGTGCCACGCGGGGTCGAGGCGGCGCGGACGCTTCTCGACGGGCCCGACGCCGTCTTCCCAGCGGTACGACGAGACGAAGTTGCCGCCGGGGTAGCGCACGGTCGTGACGCCGAGTTCCTTCACGAGGTCGAGCACGTCGCGGCGGAAGCCGTGGGCGTCGGCCGTCGGGTGGCCGGGCTCGTGGATGCCGGTGTAGACGGCGCGGCCGAGGTGCTCGAGGAACGAGCCGAAGAGGCGACGGTCGACCTCGGCGGCTGCGAGGCCGGGGTCGACGAGCAGGCGAGCCGCGGGCATGGGGATTCCCTCCGATTACAACGTTGTAAACGAACGCTAGCCCGCGCCGCCACCCGGGTCAAGCGCCGGTGGACTCCCGCTCCACGACGGCGAACGGGGTCGTGATCAGTCGTCCTTCGCGCGGCTCATCCGACCCGATCCGCTCAACGAGCGTCTCGACCGCGAGGTCGGCGATCCGCGCGCGGCCGGCATCCACGGTCGACAGCCGCGGAGTCGAGAAGCGCGCCTCCTCGATGTCGTCGAACCCCGCGACGGCGACGTCGCCGGGCACGTCGACGCCGGCATCCGCGAGAGCACGCAGTGCCCCGAGCGCGAGTTCGTCGGTGATCGCGAAGATCGCGTCGGCCCCCGCATCGAGCACCCGGCGCGCCGCCTCCGCACCGTGCGAGCGGGTCCAGCCGCCGGTCGGGACGATGAGTTCGTCGGACGACCCGACCCCGTGCTCGGCGAGCGCCGCGCGGTAGCCGGTCAGCCGCAGCCCGGCGGTGCCCGTCGACTCCTGCGGGCGCGCGCCGAGAACCGCGATCCGGCGTCGGCCCCGGTCCAGAAGCGCGCTCGTCATCGCCCGGGCTCCCGCGACGTTCTCCATCGTGACGTGATCGGGCCCACCACCGAGGATGCGCTCGCCGAGCAGCACGAGCGGGAGTGCCGGGTCGAACTCCGCGGCATCCTCCTCGCGCAGGCCGAGCGGGCTGAACAGGAGCCCGTCGGTGACCCCGTCGCGCGCCTCGTCGAGCACCCGGCGCTCGCGTTCGGCGTCGCCCCCCGTCTGGTGCACGACGACGTCGAGACCGTGCCGCCGTGCGGCCGTGATGACGTCGTCCGCGAGTTCGGCGAAGTAGGCGTGGCTGAGTGCCGGCACGGCGAGCGCGATGACCCCGCTGCGGCCCGAACGGAGTCGGCGCGCCGACCGGTTCGGGCGGTAGCCCGCCTCCTCGATCGCCTGCAGCACGCGCGTGCGGGTGGCCGGGGCGACGCTGGGGTGACCGTTGACGACGTTCGAGACGGTCTTGAACGACACCCCGGCGAGGCGCGCCACGTCGCGGAGGGTCGCCGTCATGCCGTCACGCTACGCGACCGGGCGGCCTCACGCGGCGGGGGTCGCCCCGCGCTTCGCCCGCTGGATCTGCTCGTACACGTGGGTGCGCAGTTCGGTGAACCGGGGCAGGGCGCGCGTGCCGATCTGGTCGCGCTCCTCCGGCAGGTCGATGACGAGGTCCTCCTGCACGTAGGTCGGCGACATCGAGAGCACGATGACGCGCTGACCGAGGTAGACCGACTCGTCGATGTCGTGCGTGACGAAGAGCACGGTGACGCCGAATCTCGCCCAGATGTCGCGCACGAGGTCTTCGAGGTCGGCGCGGGTCTGCGCGTCGACCGCAGCGAAGGGCTCGTCCATGATGAGCACTTCGGGGTCGTAGGCGAGCGCGCGGGCGATGGCGACGCGCTGCTGCATGCCGCCCGAGAGCTGCCACGGGTACTTGCTGTGCGCGGCGGCGAGCCCGACGGCCTCGAGGGCCTCGTCGACCCGGCGGCGGCGCTCGGGCGCGGGGGTGGTGCGCAGCAGCGGCAGCTCCACGTTGCGCCGCACCGTCATCCACGGCATGAGGCTGCGGCCGTACTCCTGGAAGACGACCGCCATCTTCTTCGGCGGCGAGGTCACCGGGGCGCCGTCGAGTTCGACGGTTCCCGAGCTCGGCGCGAGGAGTCCGGCGATGCACTTCAGCAGGGTCGTCTTGCCGCATCCCGACGGCCCGACGATGCACACGAGTTCGCCTTGGCTCGCCGTGAACGAGATGTCCTGCAGCGCGACGAAGTCGCCGTAGGACTTCTGCAGCCCCTCGACGCGGAGCATCTGGGATGCCGGGGTCTGGTCAGGCACGTTCGGTCTCCTTCAGGCCGCGATACCACCCGAGCACGAAGCGCTCGGCGATCTGGAACAGCACCGCGAGCGCGATGCCGATGAATCCGAGCAGGATGATGCCGCTCCACATCTCGGGGATCTGGAAGTTCTGCTGGAAGAACGTGATGCGGTACCCGAGCCCCGACGACGAGTTCGTCATCTCCGAGATCACCATGAGGATGAGCCCGATCGACAGCGACTGCCGGATGCCGGCCATGATCTGCGGCGCGGCGCTCGGCAGCGTGATGAACCGCACGCGCTGCAGCGTCGTGAGCTGATACGAGGTCGCAGTCTCGCGCTGCACCCCGTCGAGCGCGCGGACGCCCTCGACGGTGTTGAGCAGGATCGGCCACACCGTGCCGGCCACGATGAGAACGATCTTCGACGTGTCCCCGATGCCGAGCATGAGCGCCAGGATCGGCACGAGCATGGGCGGCGGCACGGCGCGGAAGAACTCGAACACCGGCTCGACGAGCTGCCGCAGCCAGCGCACGGATCCGACGAGCACACCGAGGGCGACCCCGAGGACGATCGCGAGCGCGAGGCCGATCGCCAGCCGGCCGAGACTCGGCAGGACGTCGACGAAGAACGAGTCGCCGACCCAGGTCGCGACGAACGCCTCGGCGATGCGCCACGGCGCGGGGAAGTAACGGTTGGGGGAGAGCAGCGCCGAGAGCGCCCACAGGCCGAGCAGCGCGAGCGGCAGGCCGACCGCTTCGAGCAGCCCGTCGAGCCAGCGCGGCAGGCGCCGGGTGGCGGAGGCCGGCAGCAGCCGGCGGGTGACCGCGGGGGCGCTCACAGCACGACCTCCGCCCGCACCGACTCGTGCCAGGCGAGCACGCGGCGTTCGACGGCACGCACGATGAGGTTGATGATCAGCGCGAGGAGCCCGGCGGTCACGACGAGGGCGTAGACCTCCGCGTAGTCGCCGGCGGTCTGTCGCTGGGTGAGCAGACGCCCGATGCCCTCCGCGCCGATGATGAGTTCGCCCGTGACGGTGAGGATGAGGGCGACGGTCGCGCCGAGTCGGATGCCGGTCATGATGTACGGCAGCGCCGTCGGCAGCACGAGGTGCACGAAGCGCGACGAGGCGGGGAGGCCGAAACTGCGCTGCGTGTCGCGCGCGACCGGGTCGACGTCGGCGACGCCGTAGAGCACCTGGATGAAGATCTGCCAGAAGGTGGCGAACACGACGATGACGAGCGAGGCGTCGCGGTCGAGCCCGAACAGCAGGATCGCGAGCGGGATGATCGCGACCGACGGGATGGGGCGCAGGAACTCCACCGTCGAGCGCGTGGAGCGCCGCAACCACGGCACGAGACCGACGACGGTGCCGAGCACGAGCGCGAGCACGCCCGCGATGCCGAGGCCGATCCCCCAGGTGAGGAGGGTGTTGCCGATCGTGCGCCAGTAGTGCAGGTCGCCGGTGAGGCTGACGAGCGCGACGAGCACGTCACTCGCGGGCGGCACGTATTGCGCGTTGACGAGGCCCACGGTCGGGGCGAGTTGCCACAGGCCGAAGAACCCGAGCACGCCGGTCAGGCCCAGAATCACGGGCTGCAGTCGTCGCCTCATCGCGCGAAACCTCCAGCACCCGGTCGGGTGCCCTCTCGTCGTCGGTCCATTCCCTACATCCTCCACTCACGCCGGTGGTCCGGGGTCGAAGTGACCCCGGACCACACGGTGGGGGGTTACTGGACGACGATGGTGCCCAGGTCGGGCTCTTCCTCGAAGTAGCCGAACTCGATCGCGAGGTCGACGAGGTCCTGCAGACCCGCGTTGCTCAGGTCGGCGGTGAACTCGGGCAGCACGATGCCGGCCGCGGCGGCCTCGGGGATGTCGAGGTTCGTCGCGATCGCGGCGCGCACGGCCTCCTCGTTCGCGGCGGCGTAGTCGAGCGCGGCGGCGAGTGCCTCGGTCCACGCCGCGACCATCTCCGGCTGCTCGTCGATGACGCTCTGCAGCGTGATGTTCGTGAGCACCGTCAGACCCGGGATCGTGGCCTGGTAGGGCCCACCGAGGTCGGTGCCGCCGGCCCCGACGACCATCCCGCGGAACGGGTCGGGCGCCCACGCGGCGTCGATCGTGCCGGCTTCGATCTGCGCGGGCACGTCGGGGAAGCCGACGGCGACGAACTCGATCGACGCGGGGTCGCCGCCGTCGGCCGCGACGGCGGCACGGATCGTGAGGTCACCCGCGGCGCCGAGGCTGTTGACCGCGACGGTCTTGCCCGACAGGTCGGCCCAGGTGGTGATGCCGCTCGCGGCCCCCGCGACGACGGAGTTGACGTCGGTGTCGCCGCTCGCGAGGCTGTTGGCGTAGTTGCCGAGGATGCGCACCTCCTCGCCGCCGAGCGCGGCGCGGAACGGGCCCATCGGCTGGCCGATCGCGAAGTCGATGTCGCCGGAGACGAGTGCCGGGATGGCCTGCGCGCCACCCTGGGCGGGGAGGATCTCGAGCTCGATGCCGTGCTCCTCGAAGATTCCCGCCTCGAGCGCGGCCCAGATGGCCCCCGTCTCGGCGATGGGCAGGGCGGCGACGCGAACCTGATACGTCTCACCGGGTCCGGCGTCGGTCGGCTCGGGGGCGGCGCCGGAGTCGGTGCACCCGACGAGGGCGAGGGTGGCGGCGAATGCGATGCCGCCGAGGAGTGCGCTGCGCTTCATGGCAAGACCTTTCTTCTTCATCGAAGGACGGTGCGGGGTCCGGGTGGTGGCCCGGGCGGCGTCGAACCACGGGGATTCATGACACTCGCGGGACCAATCTGAGGCACAAATGTCATGAATGTCAATTGCGGGATGCCAGATCCCCACGAAACGACCGGTCGAGCACGTAGTCGGCGAGGGCGGGGTCGATCGCGCGGATCGCCGCCATGACGCGTTCGACCGCACGCGCCCCGAGGGCCTCGTGCGTGCCGACGAAGACCGTCCGCGCCACTTCGCGCGGCCAGTCCGGGGGGAGCAGCTCGCTCGGCAGATCCGGATCGGAGTTGGTGAGCGCGAGCCACTCGTCGGTCAGCTTGGTGCGGTGCACGAGCGCGTCCACCGGGTCCATCGTTCCGGAGTCGAGGGCATCCCGGTGCCGGGTCGCGCGGGCGATGAAGTCCTCGTAGCGGCTCGCGAGCCCCACGAGATCCCACGCCTCCTCGGGCCGTCGCCGTCCGGGCAGCTCGGCGGGCACGCGCGCGATGAGCGTCGTGACGTCGTCGACCCCGAGCGAGGCGAGTTCGTCGAGCGCGGCCGCGTGGCGGTCCCACGGCGAGAGCCAGATCCCGTCGAGCAGTCGCGCGAACCCCAGCCACTCCATGCGGGTGCGCACGGCGTCGCGCAGCGACCGGCTGAGGGGACCGTCGTCGACCACGACGAGGCTCCACGAGCCGTCCCAGTGGCGCTCGTCGCCCCCGAACGCCACGATGCGGGCGAGGCCGTCGCGGAGCACGCCGACGGTGCGGGCCGTCAGGCGGTAGCCGGTGTTGCGGCCGGCGCGCGAGGGCAGCAGCAGGCGATGCTTGACCATGCGGCTGAGCGCCGTCCGGGCGGCCGCTTCGGAGACGCCGAAGTCGCCGAGCAGGCTCACGAGCGCCGCCGACGGCAGCGGCTCCGGCCGCTCGAACCAGTAGTCGCCGAAGAGGGTCAGCAACAGGCTCGACGGTGAGCCCTGTCGGGTGCGGGGGAGCGAATCGTCGGTGGCGCGCCTCCGCTCCGGGGGGTGGCTCGCGCCGCTCCGCCGGTTTCCGCTCGCCAACGCCGTCATCGAGCGACGATTCTGTCACACTCCGTGCGGCGCAACGAGGCTCAGCGTTCGAGCGAGGTCCCGAACGAGCGCAGGGCCGATCGCACGACGGCGAGGTCGCCGTCGTCCATCCCCGCGACCATCCGCTGCTCGACGGCGGCGACCGAGTCGCGCAGATCCTCGAGCAAGGTGCGGCCCGCCGCGGTGAGGGTGAGCAGTTGTCGTCGGCGGGATGCGGGGTCGGGTCCGCGGTCGATCCAGCCGCGTTCTTCGAGTGTTCCGACGAGTTGCGCCATCGTCTGCGGGGCGACGAACGAGTACCGCGCGAGCGCCGCCGAGGTCATCCCCGGATGCCGCGCGAGCGAGGTCAGGGCGGTGTACTGGATCGTCGTGAGCCCGTGACCGCCGAGGACGGCGTCGAGTCGCTTCCGCACGGCCAATTCGACGCGCTTGATGAGATAGAGCAGCGGTGTCGGAGTCTCCGGGGTCACGGCGACAGTTTGGCAGAACGGACCGCTGTGCCAGGAAACCTGATAACCTGCCCGACGCACGACGTCGCACGGTCGACCCGCACGCAAAGGAGCACGCATGCCCATCTCGCTCGACGGCAAGGTCGCGATCGTCACCGGAAGCGGCGCCGGGCTGGGTGCCGCCTACGCCACCGCCCTCGCCCGGGCCGGCGCTGCGGTCGTGGTGAACGACGTCTCGGCCGAGGCGGCCGAGGCGACCGTCGCCCGCATCGCGGGGGAGGGCGGCCGTGCCGTCGCCGTCGTCGCCCCGGTCGGCAGTTCCGAGGTCGCGCAGCAGCTCGTCGACACCGCGGTGAGCGAGTTTGGCGGGCTCGACATCCTCGTGACCAACGCCGGCATCCTGCGCGACAAGTCGCTGCTCAAGATGACCGACGACGACTTCGACGCGGTCATCGGCGTGCACCTGCGCGGCACGTTCACGTGCGCCCGGGCCGCCTACGCGTACTTCAAGGAGAACGAGAGGCCCGGGCGCGTCATCGCGATCGGCTCCCCGACGGGTCAGCGCGGCAACTTCGGCCAGACCAACTACGCGGCCGCGAAAGCCGGGATCGTCGGCATGATCCGCACCTGGGCGATCGAGATGAAGAAGGCGGGAGTCACGGCCAACGCGGTCGTGCCCGTCGCCGCGACCGCGATGACCAAGACCATCCCCTACTTCGCCGCTGCCGTCGAAGCCGACGAGAACGGCGAGCCGATGCCCGCCTTCTTCCGTCACGACCTCGGATTCGGCACGGCCGACGACGTCGCGGGGCTCATCGTCTGGCTCGCCTCCGACGCCGCCGCCGGGGTCACCGGCCAGGCGATCGGCGTCGGCGGCGACCGCCTCCAGGTGTGGCGGCATCCCGAGGTCGCCGCGTCGTACTTCCACGAGGGCGGCTGGAGCGCCGATGCCATCCAGAGCGAACTCGCCGACGAGATCACCGCGCAGCTGCAGTCGGTCGGCGAGCCGCCGTTCCCGCCGCTGCCGCCGGAACTCGACCGCCCCCAGGCCTGACCGACGACCCCGAGAGGAACCCGATGACCCGCACCGTCGCACTCGCCGACCTTCCCGCCCTCGCCGGCACCGAGCTCGGCACGTCGTCGTGGGTCGAGGTGTCGCAAACGCGCATCGACCTGTTCGCGGATGCCGCCGACGACCACCAGTACATCCACGTCGACCCCGAGAAGGCCAAGGATTCCCCCTTCGGCGGCACGATCGCGCACGGCTTCCTGACGCTCGCGCTCTTCATCCCGCTCTGGTCGGAGATCCTCGAGATCTCCGACGCGGGGACCCTCGTCAACTACGGCCTCGACCGCGTGCGGTTCACCTCCCCGGTTCCGGCCGGCTCCAAGGTGCGGCTGCGCGCGACCCTCGCGACGGTCACCGAGGTGAGCGGCGGCTACCAGTTGCACGTCGACGGAGCGATCGAGATCGAGGGCCAGGAACGGCCGGCCGTCGTCGTGCAGTTCATCTCCCGCGTCTACGCCTGACGGGTCGAACAGAGGAGATCGATGATGATCCCCGAAGGAATCGGCACCTGGATCCATCGACGCGCCGTGAAGTCGCGCGGCCGGACGGCCCTCGTCTTCCGTGACCAGGAGACCGACTACGCGACGCTGAGCCGGCGAGTCGACGCGCTCGCCGCGGCGCTCCGGGATCGCGGCATCGAGTTCGGTGACCGCGTCGCGTACCTGGGCAACAACCATCCGTCGTTCATCGAGTCGATGTTCGCGACCACCCTCCTCGGGGCGGTGTTCGTGCCGCTCAACACCCGGTTGTCCTCCGGCGAGTTGCGCTTCCAGCTCGACGACAGCGGCGCCCGCCTGCTCATCGTCGGAGCGGGCTTCGCGTCGCCCGCGACGACCGCGACGTCGGGCCTCGAGGTGCGGCGGATCGACGTCGAAGACCCCCTCGTCGACGCGTCCGCGCTCGCGGAGGGGATCGAGTCCTACGAGCACGTGCTCTCCACGGCGCCGCCGCTCGACGTGCGACCGGTCGTGACCCTCGACGACCGCGCGCTCATCATCTACACGTCGGGAACGACCGGCCAGCCCAAGGGCGCGGTGCTGACCCACGGCAACCTCACCTGGAACGCGATCAACGCGATCACCGACTACGACGTCTCCTCGACCGAGCGCACCCTCATCATCTCGCCGATGTTCCACGTCGCGTCGTTCGGCATGGGCGTGCTGCCGACCTTCCTCAAGGGCGGGGCGGTGCTGCTGCAGGAGCGCTTCGTGCCCGCCGAGGCGCTCGCGGCGATCGAGCGGCTGCGCGCAACCTTCATCTCCGGGGTTCCGACGACCTACCAGTTCATGATGGAGGACCCCGCGTGGGCGACCTCCGACATCAGCTCGCTGCGCTCCATGACGTGCGGCGGGTCCGCGATCCCCGAGCACGTCATCGCCGCGTACGCCGAACGCGGGCTCGCCTTCAGCGGCGGCTACGGGATGACGGAGTCGTCCCCGGGGATCACCGCCATGCCACCGTGGCATTCCGCCGAGCGCATCGGCTCGAGCGGCCTCGCCCACTTCTTCACGACGTTCCGACTGCGCGACCCCGAGACCGGCGAGCTCGTGACCGCGCCCGGGGGGCGGGGCGAGATCGAGGCGTCGGGCCCGAACATCTTCCTCGAGTACTGGGGTCGCCCCGACGAGACCGCCGCGGCGTTCACCGCCGACGGCTGGCTGCGCACCGGCGACATCGGCTCCGTCGACGACGACGGCTTCGTCACGATCGTCGACCGGCTGAAGGACATCATCATCTCGGGGGGCGAGAACATCTACTCGGCCGAGGTCGAGCGCGTGCTCTCCGGAATCCCGGGCGTCACGGGGGTGGCGGTCGTCGGCATCCCGAGTGAAC
>Ga0209066_10002644_pt1 | contig 21458 bp, 18 predicted proteins | sample All_14_2_FD_187198 | JGI IMG/M metagenome (GOLD analysis project Ga0209066, IMG submission 187198) | Freshwater microbial communities in response to fracking from Pennsylvania, USA - Allegheny Zone_MetaG_DW_15 (SPAdes) (version 2) ... | reverse complement strand
GCGTGATCCGCGAAGGCGGATTCGACGGCGAGTACGGCACGGTCCGCGTCGTTTGATCCCCACCCGAACACGCGACATTCACAAGGAGAGCCACATGCAGCCCTTAACCTGGACCGAAGCGATGAGTGTCGGCGACGCCGCCATGGATGCCCAGCACAGGCAGATCATCGAGCTGCTGAACCTCTTCGAGCGGCAGCTGACCCCGCAGCTCGCCTTCGGCGCGATCCTGAGCATGATCTGCTACGCGGACAGCCATTTCTCCGACGAGGAGGCCCTGCTGGCCCGACTCGGATACCCCGAGCTGGAGCAGCAGCGGCGCGAACACCGCGCCTTTCTCTCGCAGGCCCACGCGTTTGCCGACGAGCGCCTCGACGACGCCACCCTCCACACCCGCATCGTAGACTTCCTCACCCGCTGGCTCGAGCGCCACATCTTGAACGAAGATATGAAATACAAGCCCTATGCGGAAAAAAGCGCCGCGACCCCCACATAAACACGCTTTTCCTGTTCTCATCCGCGCCGAAATCTGGCATACTGATTTTACCTATCCGTCCATCAGGAAAATCCGCTATGCGCGTGCTTCTGCATACCTGTTGCGCACCCTGTGCGAGCCACTGCATCCTCGTGCTGCAGCGTCTGGGGTATGACGTGACGCTTTTCTTTTCCAACGCGAACATTGCGCCGCAGGACGAATACGGCAAGCGGCTTGACGCCGTCAGGCTTCTCGCGGAGCGGCTGGGCCTCCCCCTGCTCGTCGACGCGACCGACCACGCCGACTGGCTGGAAAAAGCGGCGAAGGGCTTCGAGCGCGAGAAAGAAAAAGGCGTGCGCTGCGAGCGCTGCTTCCGCTACAGCCTGAGCCGCACCTGCGACGCGATGCGCGCGCACGGCTTCGACCGCTTCACCACCTCGCTCTCGGTGAGCCCTCACAAGCACACGCCAACCCTCTTCACGATCGGCCGCGACCTGGACGCCGACCGCTTCCTCGCCCTCAACTTCAAGAAGGAAAAGGGCTTCAAGCACAGCCTCCGGCTGGCGGAGGAGTTCGGCCTCTACCGCCAGAACTACTGCGGCTGCGAGTTCAGCGTGCGGGACTGACCGGGGCCGCGGCGCGGTCAGCGCACGGTGATCAGCGTGCCGAAATCGTAGACGAGGTTCGCTTTCTTTCCCGCGGCGTCATATTTGACGGTCCAGCGGGACGGCAGCGCCTCAACCGCCGCAAACGGCGCCGTCAGCGTGCCCGTGCAGGTCGCCACCGTGTAGGTTTTGAACTTCGAAAGCTGCGCCGTGTCCTCGACGCGCAGCGACAGCGTCGTCAGGTCGAGGTCGCCCCGCACATGCAGGCAGTCGGCCGGCCCGTTGGTCGAGACGTTGACGGCGAGCGTGCAGCCGGCCATCGACGCCGGCAGCCCCGCGAGCGTCAGCGTGCCGAGCGCCCCCGCTCCGTCTCCCGGCTCGATCGTCTCCGTCACGGTCAGGGCCGCGAGGTTGGTGATGACGCCGCCGCCGCCGATTCCGGCCAGCGCCTGCGTGCGCCCGTTCACGTCCAGCACGCCGCCGGCCGCCGCGCGCGCCACGTTGCCGGTCGGCAGCAGCTCGTCGCGGCCGAACTTGAGCGTGCCGCCTTCGGCGACCGTCGCGCCGCTGTACGTGTTGGTGTTCAGCAGCGTCAGCGTGCCCGCGCCGCGCTTGACCAGCCCGCCGTCGCCCGCGACATCCGTGTAGAGCGGCTGCTTGATCGAGATGTTTTTGCCGGCCGTATCGAAGACCGCGCCCCCCGCGCGCACGAAGACGGTGATGTTCGTCAGCCACTTGTCGTTATTGTTGCCCACCAGCGTCGCCGTCGTGCCCAAGAAATCGGGAGTGTCGATGCGCGCCTGAACCGTGCCGCCGTTCAGCACCACTTGGCCCCTCTGATAGGGGAAGTTGGTGTCGATATAGAACGCCTCCAGGCTGAGGCGCCCGCCCGCGTTCAGAGTGACCACGTTGTTGGTGGCCGGAGTCTCGTTCTGCGAGATGCGGACCCTTCTGGCCAAGAGCACGCCGCTGCCGCCGACGGTGGTGTAGCCGAAGCCGTTGCCCCCGATGCCATTGAGGATCTCGTCGCACGACAGCGTGTCGACGATCCCGTTCGTGACGAGCAGGTGCCCGCCGTCCACGTTGACATACTGCCGCGCGGTGGTTTTGAGCAGGCCGCCCGCCACCAGCAGGGTGCCGCCGGAGACGCGCAGCCCGGGCGCGTTTTGCCCGGCGTTCCCCCGCGTCACCAGATTGGTCCCGCTGGCGACCGCCAGCGTGCCCGCCGTCGTATGCAGGGTGCCGAAGCTGTTGAGCGCCGCAGAGCCCGGGTCGAGCACCACCGCGCCGCTGCCGACCTTGACGAACGAGGCGTTGGTGTCCGCGCAGAGCACCGTGCCGCTCACGGTCTGCGTGTACGACTGCGAGTCCAAGGTCGCGGTCACCCCGTTGGTGATCCAGAGCGTCCGGTTGGCGGCCAGCGCGTGCGACTCGCTGCTCTGCAGCGTGGCCGACGCGAGGAACAGCACATTCGTGGAGGCCGCGCCGGGCACCGCGCCGAGGTTGTGGTCACGGATGATATTCAAAACTCCGCCGTTGATCTGCGTCACGCCGGTATAGCTGTTGGTGCCGCGGAGATACAGGTAGCCGCCATTCAGCTTGACCAGACCGCCGTCGTTCGGCGAGCCGGCCATGTTCTGGCGCATGACGACGCGGCCGTTCGCGCCGCAGTCGATAAACGCCCCGCCGGCCAGCACGTTCACAAAGATGTTGCTCCAGTTGGGGCTGGTCGTGCCGAGCATGTCCACCTGATTCGTGATGCGCGCGACGATCCGCCCGCCGTTGAAGTTGACCGTGCCTTTGCGCAGCGAGCCGGCATCCAAGTTGAAATTGTTGAGCCGGATCGTCCCGCCGGTGTTGATGTTGACCACCGTCTGGGCCGCCGGATACGTGTTCTGCGAGATCCGCAACCCCTGGACCTCCAGGACCCCGCTGCCCGACACCGTGGTCACGCCCGGCTGGTTGTGGCCGTTCAAGAGCTCGCCGTTCCCGGAGAGGTCGACGAAGCCGTTCGTGATCAAGAGCGTGCCGTACTCGCTGACGCGCGCGAAGGAGCCGCCCGTGGTCTTCAGCAGGCCGCCGCCCATCACCAGCGTGCCGCCGCTCACCCAGAAGGCCGGGCCGCTCTCCGGGTTGCTGCCGGACTGCGTCACCAGATTCGTGCCGCCGGCCACATGCACCGTGCCGGCCGCAGCCTTGAGCGCAAAGAACATGTTCGACACCGCGCCCGCCGGGTTCAGCGTGACCGTCCCGGAGCCGCCTTTGGCCCACACCCCGACGTTCGTGACCGGCGCGGTCAGTGTCGCGGTCGCGCCCGCGCCCACCGTGGGCGCGCCGTGCATCAGCAGCGGACCGCCGCCGACCGTGTAGCCGTCCGCCGTGAAGACCAAGTTGCTCAGCGTCACCGCGTCCGCGGTCACTGCCTGCGCGGACGAAGCGCCGAACGTCGCGTTGTTCGTCGCGCCGTTGCCCCACACCGTCCCCGCCCCGCTCCAGTTCGCGTCGCCCGTGTTCCAGAGCGCCGTCGCGGGCGAGGCCAGCCACGTGAAGTCCGCCGCGCCTGCGCCCCCTGCGAGCAGCGTCCCGCAAACGACTGCCAACAACCACCGGCTATGCCTGTATGTGCTCATCTCAGACCTCCTTGGGAAACCGTTACCTCACAGAAATCAGCGTGCCGAAATCGTACACGAGCGAGAGCGTGTTGTCGGCCGAATTCTTCTTTATCAGCCACCGCGGCGGCAGATTGTGGGCGGAGAAAGCGCCGCTCAGCGTGCCGGTGCAACTCGCGACCGTGTACTTCTTGAACGGCGCGAGCTGAGCCGGATCCTCCACGTTCAGCGACAGCGTGGAGACGTCCAGGTTGCCGCGCACATGCAGCCGGTCGCAGGGGCCGTTGCTGGACACGTTCACCGCCAGCGCGCCGCCCAGCGCCGCGGGCGCGGCCGCCAGCGTCAGCGTGCCGAACGAGCCGGCATCGCCGGGCGCGACGACCGCCGTCACCGTCAGCGCCGCCAGGTTGGTCACCGTGCCGCTGCCGCCGATCCCCGCGAGGACCTGCGTCTTGCCGTTGACGTTGAAGAGCGCGTTGGACGAGACCCTCACCGTGTTGGCAGCCGGCAAGGCGTCGTTCAGCCCCAGGACGAGCGAGCCGCCCTCGACCGCGGTCACGCCGTTGTAGGTGTTGGTGTTGGAGAGGGTGAAGGTGCCCGCGCCGAGTTTGCGCAGCCCGCCGTCGGCCGCCGCCCCGCTGTAGATCGGCAGCTTGCTGTCGATGGTGAACCCGTTGCTGTCGATCACGGCGCCGCCTTCGCGCACCGTGAAGAAGATGCCGCCGAACCAGTTGGAGTGGACGATCCCCATGAAGTCGCCGCGCGACTCCTTGGCCACCAGCGTGCCGCCGTTGAGGTTGACGCGCCCTTTCGACGTCGTCTTCTCGTCCATGTAGAACCGGGCCAGCCGGATGGTCCCGCCCGTGTTGACGTTCACCACGTTGTTGTCGGGCGACCCGCCGTTCTGCGAGATCCGCAGGGTGCCCAGGTCCAGCACGCCGCTGCCGCTGACCGTCGTGTTTCCCGTCCCCGAATAGGCGTTCAGCAGCTCGTGCGCGCTGCTCAGATTGACCGTGCCGTTGGTGATCAGCAGCGCGCCGTTCTGAACCGGCACATAGCTCTGCCCCGTCGTCCGCAACGTGCCGCCCGCCACCAGCACGGAGCCCCCGCTGACGACCAGCGAGTCGAACACTTTCCACGGCGCGTTGGTGGTGACGTTCAGCGTGCCGCTCGCGATCACCAGCGTCCCGCTCTCGGCCTTCAGCGACGACACGGCGTTGGTGTTGCCGGCGCCCGTGTCCAGGGCCAGCACCCCTGAGCCGATCTTCCGCAGCCAGCTGCCCTTCTCGCCCCCGACCACGCCGCACAGGGTTTGGGTATGGCTCTGCGAATCGAACGTGGCGGTCACGTTGGTGCCGATGTAGAGGCCGCGGGTGGCGGCGAGCGCGTGCGACTCGCTGCTCTGCAGCGTGCTGTTCGACAGGACGTACAGATTCGTCGCCGGCGCGGCGGGCACCGCGCCGAGGTTGTGGTCGCGGATGATGTTCAGGACGCCGCCGTTGATCACGGTCGCCCCCGTGTAGCTGTTGGTCCCCCGCACATACAGGCTGCCGCTGTTCAGCTTGGTCAGCCCGCCGTCGTTCGGCGACCCGTTCAGGTTCAGGCGCAGGGTGATGTTGCAGCCGTTGTTGTCGATGATCGCGCCGCCGGCCAGCACGTTGACGACGATGTTGCGCCAGCTGTTGGTGGGCTCGCCCAGCATGTCTTGCTGCGCCGTGGAGTCCTTGGCGCGGATCGTCCCGCCGTTGAAGTTCACCGTCCCGTTGGGGACCCACTTCGTGTCGATGGCGAATTTCTTCAGGCGGATGACGCCGCCCGTGTTGACGTTGACGGCCGTCAGGTGGGCGGCGAGCGTGTTCTGGGTAATCCGCAGCTCCTGCAGGTCCAGCATCCCGGACCCGCTCACGGTCGTGACGCCGGGCTGGTTGTGTCCGTTGAGCAGCTGGCTGTTGGCGTTCAAATCAACCACGCCGTTGGTGATCAGCAGCGTGCCGTACTCGCCCACGCGCGCATAGTTGTTGCCGGTGGTCTTGAGCAGGCCGCCGCCCATCACCAGCGTGCTGCCGGTCACCCAGAAGAGCGGGCTGTTCTCGGGGTCGCTGTTGTTCTGCGTCACCAGATTCGTGCCGCCGGCCACATGCACCGTGCCGGCCGCTACCTTGAGCGCATAAAATACGTTCGACACCGCGCCGGCCGGGCTCAGCACCAGGGTTCCGGCGCCGCCTTTGGCCCACACCCCGACGTTCGTGACCGGCGCGGTCAGCGTCGCGGTCGCGCCCGCGCCCACCGTGGGCGCGCCGTGCATCAGCAGCGGTCCGCCGCCGACCGTGTAGCCGTCCGCCGTGAAGGCCAGGTTGCTCAAGGTCACCGCGTCCGCGGTCACCGCCTGCGCGGCGGACGCGCCGAAGGTCGCGCTGTTCGTCGCGCCGTCGGACCACACCGCGCCCGCCCCGCTCCAGTTCGCGTCGCCCGTGTTCCAGAGCGCCGTCGCGGGCGAGGCCAGCCACGTGAAGTCCGCCGCGCCGGCCGCCATCGCGGCCAGACCCAGCACGAAAAGACCGCCCTGCACGGGCACCTTCAACAACCGAGTTCCCATGTGCACTCCTTAAACCGACACCGCAACTTATTGACGAACCGTCCACTCCACTATTAATCGATGCCATCTTATAGGAATTGACATTCATCGGAAAATAGCATAATCAATTAACGTTTTAACATTTTCGCTCAAAGCGGGAGCCGAGCCATGTCGAAGCCCGAATTCTACTCGCGGTACTATCAGGACACACCGGTCATGCAGGGGTGGCCCTTCCGGGTCCTTTCCTTAGGCTATGCCCGCTACGCCCCTTTTTCGCACTTCCCGAGCGGCGTCCATCCGGTGGACCACCTCTTCTCGTGGGAGGGCGGACGCGTCCTGCCGACCGTCACGCTGGTGCACATTGCGGACGGCAAGGGGGAGTTCCGCTCGCGGCCGTCCGGGCTGCTCCCCGTCACGCGCAACACCGTCATGCTGGTCCACCCTCAAATCCGCCACGCCTATCACCCCGTGGCCGAGACCGGCTGGCACGAGGAGTGGATCGAGCTCGCGGCCGAGGACGCGCTGCCGCTGATGAAGCGGGCCGGCGTGACCCCGGAGAAGCCGCTGCTGAACCTGGAGGCCGCCCCGCGCTTGACGCAGCTGTTCCAGGACCTTTTCGACCTGTCGCGCATGGAAGTCTTCGGCAGCGAGCAGGAGTTGGCGGCCGGCGCCTACCGCATCCTCGCCCACGTGCTCGCCCTCTGGCAGAGCCGCGAGCCTCACGCCCAGCACTTCACCGCCGTGGAGCGGATGCGCCAGTACCTGGTCGCCGACCTGACCCACGCCTCTTCCGTCACCTCGGCGGCCGACCAGGCCGGCCTCAGCATCTCGCGCCTGCGCGCCCTTTTCAAGCAGGCCACCGGGCTCTCCCCCAAGCAGTTCCAGCTGGAAGCGCGCGTGGGACGCGCCGCGCGCCTGCTGGCCGAAAGCGCGCTGCCCGTCAGCGCGGTCGCGGAGCAGACCGGTTTCGAGTCGGTTTATCATTTTTCGCGCCAGTTCAAGCGCATGCGCGGCGTTTCCCCCGCACACTTCCGCTCGACGCTCGCCGCGCCGGCGAAAGAGGAGTAGGCGAAGCCGGCAAGGTTTTGCTATTTTGGTGGCTCATGCTGTATGGGGGACAAACAAATGAGCGTCTGGTCATGTTTCCGTGCGGGTGTCGGCGTGTGTGTCTTGGCGGGTCTGGCGCGGGGTCAGCAAACCCCGTCCGAAGCCTGGAAGCGGGAGGCGGACGAGCTGAAGGTCCAGCCCGGCCTCCTGCGCTTCTACTCGTTCAAGGACGCCAGCGCCGCGCAGCCGAATCTCGCAGGCTCCAAGGCCGACGCCCTCTTCCGGCCCGACAACCGCTCGGCCCTGACCACCGAGACCGGCCGCGTCGCGGGCCGCTCCGCCGTGGTCCTCGACGGCGAGTCGTTCGAGTCCGCCCCGCTCGTGCTGCCGTCCAACGCCTTCACCGTGGCCGTCTGGCTGCGCCCGATCCGGATGGGCGCCAAGACCGGCAACAGCGGCAGCGTCAACGGCATGATCGCCTCCAGCGGCAGCGGCTACAACGACGGCTGGCGCCTGGCGGTCTACGACTGGAAAACGCGGCAGCCCACCCTCGACCTCGGCAAGGAGAAGGGCGCGTTCTCCGTGCGGGCGAACGACAGCCTCAGCGCCGGCTTCTGGAACCACCTGGCCGCCACCTGGGACGGCGCGCGCGTGCGGCTCTTCATCAACGGCATGCTCTCCGCCGAACAGCCCTACGACGGCGCGGCCGTCGCTCCCAGATCCCCGCTGAAGATCGGCTTCTCGGGCTTCGGCGTGGGCTCGCTGCGGATGGCCGTCGACGAGTTCGCCGTGTTCGACCGCGCGCTGCCCGCCGAGGCGGTCGCCGCGCTCTCGCTCGTCGAGGCCCCCCTGCCCGACGCGCTCAAGCCCGCCGTGCGGAGCCTGCAGGAGGCCAGCGCCGCCCGGAAACAGACCCCCGAGCTCCTCTCCGCCCATCAGGCGCTCTCCGCCCAGGCCCCGCTGCCGCAGGCCTGGAGGCTGTGGAGCGCGCTGTCGGTCGCCCGTCTCGCCGAAACGCTGGACAGCCACGCCGTCGAGTCCTGCGTGGCGCTGTTCGAGAACGACGCCGCGCCCTCGCACCTCCGCGGCCAGGCCGTCGAGCGCCTCGCCCAGGCGAGCCGCCGGGGCTGCGCGCTGCCGAGCCGCGTGCTGGCGAAGCTGCCCGACTACCTGGAGCTCGACGACGACGAGCAGCGCCAGCTCGGCCTCGCGCTGGCCGCCGCCCACGTCCGCGAGAAGAACATCGAGGCCGCCGCCGCGATTTACACGCGGCTGATCGCGCTCAGCGACGCCGACGCCCGCGAGGCGGCCGGGCTGCGGCAGGCCTACGCCCAGGCGCTCTGGCAGGCCGACCGCCTGCCCGCGGCCCGCGAACAGTTCGCCGCGCTGGCGGCGGACGCGCGGCTCCCCGCCTACCAGCAGGGGCTCGCCGCGCTCGCGCTCGCCAAGACCTGGCTGCAGGAGAACAAGGGGGCCGAAGCCGTCGCGGCCTTCCAAGCCGCAGCCGCCCTGACCAACCAGCCGCCCCACCTCAAAGCCGAGGCCGAAGCGTGCGCCGCCGAATGCGCCAACCGCCTCGCCGGCAAAGCCGCCCGCGACCCCGAAGCCAACCGCCAGCGGCTCCGCCCCCTGCCCGAGCCCGCCGTCACCTACGTCGTGGCCCCGCAGGGCAGCGACGACAACCCCGGCACCCTCGCGAAACCCTTCGCGACGCTGGAGCGCGCGCGCGACGCGGTGCGCGCCCAGCGGACCGGCGGCCTGCTTCCGCCCGGCGGCGCGACGGTCTATCTGCGCGGCGGCACCTACGCCGTGACCAACACCTTCCTGCTGGGCGACCTCGACTCCGGCAGCGTCGGCGCGCCGGTCGTGTACCGCGCGTGGCAGAACGAAAAGCCGGTGCTCAGCGGCGGCTTCCGCGTGCGGGGCTTCAAGCGCGTCACCGACCGCGCCGTGCTCGCCCGGCTGCCGCCGGAAGCGCGCGGCAAAGTCCGCGTGGCCGACCTCAAGGCGCAGGGCTACGGGGACTTCTCCGCGCAGAAGAGCTACGGCTACGGGCTGCCCAACCGGACCGTGCGCGAACTCTTCCAGGACGGCCGCCCGCTGCAGATCGCGCGCTGGCCCAACCGCGAGGCCCTGAAGATCGAGACCGTGCTCGACACCACCAACCACGTTTTCGCCTGCGCGACCAACCGCATGGCGCGCTGGTCGCAGGCCGCCGACCTGATGGCCAACGGCTACTGGGTGCACCTCTGGGCCGGCTGCACCGTGCCCGTCGCCTCCGTCGACCCTTCGGCCGGCACCGTCCGCCTGAAGGAGAAGCCGGGATACGGCCTCAAGGAGGAGCGCCCCTTCTATGTCCTGAACCTGCTGGAGGAGCTCGACCAGCCGGGCGAGTGGTTCCTGGACCGCGCGAACGGCCGCCTGTACGTCTGGCCGGTCAAGCACCCGTGGTTCAGCACGCTGGTCCTGACGCGGTGGGACAAGCCGTTCATCGAGGCGAGCAAGGCGCAGGAGCTCGTGTTCCAGGGGCTCACGCTCGAGTATGGACAGCAGGACGGCCTGATCCTGAACGAGTGCATCAACGCCACCGTCGCGGGATGCGTCATCCGGCGGCTGGGCGGCACGGCGCTGACCGCGCTCGGCAACGCCAACCTCAAGGTCTACGGCAACGTCCTGCACACGCTGGGCCATACCGGCATGCGCGTCAGCGGCGGCAACCGCAGGACCCTCACCTCCGGGCAGGTCGCGATCGAGAACAACGACGTCAGCGACTTCGGACGCTGCTCGCGCACCTACAACCCGGCCCTCCTGCTGGAGGGCTGCGGCGCGCGCGTCGCCCACAACCACTTCCACCACGCGCCCTCCAGCGCCATGCGCATCGAGGGCAACGACCACGTGATCGAGTTCAACGACGTGCACCACGTCGTCCAGGAGTCGGACGACCAGGGCGGCATCGACATGTGGGGCAACCCCTCGTACCGCGGCGTGGTCATCCGCTTCAACCGCTGGCGCGACATCGGCGGCGGCGACATCCCCTGCGGGCAGGCTGGCATCCGCTTCGACGACGCCATCAGCGGCATGCTCGTCTACGGCAACCTCTTCGAGCGCACCTCCAACGGCCACTTCGGCGGCGTGCAGATCCACGGCGGACACAACAACATCATCGACAACAACGTGTTCGTCGGCTGCCGCTACGGCGTGAGCTTCTCGGCCTGGGGCAAGAAGCGCTGGGAGGAGTACCTCGCGCGCGACTCCGTGCAGAAGCTGATGTACGCGGACGTGAACATCCGGGTCCCGCCCTACAGCACGCGCTACCCCGAGCTCGCGACGCTCGGCGACCGGCCGGACTACAACAGCCTCTGGCGCAACCTGTTCGTCGGCGCCGAACAGGCGCTCTTCCGCACGCCCAAGCTCGTGGACACCTGGGCCAACAGCCAAGAGGCGACGCAGCCGGACCTCGCGGCCTTCGCCGCGCGCACCCCCTTCCGCGCCCTGCCGCTCGACGAGATCGGCCTCTACGACGACCCGCAGCGGGCGACTGAAGAGGTGCCGAAACAACCTGCCGTAAGCGTAAGCCCATGAACCGTTCATCCCCGTTTGCCGTCCTCGCGCTCGGCGCGCTTGCCCTGAACGCGGAGCCCCCCCGCCCCGGCCATCCGGCGTGGCCGGTCGCATGGTCCTCTTACCGCAAGGTGGTCTCGCACGAAGCCGACGCGGCCGACCTGAAAGCCCACGGCGTGGGCCTCATCAGCTCGGACGCGCGCAAGCCCGAGGAGATCCGAGCCGCCCTGGCGCTCGCCCGCGGCACCGGCCTCAAGTACCACATCGACCTGCCCGAGATCACCGAAAACCGGGGGCTCGTCAGCAGCGCGGGGCTCGAGCCGGTCGACGCGCTCCTGATCGGCGGCGTCTACCGCGGCAAGGCGCTCGACCGCCACCTCTTCACCTTCACGGCGGCCCCGCAGCGGATCGTCATCGAGCCGCCCGTGTACAGCAAGGAGCTGCCCTACCTGCGCGGCAGCGGCGGCACGGGCGCCCCGGTCGGCAAAGAGCGCGTCGGACACTACTTCCCCGACATGCCGCCGCCGCTGCGCGCAGAGGTCGTCGTGCCCCTCAAGCCCTTCGACGGGCAGCAGCACCTGCGCATCCTGCCCGCCACCCTCGCGGAGGCCCCCGCGGGCACCCGGCTCGAGGTCGACAGCGCGACGCCCGAGATGGCCGACGCCGAGGAGATCAAGAACCGCAAGCTGTATGTGCTGGAATTCGACCTCACGGGCCTGGAGGGCGCGCGGCTCGACCAGGTCGGCCTCGCCGTCTACTGGGCCTACCGCGACCAGAACAAATATTGGATGTTCGGACACGGCAACGTCAGCGCCTGCGCGGAGAGCACGCGCGAGGCCCTGCGCCGCGAGGTGCGCAAACGCCTTGGACTCTGGAGCGCGGCGAACGGCGGGACGTTCCCGCTCGACGCCGTTCTCGCGGCCCGCTACGGCGACGAGTGCTTCTACATCACGAGCCACCTGAACGCCTCGTGCGTCAACCTGCCGCTGCGCGACTACAGCGAGCCCGCCCTGAAGGCCTTTGCCGCGCACGCCGGCGATCTCGCCTACCCGCGCACCTGGGGCTTCCCCGACATCTACGGGCCGGACGCTTACGCGTGGTGGCTCTTCACCCTGCACGAGAGCTGCGCCCAGCTGGCGGGCCTCGTGCGCGAAGAGATCGCCCAGGCCGCGCCCGGGCTTCTGCTCTTCCGCAACACCACGCGCGGCGGGGTCTTCGGCATGCCCAACGACCACGACGGCTCGGGGCAGGAGCTGCTGGCCCGCCAGCTCGACCTGGTGCACCTCGACCCCTACCCCGTCACGGCCGGCGGCTACAGCGAAGCGATCCCGACCGACATGAGCTACTGCGCCGGACTGGCCCGGCGCACGCGCAAGCTGCTGGTTCCCTGGATGCAGGCCCACACCTACGGCGGGCCCAAGGGGCTCACGGACGTCTCGCCGGAGCAGGTGGACCGCATGGCCGAGGAGCAGTGGGCGCACGGCGTCGACGCGATCATGTGGCTCGGCTACGGCAACACCTTCCCGAAGGTTCGGCCCGACAGCTGGGAGCGCGCCGCGGCTTTTCACGCCCGGCTCGCGAGCGGGCTGCCGCCCAAGCCCAAGGCGCAGCTGGCCGTGCTCCGCCCCTACCGCACGTGGGCGCTCAGCAGCCTGTGCGACGGCCAGATCCGCAATCCGGCCGACTGGATGCTGCAGCAGTTCCTGCACGTCTGGTCCGTGAAGCACCGGCAGCCCTACGACGTCTTTGAGATCCCGCCCGCCCTGACGCCGGAGCTGCAGGCCGCGATCGAGGCCGAGCTGCGCGGCTACGCCCACATCGTCACCACCGAGCCGCGCGAAGGCGCCTGGGTCATCGGCGCAGGCACCCTCGGACAGTCGCTCCCGCCGAAACAGGCGGGCGAGCTCCGGAACCAGATCGACAAGCAGCTGAGCGAGCGCGGCTGGCTGCCGAAGTGATGGCGCGAAACGCTTTTTATACAACACAAGGGGGATGAAAAACATGCGTCATAAACAAACGACGGGGCTGGTCCTGGCCGGCCTGACGGGGCTCCTGTGCCGGGCCGCGGAACCCACCACCTCACAAACGGCCTTGCCGCTGCAGCCGACAGAGGACCGGCCGCTCGCCGAACGCTTCGCGGATCCGCCGGCGTCCACCCGGATTCTCAGAATCCTCCACTCGCAGAAAGACAAGCCCGAAGAGCAGGACAAGATCCTGAAGCAGCTCGCCGCCCAAGGCTTCGGCGGCTTTGCCGGAAACGTCTCTTTCGACGGCTACGTCGAGGACGAGACGAAGTGGCCGGCGTTCCTGCGCGGCGTCGAGATGGCCAAAGCGTCCGGCATGTCGCTGTGGCTCTACGACGAGCGCGGCTACCCCTCGGGCAGCGCCGGCGACCTGACGCTGCGCGGCCACCCCGAATGGGCCGCCCGCGGCCTCCTCGTCGCCGAAACCAACACCTCGGGAGGCGCGGTCGCGCTGACGCTGCCGCCCGGCAAGCTCGTGCTCGCCGCCGCCCTCCCGCGCCGCGGCGGCGCCGTCGCGCTGGGGGACATGCAGGACCTCGCGGCGTCGGTCGCGAACGGCACGCTCACCTGGCAGGCCCCGGCCGGCGACTGGTTCGTGGTCGCCATCACCGACGACCTGCTCTTCGAAGGCACGCACGCCGCGGTCAGCCTGGCCTTCAAGAAGCCCTGCATCGACCTGCTGACCCCGGAGCCCACCGCGCGCTTCCTCGAAGTGACGCACGAGGCCTACGCGGCGCGCATGGGCAAGGACCTCGGCAAGCACTTCGTCGCGACCTTCACCGACGAGCCCTCGCTGCAGAACCTCTGGATGCGGCCCATGCCCTACCGCGTGCTGCCCTGGTCCCTGACCTTCGAGCAGGAGTTCCAGAAGCGCCGCGGCCGCGCGCTGCGCCCGCTGCTGCCCGCGCTCGTGGCCGAAGCGGGTCCGGACGGCGCGAAAGCCCGCTACGACTTCTGGAACACGGTCGGCGAGCTGGTCTCGCAAAACTACTTCGGCCAGATCCAGACCTGGTGCCGCAAGCACAACATCCTCTCGGGCGGCCACCTCCTGATGGAAGAGGGCCTCGTCGGACACGTGCCGCTCTACGGCGACTTCTTCCGCAGCGTGCGGCGCCTGGACGCCCCCAGCATCGACTGCCTCACCAGCCTGCCGCAGGATGTGCCGTGGCACATCGCCCGCATGATCGGCAGCGCCGCCGACCTCGAAAAGCAGCCGATCACCATGTGCGAGGTCTCGGACCACAGCCAGCGCTACCGGCCCAAAGGCGACACGCGGCCGATCCGCATCGTCACCGAAGACGAAATCCGCGGCACCTGCCACCGCCTCGTGTGGGGCGGCATCAACACCCTCACCAGCTACTACGCCTTCAAAGACCTGACCGACGAGCAGCTCCGCCGCCTCAACGCCGAGATCGGCCGCTGCCAGACGATGCTGCGCGGCGGGCACCAGGTCACCGACATCGCCGTGCTCTACCCGATTGAAAGCGTGTGGCCGAAATTCATTCCGGCCTTCCATGGGGCCACGGCCGAAGCCGCCGCCCGCCGCGTCGAAAGCGTCTTCGACGGCGTGAGCTCGGCGCTCTACGGCGCGAACCGCGACTTCACCTACATCGACGCGCAGGCGCTCTGCGACGCCAAGGTCAAAGGCGACGCGCTGCGGCACGGCGACCTGCGCTGGCGCGTGCTGATCCTGCCGGCCGTGGACACGCTGCCCCTCGAGGCGTGGGAGCAGATCGCCCGCTTCTGGCGTAAAGGCGGCACGGTGATCGCGGTCGGCGCGCGTCCGGCCAACAGCGAGAAGGAGCTGCCCTCGGCGAAAGTCCAGGCGCTCGCCGACGAGGTCTTCGGCAAAGGCGAGGGCCCCTGCACGTCGTCCAACAAGGCCGGCGGCACCGCGGTGCTGCTGCCGGTGGGCATGCTCGGCCTCGTTCCGCGCGTGGTCGACGGACTTGTCGCGCGCGACGCCTCCTGCGCGGACGCGAAGGCGCCGGTCAAAATCACCCACCGCCGCATCGACGGCCACGACGTGTATTTCGCGATCAACGACAGCGCCTCCGCCTGGCGCGGCGAGATCCGCTTCTGCGGGCGCGGCGTGACCGAACAGTGGGACCCCGCCACCGGCAAGATGACGGCGCTCGCGCAGGGCGCGTCCGTCCCGACGGAGATCGGACCTTACGGCGCGATGTTCTTCCGCGCGGCCCAAGTCGACGAGCCCAAGCGCCTCGGCACGCTGGACGCGTCTGGCTTCACCATGACCAGCGCGCCCCTGCCCGACTGCGGCGCGCCCAAAGTGGGTCAGGGCCAGTACGTGCGCTGCGAGCTCACCGGCGACGCGGCCACCGGCTGGTGCGCGGCGGCGACCCTCACCAAGGGCCAGGTCGACACGCACCTGTTCATGAGCTTCAGCTACGCCGAGCCGCTGAACCTCAGCGACGCCGAAGGCCTGTCCATCGACAGCTCGGTGCCGGCCGGGCAGACCACGCCCGCCGAGCAGCTGGTCTTCATGCACACGAAGGACGGCGGCGACTACATCGCCGGCACCGGCCGCTACCTCAGCGCGCCCGGCGAAGCCCGCGGCTACGCGATGTTCAGCCAGTTCAAGCCGTTCGGCAAGACCGACAAACCGCTCGACCTGACACAGGTCACCTCGATCCGCATCGGCTGGGGCGGCTACTTCGGGTCCGAAGGCGAGAAGATCGCGCTGACGGTCAAAGCCCCGCAGCGGTTCACGTGCGGCACGAAGTGAGCCGGAGCGCGGGCGCCCGTTTCAGGTGCGGTCAGGCGGCGGGTTCGGGGAACCCGCCCTACCCCCGCGACCAGGCCCCCCGCCGGGGGAGACTGCGCGTCGTCATCGCTGCCGAAGGTCGCGCCGTGCAAACCGTTCTGCGTCGGACGCCCGCGAACGGTTGCTTCCCACCGTGGCACGGGCATCTTGCCCGTGCTTGCGCCCTCGCCGTCGCGTCGTGCGCTTCCCACCGTGGCACGGGCATCTTGCCCGTATCTGATTTCACAAAACCGTCAATTGCGGGCAAATAACACTTAAAACCATGCAAATAATGGGTTTTATGACCGTTCCGCCCATATAGCCTAACCCGTCTTAGCCATACTTTGAGCATATCTGTTTGGGACGGGATTGAAAGGTGTAAAAGGGTTCCCGGCGCTTGACGCGCATAAAGCAGTTTCAGCGCGCCAACGCAAGAGCCCGACGGAAATACGGCACCGTTCAGCCACAGTCGCTCACTTGGCTTTCTTTGACTTCGAGGCTGCGGCCTTGAGCGCCTTTTCGGCGGCGTCCGCCTCGACCGCCTTGGTCAGTATCACGGTGATGAGATTCGACCGGGGGCGCTGCGCCTCCTTCGCCAGAACGTTGACAGCCTCCAGCAGCGCGGTAGGCAGCGAGATGCTTATCTGGGTCGAGTCGGGGCCTCTGAAGTGGGTCGTGGGTTTTGACATCCTTTTTCTCCTTTAAGTTTTCGCCTCCGATATTAAATCACGCGGTATCCAAAGGCAAGCACTAATAATCACGTAACATCAAATTGTAATATTAAGCTTGTCACCTAATGATTTTACGTGATACGTTGTGACCATGAAAGAAACACCAACCGGCATCAGTCGTATTACGATTAGTGTTCCAAATTGGGTGCTCGCGGCCGTCGAGAAGATGGCGCGGGCGGGTTTCCGAAACCGTTCACAAGAGGTGGCGTTGCATCTGAGCGAGGCGGTCGGCCGCCGCGCTTCCGAACAGCAGAAAGAGGGGCAGTCATGACTATTGTGTTGAAAATGGAACCGATCTGGGGAACGGCGCAAAGCGTCGCGGCGCTGTACGGCGTGCCACGGCGCAGGCTGCTGGCGCTGGCGAAGGCCGGCACGATCCGGGCCCGGAAGATGAGCCCTGACAGCCGATCGTCTTCGACCGTTTTCCGCATGCAGGATGTGCGGGAATGGCTTGAGCAGGAGGCGCCCGCGCCCCGTGCCGGCATGTTCAAGGGCTGCCTCGCGTCCGGGGACACCGCCAAACCGAACTGAAACACGCAACCATCCGGGGCAACCCGAAGGCCGCGCGATCGCACCGCGCGGCGGAAAGAGAGGTTCGGCATGGGCGGGCAGGATCGCGGGGATGAGTTGTGCCTGGTGCGGCATGTGATGACGGGTCTGTACGTGGGGGGATACACGCTTCCGGAGGCGGCGGCAGGTGTTGTCCACACCGTCGAGCTGCAGCTCACAGACCGGCGGAGCGCCTGGGCGCACAGCCGGGAGACGGCCGAAAAGGTCGCCAACGCTTGGATCGCGCTGACGGGTGACCGCGGCATCGAGATTGAACCGAAGGAGGGATGAGCCATGATCGAGGTGACCGGACGGAGTATGCACAAGGTCGAGTTCGACACCGCGGATCCCGCGGAGGCGATCCTGCGCTTCCGGAATCTGTTCCCCGGCGCGGCCGTCGAGACGGTCGGCGGCGCGGCGTTCGTCGCGGCGTGCGAGGTGTGCGGCAAAACGATCTTCGAGGGCGAGCCGTACGAGACCGACGAAGACGCGTATCTCTGCGGCGAGTGCTGCGGGGCGGGAGAAGAGCATTAGTTCATTAGGGCGTTAGTGCGTTAGTTCATTCGTGCGTTAGTTGGCCAAGGGATCGAGGGCGGAAGACTGAGGCCAGAGGGCGGCGAATTTGAAGGCGAAAAGACTCAAGAAAGTCACGTCGCGGGAGATGATTGCTTGTGCGCTGGCCGCGCAACGGGTGACGCGCCGCACCAAGGTGCGGATGTCCCGCGACCTGTACGAGCGGGCCGCGGTCTGCGCCCGCGAGGTGGATGAGACTGTCTCCCGATGGCTGGATCTCTGCACGCGGCCGGGCAATCTTGGCCGGGCGCAGGCGGCGGGTGTAGCAATTCCGGAGGAGTGGTTATCTGCTACGCGTGAGGGTGTTGTTGCGACCGTGGACGGGGCGCATGCGGACCACGATGTTTTACGGCGCTGCGTGGCGGCCGTTGTCTTGTGGTGCGAGTCGCGGCGGCTGCCGCCGGTCACATGCGAGCTGCGCGAGGGCGTCGACTATTACCTGGAGTGCGGCAACGCCTGAAGACGGAGGCCGGAGGACTGCGGACAGATGGAATCGGCATTCAGCAATCGTCAAGAAGACGGCCATGGCACGAAGACCTGCGGCGAGTGCGGGCTGTTCTGCTCGTGCGGCGCGCTGTGGCCGTCGGGCTTGTGCCTGCCGAGCGGCGACCGGCTGATTGAGGCGGACGCCGCCGCTTGCGTCTGCTGGGAGAAAGACTGGCGCGGGGTGGATCAGTCGGATGGCGTTGCGGCCCATCCTTCGCAGCGCGATGCGCTGGCTACGGAGGGCAAGGAGGCATTTGAGCATGAAGGAACTGAAGGCGTTCACGGTGAAGGCGCACTGGGGCCTGCTGATCCGGTCGGGTCTCAAGACGTGCGAAAACCGGAGTTTCCGCGTGCCGCCGGGGTTCTATCTCGTCCACGCTTCAAACAGTCTCAGCTTTTCTGAGTGGCGGGCAGGCTTCGACTGGGTGGCGGAGCGATTCGGGACGGCGGTCATCCCCCCGTCGTTCGATCTGTGCCGCTCCTGGTGTGGGCAGGTCGTGTGCGGGATCACGGTCGTCTCGGCGCTGACCGCGTCGACAGACCCGTGGTATCTGGGTGACGTGGCGTGGGAACTGGAAAACCCGGTGCCGTGCGCACAGGGCGTGAGGGTCAAGGGGGCGTTGGGGCTATGGAATGTCAGTTGTGAGGAGAAGACGAGAATCAAAGAGTTTGGTTTTTCACGCCGATATGTCAACCTACCAACTGAGTTTACATCCGGTTCAAGTTAGATACGTTTGCTCTTGCTTTGTTCTCTAATCTTATCCCTAACATAGTCCTCAGTCATTTTGTCCGAAACGTCAAAATAGATGACGGTAATTTCATTCGCCTTGCAGAGGTTGGCCTTCCTCTTATCCCTTCTGAGGGTGAGTCGAAAATGCTCATCGCCACCAAAGTGCTCGGCGGGCTCGAAATGTTGATAACCTTGATACTCCAATGCGATGCCAGCTGTAGGAATAAACACGTCCAAGGTGAGACCATTTAGAAAAGTGGGTCTTGCATGACGAAGCACCTCTGCAGGAGCAAAAATCGATCTTGCGATGAGGTATAGAAGCGTCTCGTAGTTGAGCGTCTTTCCTCTTGGTGGAAATCCGAAGTGCTCCCGCAGTTCAGCCTCAACTTGTTTTTCGACGGCTCCACACACAGAACGCATCATCTGCGACAGTTCATACATCTCGTGCATGCCTGGCCTCATTGAACCATACTTGCCGGGTGCATGGTCAAACGCATAGATGTTCAACTTGTGCTGATTCATATAGGCAAAGATTTCTGAGCGAGCATGCCAAGGATCAATGGTGAGGAGATCCTTAAGTTCCTTGGTGCACTGATCTTCGAGAAAAGGCATGAACCAGTCTATCCCATAGCTCAATAGAGCCTGTTTCCAGTACCATCCAAAATGTTGCAAGAAGGCCGAATGAGTTTGATTGTTACTCCAGCGGACAGAAGGGACCTTCAAGAGACACCGATGACATATTTGCTCACGGAACAGGTTGGACTTTTCGAGGTCTGATGGTGTGTTCAACAATGGCATGTGCGGCAGAATACCGCGCGGAATAAAATGACAAAGCAACGAATCACCCGGACAAAGCCTGTAGCTTTGCACCTGTTCGTTCATTTTCAGGAAGTTGAGCATGGGACGCCGCTGACATGAGCAAAAAAATGGGGGCGAGTCATACGACTCGCGAAAGAACAGCCATGTGTCGTAGACATCTGAATATGTGACCACTGGATAAGGCAGAGCCTCCAAGAACGTCCGTTGTGATCGCACAATGTCTTTATAATTGGGGTGTCCCCAAGCAGCTTCAATTGGTGTAATGTCTTTTAGCTTGTGTCTCATACCACCAGCCATTTGATGTCAGTAAATCATTGGACGATAGCACACACATGCTGACTACAGCAAGTTCCGTGAAAGTCCACAACAGGTACGCTTATGGCTGCGCCCTGTGGGTGTATCAGAACAATTTCGCACGGCCATAAAGAGGTCCTGCGGCGGAATACGATGGCTGACGTGGTGTATTTGCTTCCGTGACCGGCGATAGAGCGGCGAACCGGGTTTTGAATAATAATAACAAAGGGACCCGGCGCGAGACGGCAGCGAGGCGTGCGACGGGCCTGATGGCCGCGCCCCCCGCGGGCGCGGCGCGATTTTTTGGCATGAAAAAGGGCGGCCATTCGGCTGCGCTCATGGCAGGCCGGGCCGCCCGTGCGGGGTTCAGCCGAGGAGTTCGCCCATCCTCTTGGGCGTGAAATAGAGATCCAGCTCGGCGCCGTTCTCGAGGAGTTCGGGGATGCTGATATAGCCGAGTTCGCGGCCCATGCCGAGGTCGGCGATTCCGAAGGCCTGCACCTGGCCCGCGTGGTCGGGGTCGGCGTCCTTCTCCACGATCCACCAGTCGCAGCCGCCGGTGAAGTAGTGAAGCCGTGCAAGGGCGGCGCAGCCTTGGCCGTCGGTCTCGTAGGTCTTGGGCATGGCCTGCCACATGGCGTAAATGTGGTCTATCAGTTCAATGAAGTGGTCGCCTTCCTCGCCCATCATGCCGGCAATGATCGCCTCGTACTGAGCTGGCGGGGTCAGCATTTTGAGGATGTCGAGTTCGTGGGGTTTCTCAGGGGGTGTGTAGCGTTTGCGTTTCATGGTGCGGGTTCCTTTCGAGTTTGCGCGCCCACCGAGTGGGCGCACGGGTGAGCGTAAAAGCGGACGGAGTTATTCGAACAGGTCGGCCGCGTGGCGGATGAGCCAAAGGCCGTTGCGGCCGCGAAGGGCGCGGTAGATCTCGCCTCGGGTGGCGTGCGTGGCGATCACGGTGTCGCGTGTGCGTGTGACGGTGAAGGCCGGAACAGCCCGCATGGCTTTGCACATGGCGGTCACGTGCTGGGCGGGCAACACCTTGCTTGTCATTTTGATCGGGTTCATGCCGGGGTCTCCTTTCGTGTTATTCCTGAATGGCCGCGTCGATCTGGTCGCCGACTTTGCCGAGCAGGTGCTTGGCGATGCTGACCGCCTCGCGGGTCTCGGTGCGGTTGGGCTGGCGCTGATGGGCGAGCGATAGCACGCGCTCAAGCTGCTGCATGAGGGCCTGCCACGTCTGGTGAAACTGGTCGGTGGTGCCGACGGCGTTCTGCGTTGCGTTCATGGTCTGTGCTCCTTTCGGGTTGGGCCACGCGGCGGGCGGTGATCGCTGTTTGTGCTCTCGGGTTCTCGGCTTGCCGTGCGGTGATCGGGCGCACTCTCTGCGAGGCCGTCCCTGCTGCCCGCTCTGCCGTCCCGCCGCGTGGAAGGGGTTTCAATCGAAGGCGACAAGGTTCTTTTCACGGAGAGAGACAAAGCCGGGGGTGTGCTCGCTGGGCCTGCCGCATATCACATGGTCGACGATGCGGATGCCCAAAATCTTCGCGGCTTCGATCAGGCGGCGGGTGATGTCGCAATCCTCCTTGCTGGGGGTGGGGTCGCCGCTGGGGTGGTTG
>Ga0209066_10002642_pt1 | contig 21462 bp, 23 predicted proteins | sample All_14_2_FD_187198 | JGI IMG/M metagenome (GOLD analysis project Ga0209066, IMG submission 187198) | Freshwater microbial communities in response to fracking from Pennsylvania, USA - Allegheny Zone_MetaG_DW_15 (SPAdes) (version 2) ... | reverse complement strand
CTATCGCGATGAGCCTGATCAGCGGGCCCAAGCTCATGGTCATGGACGAACCATCGACCGGACTCGCTCCGGTCCTCGCCGCCGAAGTCCTCGCCGCCTGCAAACGAATCAACGAGGAACTCGGCACAGCGCTGCTCGTCGTGGAGGCCGAGCTCACACGCATCCTCGATCTCGCGGACCAGGTCACGGTCCTCAAGCTTGGGGAGGTTGTCTTCGAGGGGACTCCGACCGACCTTCAGTCGAAGGACCTGGCGAGCCTCTTCTAAGAACTCGAACTCAGAGCCACGTTTCTGTCCGTTCACCAGAGGCCCGCATCCGGGCCACACCGAAAAGAAGGGTTACAATGAAGAAACCGTTTAGTGCATTGGCTATCGGGGCCGTCGCCGCATTACTGCTGACCTCATGCAGTGAGACGGCACCTGAGCAAAACGGCCAGCCGGCGGGAGAACCCGCGAGTTCGTACAATGTGGGAATCGCGATGGTGCTCTCAGGAGCGCAAGGCGACCTCGGGAAGAACTTTGTCGAGTACCTCACCTTCGGCGCTGAGGACGCGTCCGAGGAATATGGCTTCGATCTCAACGTGAAGTCCGAGGACGCGCTCGGGACTGCCGAGGGTGGCATCAACGCGCTGCACAAGCTCGTCGCAGAGGGTAACACGCCTGTGATCATTACGGCCTGGTCGTCAGTCGTGAAGGCGATGGCAGCGTCGGCCGCCGATACCGGAACAGCGGTGATCAACGTCGCGGCCAACAGTCCCGACCTCGCGGGTGCGAGTGACCATCTCGCGAATTTCTTCCCGCTCGCGACCGTCGACATAGTCGCCCTCGCCAACTACGTCGCAACGGAGGAGGACAAGAAGAAGGCCGCCGTCCTCTACATAGACAACGAGACGGGCAAGGGCGCCGCGGGCGCCTACACCGAGTCGTTCACGGCTGCCGGCGGCGAAGTCGTTGCGAGCGAGGCGATCAAGCCGGGGTCGGTCGACGTTTCCGCGCAGGTCGCGAAGGTGCTCGCAGCCAATCCAGACACCGTTCACGTTCACGTGCTTGGTGAATCTCCAGTGGTGTTCAAGGCTCTGGATGAGCAGAAGTTCGACGGGCTTGTCACGACGTACACTTCGTCTGGCGAGAGCATCGACGAGCGCACGGCAAGCGGTACCGCAATGGACGGTGTGCTCTACTCGACCCTTTCGAGTGCTGAGCCCTCCCCGGTGATCGAGGAGATCCGTATCCGGTACGTCGAGAAGTTCGGTGAGGAGCCGTCAGGCCTGTCATATGCAGGCTATGTGTACGACAGCGCTTTCCTCTACGCGGAGGTCATCCAGCGGCTCATCGACCGCGGTGCCGAAGTCAACGGCAGCAACATCATCGCCGAGCTTGCCGCCGGTAAGGTGTTTGATCTTCCCGTCAACGGTGAGGTCAGTTTCAACGCGGACCTGACGACAACGATGCCCGTGTCGCTGCGCAAGATCTCGAGCGCGAGCGATCATCCGTCTGATGACCGCATCGTCGCAACCATCAGCAAGTAGAAGAGTCTGGGGCCCGTAGAGCGGGCCGAGACAACAGAGGAGCACACGTAATGTCACTCTTGCTTCAGCTCGGTACTACCGGGCTTGTACTCGGCCTGCTCTACGGCCTCTTCGCATATGGACTGAGCCTGATCTTCGCGACCACTGGCATCTTCCACTTCGCGCACGGTCTGACCATCGTGGCGGCTGCATACGCGTTCTGGTGGGTAGCGGTCGGACTTGGGCTGCCTGTCTGGCTTGGCATTCTTGCCGCATTGCTGCTCGGCGCCGCCGTTGGCGCAGGGGCTTACCAACTCGTCTATCGACCTCTTCTCAAGCGCAAGGCCGATCACACTGTCATACTCGTCGCGTCACTCACCGTGATGACGCTCGGGCAAGGACTCCTGCTCTTGATCTTCGGAACGGGACCGAAGGCCTTTCCCCCGGGGGATTTCTCTCGGTGGGGCTTCGCACTCGGTCCGGTCAATATTCGCTCGTGGGACATCCTCGTGGTCGTTTCTGCGGGCGTCATTTTGCTCGCTCTCTACCTGCTGCAGAACAAGACTTCGTTCGGGTTGGCGCTTCGCGCGGTCGGAGACAATCCGCGACGTGCCCAGACACTCGGCTTCAGTTTGACCCGGACGTATCTGCTTGCGTTCGTGATCGGTTCGCTCGTGGCCGCCATTCCGGGTGTATTGATCGCGGTTCAGACACCTGTCATCGCCACTCTTGGGTTCTCCTTGCTTCTCAAGTCGGTCGTCGCGATCATCATCGGCGGCGTCGGCAACCTTACCGGTGCCCTCTATGGCGGTCTCCTGATCGGATTGGCGGAGAGCATCTCCACGTTCTTCCTGCCGGCTGTGTGGAGCGAGTTCGTGGTGTTCGCGCTTCTATTCATCTTCATCGTCTTGCGCCCGACGGGTATCCGTACGAACACAGCCCGTCTCGCCTGAACGAAGGACATATCATGAGCGCTGCATACATCAACAACCTCGTCGCACTGATCGCGATATTCAGCATCCTTGGCATCTCGTTCAACCTCCTGATGGGTCATACGGGTCTATTTGCCATCTCCCACGGAGCGTTCTTTGGCTTCGGGGCGTACACGACTGCGATCCTCATGCGGGATCACGGCTGGACGTTCCCTCTCGCGGCGCTCGGGGGCGCGCTCGTATGTCTTCTTGTCGGTCTCATCGTCGGACTCGCGGCGGGCAGAGTGGCGGACTTCTATCTCGTAATCATGACCTTGGGTCTCCAAGTCGCGGCCGTTGAACTGTTTAGTATTTTGGACATCACAGGGGGGTCGTCGGGCTTGGTCGGCATCCCGCGCCTGGATCTCTTCGGGTTCGAACTGAGCAATCAGCTGGTGGCAATCTTCTCCCTAATCGTCGCGGTTCTGGTTTTGTTATACGTGCGATTGTTAATTCGCTCACCATTCGGACGCGCGCTGGAAACTGTACGTGAGAATCCTTTGTCGGCTGGGGCGCTCGGCTTGTCGGTTACCTGGACGAAGGTGCGCTCGTTCGCGATCTCGGCGGCTCTAGCGGGCATAGCCGGCGCGCTCTTCGCGGTGCAGTTGCGGTACATCAGCCCACATGAGTTTGGACTTGAACGCTCGATCGAGGTGCTATCGCTCGTGATCATCGGCGGTCTTGGCACGTTGCTCGGCCCGTTTGTCGGTGCGATCGTTGTAGTGGCTGTGCCGGCGGCCCTAAGCTTCCTGGACCTTCCCGCATCGATCGTGGGCGCGATGAACTCAGTCATGTTCTCGGGCATCGTGTTGTTGTTCCTGCTGTTCCTGCCCCAAGGAATCGTCGGTGGCAGACTGGAGGAAAGGCTCTTTCGTCGCCTACGGCGCGCTCGAGCTGATAGCGATGATTCACTCGTTGAAACTGCCTCGCTCTTTGGGGACATCAAGCTTCGTCCGGTGCGCTTGGAGTGTGAGGACGTCAGTGTTTCGTTTGGCGGTGTGAAAGCAGTCGACTCTGTCTCACTACGACTCGAACCGGGCGCGATCACAGGGCTGGTCGGACCTAATGGCGCGGGGAAGACGACACTCTTCAACATCCTCACCGGCGTGGTGCGGCCGACGTCGGGTGAAGTCCGCATTGATGGCGAATTGGCAACCAGACTACCTATTCACATTCGTGCACGACGTCAAGTTGTGCGGTCGTTCCAGGATATGAAGTTGTTCTCTGGGATGACGGTGGAGAACAATGTCCTGGCGGCGATGACGCCGGCGTCAGACTTGCGAATGTTTCTCCTGTGGCTCTCGCGCCGATCGGACCAGGCCCGCCAACAGCAGGCGAGAAAGATCCTTGCTGCCCTCGGCTTGGAACCAAAGCGGGGGGTGCTCGCCAAGGACCTTTCGTATGCCGAGCAGAAGCTGTTGATGCTGGCACGGTTGTTCGCCACGGGCGCGAGTTGTTTTCTCCTCGATGAACCAATGTCCGGGCTCGATACCGCGGCCCGAGAGCGGATTCAGCAGATTCTCCTGGACGTTGCAGAAGCCGGAGGCACCATTTGCCTCGTGGAGCACAGCTTGGACGTCATCTCAAGCACATGCACGCGTGTTGCGTTCCTCGCCGAGGGGCGCCTTGTTCGCGAGGGAGACACACGCGAGATCACCACCGATCCGGAACTGGTTGACACCTACTTCGGTGTCTGACCCCAGCAGGCCGGCGCGGCTCGTGCGGCAAGCTCCCGGGTTTGTGGTTTAATATAGGTTAAATTAAGGAGTGGGAATGAATCGTGCGGAACTAGTCGAGAACTTGCAGGCAGCCAACCTCCCCACGTTGCTCGCCGTCGTGTATCAGCTCACGGGCGAAGAGCGGTGGCTCGCTGCGCCGTATCTGCCCAAGCGCAGCCCTGGTATGGACGACCTCGACAGCGGCGGCTTCGACGACGCGATTCAGGCGGACATTCGAGAAGCAGCAGCTGACGCGATCATGCGTTGGACCCAAGGCGTGCCGATCCAGAATCCGGATCCCGACCTTGAGCACTTCCATCGTGTGATGGAAGCCACGATGGGAGAGCCTGTTCCGACTGTCTTCTCCGAGATGATGCGGGAACAGGCGGGACACCTCGAGGCAGAAGTCGCCGAGGTGCCCGGAAATCCGGAGGCGACGCGCCCCGGTGTTCGCGTCGGTGTCATCGGTGCAGGGGTATCTGGTCTCTTGATCGCGAAGCAGCTCCGTGATCGAGGAATCGAGGTCGTAGTATTCGAGCGGCTCACCGACGTCGGTGGTTGCTGGGTCGAGAACCGTTATCCGGGCTGCGGCGTGGATACCCCGAGCTATCTCTATTCGTTCTCCTTCTTCGACCGGGACTGGTCCAGCTACTTCGGCAAACGCGACGAAGTGCTCGGGTACATGCAGGACATGGCGACAGTATACGGCCTGCAAAAGCTTGTGCGGTACCAGCACGACGTGCGAGCCGCGGCATGGAACGGCTCCGAGTGGGTGCTCGACATCGACACGCCCGAGGGTGCAACACAGCAGGCGGTTTCTTTCTTGGTCTCAGCTGTCGGTCAATTGAACGTACCTTCGGTGCCCGACTTCCCTGGGATCGATGAGTTCAAGGGTGATGTGTTCCACTCCGCGCGTTGGCCAGAGGTTCTGGACCTCGAAGGGAAACGCGTCGTCGTTGTCGGTGGCGGCGCCAGCGCGATGCAGATTGTACCGGCGGTTGCTTCCACGGTGGGGTCCATGACCATCCTCCAGCGTTCGAAGCAATGGATCGCTCCGAACGCGGATTACTTCGAAGCGATCGATCCGCGAGTGCACTGGTTGATGAACAACATCCCGTACTACCACTCTTGGTTCCGGTCCCGACTGGCCTGGATCCACAATGATCGCGTGCACGAGTCTTTGGAAATCGATTCTAAGTGGGTGGGTGAAGGACCGTCTATCAATGCGATCAACGACGGTCATCGACGCTACTTTACGAAGTATCTGATGAGGGAGCTCGAGGGCCGTCCGGATCTCGTGAAGCAGACACTTCCCGACTATCCACCCTTCGGTAAGCGGATGCTACTTGACAATGGCTGGTTCAAGGCACTGCGCATGGACCACGTCCGACTGATCGAATCGGGCGTTGATCACTTCACCCGCGACGGGGTTGTGGCACAAAGTGGCGAAGAGGTGCCCGCAGATGTCGTGGTGCTGGCAACGGGGTTCAGGGCTCGCGAGTTCCTAGTGAACATTGACGTGGTCGGACCTCGCGGCAGTCTCCGAGAAGCGTGGGCAGATGAAGATGCACGGGCCTACTTGGGCATGAGCATTCCCGATTTCCCGAACCTCTTCATGATGTATGGACCGAACACGAATCTCGGTCATGGCGGAAGCTTCATCACGATTGCCGAGTGTCAAGCGCACTACCTCGGTGAACTGATCGATGCTGCCGAACGTGAGGGTATCGCAGAGTTGGCCGTGCGTGCAAAGGTGTGTGCCGAGTACAACGAGCAGGTAGACGATGCGCATTCCAAGATGATCTGGAACTATCCCGGTCTAAGTACGTGGTATCGCAATGCGAAGGGACGAGTGGTCTCGAACTCACCGTGGCGCGTCATGGACTATTGGAAGATGACGCGAGAACCGAAGCTTGAAGAGTACGAGGTCAAGAAGAGATCTCGAGTAACTGTGTGAGCTAAAAATCAGGCGAGAGCGGTCGGCCTTGGGAACGGCTGACCGCTCTCGATGTCTAGCGTGAGTTCGAGTTCGCCGGGAAGAACGTGCAGTGCGTTACCCCGCGGAAGTCCCATCAGGCAGAAGAGCGGATTCCGGGGTAGGTATCAGCCCACCGATCAGTGCGGCGGAGACGGCGGCGAGATCTTCGACGTTTCCGAGCTTCGAGGACCACCACTCCGGCGACCAGTTCAGCGCACCCAGGATGAGGAGGCGCGCGTAGGTGGGATTCACGTCCGATCGAATCTCGCCGGCTGCTTGCGCGTCGACGAAGAGCTTCTGCCAAAGTTCGCCATAGCTGCGGTGTTCAGCTTGAATGCGCGCCCGCATTGCCTCTGGGAGCTGCCCGGCGTTTCTGATCGCAGCAGTAGTAAATCCGGAAAGTTCGAGCACGATACGTAGGTGGGCTTCGACAGCACATCGCAGCCGCTCGATTGGGGCAGTGCCCGAGGGAAGGTCGGTCAAGCCTCGTTCAACATGTTCCCTCGCGGCGCGCTGCCCGCGACTCACTACGAGTTCGATCAACTCCTCGCGAGACGTGAAGTAGTAATAGATGGCCGGGGCCTGAACTTCGGCCAGCTTAGCAATGTCACGCAGACGTGTTCCGGCGTAACCTCGGTCCGTGAGGATTCGTGCGGTGGCGTTGAGTATCCGCTCTTTCGTCAGTTGACCGCGTGTGCCATCGTCGACCGCGTCATGTCGGGTGCCAGATGTCGCTTTCTGTGTCTTCCTCGCGGGCGTCAAAGCGCGTATCCTCCATCTACGTTGAGAGTCTGGCCACTGATCCAGTTTGCCTCGTCAGATAGCAGGAATGCAGCGGCGGCGGCGATATCCGCCGCTGTGCCAAACCGGCGCAGGGCGATGGCGCGTTTTGCTGCGGCCAGATAGTCGTCCGTGTACGCGCCTTGAGCGATGAGGTCGTCCCACAGGCCACTGTCGATGACGCCCACGCCCACGCAGTTCGCACGCACGCCGAAGGGGCCCTCCTCCGCCGCGATTGCGCGAGTCATGGCCTCTATGGCTGCTTTGGGTGCAACCGAGAGCATGTCCTGCTTCGCGTAACGCGATACCGCGGCCGAGGTGATCGAAACGAGTGTTCCCTCTGCGCCCCGCAGTAATTGCAAGAGCGGGTGTACCGCGTTATAGAAGGCCAGCGTGTCGGATTCGAACTGAGTCCGAACCTCTTCCGGAGTGATGCGGGATACATACGTCATTCGCACCTTTGGTCCAGCGGCATAGACGAGTCCGTTCAGCGCCGCCTCGCCGATGGCATGCACGAGCTGTTCGCCGACGTCTACCTGTGTGAGATCCACGTGTATCGGTGCGACGTCGGTTCCTTGCTGCCGCAGGTCGGCGACGAACTTGTCGAATGGTGCAGACGGCGTCCGGTGAGTGAGAAACAGTCGCCAACCTTGATCCGCGAGACGCGCCGCGATCGCGCGCCCGATCGCGCCTGATCCGCCAAGGACAAGTGCAGTGCCGGGCTGAGCTGATTTAGTGGAGAGCATTGGGAGCACTTTAGTCTAGGTTTCGTTTCATTGACATCGGTCGCGAGATGCGAGGTTGCTCTATGATTGAATTTAACCTATATTCGAATAATGGTTGCAATGACGCAAGTTTTCGATGGGATCGGCACACGTCGTCGCCTGATCGAGCAAGAGTATCCCACCTGGGAGCCGAAGGCGTTACACGTGCACTTCGACGCCATGGTTGAGCGACATGGGCAACGGCCGTACATCGTGACGGACGACCGCGAACTCAGCTATGCCGAGACGCAAGAGCTGTCCAGAAGGTATGCCGCAGGCCTTCAGAAGATCGGCGTGCGAGCCGGAGACCGGGTCGGGGTGCTCATGGCGAACCATCCGGAGCTCGCCATACTGAAATTCGCGATCTCACGCATCGGTGCCGTTGCCGTCGGTTTCAATTTCCAATTGCGTACAGAAGAGCTGAAGTACGTGCTCGACCACTCCGGGTGCAAGGTGCTGATCTCGATGAGCAGCCATGACGGCATCGACTACCAGGATCTCTTGGACGAGATCGACTCGGGCTGGCGTGACGGAAAGCCCAAGGAACTCCCGAGACTGGAGCGCGTGGTGCTCCTCCCATGTGGTGAGGATTCGCCCGGTGAGGTGATGACGCTTCAAGATCTCGCCGCAGGGGACGCGCTATACAGCGAAGCACCGGTCGACCCGTATGCTCCATCCGACATTCTCTATACATCGGGGACCACGGGAAAACCCAAGGCGGTCGTCCTGAGTCACGACAGTCTGCTGCGCAGCGCTTTCGCGTCGGCATTCACCCGCGCGTTCGAGGATGGGTGGCGCGTGCTCTTCGCACTTCCGCTTTACCACGTCTTTGCGTACGCCGAGGGGCTCCTCGCCGTCACGTACGTGGGCGGCGCTATCGTCCCGCGGCTGAAATTCTCGGCGAAAGATCACCTGGAGGCGATCGCCCGTCACGGGGCGAATGACGTCCTTGCAGTGCCCACTATGACGATTTCGCTGCTCGAGCACCCCGACATCGAGCAGTATGATCTTTCCTCGCTGAAAGCGTTTTTCTCCGCTGCAGCACCGTGTCCGGACTGGGTGTGGACACAGGTAGTGGAGCGTCTAAAGGTGACGGAGCTGGTCACCGGTTATGGCATGACGGAACTGTGCGGAGCTGTTGCGTTGACTCTGCCGGAAGATCCCCTCGAGCGGCTCACTCAGGTCGTCGGACGGATCAAGATGGGCGGTCCGGCTGCATACCAGCCGAATGGCGATGTTTGTTCCCTCCGGATGCTGGACCCGGAGACCGGTGACGCCCTTGAACTCGGCCAGGCCGGTGAACTCGCTTGGAAGGGCAACGTGATGACTGTCGGCTACTGGGATGGTGAGCGAGTCGAACCGGTCGGCGGCGATGGGTACCTGCCGTCCGGCGACCTGGGGTTTATTGATGAGAACGGGTACATCGTCATCACCGGCCGCAGTAAGGATATCTACAAGAGCGGAGGCGAACTCGTCCTCCCGATCGAAGTGGAGAACTTCATTGCCCGCCTGGACGGGGTGGCGCAGTGCTATGTCATCGGCGTACCGGACGATCGCTGGGGTGAGGTTGGGCACGCCTACGTGGTGCCGCTTCCTGGGGCAACGGTCAACCCAGAGCGGATCATCATTGAGTGCAAATCAAATCTCGCGCGTTTCAAAGTGCCGAAGATGGTCACCATAGTGAGCGCAGACGAGCTCCCCAAGACCGCCACCGGCAAGGTGCAGAAGTTCCGAATGCGAGAGGGGTCGCAGTGACCGAGACGCGTGTTGCGGTTGTCACAGGGGCCGCGAGTGGAATTGGGATGGCCACCTGCAGGCGTCTCCTCAGCGAAGGCTGGTCGGTGGTCGCGGCTGACATCAATGAGCCTGCGCTCGCAGATCTGATGCGTGGGCTCCCCGCCGAGTGGGTTCCGCGGGTGAGGAAAGCTGTCTGCGATGTCTCGGACGAGAGCTCTGTGCTTTCAGCCGTTGAGCTCGCCGTGAGCGAGTTCAACGCTCTGAATCTCATGGTGAATAACGCGGGGATTGGTGGGGCCTTCGGCCCAATCACTTCGCTTGAGGCCGAGGACTGGGATTTCACGTTCAAGGTGCTCACCGCGGGTGTTTTCTATGGAGTCAAGCACGCTGCGGCCGCGATGATCGGTGCAGCGACGGGTGGATCGATCGTGAACATCGCGTCGACGGCTGGGCAGGTGGGAGGGATCGGTCCTCATGCGTACTCCGCCGCCAAAGCAGCTGTGATTTCCTTGACGCGGACGACCGCCATGGAACTTGCGTCCGAACGGATCCGGGTGAATGCGGTCTGCCCGGGTGCGGTGGGAACACCCCTGCTGCACCGTGGAGATCCTGAAGCATATGCAGAGCGGCTCCGCAACGTGCAGCCATGGCCCGATGCGTGCACGCCTGAAGATCTGGCGGGTGTCGTCGCGTTCCTCGCGTCGCGGGATTCGGAGCTGATCACTGGGGCGGCTCTCGCTGTAGATGGTGGGCTATTGGCTGCCGGCCCGGGCCCATCATTCATGCAAGTGCTCGAGATGGATGCCGGGGCAGCGGGTCTCGTCGGCATCAACCACGGATCAACAGGCCAGCCAGCAATCATTCGACGAAGGGAACATTGATGGCCGTGCGTGAGTTCGAGACCGTGCAGGATATCCAGGCAGCAATCGGTGACACGATCGGACCCACTGAGTGGGTGCTCGTTGATCAAGCCAAAATCGACGTCTTTGCGGAGGTCACGGGGGACCGCAATTGGGTGCACGTTGATGCAGAACGCGCGGGTGCGAGCAGCTTCGGCGCAACGATCGCGCACGGATTCCTGACGTTGTCCTTGATAGGCCAGTTCAGCCCGGAGCTGATTGCGATTCGCGACTCTCCCACAACGATCAACTATGGGCTCGACAAGGTCCGTTTTCCCGCTTCGTGTCCCCGTGACTCCTATGTGCGCGCCACCGCCCAGATCATCGCCGTCGATCCCCTCGAGCGTGGTTGTCAGCTCAGCCTCCGGTACGTCATCGAGCGCCAAGGGTCCGAGAAACCCGTGTGCGTGGCAGAGCAACTTTCACGAAGGCTTCCCTGATGCTCGCGGTGACCGATTGGTCGGAATCGTTGACGGAGCGAGTCGTCGCTGCCTTGGACGCGGGCGACTCCGAGCGCGCACGCGGGTTGGTTCTGGGGGGGGATGGCCGGGCAAAAAATCTCGCGTCGGAGTTCCGTCTAATGCACAAAGGGCTCGGGATCACGATGCGCGTGGCCCTACACGTGATGGAGGAGCAACACCCGTTCGACGCCGTCACGACGTGTCGCTTACTGTCCGAGTTTCACGCCATCTACCTCGCACTCGCCGAGCGTTACCTATCGCCGCCGAAGTCGACACTGCCTGTGAGGGAATTCGACCCTGCCGAGATCAATCGTTACGATGTCGTGGAGTTGCTCGAGTGGGTTGAGACCGAGTTCGTTCGCGACCAGGCTTCTCGTGCCGCGGCGATAGCCGACAGTATCGACGCGGGTGAAGACGTCGTCGGTGCATTGATGCAAAAGCGAGACGAGGGGTTCCGGCCACTGCACGATGCATTGATCGAAGGCCTCGCGTCGATCTTCAGTAGCGTGGTCGACGGCGCTGGCACCGATGTGGAGGGTGCGGAATCCTTGCGCCGCTTCCAGCTTGCTGTAGCGGAGGGGCAGCGTGAGGGGATCGACAAGTGGGAGGAAGGTGGCTCGCGGAAGTTGGCGGCTGCGTTCACGCATTTGCTCGTACAACATCTCAGCGATTTCGACGTCGAGGAGCAGAGCGATCGGTTCCTCATCAGCCAGCGACTCTGTGGAAGCGGTGGTGTGCTCATCCGTAAGGGTCGCTACGAGGGAGCGAATGCACTTCGGACCATCGCGGGTCGCAGCGAAGTTACGGGCGGACACGACTCGTTGCCCGCCTATTGCACGCACTGTCCGATGTGGAACACGGTCGCGCCGTCCGCCTGGTACGGCCATGAGCACGTGCGCTTCATCCATCCGGCAAGACCTGACGGCGCCTGCACGCTCGCCGTCATGAAATACGACGAACATGATCGAGGAGAAAACTGAATGCAGCTGCTACTGAGTGAAGAACAGCTCGCAATCCAGGGGATGGCGCGCGAGTTCGTTGAGCGATGCGTGACACCATTCGCCCGAGACTGGGACCGAGCCGAAGAAGTAGACAGCGGGATCATCAAGAAGTTAGGTGATGCAGGATTCTTGGGTCTGACCATTCCACATGAGTACGGGGGGTCGGAGGGAAGCAGTCTCGATTACTGCCTCGTGCTTGAAGAACTCGCGCGAGGAGACAGTTCTGTGCGCGGAATAGTGTCGGTGTCGCTTGGCTTGGTCGCAAAGACGATCCTCACGTATGGCAACGATGAACAGAAGGACCGTTGGCTTCCCGCGCTCGTGTCGGGGACCGCCGTCGGCTCGTTCGGACTCACTGAGCCGGATACCGGATCGGATGCCGGTTCTCTATCCACCACGGCACGGTTGACCGGTGACACCTATAGAATCAACGGGTCAAAGACGTTCATCACGAACGGGACCTGGGCAGACGTGATTTTGGTGTTCGCCCGGACAAGTGATGACGGTGGACGAGGAATCTCAGCGTTCCTCGTGCCGACGGAAACTCCCGGGGTCGAGCGGCGAAGCGTGACCGGAAAGCTCGGTCTTCGCGGCCAGTCGACTGCCGAGTTCACCTTCACTGACGTGGAAGTCCCCGCCACCGCTCGCCTTGGCGAAGTGGGGCGCGGGATGTCTATCGCGATGGCCGCACTCGCGAAGGGCAGGATGTCGGTAGCTGCGGGTTGCGTGGGTATCGCATCCGGCGCGCTGGCAGCCGCGTTGAAGTATGCCTCGCAGAGGCGGCAGTTCGGACGCACAATCGACGAGTTCCAGTTGGTGCAGCAGATGCTCGCCGATATGGCCGTCGAAGCTGATGCTGCCCGGTTGATGGTGTGGCGTGTTGCTGAGCTGATCGATGGCGGGCACCCGTTCACTACACAGTCGTCCATGGCGAAGTACTTCGCCAGTGAAGTGGCCGTCCGGGTGTCGAATACGGCACTCCAGGTGTTCGGCGGCTACGGATTCGTCGACGAGTTCCCGGCGGAGAAGTATGTCCGCGACGCGCGCGTGATGACGCTTTACGAAGGCACCAGCCAGATTCAGCAACTGCTGATCGGACGTGCACTCACCGGCAAGTCCGCATTCATGACGGACGGTGCGCGATGACACGCGACAGTTACCTCGTTGCGGGGGCCAGGACGCCGATGGGTCGGTACGGAGGTGCTCTCGCATCCGTACGCCCGGATGACATGGCTGCGCTGGTGATCAGTGAAGTGATCGAACGCGCCGGACTTGATGGTTCCGCTGTCGACGAAGTCATACTGGGGTGCGCTAACCAGGCAGGGGAAGACAATCGCAATGTAGCGCGAATGGCAGGCATACTTGCGGGACTTCCGTACGACGTTCCTGCATACACGGTGAACCGATTGTGTGCGAGCGGTATGACCGCCGTGATCAGCGCGAGCCAATCGGTGGCCGATGGTTCCGCTGATGTCATCGTCGCTGGCGGAGTGGAATCGATGACTCGTGCTCCTTGGGTCTTGGCCAAGCCATCCAAAGCATGGCAATTCCCGCCAGAGATGGCCGAGACGTCGCTCGGCTGGAGATTCACGAACCCTGCGCTTAAGAATCATGACGAGGGGCTGGCTACGTTGTCGATGGGTGAGACTGCTGAACGCGTGGCGATTCTGCACGGCGTCACCCGGGAGCAGGCGGATCGTTTTGCTCTTGAGAGTCATCGACGTGCAGTCGCGGCTCGGGAAGTCGTGCGGTCCGACATCATCGGCGTGGAGACGAAGACCGGGCTGGTCGATCGAGATGAGGTACCGCGCGATGACGCGAGTCTCGAAGCCCTTGAAAAGCTGAAACCGGCATTCGCGCTCGAGGGAGTGCTGACTGCTGGCTCGTCAAGTCCGCTGGCCGACGGTGCCTCGGCCCTGCTCGTCGTGAGCGAAGAGGCCTTAAAGCGGTACGGTTTGACCCCCGTAGCGCGCATTGTCGGCGGAGCGAGCGCAGGCGTAAAGCCAAGCATCATGGGTCTCGGCCCGGTGGCTTCGACGCGGAAACTGTTCGACCGGATCGGATGGGACGTTGCGGATCTTGACTCCGTTGAGCTCAATGAGGCGTTCGCGGCGCAGGCTCTCGCCTGCATGCAACAACTCGGACTTGACGAGAGCACAGTGAACCCGGAAGGGGGCGCTATTGCGCTCGGACACCCGCTCGGATCCTCAGGTTCGCGTATAACCTGGGCTCTCGCTCGCAGACTCGCGAGGGAGAACGGTCCCGGTTCGCGCGGCCTCGCGACTCTCTGCGTGGGTGTAGGGCAAGGCGTTTCAATCGCATTGGAGGCATGTTGATGAGCAATTCGAAAGTGGCCCTTGTCACGGGCGGCGGGCGCGGGATAGGCGCCGCGATCGCTAAGCGGCTCGCTCACGACGGATACTCAGTTGGCGTACTCGATCTTCAGCTTGAGGGCGCGCAGTCCGTGTGCAGCGAGATCGAGCATGGGGGTGGGAAAGCCCTCGCGCTCTCGGCCGACGTCAGTGACGAGGCTGCCGTAAACAGCGCCGTGACGACGCTGACCCATGAACTCGGAGCTCCCGCGGTCCTGGTGAACAACGCTGGCATTCTGCGAGACTCGATGCTTCACAAGATGACGCTGGACGACTGGGAACTAGTGATGAGCGTGCATCTGCGCGGAGCGTTTCTCGTGTCCCAGCGAGTACAGGGGGCGATGCGGGAAGCTGGATACGGAAGGATCATCAATCTTTCTTCGACGTCTGCGCTCGGAAACCGTGGACAGGCCAACTACGCTGCGGCTAAGGCCGGCATCCAGGGCTTCACCAAGACCTTGGCTATTGAGCTCGGGCGGTATGGCGTAACGGCGAACGCAGTGGCTCCGGGCTTCATCGAGACAGAGATGACCCGCGCTACTGCGGAGCGTGTTGGGCAGACCTTCGAGGAGTTTAGTCAACTGCGTGTGGCAAACATTCCCGTGGGTCGACCCGGACAGCCTGAGGACGTGGCGCAGGTCGTCGCTTTCTTGGCGGATGAGCGTTCCGGGTTCGTCACCGGTCAGGTGATCTACGTCGCGGGCGGACCACGTGCATGACTTCTCTGCGCGACCTGGACTGATGGAGGATGGGAAGCGCGTCGTGGATGAATCGGCGCCGCCCGCAACCCGCCGATTCGCAGTCGACTTCTTGCCGGGAGTCACTACGCAACTCGTCGAGGATAAGGCATTGGCTAATCCCGCCAGGGATTCTGCCATCGAACTCGGGGCAGCTGCTCGCCGTTTCATCGAAGCGGTGGTCTCAGCCGAGCTGCCTCCCCAGGAGATCGTTGAAATTTCGGAGGCCATACAGGATGTGGCAAGTCGGCTCGAGCGCGTGTCACGTGGCTCACGGGCGGCTCATCTGGTCGACGATCCGGAGGCAGGGGTGCGGATGTTCAACCCTGCTGTCGGTCTGGCAAATCCGGTTGCGCCGCCGGTGCACCTTTACGAGGATCCCATTGGTACCGAGCTTGGGTGGCTTGAGTTCAACCGAGTACACGAGGGAGTACCGGGTCATGCGCACGGCGGCTTCACTGCATTGGTGCTCGACCAACTCATGACTCGCGCCAATGGACTTGCGGGTCGGGCTGGCGTCACGCTCAGGCTAGAAGTCGAGTACCACCGGGTTGTGCCGCTGAGAGAGCGTCTCGCGGTCAGTGCTGAAGTCACGGAGCGGAAGGGAAGAAAAATATGGGCCAGGGCCTGGATCACGAAAGCTTCCGACCCTGATGTGTACCTCGCGAGCGCGACGGGGCTCTTCCTTGAGCTCCCAGCAGGACGGTTGGCTGAGCTCTTCGAGCGGCAGGGTGGTTAGCCAGTAATGCCGTGGTTTTGTGGGCGACCGGCTTGTTAACGCCGACTCAAAACAGGGCCAAGCCGTTTGAAAACAGGACCACTATCCGTGTTTTCTACTATGCCGTATCGGCTGCGGGTTGGTGGCTTTTCAGCCGATAGCTGGCTCCTTTGAGGCTGAGAACGTCGGCGTGGTGCATGATTCGGTCAATTATCGCCGAGGCGACGGTCTGGTCGCCGAATACCTCGCCCTACCGAAGGACAGGTTGCTCGTCAGGATCAGGGATGCGTGGTAACTATTCAGGGGTGGGTGCGTGAACCGTGTTTTCGTGGGTTGTGGCGCACGGCGTCAGCCAAGTTTGGGGAGCCAAGGGTTCGCCGTATACAGGCTCTGTAGCGCGTTCATCGCGCCCTGTCCCTGTTTCCTCGCCGTTGACAGGTAGGACCTGGCGTTCATGAATGCTTCCGCGCCTTCCATCGTGCGCCAGCCCCCGCTGATCTTCATCTGGAGTTTCACCATCCGAATATCTCGTTCGGCCTGGTTGTTATCAAACGGCACCGTAAAGTCCGTGGCGAAACGGAGTACGTCTTCTTTGTGCGTCTGCAATCGGGCAAGGAACGATGCTGGTTTACCGAGGGCTGGTCTTCCAGGCTTCCCGGTGCGTTCAGGAGGTGGGCTCTTCGCCTGCCCCTCTGCTACAAGCGCGTCATACCGGGCCATGGCCTCGGCGGCCGGGCTGGCACCCAGCATCGTGTCGCCACGCTGACGGCGCTCAGCGAAATTCCTCGGTCTTGCTCGTTGAAGTTTGCGCCCGTATGGTGAGTTGAGACAGGGGTTAGGAGGATTCGGATGTCGGATCGTAGGAAGTTCACCCCGCAGTTCAAGGCTGACGCTGTCGCGTTGGTGCTCAGCTCGGGTCGGCCGATTGCGCAGGTCGCTCCCGAGATCGGCGTTGTCGAGGGCACCCTCGGGAACTGGGCGAGGTGCTTCTGAGATAATTAACCATTCCGGGGTTTCAATTCACCTCACCGGCTGGTGTGTTCCTGTGGGTAGTGTGTCGTAGTTTCCGGCGGTGCGCAATCCGGTTCGCGCGTGCTCGTTTGAGTCCCTTCTCGCGGGCGTCGCGGATGGCTTGGCCGCGGCCGTGGTGTTCGTCGTCGGGGGTGACGTAGCCGATGCCTTCGTGCAGCCTGATCGTGTTGTAGTGCTCCCGCCGCAGGTCGAGTTCGCGGGTCATGATCGCGGAGTCGGTGATCTGGTCCAGGTAGGGGTGTTCGCCTTTGAGGTGCCCGAAGAACGACTCGATCCAGGCCTGGTCGTTCGGGGTGCCGGGCCGCCCGAAGTGCTGCCCGATCCGGGCCAGGGCCATGAACTGCGCCGTCTTCGACGACGTCATCTGCGGGCCGTTGTCGGATACCGCCAACAGCACCGGCACCTGCCCGGCCCCCTCGTCGGCGGCGGGGTCGGGGACGTGCCCGGAGGCGAGCTCGGCGGCGAAGCCGGCGTCCTCGAGCAGCCAGCCTTTGCCGTCTGTCTCCAGGGCGGCGATGAAGGCGTTCTCGACCTGGATGTGGGTTTCCTCGGGGGCGAACACGGTGGACAGCCACTTCTTGGAGATCACGTCGAGCACCGCGATCGTCGCCCACCCGGGAAGACCTCGGAAGTGGGTGAAGTCGTAGATGCAGATCTGCCCGGGGACCGGTTCCACCCAGTCCGGGAACGGCCGCTTCTTGCGTGGTTCCCGCAGCACCGGTATGCCCGGCAGGTGCAGGCCACGGTCGGTGAGGACCCGCAGAACACTGGACTCGGACACGAACACCCGCTCCAGACGCGAGGCGCGGTGAGCGAGCTTGCGGTGCGACAGATCGACCTGCGCCCAGGTTCCCGCGACGTCGACGATGGCGTCTTTCTCTCACTCCAGCAGCGCGTGCAGCACCTGCCCGCGCTCCGGTCCCGGCGCGATGTCCGCAAGGCCGGTGCCGTCGGTGTGGCGCCGTTTCCAGGACAGTAGCCGGGCGTGGTCCACGCCCAGCTGCCGGCACGCCCACCGCAGGCTGAACCCCGCGGCGGTCGCGTCGTCGGTCAGGGCGACCAGCGTCTGCTTCACCGGGCCTGACACTCGATGTGGGACCGGGCCGGCGGTCAGTCCCACGAGTCTTTTCCCTCGATCAAGTGCAGCTGCATCGCCTGCTCCACCACCGTCTGCCGCAGCCGGTCGATCTCCGCCCGGGCGTCTTCCAGCTCGACCTGCTCAGCGGTCTTACCGCGCCGACCCGGCACCGCTGCCGTGAGCGCGTCGATCGCGCCCTGCTTGGCCGTGGCGCAGATCGAGCGGATCGTGGTGCGGTCCACTGCGTACTTGTCCGCCAGCTCCCGCTGCGTCAACGACGAGGTCAACGTCGAGGTGAACACCTCGTACTTCTGTGACGGCGCCAACGCCTTACGACGCCTCCGCCGCGGCGCGGATCCGGCACCCTTCTGCGAGGATGGAATCGGGTTGTTCGACATGCTGTCTTCTCCTTGACTGACTCGATCATTGAACCAGACCAAATGAGGCCAATAAAAACCGGAGAATGGTTACCGAACTCAGACGCACAGGGGTTCGCCTGCCCGGAGCAGGACTGCACCGAAACGACGTGCCCGGTCCATGACACCGTCGAGAAGACCTGGCGGCATCTGGACTTCTTCGAGCACCAGGCGTACCTGTCGGCGCGAGTCCCGCGGGTCCGCTGCACCGAGCATGGGGTGCATCTGGTGACCGTGCCGTGGGCCCGGCCGGGCAGCGGCTTCACGTTGCTGTTCGAGGTGGCGATGCTGACCTACGCCAAGCAGATGCCGATCGCACCGCTGGCGAAGATGGCCCGCGAGCACGACACCCGGATCTGGCGAGTGATCGAGCATCACGTCACCTCCGCCCGGGCCGGGATGGACTTCTCCACCGTCACCGAGGTCGGGATGGATGAGACCTCCGCGCGGCGCGGCCAGGACTACGTCTCGATCTTCATGGACCTCGAGCAGCGGCGGGTGATGTTCGCCACCGAGGGCCGCAATGCCGCCACGGTGCAGGCGTTCGCGGCTGATCTGGAAGCGCACGGCGGGGAGCCGGCCACCCAGATCGAGCGGGTCTGCTGCGACATGAGCCCCGCGTTCATCAAGGGCATCACCCAGCATCTGAGCAGCCCGTTGGTCGCGTCGGAGGCCGACCCAGAGGGCACCAGCGAGCCCACGGCCGGGCATCAACCGCAGATCGTGTTCGACCGCTTCCACGTCGTCGCGAAGGCAAACGAGGCCGTCGATGCGGTCCGGCGGGCCGAGGTCAAGACCCGTCCCGAGCTCAAGCGCAGCCGGTACGCCTGGCTGAAGAACGACGCGAACCTCACCGTCAGACAACGGGAGCAGTTGAGCTGGCTGACCCGCCCCTCGATGCAGCTCAAGACCACCCGAGCCGCGCGCTGGCGTGATGACTTCAACGGCTTCTACGACCAGCCCACACCCGCGGACGCCGAGGCCTACCTGCGACGCTGGTGCTACGGGGCGAAACGGTCCCGGCTCGAACCGGTCAAGGAGTTCGTCCGGACCGTCGAAGCGCACTGGGACGGCATCCTCGCCTGGCAACAGAGCCGGATCAGCAACGGGCTCCTCGAGGGCACCAACTCGCTGATTCAGGCCGCGAAGCGTCGAGCCCGCGGCTACCGCTCCAAGATCAAGATGATCACCATCATCTACCTCACCGCCGGCAAACTCCCGCTACCCCAAATCCACACGATCTAGCGAGGAGCCAATTTCGCCCAGGCGCTCGAGCGAACCGATTCCGAGCTTGCACAGCAGATCACCAAAGTGGCGAGTAGCGCTACCATCAAGCGCTACTCGCCAGACAGCCCATCGACCCTTGCCGCCTGGCTGGAAGACATCGCACCCTCGGCCTGACGCCCTGGCAATTCCCGGGCACAGCGGGGATAGTGGATGTCGCGGGCTTCGGCCGCGCGACCACTGGAGGCTCCTGGCATGACCGAGAAGAACCTGGCATGACCGAGAAGAACCTGGCATGACCGAGAACAGGGTCGTCTTCCTCGGCGACAGCATCACGGCCGAGGGCGACTGGTCTGGATGGTTCCCTGAGCTCGACGCGATCAACCTGGGCGTCGCCGGCGATACTACCGACCACGTGCTCGGTCGGTTGTCCGAGGTCGTCGCCGCCGACCCCGATGAGGTCGTGCTGCTCATCGGCACCAATGATCTGGGGCTGCGGCTCAGCGTCGAACATCTGGTGCGCAACGTCCAGAGCATCATGGTCGACCTCCGACGTGATCTTCCCGGAGCGAGGCTGCTGCTGCAGTCGATCATGCCGAGGGGCAGGGAGTTCGCCGATCGCATTCAGGAGGCCAACATCCACCTCAGGCAGTTCGCGGCGACCGTCCACGCCCAGTACCTCGACCTCTGGCCCACGATGGCATTGGAGGACGGCGAGCTGAGCCCCGAGTACTCGGAGGACCGTCTGCACCTCTCGCCTGCCGGATATCAGGCGTGGCTCTCCGAACTCCGCCCGGCGCTCGAGCGGCTGCGCGATGAGCCGCCGATGAGTAGACCGATCCAGATCATCAGGCCCGACTAGGGAGCACAGGAGGGAGCACAGGAGGGAGCACAGGGGTAGCACCGGCAGAATGGGTTCATGACCTCTTACCCGACTCCGGAGTTCCGTCGCACCGGTCTCGCCCCCGGGCTGCTCGGCGCGATCGTACTGATGGCGGGCCTCGCTCTGCTCGACAATCAGGACTGGTTCCTCTTCATCCGCTTCGCCGTCGCCATCCTCGCGCTCATCTGCTGCGTCTTCGCCTGGCAGGCCAAGCAGTGGTGGTGGATCCTGCCGCTCGGGGCCATCGCTGTGCTGTGGAACCCGGTGTTCCCCTTTCTCTTGAATGGGCAGATCTGGGTCGCGCTGCAGTTCGTCGCCGCTGCGGTCTTCATCGTTTCGGGCATTCTCGTCAAGGTGCGCAACCCCGAGGACCGCAACCGCCGCAAGTGAACTCATAGCCGGTTCAGAGGATTCGTCTGGCATTCGGCCAGCCTCGTCATCGGATCCGCATAGCCGAGTGGCGCATTCTGATCGTGATCCTGGGGAACTGCCCGGGACCTGATCAAGGAGTCAGACATGGCTACGAAGAGCACCCCTCCCGCCGCCGACGAGGTCACGCAGGACGCCACTGTTGAGACTGCTGCGCCGACCGCCACCGAAGTGCCGGCCAGACGAGGGCTCGGCGCACTCGCCATCACCGGCATCGCCGTGGGCGGAGTTATCGTCCTCGCCGCGACCTTCGGCGGTGGCGTGCTGGTGGGCACCGTCGTTGACCGGGGCGGTCCGGGCATGAACCAGGGCCAACTTACGGCGGGGGGACCACAGGCGGTCCAGGGCCAGGGCGGCCAGTTCGGTGGCGGAGGTAGCGGACAGGGCGGGCCAGGAACCGGCCAGGGTTCAGGCGTGCGTCCCGAACTGCCGCAGCGGGATCGGAGCGACAGCGATTCAGAGGACAAGGACTCGGACGACAGCGACTCGGACGACAGCGACTCTCAGGACGACAGCTCGAGCGACGACTCGCAGAACAACTGAGTGAGCAACTGACGCACTGACCTGAACGGCCCCGCCACCGCCCGATGGGCGGACGGGCCGTTTCGTCGTGTACGCCCATCACCGGCTCGAAAGCCACCCTGTGGCCGCGAAACACGCCGTAAACATCTCGGGGCTAGGCTTCGCTGATACCCGCGAGGGCGCCGAGTGTCTCGGACGTCTGCGGGCTGAGGGGACGGGGCAGCATGCAGGAGAT
>Ga0209066_10002640_pt1 | contig 21486 bp, 17 predicted proteins | sample All_14_2_FD_187198 | JGI IMG/M metagenome (GOLD analysis project Ga0209066, IMG submission 187198) | Freshwater microbial communities in response to fracking from Pennsylvania, USA - Allegheny Zone_MetaG_DW_15 (SPAdes) (version 2) ... | reverse complement strand
TCGCGATCCTGATGAATATCCGTATGCGGCGATTCCAGATCTGACCAGGTATTGGAGTCGATCTTCGCGCACGGTCGGCCGCTTATTGCCGGCTTCTCTGTAAGACGAGATCTTTCAGGCAGGCGATAAGGGCCGGGTGCGAGTTCAGCGCAGGGCTCGACTGCAGCCGCACCCCGAGCTTTTCCGCCTGGTCTTTATAAAGAATATTGATTTCATAGAGAGTTTCAATGTGGTCGGACACGAAGCTGATCGGGACCATGAGGATATTCTTCACTCCTTCCCGGGCCAGTGTCTCGATCATCTCCGGGGTTGATGGCGACAGCCATTCGACCGGACCGCTTCGGCTCTGGTAGCAGAGGCGTCCCGTCCGACCGGTCCGTTTTTCGATTGTCCGCAGAGTCCTGAGAATGTCTTCGACATAGGGGTCCCCCTCCCGAATGAAGGAGACCGGGAGGCTGTGGGCGCTGTAGACAATCTGGACGTCCTGGCCGTCAAAGCGGTTCAGTCCCTGGTTGATGCTGTCGATCAGGGCGTCGATATACAGCGGATGGTCAGGCCAGGACTCGATGGTGTCGCAGGCCATGCCCGGGCACAGGCGGTCGATCTCCGTTTTCAAATCTCTGATCGACGAGCCGGTGGTCGCTCGGGAGTAATGGGGATACAAGGTCAGGGCAATGATTCTCTCGATACCCCGGCTCAGCAGCGTCGTGACGGCTTCAGCGGCCCGCGGCTGCCAGTAGCGCATCGCTACTGCCACAGTATAGTCGCCTTCGCTCTCCAGGACGGCCTGCAGACTCCGTGCCTGGTCCATGGTGAGTCGCTTCAGCGGCGACCCACCGCCGATACTGGCGTAGGCCTGGCGGCTCTTTCCCGCCCTTTTCCTGGCGATATACCATGCGAGCGGCTTCTGCAGCCAGGGCGGCCCCAACCGGATGATCTCGCGGTCGGAGAAGAGATTGTACAGGAATGGTGCCACATCAGCCTGTTTGTCCGGTCCACCCATATTGAGGAGGAGTATCCCGATCCGTTGTTTCTGCATTGTCTCGCCATGTTCAATGATTTTTCGGCCTGCCTGCGTAATTGTACCGGATGTGTTTGGCAATATCCATGTTCTCTGGAATTATTTTCGATATCTGTCGGCCCGGGATGATGGTTTGGGAGAAAGAGATGTGGTTCTCTTGATTATCGGATGGGGGGGAATATAATGAAAGTAAAGGCGGATCATGGTGAGCATGCGAGTGCTCCACTTTCTCGCTGCACCAATAGGGAGGAGGTGGTTCTGCCGGGAAGGTGCCTGCGGGCACGGATGTGACGGTGGTGAACGCCATCGTTAGAGCTTTTGACGGAGGAACTTTATGGAACTGAAGATCGAGGCCCGGAATGTGGAGTTGCGAAAAAGCTGGCAGGACAAAATTGAAGAAGAAAAAGAAAAGATTGTCCGTCTGTATGCGAACTATGTCCTTCACCTTCGCGCCAGCATTGAGGCTACAACGCATCACAAGGAAGGAGGGTTTGAGATCAAATTGATCGCAACAGTGCCGAATGATACGGTTGTCGTGGTCCGGCGAGGGGAGGGCGTACGACCCCTGCTGATTGAGGCCTTCGATGTGTTGACTGGACAATTGAAGGAGATCCTGCGGAAAAAGCGAAAGACCGTCAAACAGAGTGAGACCGATCTTGAGGGAGAGAAGGTCGGTATAATCAGGAAGATTTCACCCCATGAATCCTATGGATTTATCACTGCCAGCGATGAGAGAGAAATATATTTCCATGAGAACGCTTTGAAAAATATCGCAATAGAGGCGCTGTCGGAAGGGGATAGCGTTATTTTCGGTGAAACCATCGGCGACAAAGGGCCGCAGGCATCATGGGTGCGTCCGACCCGATGATGGCATAGAAAGTTAAACAGAGAAACATATTCCGCGACCGCAGGCATTCCGCCTGCGGTCGTTGCTTTTTGTGCAGTGCCCAGGACGATGATTGTTCACCACTCTGAATTTATCCCGTCGTCAGGTTTTTGGACAACCGCCAAGAGGATGAAATCCGGTGCGCGAGCAGGGTGGATGCAGTATAGATAGAGCCTTGCCGCGGATTGCAGTTGTTCATTTCAACCGGAGACCTTTATTGTGCAGGAAGAAATTTATCTCATCGATGGCAGCGCTTATATCTATCGTGCCTATCATGCCCTCAGTCCACTCTCCAACAGCAGGGGGCTGGCCACCCATGCCATCTACGGTTTTATCAGTATTCTCCGGCGACTGTTCAAGGAAAGGACTCCCCGTTATGTTGCCGTGGCCTTTGATAGCCGCGGACCGGTTTTCCGGCATGATATCTATGGTGACTATAAGGCCAACCGTCCGCCGATGCCGGCCGATCTCGCCGAGCAGATACCGTATATCCGGAAATATGTGGCGGCGGCAAATCTCCCTATCCTCGAACAGGTCGGTGTCGAGGCGGATGATCTGATCGCCTCGGCCGTCAGGTGTCTGCAGCGGGAAGGCCATAGGGTCGTCATCGTTTCCGGCGATAAGGATCTGCTCCAACTGGTCAGCGACCGGGTGACCATGTGGGATCCGATGAAGGACAAGGTGATGGATTCCGCCGAAGTGGAGAAAAAATACAATGTCGCCCCGGCACAGCTCCTTGACTGCTTTGCCCTGATTGGCGACAGTGCCGACAATATTCCCGGCGTTTCCGGGATCGGCCCGAAAACTGCAGAAAAACTGATAAACCAATTTGGTACGCTGGAAAAGATCTACGAAGACATTGGGCTGCTGAACCAACCGAAACTGGTCGATAAACTGGTTCAAGGCCGGGACTCCGCATTTCTTGCCCGTGACCTCATCCGTCTCAAATCCGATGTGGCTGTGCCTGAACGGCTCTCCGCCTATGCCTTCGCATCTCCGGACACGGACCAGATCCGGGATCTGTATTCGGAACTGGAATTCACCAGCCTGCTGAAGGAGGTCCAGTCGTTTTCGGTGGTGCCCCGTCAAGGATTCATCTGCGTCCGCGATGACAGCGATCTGAAGAAAATGGTGAAGGCCCTGATGTCCGCAACCATCCTCTGTGTCGATACTGAAACCACCGCCCTCGATGCCCGGACCGCGCAGCTGGTTGGGATTTCCCTCTGCTTCGATCTCGATCGAAGCTGGTACATCCCGGTCGGACATCGGGATGCCGATGGCAGGCTGTGCAGTGGCCAACTGGAACTGGGGACGGTCATCCAGGTTCTGCGACCTTTTCTCGAGTCATCGACGCTGCCCAAGCTCGGGCATAACCTGAAATACGATTACACCGTTCTGCTCCAGTCTGGCGGCCTGAGCCTGAAAGGCCCTTTGTACGACTCCTTGATCGCGGCCTACCTGCTCGAGGAAGCCGGACGATCCTTCAAGCTCGACGATCTCATGCTTGAACGAGGAATCCGGATGACCTCGTTCGGGCAGGTGACCGGCGGCGACAAGCGGCCCGACTGTTTTGCCTATGTCGACATCCAGGCCGCCTGCGATTACAGCTGCGAGGATGTCTATGCCTCGCTGCTGCTGTGGCGGCAGTATGAACCGGGCCTGCAGGAGATGGGCCTTGGGCGACTTTTCTACGAAATCGAAATGCCTCTGGTGCCGATCCTTGCAAAAATGGAGATCGTCGGAATCAGCATCGATCCTGATGTCCTGGCGAGGCTCTCTGCCGAATTCTCCGCCAAGCTGGTGGTCCTCGAGCGGGAAATCTATGCCATCGCCGGTCGGGAATTTAACATCAACTCGCCGCGTCAGCTGGGCCAGATACTCTTTGACGAGCTGCACCTCCCCTATGGACGAAAAACCAAGACCGGTTACTCGACGGATGTCAAGGTCCTCGAAAAATTGGCGGTCCGCCACGATCTTCCGGCCCGTATCCTCGATTATCGTACCTTGGCCAAACTCCAGTCGACCTATGTCGAGCGATTGGCTCTGCTGCAGGACCCGGCGACCGGCAGGGTCCATACCTCCTTCAACCAGGCGGTTACCGCCACCGGGCGGCTGTCGAGCAGCAATCCCAATCTGCAGAACATTCCGATCCGTTCCGAGGATGGCAACCGTATCCGCCAGGCCTTTGTGCCGGCGGAGGGGATGGTGTTTCTGTCGGCCGATTATTCGCAGATCGATCTTCGAGTCCTGGCCCATTACTCACAGGATAAGGCGCTTATCGGGGCCTTCCGGGCCGGAGAGGACATTCATGCCCGAACAGCCGCCGAGATCTTTGGGGTGTCGCCATTACTGATAACGGCCGATATGCGTCGGGTGGCAAAGAGCATCAATTTCGGTATCGTCTATGGCATGAGCAGTTTCGGTCTGTCCGAACAGCTCAACATCGGCCGCAAGGAGGCTCAGACCTTCATCGATCGGTATTTTCGCCTTTATGAAGGGGTCAAGCGATTCATGGGCGATGTTGTTGCCCAGGCCCGCAAGGATGGGTATGTCACCACCCTGCTGGGGCGACGCCGCAACCTGCCGGACATCGGCAGCAGCAATCGGGTGAAACGGGAATTCGCTGAAAGGACCGCCATCAATACCCCGATCCAGGGCACTGCGGCGGATATAATCAAGCTGGCAATGGTTGCCGTCGACCAGGTCATCAGCAAGAAGGGACTTCCGGCACGCTTGCTGCTCCAAGTCCATGACGAGCTGGTATTCGAACTGCCGCCGGCGGATCTGGATACATGCACCGGACCGATCAGGGCGGCGATGGAACAGGCACTGCCTCTGGATGTGCCGCTGGTGGTGAACTGTGGGGTTGGACCGAATCTGGCCAAATGACACTGATTGGGGCGAGATCGGTTGGTGGTGAATTTAACCAAAAATAATGGATACAAAATAGTATGGCGGCAGTGAGCAACAGCGGTCGAGCCCGGAAATTGACGGAGGAAATCGAGATTTTCGTGCGGTATGCGGTAGCGGAACAGAGCTACTCAGAGGCGATGCAGGTGGTTGCACGCTACAGCGATGATATCCCGGCGCTCCTTCTCCTCCGTGAGTTCTACCGTTCATTGCCCGAGGTGCGGGAAGAACCGGCGGAGAAAATCGTCGAGTTGATCTCCCATCAAGGGGTGAAGCTGCTGGCCGTTATCACCCACGGGTTTGAGTATCTGTATGCGATGGATGGCGAGCAGGTGGTATTTATCAGCGAAAACGGGCCCGATCTTGACGAGGAGTATCTGGCCTTTTTCGGTTACCCGGCGCAGGAAGATTTTCACAAGGCCTGCAATTCCTTGAGAGAGCTGATCGATTACAGCTCGGTCTTACTGTCAGGGAAGGAGAAGTGTCCGGTCTGTTTCACCCTGGAAGGGGAATATCACCAGTTCGGCTGTCCGGTGGAGGTCTGCCCCTGGTGTATGGGGCAGCTCAATCATTGCAATTGTCGTTTTGACCAGTTGGGGGTGGAACAGATACTGGACGACGAGGAACTCGCAAGGTTCCAGCGCCTGCTGATCGCCAAAGGGCGCGTCCGTTACAGCCGGGACCAGGCTCCAGCCTATCCGGGCATGAGTGAAGGGCTTGATCAGGGGGAAAGCTGATTTCCCCGAACACGAGCAAACGGAAAAAAGAGATGGGACGGGAAGAGGCTTTCGGTTCCGCCTCTTCCCTTGGGGCAGGAATTACTGCCGTTGTCCAGTGATGCTCTTCAGGTACTGATACAGATCGGTATCCGAAGAGAGCACGAGAGAGGTGTTTTTGCCGACAATATCGCGATAGCTTTCCAGCGTTTTCTGGAAGGCGTAGAATTCGGGATCCTGGGCGTAGGCCTGGCCGTAGATTCTGGTCGCTTCGGCATCGGCCTTGCCGCGGATGGTGGTTGCCTCCCGGTTGGCTTCCGATATGATCTGCTTCAATTCCCTGTCTACCCGGCCGAGAATCTCGGCCTTCTGGCCTTCCCCCATCGAGCGTTTTTCCGCGGCGATACGTTTCCGTTCCGAGATCATGCGGTTGAAGACCGTGAGCTGCACGGAGTCGATATAGTTGACTCGCTTGATCATGACATCGATCAGGGTAATGCCGTACTGCGGGGTGAGCTTCGCGGCCTGGTCACGGACGGTGATGGCGATTTTGTCCCGTCCCTGTTTCGGCTTGGTGCCGATCACATCGGTGGTCGGTGACATCGATTCCGGAGACCAGTCGGAACTGCGGATAATCTCGATGAGATCGTTCTTGTTCACCATGTCGCGCACCGTACCGCCGATGATGTCATCGAGCAGAGACTGGGCCTTGGTCTCCGTCTTCACTGCCTGCATGAACTTCAAGGCGTCGGTGATCCGCCAGCGAGCGGTGACATCTAGGAACACGTAAGTTTTATCGTTCGTCGGGATCTGGTTGGGTTCACCATCCCAGATCAGTATTTTCTTCTCAAAGAAATTAGCGATCTGGATGAAGGGGATCTTGAAATGCAGTCCGGCCTTGGTGACCGGCTTGCCCACCGGGGCGCCGAACTGGGTGACAACGACCTGTTTTCCTTCTTCGAGGACGTAGACGCCGTCGTAAACGACGATGATCGCGAACAGGACGATTCCGGCAAGGGCTAAGCGTAGTATATGTTTCATACAGGTTTCCTCTTAATTGAGCGGCTGTTTCGCTTCCGGGGCGGCCAACCCTTTTGCGCCGGAGAGATTCAGGAGGGGGAGCGGCGATTGCTGGTCCTTGTCGATGATATAGACGGAGTCGACGTTGGGTATGATCTCCTGCATGGCCTCGAGATATAACCGCTGTCTGGTGACATCGGGGGAATTTTTGTATTCCTTGAGAATGTCGGTGAACCTCTGGGTCTCACCCTTGGCATTGTTGACCCTGGCTGCAGCATATCCGTACGATTCCTGGATAATCTTTTTGGCGTCGCCGCTGGCCTTCGGGATGACCCGGTTATACGTCTCCTGCGCCTCGTTGACCAGCCGTTTCATGTCCTGGTCGGCCTCGTTGACTTCGTTGAACGCCGGTTTGACCGGGTCGGGGGGGTTGATGTCCTGGAACTGGACGGTAACGACGCCGACCCCGGCCTCCAGCTTATCGAGCAGGGACTGCAGTTCCTTCTTCACCTCCGCTGCGAGCAGCTCGCGGTAGCTGAGGACATAGTCGAAGTCCATATTGCCGACGATTCGTCGGGTCACGCTTTCCGAGGCATCGCGGATCGCCTGCTGCACATTCCGAACCTGAAAGAGAAAGGAGTAGGGATCGCTGACCTTGTACTGGACAATCCAGGCGACGTTGATGACGTTTTTGTCGGCGGTCAGCATGAGCGATTCCGTCTCATATCCGGTTCGTTCGAAGGATGTCTGGCCTCCCGTCCGGGTGCGGAACCCGAACTCTTCCTTCCTGATGCTTTCGGTATCGACCTTGTAAAGGGTGTCGACATAGGGAATCTTGAAATGCAGACCTGATGGAGCGCTTCGCAGGTACTGGCCGAGTCGCAGGACGACGCCGATCTCCCCCGGGGCAATCTTGAAGACCGAGAGATAGATTCCCTGCAGCACGATCAGCACCAATATGACGGTGAAGATCTTCCCTATGTTGGCGAACGGGTTGATGCCATTGCCGGCGGGAGAGCTGCCGTTCCCGCCTTCCGGCGTCGGTTTTTTCGATTCGGAAAAGAATTCCTGTAGTTTTTTAATGAGTTGGGCGACCAGTTCCTCGGGGCTCTGCGGTCGGTTCCTTCTGCCCCAGGGTGGCTGTTGATCTTGATTGGACATAAACGGTTTCTCCCGAGCTGAATTCGCGGCTGATGGCAATTGATGCCGGCATGGGGGTCGTCATCGACGACGCCTTTGCTTTGGTTATTCTTTTTTATTGGAATTGCAGGGAATCTTTAAAAACACAAAGAAGATAAGTATTCCTCTTCCGGATTGCAAATCAAATCGACAACGATGGAATGCGGTTTACATCGCCAGGAGGAATGGTATCTCGTTGGCTTTTATTGGAAAGGGGCTGTAGAATCGAAAAATTCGAAATGGTGTTTGTAGCAAACTACGACCGATCCTGTCAATGACCGAGGAGATTGTTCATTATGGATATATTCGTCTTGTTGATGCTCATCCTGTTGAATGGGCTGTTTTCAATGTCGGAGATTGCCGTTATATCCTGTCGCAAGTTTCGCCTGCAGAAGCTGTCCAACACGGGGAATCGTCGGGCCCAGGCGGCGCTGAACTTGAAGACTGACCCTGTTCCTTTTTTGTCCACGGTTCAGGTCGGGATAACGATGGTTGGCATTCTCAGTGGCACCATCGGTGAAACGGCCCTGGTCGATCCATTCTCGTTATGGCTCACCGGATTTCCCTCGGTACAGCCCTATGCCAGAGGCATTGCAATTGTAGTCGTCATCGTCACCCTGACCTTTTTTTCCGTCGTGGTTGGAGAACTTGTCCCAAAGCAGCTGGGTCTCATGGCGCCGGAGAAGATAGCCATGATCATAGCCCTGCCGATGAAGGTACTGGCGTATGTGACTCAGCCTTTGATCTGGCTCCTGTCGGCATCATCGAATCTGGTTCTGCGCATTCTCAGACAGGATAGAGGACAGGAACCGCCGGTCACCAACGCCGAGATACGGCTGCTGATGAAACAGGGTGCGGAAGCAGGGGTCTTCCATGAGAGCGAGAAGATGCTGGTGGCCAATGTCCTTCGCCTTGATGAGCAGAGTGTGAGGGCAGTCATGACGCCTCGCCAGGAGATCTACTTGATAGATCTCGACCACCCTGAACCGGAGATCCTGAAACAACTTGCCAGTTGCCCCTTCGCTCAGGTGGTTGTCTGCCGCGGCGGCCTGGATCGTATTCTCGGTATCCTCCGGATCCGTGACCTTCTCACGGCGGCGCTGGGACATGAGCGATTGGCCGTCGAACGCTGGCTGCAGCCGCCGTTGTATTTGTGGGAAGGGGTGACAACGACGCAACTGATCGAAAATATGAGGAAGGCCAACTCGGAGTGCGCGCTTGTCGTTGATGAATACGGAGAAGTGCAGGGCTTAGCGACGTTAACCGACGTATTCGCCTCCATCGTCGGAGATCTGGCCTCGTCCGATGATACTGACGAAAAGGATTTTGTGAAACGGGAAGACGGATCGTGGCTGGTCGACGGCAGTGTGGCGGTTGAGCGTCTGAAGCTCCAACTGAAAATTGATGAGACCTTTCCCGGGGAGAAAAAGAACGCCTATATCACGACCGGCGGCCTGATTATTTACCTTCTTGGTAAAATCCCTTCGGAAGGCGATTTTGTCGAACATGGAAGTTGTCGTTTTGAGGTCGTTGATATGGATCACAATCGGGTGGACAAAGTCCTGGTCTCCCTGCTGCCCGAGTAGAACCTCCGTTGGTTCACCTCCCTGGTGGTACCCGGATAATCCGACAGTGGGGAAAAGTTTGGCCTGAAATCAGGAAGATGGGTGGGTCGAAAAAGATCACCCCGAATGCCGGTGTGTGAGGATGACGGCATTCGGGGTGGGTAGTCGAAAAAAAAAAGGAATTATGCCAGGACGTCAATGGGCACGACTGAACCGTATTTTTCTTTCAGTGCGCTCAACTCGTCTTTTTGCCGGGCGTATATTTCAAAGAGCTTGGCAGGAATCTCTGCTTCCTTGCTGTAGGCATCGTGTTGAAGGTCAATCCTGGCGATTATCTTGTCAATGTAAAGAGAGAATTGCATGTTGTACAGTTCTTTAGGGTACTCTTTGCCGATGCCTGCAAACAGCGGTTTCAGGTCATCGTAGCGTGGTAGATAGCCGACAGGGGTGGCAATGGCGGTGACTTCGCCGTGGGCGAAAAGTTCGAGCCATCCCAGCCAGACCTTGACGTCCTTTTTCTCCCCGAGCAGCCCCTTGCCTGGTCCTTGCCGGTTTTCGTGGGTGAGGAAATAGTTCAGCCCCGCCATGATGGGCCGTCCGGCATCACTGAATTTGGATGAATTGAAGAATTGGAATTGGGCCGCCATATAGTCGGCCAGGGCGCCTGGGATAAACGGTGCATTGGCCCAGGGCTGGCGTCGTACCCCGGTGGCACCGACCTCGGTCGCCGTGGCCTTCGAGACGATTGAGGCACCGATGACGACGCCTTCGTCGGCGTTCCTGGAAACCCAAACCGGCGGCATGGTGTCGGAGTCCCGGCCGGAATAGGTGATGACCTTGATGGGTGCTCCCTCCGGGGCATCGGCAACATGGGTAGCATGGTTGGCGATAGCCGAGGCCAGAAGCGTGCAACGTGAATTCTTGTGCGACAGGGGCACTACATTGCCTTCGTGATCGACCTTTCCTTCGTACCACTCGCCCATGAAGTTGGAGCCGTTTTGCGGAACCTCTTCCCCATGCCCTACCCAGTGCGGGACACCGTCTGCATCGACAAGCACGTTCGACCAGATGACCTCGGTACCTTCTCCCCGCAGACAGTCCATCAGGTAGGGATCGCCTTCCCGATTGACGTCCTCGACGATGCCGAAGATTCCTTTTTCAGGGTTGATGGCCCGCAACGTGCCGTCATCGGCGATCCAGAACTGGGCCAGGTCGTCACCGATGAAATCGGTTCCGACCATGGCGGTTGTGGTCTTGCCGCAACCGGAGGGCGCAGCCCCGGCGAAGAAGGTCTTGCGGCCGCCGGGGCCGGTCAGGCCGGTGATGAACATATGCTCGGACAGTTGTTCTTCAACCTTGTAGTAGGTGACATAGTCGACGGTGAAGCGATGATTTCCCTTCTTGAGGAGCAGGGTGTTGCCGGCATAGGTGCAGAAGGTGGCAAAGGTGGTCATCCAGCTTCGGTCCATGAAAATCCTGGCATTGGGCACATCCTCGGATCGGTTCGTACCTTCCGAGTGAAGGTTGGTATAGAACAGGCCGGCACGGATGGCCTCGGCATCAAAGTCGGCATAACAGTTCCGGTACAGCAGTTCCGCCGAGTGCAGGACATAGGCGGACGAGGACATCTCGATCGCCGGCTGGGCTGCCGCAGCCCCTACCGGCCCACGGCTGTAGAACCCGACCATCAATGTCATGCCGTTCATGATGTTCCGCATGTACCGCTGGACGTAGGCGAGGGCCTCAGTCCGAGGGATGGTTTTGGCGAGGGAGCTCATCTTCTCGCCTTCGTTGATGATATAGTATGTCTGATTGACCAGTCGCGCCTGATCTTCAGGGAGATCGAAATGGATGGTATGGCCTTTCTTGGCAAGTGGCCGCTCTTCTCCTTTTTCCAATGCATGCTTTCGAATCCACTGGACATCCGCTGCACTGCCGGTGTTTATGAAGACCGTGTCGGGGCCGCAGATCGAGATCGCATTGGCAATCTTGACAAGGGCTTCTTCATTGGTGATTCTGGCCAGTTTGTCTTTATTCGCCTGGTCCAGTTTCGCATCGAATAGATTCCTGGCTGCGTCAATCGAGCTGATGGCACCTACGGCGGTCAGGATGTCGTCACCTTTTCTGAGTTCGAGCATGCTTAACTCCTTGGTATATGATATAAAATACTTTTGCGCGAGATCTTTCGATGGCAGTCGAGAGAAGAGGCGGTTTGCAGACTGCAGCAATAATAGGTTTTTTTATTTTGCCAGTCAAGGCATAGATAAGGTCTGCCAAGCGCTGCTGTTGGGCCTTTACCGGCCTGAAGGGAAAAAAGCGGGATTGGACTTTAGTCCGCTTCAGGTGATGGGAAGATTGTGGTTCTTTTTTTCGCAGTTGCCAGGACGGTGGTGTTTGTTGACTTAACAACGGATTAAAGTTATTTTTAACACTTTGCTGTCAATTCAGGGCTGACTCATTTCTTCATGCTGACGGTTTGTAGCATCAGACTGGATTGTCGCCAGGTGAGCTGGGTCCTTGACCACCTTCTGCGGTCGGTTTCGGAGTATCTTCATGCCCCTTTGGTTTTGGGTGCCGTTGGTTCGAGGCTGTCGGCCGGTGGAGAGGGGGACGGTTTGTGACGAGGGCCAAGAGAGGGCAAGCGGCCTGTGGCTGCTTGCCTGTTCCTAGATGTTGGCGGTTGCTGTTGGGTATTCGGTTCTGTCAGGCCTCTACCCGCACACATCCCCCAATTTAGCGAATGCCAACGGACCGCAACAGGACCTTGTGGAAGAACCAGCAACGAAAAAAGCCCGCAAACCTTTTACGGCTGCGGGCTTAATGGACTTCAGGGGAAGACTTTGGAACTTAGAATGGTGCCGAAGAGAAGACTCGAACTTCCACGAGGATACCCCCACTAGACCCTGAACCTAGCGCGTCTACCAATTCCGCCACTTCGGCAACGGGCTTGAATATGCTTCCTGAACCCTCGTTTGTCAAGATTTTCTTGTGGCAGATTAAAAAAAAGAACACCCATATTGGATAGTATGCATATCTACACAAGGATAGAGGATATAGTCGAACCATTTGCCGATGTTTGTGTTACCATCGGCAATTTTGACGGTGTTCATCTTGGGCACCAGATGCTGTTTTCAGAGGTGGCAAATAAAGCCTCCAAGAGGAAAGGCTCGAGCCTCGCCGTCACCTTCGAACCGCACCCGCTTCGGATCCTGCGTCCCGGTGGCATCAAACTGATCTCAAGCTGTGAACAGAAAATTGAACTCATCCAGATGGCCGGCATCGATGCCCTGCTCATCATTCCATTCAACCTCGATTTTGCGGCGACATCGGCGGAACATTTCGTCGATGATATCCTTCTTCGTCGAATCGGCATGAAGGAATTGGTCGTGGGATATGATTACGCCTTTGGCAAGGGGCGGAGCGGAAATATTGCCTTTCTCCAGGAGCAGGGCAGATTGAAAGGTTTTCCGGTGACAGTGGTTGAAGCCTATTATCTCGACGGCGTACTGGTAAGTTCAACGAAGATCAGGGAGCTTGTTGCCGAAGGGCGGGTAGAGGATGCCCGGATACTTCTCGGACGGCCATACCAGATTCGGGGAGAAGTTCAGATTGGCAAACAGCGGGGGGGGAAGGAGGTCGGCTTCCCCACGGCAAACCTGCAGGTCGATCCGGAAGATCTGGTACCGAGACACGGCGTCTATGTTTCTCAGGTTATCTGCGAGGGAAAATGCTACGGCGGGGTGCTGAATATCGGTCACAACCCGACTTTCGGTGGTCAGGCACTGGTTGCGGAAACCCATATCTTTGATTTTGATCAGGATATCTATGGTAAGCCAATCAAGATAAATCTACTGAAATTCCTTCGTGGTGAGCACAAATTTTCCAGCGTCGCCGAGCTCGCAGCACAGATCGGCAGGGATGTCATCTGTGCGAAAACGGTGCTGGCGGAACAGCAGAAGGAGCTGAATATTTCCTGCTCGGAGAATATCCATTCCTGAAGATGGCCCAGCCCCGGCGAGTAAAGTTCAACGGCCATTTTCCCCTTGCAAGTGGGATGAAGGTGTCTATAGTGTACCCGCCTGAAGATGAGGTCAAGTCTGTGCACCTGCACGACTGCTGAGTGTCCATGTTAAATTTAGCTGCCTGCCATTTCGGTTCGATTTTCCTGATTGCGGCTGGTTTTGTTGCGGTAGATGGGCAATTGATGAGAATATAAACTTTGAGGATAGAGCATGACTGAACAGTTGCGGGAGGATTTGCCAAAGGTTATTGCTGAATTGGAGAAGAAGTGCCGGGAGAATCCCAAGTCGGTCTCGGCGTATCATCATCTCGGCCTCGTTTACATGAAGGCAGGCAGAACGGAAGAGGCGATTACCGCCCTGGAGAAGGCGATCGAGATTGACCCTTTGAATGGGGACGCAATGATCAACCTCGGAGCCATCTATTTTGGCTTGGGGAAACTTGACAAGGCGCTTGCGCTCAATGAAAAGGCGATCGCGGTTCACCCCGAAGGTGCTCAGGCCTATGCCAATCTTGGGTTGATCAGGCAGCAGTGCAACGAGCTGGATCAGGCGCTCGAGGCTTACGAAAAGGCCCTCCAGTATAATCCTCAGCTGGCCACAGTGTGGATGAACCTTACTTCTCTTCTGACAATGAAAGGGGAGGATGAGAGGGCCCTCGCCGCCGCTCGTAAGGGACTGGAATTGGAACCTGACTCTGCTCTTGCTCACAATAACCTTGCCGTTGCCCTGTATTTCAGCGGGGAATATGCGACGGCAATGAAGCATCTCGAAAAGGCAAAGGAGCTTGGTTATTCCGTTGATCCGAACTTTGCCGCCCGACTGCGTGAAAAAATGAACTGATCCGATAGTACAGGGTCGGAAAGCAGGAACGTATGGCAAAGGAACAGTTGAAGAAAAGACCGTGGTGCCCCTTCTGCGGACAGACGGTCGGACGTCCAACGGAGGCCCCTGCTCGCAAGATGACGGAGTTTCCGGTCGGAACCTGCCAGTGCGGTGCAGTCTATACGTGTGACGCTACCGGGCATAATGTTGGGGCGGCGATGGTCGAGGCCCTGGTCTACGCCTGCGGTGATAATTGGGATCTGGCCTGGGAACTGATGCCGGAGGACGACTACCTGACCGGCCGCATCGAAAATTACGACGAGACCTTGCATCAGGTCGTCGAGATGAAGAATATCGATGGCCGCTATGTCCGTGGAGTGCTGTATTTTGTCCGGTTGCACACCGAGATGTCGGAATTGGCCCGTCGGTTGAAGGAGAAAAAAGAACACCAGGTAGCCGAGTCCGCTACTGTTGGCAAGATTCAGCCCCCAGTAATCGAGCCCGCTCCGGTAAAGGATCGGGTCCGCCAGAAGGCGACGAAACAGGCGGTCAGGGCAATGGTTGAAAGGAGTGATAGTGACGGCCTGGTAGCGTTATGTTTTGACGACAAAAAGACCCTGCGCCTGATGCAGCGGCTGCTCTATGATCCTGACGAGGAAAAACGATGGAAAACGGCTTGGATGATCGGTCAGGTCGGTGCTCGAGTGGCAAGCCGTGATCCCGGCCAGGTATCTGAACTCCTGCACCGCCTGTTTGAGGCATGTTCCGACTCTGCCGCTACGCCGTGGGGTATGGTCGAGACGATCGGGTATGTCATTGCCGAGCGGCCGGATATCTTCGGGGCCTTTACCCGGTACCTTCTTCGCTATATCGGCGAACAATCAACTCAGATTCAGGTTATATGGGCGATGGGGGAGATCGCCCGCACACGGCCGGATCTTATTCGGGAGACGCCTTTTTATAATCTTTTCCATTTTCTGCAGCATCCCGATCCCCAAGTGCGTGGCCTTGTTTCTCGGCTTTTGGGGCGAATCAAGGCCACGGAGGCCGCTTTGCAGTTGATGGTCCTGCGGGACGATAATGCCGGATTGATTGTCAGGGAAAACGGAAAGGCATGTACAACGACGGTTGCCGCTGAGGCTGCGATGGCAATCAGCGCGATCCACGGAGGAAAAGAAGCATGACGACAACGTTACAGAATATCGGTTCCATCGCTCCGATGGCAGGCGGGAAAAACGCCGATCCTGCCGATCCGGTGCGAGCTGACTATGAAGAAGGACGACGATTTCTGCAGAACCAGGAATACGCCCAGGCGGCTGTCGCCCTGCACAACGCCTTCGTGGGTTTTGAGGAGAGAGGAGATGAGGCGGGGATCGCCAACGCCTCCAACCAGCTGGGCCACGTCTGCCTGGCACGACAGGAGTTCTCGCAGGCGCTGGAGCATTATCAGCGAGCCTGGGGTATCTGCGACAAGTTGCAGGACCAGATGAGCCTGATTGCGCTGGAGAAGAAACTCATCGAAGTCTTTCGCGGACTCAATGATCAATCAAAGGCAATCAAGGCCTGTCTCGATCTGCTCGACAGCTACCATCGCAACAATGATCCGCGCGGCACGGTGGAGATACTTGAGGAGATGGCATTGATCTATCTCGACTCCGGCAACAGGGGGAAAGCTGCTGATGCCTACCGCACCGTTGCCTCGATCCACCGGAATTTTCGACATCACAGCATGGCGAAAAGCTATGAGAAAAAGGCGGAAGATATTGAACAGGCCACCTGATCAAAACTGGAAGTAGAGCGATGTTTACCGGGATAATTGAAGGGATGGGCAGGCTTCTCGGGAAAAGGGTGATCGGTGGAGGGATCGCCTTCGACCTCGAGGCCGGGTTTGCGCTCGATGACCCTCAGGAAGGTGAATCCATTGCCATCAATGGGGTATGCCTGACTGCCTACAACATAAGCGGACGTCGTTTCAGCGCCGACGTCTCCCCCGAGACACTGTCCCGTACCCGGCTCGGAGGATTGAGCAGTGGGGATCTCGTCAATATGGAGAGGGCGCTTCGGCTTTCCGATCGATTAGGTGGGCATCTGGTCTCCGGACATGTCGACTGTGTCGCCGTGGTCAACAGTCGAAAGCCGCTCGGTGATTATACGATCTTCACCTTTTCATTGCCACAAGCGCAGAGCCGTTATATTGTCGAGAAGGGTTCGATCGCGGTCGATGGGATCAGCTTGACGGTCAATTCCTGTGCTGCAGGTCAATTTTCCGTGTCGATTATTCCGCACACCGTGAAAATGACGACGCTGGGTTCGTTGAAGGTCGGACAACGTGTCAATATTGAAGTGGATATCATCGGCAAGTATGTCGAGAAACTCCTCGGGGTGCAGATCCAGCCATCCGCCATCTACGAAAGCGGGCCTGGTATAGATGCCGCTTTCCTTGCGGAGCATGGGTTTTTCAGGTGAACCGATAGCGGGGAATATAAACTTTTTCTGATATGTGACTATTATGGCCGTGAGTTCGATTGAGGAAGTACTTGAAGATATAAAGGCCGGGAAGATGATCATCCTGGTTGATGATGAAGACCGTGAAAATGAGGGCGACCTCTGTATGGCGGCCGAGGCGGTAACCGACGAGGCGATCAATTTCATGGCGACCTATGGGCGAGGGTTGATTTGCCTGACCCTCAGTCCGGATCTTGTCGACAAGTTACAGCTGCCGATGATGGTCAGTGATAATAAATCGCCCTACGGTACCGGTTTCACCATCAGTATAGAGGCCAGGACCGGAGTGTCGACCGGAATATCCGCTGCCGACAGGGCCCGAACGGTGCAGGCGGCGGTGGCAAAAGATGCCAAGCCGAGCGACCTGGTGAGCCCTGGACATATCTTTCCGTTGCGGGCCAAGCAGGGTGGGGTTTTGGTGCGGACCGGGCAGACGGAGGGTTCTGTCGATCTCGCCCGGCTCGCCGGCATGACCACGGCTGGTGTTATCTGCGAGATAATGAACGATGACGGAACGATGTCACGGATGCCCGATCTCGAGAAATTTGCAGTCAAGCATGGTCTGAAGATCGCGACGATAGCCGATCTCGTCGCCTATCGGCTGCGGCAGGATATCCTTGTTCACCGGGCTGCACAGGCACGGTTGCCGACCGAGCATGCCGGGGATTTTACGGCTATCGTCTATACCAACGATGTCGACCAGCACCACCACGTCGCATTGATCAAGGGGGATATCTCGAAGGCCGACCGTGTCCTGGTGCGGGTTCATTCCGAGTGTTTGACCGGTGATGTCTTTGGGTCTTCGCGATGTGATTGCGGAGTCCAATTGAGTGCGGCGATGAGAATGATCGACCAGGAAGGATGCGGAATTCTTGTCTACATGCGACAGGAAGGGAGAGGGATAGGGCTCATCAATAAACTGAAGGCATATCACCTGCAGGACAGCCAGGGGATGGATACCGTTGAGGCCAACCTCAAACTCGGATTCAAGGCCGATTTGCGGGACTATGGCATCGGGGCCCAGATCCTCAGGGATCTGGGAGTGAAAAAGATGGCTCTGCTGACCAATAACCCCAAAAAGATTATTGGCCTGGAAGGATACGGCATCGAAGTGGTAGCTCGATATCCCATCGAGATCTTGTCAAATCCAGAGAACAGGGAATATCTGCAATGCAAGCGTGATAGAATGGGTCACCTGTTTGAGGCTCTTGACTAATTTTCAGAGAGTTCTGTGGGCAATTACCGATTTTGAATATTTCTGGTGAGAAGAATGGCAAATTTTATCGAAGGGAATTTGAAGGCGGATGGAAAGAAGTTCGGGATTGTCATAGCCCGCTTCAATTCCTTTATATCTGAAAAGCTTCTCGAGGGGGCCCTTGATACTCTTCAGCGTTCCGGGGCTCAAGCCTCAGACATTGATGTCGTGCGGGTCCCGGGCGCATTCGAGATTCCCCTGATTGCAAAAAAACTGGCGGGATCGCAGAAATACGACGCGATCATCTGCCTTGGGGTAGTCATTCGTGGGGCGACCCCTCATTTTGATGTGGTCGTCAACGAGGTTTCCAAGGGAGCCGCCCAGGTTGGTCTCGATACAGGGGTGCCGGTCCTCTTCGGGGTATTGACTACCGAAACGATAGAGCAGGCGATTGAACGTAGCGGCACCAAGGCTGGCAACAAGGGGGCGGATGTTGCGGTGGCAGCGATCGAGATGGCCAACCTGATCTCCAACCTTCTGTAATCATTTTCGTTCTATTTGAGAGCGGATCTTCTTTTCTTTCGGCATCAGCTGGCCTTGCTCCGCGTTGAAGTTATTGATGCAATGCAGGTTTTGATGCCTCGCCCTTTGTCGTTCATTATCTATGGGAATTCGCCGACAATCACGTGAGGCCGCTCTCCAGTATCTCTTTCAGGAGGATTTTTCCAAACCGGCCGAACTGGAACGGGAAGACCTGGCTGATCGATTCGCCCTTTTTTGTGGACTTTTTCATGTCAGCAAAAAGGGCCGTTCGTATGCCTTGGAATTATTACGGTTATCCGTCGCGAACCGTGAAAGGATCGATGAACTGATACGGCAGGCCGCTGTCAACTGGAGATTGTCGAGGATTGCCGCAGCCGACAGGAACATTCTCAGACTGGCTGTCTGTGAAATGCTCTATATCGAAGATGTTCCGGATGAAGTGGCTATCAACGAGGCCGTCGAGATAGCCAAACGTTTTGGTGGTGATGACTCCCCCTCATTTGTCAACGGTGTCCTTGATGCAGTGAGAAAAATCCTCCGCGGGTGAAATGTCGCGCGCCACCCCGGCTTGCATTTTCTGCATACTCCCGTTATATCAATTAGATAATTGATCAGGAGCCAAGAGACGTTATTCGGAGTATGGCGCTGTTTATGGCATCATCAGAAAAATCACAACCAGGATTCAAACAGGAAACACTTGCCCTCCTCGGCGTCTTTGGAGCCCTTTTCCTCCTTCTCAGCATTGTCTCCAGTACTCTCAAAAAGGAAGAGAACTGGTGTGGAGAGATAGGGGCAACCATCTCCCGGACTCTTCTCGGTCTCACCGGCTGGGGCGCCTATTTCATCGTTTTTCTATTGTTCCTTTTCGCTCTCCATCTTTTCAGGCCTAAAATTACCATAACACGTCTGCTTGAGGTCGTTTCCGGGCTTGCACTTGCATTGGCCGCCTTTTGTGGCCTGCTGTCGTCGCTTGCCTTGAAAAATGTCCTGCTTCTCGAGGCTGGAGGTTTGCTCGGCACTTGGATTTACTCATATTTCCAATCCATCATTGGCGGCCCGGGGACAGTCCTCTTCCTAGCCCTCGTCCTTCTTCTGTCGATGATGCTCGCCACCCGGTTTTCACCGTATCAATTTTTCACAGAATTATGGCGGATCGCGGCTAATGTGCCACGCCGTCTGGTGAAGAGGGATGAGCCCGACCTCGTTGTCCAGCCGACGGTAGCACGCAGCCGTCGAAGCAAGGGAGGCGTTGTCGAACAATTGTCCCAGGACGCAGAGGCTGTTCCAGTGGTCAAGGAAATAGCCGCGTCGCAGGAAGCCAGGATCGGAGAAGAAAGAACTCTCTCTCGATCGCAGACCCGCGGCGATTGGCAACTTCCTCCACTGACGCTGCTGGATGCAAATCCGCAGATTCAGGAAAAGGTCGGAAAAGAAATCTATTACAAGATATCTCAGCAGCTTGAAGAGCAACTGGGCAATTTCGGAGTTTCCGGGAAAGTCATCGGCATATCTCCAGGCCCAGTGGTTACGACCTACGAATATTCTCCGGCTCCTGGAGTAAAAATAAACAAAATAGTTGGCTTAGCGGATGATCTCGCTCTCGGCCTACGGGCAAAGTCGGTCCGGGTGGTCGGGTCGGTACCGGGAAAAGCGGCCTTGGGTATAGAAATACCTAATGAAAAAAGGCAGATCGTTTATATCCGGGACCTGATAGGAGAGGAGGCGTATCGTCACAATTCCGGTAAACTCAGTATCGCTCTCGGATTGGACGTCGTCGGAAATCTGGTCATGGACAACCTGGCCAAGATGCCTCATCTCCTGATTGCCGGGGCAACCGGTGCCGGCAAGAGTGTCGGTATCAATACGATCATCGCCTCCATTCTCTTTAATGCGACCCCTGCAGAGGTGCGATTCCTGATGATAGATCCGAAGAGGATTGAATTGTCAGGATACGAAGGTATTCCTCATCTGTTGCATCCGGTCGTGGTTGATCCGCGATTGGCCTCAAGGGCGCTGAACTGGGCTGTGAAAGAGATGGAACGACGGTATCGTTTGCTTGAGGAGGCCAAGGTAAAGAATTTTGATTCGTATAACAAGCAGGCCATCGAAAAGATACCATATATCGTCGTTATCGTTGATGAGCTTGCTGATTTAATGATGGTCGCGTCAAAGGACGTTGAAACGGCGATTGCCCGCCTCGCTCAAATGGCGCGAGCGGCAGGCATTCATCTGATCCTTGCCACCCAGCGGCCATCAGTTGACGTGTTGACAGGTTTGATCAAGGCCAATTTTCCCACCAGGATCTCGTTCAAGGTGTCGTCGAAGATTGACTCGCGCACTATTCTGGACGCATCGGGAGCTGAACACCTTCTCGGCGCAGGTGATATGCTTTTTCTCGCCCCGGGGACCTCCAGCGTAAAGAGAATTCACGGGGCGTACATATCGGAAGCTGAAACGACCAGAGTGGTCGAATTCTTGAAGAACCAAGACGGATTTGCCTATGACGAATCGATTCTCGATGAGATAGAAGCCGTTGATGAGGGATTTGGCGGCGATGATCCTCAGGAACAGGATGAACGGTACGACGAAGCAGTTGCCATTGTAACCGAATCCGGCCAAGCTTCCATTTCAATGCTGCAGAGAAGGCTACGGGTTGGATACAATCGAGCTGCACGGATGATTGAGGCAATGGAGCATGAAGGAGTCATTGGGCCGGCGGATGGTTCGAAGGCGCGGGAAGTATTGGTGCGAAACGATTACACATAGTGTGCTAGGTACGGTGTTTGTTGAAATTATCTTGACAATTATATGGTAACAATATATAAAAGTTCTTGGAGAAATGAGTAGCCATTCATTTATTCCAGCTGAATTTTTCAGACAAATTTACTTCACGGTGTCATTGGTGGTTGGGCAGAGTATCTGGTCGATTATCAAGTTGTAGTTTGCAGTGACTCGAATTGAGTATAGGTAAAGTTGGTCCTGCATGTGCAGGATCACAACAGTGAAAACAAACTGAGGAGGTAGTTTAATGCCAAGTTATGTAGATCCTTCCAAATGTGATGGCTGCAAAGGTGGAGACAAGACCGCATGCATGTACATCTG
>Ga0209066_10002639_pt1 | contig 21487 bp, 17 predicted proteins | sample All_14_2_FD_187198 | JGI IMG/M metagenome (GOLD analysis project Ga0209066, IMG submission 187198) | Freshwater microbial communities in response to fracking from Pennsylvania, USA - Allegheny Zone_MetaG_DW_15 (SPAdes) (version 2) ... | reverse complement strand
GGGGAGCCCGTTCGTCAACGAGCGCCAGCTCAGTCCGCAGATCGAAGCGGTGGTGATGGCCAAGTTCGGCATGGATAAGCCCCTGCACGAACAGTACGTCGACTACCTGGCCGGGGTCGTGAAGGGCGACTTCGGCCCCTCGCTGAAGTACCGCGACAAGAGCGTTCTCGACATCCTGAGCGAGAACTACATGGTCAGCCTGATCCTGGGCGGGGTGTCGATCCTGCTGGCGGCCGTGGTCGGAATGAGTCTCGGCGTCATCGCCGCCCTGCGTCAGAACAAGATCGCCGACTACTTCACCATGGGCGTCGCCATCCTCGGGGTCTGCATTCCGACCTTCGTGACCGCGCCGCTGCTGGTGCTGGTCTTCGCCTCAAAGCTGGGATGGCTGCCGACGGCGGGCTGGAACGGCGGGGCGGTCGCCAACCTGATCTTGCCGATCACCGTCCTGGCCCTGCCGCAGATCGCCATCATCTCGCGCCTGACCCGGGCCGGGATGATCGAGGTGCTGCGCTCCAACTACATCCGCACAGCCAGGTCCAAGGGTCTTCCCGAGAGCCTGATCGTGCGCAAGCACGCGCTGCGCGCCGCCATCCTGCCGCTGGTCAGCTACCTCGGCCCGGCCGCCGCCGGCCTTCTGACCGGCTCGCTGGTGGTCGAGAAAATCTTCAACCTGCCGGGCCTTGGAAAGTTCTTCGTCATCAGCGCCCTGCAGCGGGACTACACCGTCGTGATGGGCATGGTCATCGTCTACGCCCTGCTGATCCTCGTCCTCAACCTGATCGCCGACATGATCTATGCGGCGCTCGATCCCCGCGTGAGGCTGTCGTGAGCATCGCCGAGATGATCCCCGGCTCGCCGCAGCGCGCCGAGTTGCTGAAGCAGGCCGTGAAGGGCCGCTCCCTGTGGGACGACGCCCGCCGCCGTCTGCTGTCGAACAAGGCCGCCGTGGCCGGCATGATCGTGCTTGCGCTCATGGTGCTGGTCGCCGTCATCGGGCCGTTCGTGGTGCCCTTCCACTACGACACGGTCACCAAGCCTGACGTCTGGGCCGCCCCGGGCGTGGGCGGACACCTGCTGGGCGCCGACTCGCTGGGCCGCGACCTGCTGGCGCGGCTGGTGGCCGGGCTGGGCGTCTCCCTGGCCATCGGGGTGGTCGCCACCAGCGTCTCGCTGCTGATCGGGGTCCTTTGGGGCGCGATCGCCGGCTACGTCGGCGGCCGGGTGGACGAGGTGATGATGCGTATCGTCGACACCCTGTACTCGCTGCCGTTCATTTTCTTCGTGATCCTGCTGATGGTCACCTTCGGCCGGAACATCTTCCTGATCTTTCTGGCCATCGGGGCGGTCGAGTGGCTGACCATGTCGCGGATCGTGCGCGGCCAGACCCTGTCGCTGAAGCAGAAGGAATTTGTCGAGGCCGCCCGCGCCGCCGGCCTGTCGGGCAGCCAGATCATCCTCAAGCACATCGTCCCCAACCTGCTGGGGCCGGTTGTGGTCTATGTGACCCTGACCATCCCGGCGATCATCATCGCCGAAAGCTTCCTGTCGTTCCTGGGTCTGGGCGTCCAGCCGCCGATGGCGTCGTTGGGCACCCTGATTTCCGCGGGCGCGCAGGACATGGAGATCGCGCCCTGGCTGCTGATCTTCCCGTCGCTGACGATGATCATCACCCTGATGGCGTTCAACTTCATCGGCGACGGCCTTCGGGACGCGCTCGACCCGAAGGACCGCTGACCGATGGCCGTCTCGCGGTCAGTTGTCGCGCTTGGCCCGGATCGACCGTTGCCCGTCGACGCTCAGGAAGTAACTGCCGAGCGACGCGCGCTTGATGGTGACCTTCGAGCCGGGCTTCGGGGCACGGTTGACGGGTTCGTTGTCGGTCTGGCGCCAGATCGCGCCGTCGGCCAGCACGATGTACCACTTGCCGTTGACCTGACGCGCCTCGGTGGCCGTCGTCTCCAGGGTGTCCAGCACGGTCCCGCGTTTGGCGGAGTCGCTGTCGCCGCCGCCGCCGCCGCCGGTCAGGAAGGCCGGCATGCGGAAGTTGAAGCCGAAGGCGGCGCGCTGGGCCTCCTGCACCTGGGCGCGGTCAACCACGACCACGTCGCCGGCCGCTTCGGCCGCCTCCAGTCCGCCGGCCGCGGCGTCGTAGCAGGTCAGCCGCTGGGCGGGATCGGCGACCTTCCGGCATTCCACCAGCGCCTGCAGCGCCGCGGCGCGGGGCTTGGGCGCATCGGCGGCGAGCGCCGCTCCGGCGCAGACCAGCGCCAGGCCGGCGGCGGCCGCCAGAAGCCGACGCGACTTGTAGCCATGGACGGGCGTTGACATGGGCGACTCCTTGAAACGACAGATCGCCATTCAAAAGGGGCCCCGGCTCATGCGCAACGTCTTCCTTTCGGGGCTCGCCGTTCTGGCGCTCGCAGGCTGCGGGCAGTCGGGTCCTTCGAGGGCGCCCTGTCCCGAGGGCAAGGTCTGCCTGATGTTCGGCAACACCACCGAGCCGGCGACCCTGGACCCGCACACCTCGACCGGCACCTGGGAAGACCGCATCCAGAGCGACATGTTCATGGGTCTGACCCAGTCGGCCGCCGACGGCTCGACGATTCCGGGCGTGGCGGAGCGCTGGGACATCAGCGCTGACGGCCTGACCTGGACCTTCCACCTGCGCGAATCGTTCTGGTCTGACGGCATACCGGTCACCGCCGACGACTTCGTCTTCTCGCTGCGGCGGGTGCTGGACCCGAAAACGGCGTCCGAGTACGCCTCGCTGCTCTACCTGATCAAGGGCGCCCAGGCGATCAACGACGGTAGCGCGCCGCTCGAATCGCTCGGCGTGCGGGCCGTCGATCCCCGCACCCTGGAGATCCAGCTCAACCACCCCGCCGCCTACCTCGCCGAACTGGCCAAGCACCACGTCCTCTACCCGGTGCCCAGGCATGTGGTGGAGCGGGAAGGGCCGACCTGGGTCCGTCCGGGCAAGATGGTCAGCAACGGCCCCTACGTTCTCGCCGACTGGAAGCTGGGCGACTACGTCAAGGTGACGCGCAACCCGCGCTTCTGGGAGGCTGACAAGCTCTGCGTCGACGAGATCCGGTACTACCCGACCACCGACGCTATCTCCGCCGAGCGCCGCGTCGCCAGCGGCGAACTCGACCTCAACACCGACATGCAGTCCAACCGCATCGCCTTCCTGCGTCAGAAGATGCCGGGCTATGTGCGGACCAACACCTACCTGGGCACCACCTACATCGCCTTCAACAATGGCCCCAAGACCGGCTATCCGCCCTTCCGCGACCGTCGCGTGCGCCAGGCGCTGGCCATGTCGATCGACCGTGACTTCATCACCGACAAGCTGTTCCGCGGCGGCCAGACACCGGCCCTGACCATGGTTCCGCCCGGAGTCGCCAACTATCGCCCGGTCAAGCCGCCCTACTGGTTCGACTGGCCGCTGGAGCGCCGCCAGGCCGAGGCGCGCAAGCTGCTGGCCGCCGCCGGCTACGGCCCGGGCAAGCCGCTGGAGGTCGAGATCAAGCACCGCAACTCACCCGATCCGATGCTCTACATGCCGGCCGTCCAGGCCGACTGGAAGCTGATCGGGGTGAAGGTGACGCTGGCGCAGCAGGAAACCCAGATCGCCTACGCCGACTACCGCGCCCGCGCCTTCCAGGTGGCCGACGCCGCCTGGGTCGCCGACTACAACGACGCCACCAGCTTCCTGGATCTGCAACGGTCCTGGTACGGCCCGCAGAACTATGGCGACTACAACAATCCGGTCTACGATGACCTGATGGCCAAGGCCGACCGCGAGCCCGATCCGGTCAAGCGGGCCGACTACATGGCCGAGGCCGAGCACCTGATGCTCGAGGACGCGCCGATCGCGCCGGTCTACTTCTACATCAACAAGAATCTGGTCAGTCCGCGCATCACCGGATGGGTCGACAACCTGGTCGACCATCACCGCACGCGCTGGCTCTGCGTCAAATAAGGCGCAGGGAGGCGGTGATCTTCCCCTTCAGCGCGAATCGGCGAGCCGAAATGCCTCGTCAACCCGTTTCCCGGGGCCGATCCGCGCCGCAATTGCCCTCGGTTGAACACGCTGTTGCCAAAGTGCGACAATCTTACGTCGTTCGCGTTACGGATCGGCAATGGTCGTTGACCGGTGTTCGGGGCGGGGGCAAGGATCAGCTTTAGGCGAGCGCCCCGTGCGCTCGAAGCAATTCGTCCAGACTTGAGGGGGCGCGTCCGGTACCCGGGCGGCGCTGATCCGGAGGGAAATATCTTGAGGCTCCAAACCACGCGCGGCCGCCTGCTGGCGTCCACCATGATCTGCGGGACGGCTCTCGCCGCTTTCGCCACGGCGTCTCCCGCGCTTGCGCAGGAAGACACGACGGAAGTTGAAGCCGTCGTCGTCACCGGTTCGCGCATCGCGCGCCAGGACTACGTCGCTAACAGCCCGATCGCCACGGTGACCGGCGAGCAGATCGTCGCCAACGCCGACGTCACGCTCGACACCTACCTCAACACCCTGCCGCAGGTTAACCCGGCGGGCTCGACGACCTCGAACAACCCCGGCAACGGCGGCCAGTCGAACGTCGACCTTCGCGGCTTCGGCGCCAACCGGAACATCGTCCTCGTCGACGGTCGTCGTCCGATGGTGTCGGCCAACAACCTGACCGTCGACCTGAACACCATTCCGCAGGCCCTGATCGACTCGATCGAAGTCATCACCGGCGGCGCGGGCGCGACCTACGGCGCCGACGCCATCGCCGGCGCGGTGAACCTGAAGCTCAAGAAGGACTTCGAAGGCATCGACGTCCGCGCCAGCTACTCGAACAGCACCGAGTACTGGGACGCTGAAGAGTACCAGTTCTCCGCCGTCCTCGGCGGCAACTTCGCCGACGGCAAGGGCAACGCGGTCATCGCGTTCGACCGGTCCTACCGCGAAGGCATGATCAAGTCGCAGCGTCCGTTCTCGCAGAACGCCACGTCGACGACCTCCTTCCTGCCGGAAGGCGCGCTGTTCTGGGCTGGCACCAACGCTCCGACGCTCGCGGCGCTGCAGGGCGCCGTCGGCAGCGCCAACGTGACCCAGACTTCGGGTGCGTACGGCTTCAACCTCGACGGCACGATGTTCTACAAGGGCATCTTCAACAGCCCGTTCGACGTCGTGAACTACAAGGGCCCGATCGACGGCACCGTCAACCAGACCCTGTACCCCGATCTGTACAGCTACAACTTCGACTTCGTGAACATCCTGGTCCTTCCGATGGACCGCTACTCGTTCCTGTCGAAGATCAACTACGAGCTGGACAGCGGCGTGCAGTTCTTCAGCCAAGTCGGCTGGACCGAGTATAACTCGGTCACCGCCCTGGCCCCGACGCCGTTCCCGACCGTCAACACCCGCAACATCAGCACCGCCCGTCCGCAGGACGTGGTCTCGAGCCTGGTGAACCCGGGGCAACAGGTCGCCCAGCTGCTGGTCGTTCCGGTCACCAACCCCTTCATCCCGGTCGATCTGCTGACCGTGCTGAACTCGCGCGTTGGTAACGACGCCCGTCTGGCGGGCGCCGGCGCCACCGAGCCGTTCCTGATGCGTCAGCGTTCGCTGGACCTCGGCCTGCGTCAGTCGAACTACGAGAACACGGTCGTCCAGTTCATGGCCGGTCTCCGGGCTCCGCTCGGCGACAGCGGCTGGGAACTCGAAGCCTACGTCTCGGAAGGTCGCACTGAGATCGACCAGACCCAGACCGGCAACCTCAACACCCAACGCCTGCAGGCGATGATCGAAGCGGCCGACGGCGGCGCCAGCCTCTGCGCCGGCGGCTTCAACATCTTCGGTCGTCAGCCGATCTCGGCCGCCTGCCGTGAGTACCTCGAAGTGTCGACGACCCTGTCGACCGAGATGGTGCAGCAGATCGCCCAGGCCTATGTCACCGGCCCGGTGTACGAACTGCCGGCCGGCACGGCCCAGGTGGTGTTCGGCGCCGAGTTCCGCGGCTTCGACTACACCTTCGATCCCGGCGCGGCTTCCGGCCCGATCTCGGGCTTCAACACTCAGAACCCCGACTCGGGCACCAACTCCTTCACCGACATCTTCGCTGAAGCGTTGATCCCGCTGGTGGCTGATGCGCCGTTCGTTCAGAGCCTCGATCTGTCGCTCGGCTACCGCTACAGCTGGTCGGAGTTCCAGGACCGCATCTCGGGTGACTCGCGCGCCTCGCGCGGTTCGCCCTCGTACAAGATCGAGCTGAACTGGTCGGTCGTCGACGAGCTGCGTGTCCGCGCGTCCTACCAGCGCTCGGTTCGTGAGCCGAACTTCGGCGAACTCTTCGCCGGCGGCGGTTCCGCGCCCCAGTACTTCGATCCCTGCTCGCGCAGCTCCAATGTGCGTGACCCGGCCAACCCGAACCTGGCGGCGATCAACAACCTCTGCCTGAACTCGGGCTTTAATGGCGGCGTCGGCGCTGGCGCCTATGCCACCTTCCAGCAAACCCCGGGCTCGCAGATCGGCGTTGACCTTGCCGGCAACACCGCCCTGAAGCCGGAACAAGGCAGCACCTTCACGGTGGGCGTGGCCTGGCAGTCGCCCTGGGAAAGCCAGTGGCTGTCGCGCCTGCGCGGTACGGTCGACTACTGGAACATCAAGATCGAAGACGCGATCCTGACTCCGACGCCGAACCAGATCGTGGCCCAGTGCTTCAACTACTACGGCACGAACCCGACCTACGACGTGAACAACGTCAACTGTGACGGCATCCTGCGCGTCGGCGGCGACATCCTGTGGATCTACAACCCCTCCACGGGCTACGACGTCTTCGTCGCCGACAACGACGGCAGCCAGGAAGCCAGCGGTATCGACTTCCAGGTCGACTACGGCTTCGACCTTGAGTGGCTGGGTCTCGACAACTGGGGCAGCGTCCGTATCAACGCCCTGGTCAGCCACCTGATCGAGTTCAAGCAAAAGGACCCGATCGCTGGCGGTGTTGAGCTCGACTTCGCGGGCACGGCCTCCTACTTCGGCGCCGGCCTCGGCACCAGCTACCCGGAATGGAAGGCCACCGTGTCGACCAGCTGGCTGGTTGGCGACTTCGGCTTCACCGCTCGCGGCCGCTTCATCGGCGAGATGGACAACCGTCTGTCGGTGGAATTCCCGGGTGAAACCTTCACCGGTCCGGACTCGATGTGGTACTGGGACGTCGCGGGTGACTGGGCGATCACGGACAATGTTTCGCTCCGCGTGGGCGTGAACAACCTGTTCGACGAAGACCCCCAAGTCTACTCGCCGAACGTTCAGTCGGGCACCGATCCGTCCACCTACGACGTGGTTGGCCGTCGCGTGTTCAGCCAGATCAAGCTGCGCTTCTAGGCGTCAGCCGATCAAAGAATTGGGCGGCGGAGCGAAAGCTCCGCCGCCTTTTTCTTTGCGCGCTGTTCAGCTCCCGCCGCCGTCACCCTGGCGCTCGCCGCAAGGCCCGCCCGGGGCCGGGCCCATGGCCGAGCCGTGGCGCCCAAACAAAAGGAGGCGCGGATCGCTCCGCGCCTCTTCTCTGAAACGGGTTGTCATCGCGCCCCGCGACGAGCGCGAAGGCGACGGACCTCGGATGCTGGTCGGGCGGCCTGCGCCGGCTCAGCTGTAGCCCAGAAGCGCCCGCAGGCCCGGCGCCGCATAGTCGACGAGCGCCTTCTGTCCCTCTGACAGGGCTTTTGGGAAGTCAGGCACGCCCGACAACTGGCCGCTGTCGGTGGCGCTGTGCTCGCGCGCGGACCCGATCCGCACCCGCTCGCGCCAGTCCTGGGGCAGGGCGATGCCGAACTTGCCCAGAAGATCCGTGAAGAAGGCCTCTGCCGCCGGCGTATCCAGCGTCTTCAAGGCCGCCACGATATCCTCGTAGCGAACGATCTCCGCGCCGGTGTGCATCCAGGCGACGGCGTTGAACGTGAAGGTCTCGCGAAGAGCCGGGCCCTTGCCGGGCACGCCGAAGATCATGAAATTGATCACCTGGTCCACGCTGGCCGCCGCCTTGAGCGGCTCCAGCATCGGGTGGCGAAACTCTTCGGAGAAGATGAAACGCGCCCGCGACAGCGCATAATCATAGGGGTCGCGCACCAGGATAACGTGCCGGGCGTGCCGCGTGGCCAGCGCGGCCATGTCGGCATAGATCAGGTGGCCGACGCTGAAGGCCGGGCGCCGGGGATCCAGCCCCGCCTGATGCTGCTCCAGGTTCTGCAGCTGGATGAACTCGCGATCGTAGTGCTGCTCGACCGGCACGAACATGCGCACGATGTTACGGAGCAGATGGGTCCCGCATTTGGGCACGCTGTTGAGGAACGCCGTCTGCGTCAGCGGCGTCTGGGCAAAGCGGCTCACCTGGGGGTTCAGGGTGTCCGGCCGGCCCTGTATGACGGCGAAGGTCAAGAAGCGTCTCCCTCGAGAATGCGAGCCTATCGCTACGTAGGTGCGGGCCGGGATGCAACCCGATTGGCGCCTGCGCGCCCCGGCCTCTTGCGCCGGGCCGCGCGACGCGTACCTCTAGGCGCGCGGATTGATGCGGCGAGGGGGACGCCATGAACGAACAACTCAGCCGAAGGGGTGTGCTCGGAGGCCTTATCGCCTCGCCGGTCGCGGCCTGCGCAACGGCGCCGGAGCGGACGATGGTGCAGGTCAACCTGCAGACCGCCGCCCTCGCTTCGCCGGCGGGGGAAGAGCCGGCTGACCAGGACGGGGCGGTACGCGCGAGTTTCGACGCCGTTCGACGCATGCTCGTCGATGTCATGATCGACGCGGCCGGACCCTATCGCTTCGTGGTCGATACCGGGGCCAACCGGTCGGTCCTGTCCACGGAAGTGGCCACGGCGCTCAACCTGCCGGTTGCGGGGCGGGCGCTGGTTCACGGGATTGCCGGCGTCATGCCCTCATCGACCGTTCTGGTCAGGGCCCTCGCCGTCGGCGGGCTTCTGTCTCGCCGGGTCAGGATGCCGGTGCTCGACGGTCGCTATCTGGGCGCCGACGGGCTGCTGGGCGTCGATGTCCTGGCCCATCGCAGGGCGCTGCTCAATTTCCGGGAACAGTCGTTCTCCCTGTTTTCCGGCGCCGAACCGGTCGTCGTGGCGCGGTCAGCCCAAGAGAGGCGCGCGCAGGAAGACGCCGCGGACGTCATCGTCGTTCCGGCGCGCCATCGCTTCGGCCAGCTGACCATCGTCGATGCCGAGATCGGCGGGGTGAAGCTGACGGCGTTCCTGGATTCCGGCGCCGAGAACACAGTCGGCAACATGGCGCTTCGCAATGCGCTGCAGGGGCCGGGCCTGCTCAACGAGCGGCTGCCGCGGGTTGAGCTGGTCAGCGCCACGGGACAGGTCGCCGTCGGCGAACTGTCGACTGTCCCCCCGCTAAGGCTCGGGGGCGTGCGGCTGGGCAACCTGACCTGCGCCTTCGCCGACCTTCACACCTTCCGCATCTGGGATCTCGACGACCGGCCGGCGCTGCTCATCGGGGTGGATGTGATGCGCCATTTCGACTCGATCGAGCTGAACTTCCGCGAGCGCCTTGTGAAATTCCGGTCCAGTCAGTTCGGCCGGACCATCAACACCGCCGGCTGAACGGAAAAGGGGCGCGGACCCTTGCGGTTCCGCGCCCCCGTTTCCGTCCGGGTTAGAAGCCTAGAGGCCGCCCGGCCCGCACTCGGTGGTCAGGAAGGACTCGACGGCCGTCAGGACTTCGGCCACCTGGCCGGCTTCCCAGAGAACGGACTGGTGGCCCATGTCCTTGATCTCCAGATAGCGGTAAGGCTTGCCGCTCGATTTAAGGACCGAGACGAAACGCTCCGACTCGCTGATCGGCACGGTGGTGTCCCGGTCTCCGTGGTAGAGGAAGATCGGGATCGAGACCTCGGACGCCTTCTCGAACGGCGACAGGCCGTTGATCGTCGGCCGCTGCAGTTCGCGCAGGATGCGGCTCTGGTTGACGATCTCGCGGAACTTCTCGATCGAGGCCACGCCGGCGCCGGCGACCGAGCACTGGTAGATGCCGTTGGGCCGCACCGCCGCCGCCATCGCCGAGTAGCCGCCGTAGGAGTAGCCGTGCATGGCGATGCGGTCGGGCGCGGCGATGCCCTGGGCGACGAGCCATTTGGCGCCGTCGTCCTTGTCGTCCTGCATCTTCTGGCCCCACTCGGCGTCGCCTGCGCGCCACAGCTTCTGGCCCCAGCCCTGCGAGCCGCGGAACTGCGGCTGCAGCACCACATAGCCGCGGGCGGCGAAGTACTGAACCCAGCCCGAGCCGTCCCAGCCCAGGTCATCCCGTCCCCACGGACCGCCGTGCGGCAGGATGATGGTGGGGTAGGGGCCGGCGCCGTAGATTTCCTTCTTCGGCGTGGTCAGGAAGGCCGGGATCAGGAGGCCATCCCGCGCCGCGTACTGGACCAGGCGGGTGTCGCCCAGGGCCGCGGTGTTCATCCAGGGGCGCGCCTTGCCCAGCAGGGTCACCTTGCCGTCCGCCAGAAGATAGTACTCGGGCGGCTGCGAGGCGCCGACCTTCACCACGATGGCGCGGCTGAGATCGTCGGACCAGCTGGTCATCAGCACATCGGCGCCGTCGGCGGTGCTGTACCGCACCTTTTCGCCACTCGCGATGTCGGTCCAGGCGACCGGCACGGTCTTGATGCCGAAAGCCTTGCGAAGGCCCTTGGAGAGCGCGTCGATCTTGCCGTCGACCCAGTACTCGCGACCGTTCTCGGCGGCATAGCTGAAGCCGAGCAGGCGGCCGTAGTCCGCCGGCGAGTCGGACTGGATCACACCGGTGGCGTCAAACAGCTTGGTCTCGAAGATCGGCTCGCCGGTCTGGCGGGTCGTGATGTCGTACTCGTAGATCGCGGCCTTGTCGCGACCGGCGCTGCTGCTGACGTAGACGACGTTCGGGTCGCGGGTGAAGCCGATGATCTCGCGCGGTTCGCGGTCAGCGGCGAACCAGCGGAAATGCTCTTCCCAAGCGTTGGTCTTTGGGTTGCGGATCCATTGGGCGATGTAGACCTTGCCGTTCTCATAATCGACCGACTGGCGGGCCCGCACTTCGCCGGTGAGATCGATCTGCTCGCCGCCGAACTTGTCCGAGCTGACGAACACCCGGCCGGAGCGACCGGTGAAGACATCAAGCTTGTAGATGCCGTCGCGGGACGCCACGAGGATGTTGTTCGGATCGGTCGGCAGGTTGTCGATCACCTGGGCGGAGACGAACTCGCCCGGGTTGTCGCCACCCAGCGCCGTCATCCACTTCTTGCCGTCCAGGTCGACGATGAAGAGGCGGATCAGGTGCATCTTGGTGACGCCCGAGGTGTAGGTCTGGCGCACCCGGACCGCGAGGCGCTCGTTCTTGATGAACTGCACGCCCTGGATGCTGTTGCGGCCGGACAGGCCCAGAACGCGGGGCGTCTCGCCCGGCGCGTCGGTCCGCCAGATGGACACGTAGGTCGCGACCCCGTCTGGCGAGGTGATCGCCGCGATATGCCTGCCGTCAGGAGAGATGCTGACATTGCGAATCGACGACTCGCGGCCGAAATCCTCGGCTGAGGGAATGGCCGGCGGCGCCTGCCGCGCCAGCACCGGAACGACCGCGACGAACGCGGTTGTGAACAGGATCGCGGCCGCGATCCAGAATCGCCGATCAGGTAATGTCACTTCTGGTCCTCACCCGCCCCGACGACGCGCGCCGCCCATGACCGGGCGCGATGCGACGAGACTCATTTCAATGCCGCAGATCGCGACTGTATGGTCCATCCTAGCGTGAATTGGAGCCTCGCCAAGCGCGCACACGCGGCAGGCGGGCGTTCAATCGGCGTCGCCCGTTGAACAGGCGATCCGGCCGCCGATTCGACCTGGGGGCAGGGCGATGCGCGGCCCCCGGGACGGGAAAGGCCCCGGCGATCGCTCGCCGGGGCCTATGGTCTTGAGGATGCGGTTGCCCGGCTACCGCACCGGGGTGGGCGCCAGCACGGTCGCTCCCCGCTCGCGCAGACGGGCGGTGGCCATCTCGTCCAGAATGGCTTCGGCCCGGGGATCGCCCAGCACCCAGCCGGCGGCGGCGACGGTGCGCAGGGAGGTCGAGCTGATGCCGAACATCTTCTCGAAGGCCTCGAAAGGCGAGCTTCCGCCGCCGATGTGCTTGATGCGCACCTCGCCCTTCAGGTTGGCCAGGGCCTTGGCCCGATCGATGGCGTCGTAGTAGCCGCCGATCTGGTCGACCAGCTTGAGCTGCCGCGCCTGCACGCCGGTCCAGACACGGCCCTTTGCGATCTCGCGGACGCGTTCGGCGGGGATCTTGCGGCCTTCCGACACCCGCGTCACGAAGCCTTCGTAGATACGGTCCATCCAGCCGGCGAACGCCGCCCGTTGGGCCGGGTTGAAGGTCTCGCCGGTCCCGAAGGCGCTGGCGTACTCGCCGCCGACCGCCGTCTGGCGAACGTCGACGCCAAAGCGGCCCAGCGCGTCGCCCAGGACGAACTTGCCGCCATAGACGCCGATGGAGCCGGTCAGGGTCGTGGGCTGGGCGACGATGGCGCTGGCGTCCGAGGAGATCCAGTAGCCGCCGGAGGCCGCGTAGGTGCCCATGCTGACAACGACCGGCTTGCCGGCCTTCTTGGCCGCGCGGACGGCGGCCAGGATCTGTTCGGACGCGGTGTCCGAACCGCCGGGCGAGGAGACGCGGAAGACGATGGCCTTCACGTCCTTGTCCTCGATAGCCTTGTAGAAGGACTCGGCCACGTCGTCGGACCACACCGTCTCGTCGCCGCCGAACGGATTTCCGCCGCCGCTGGTCCCGGTCATGATCGGCCCCTCGGCGCCGATCACCGCGATCGCCGGCTTGCTGCCCAGCGCCGATGCGGCCTTTGCCTCACGCCGCACGTTGCTCATGTAGTCGTAGAAGTCGACCAGCTTGGCCTTCTTGCCCGCTTTGGCCAGCAGAGCTTCGGAGGTGTCGCGCACCTGGCCGACACCGTCGATCAGACCCTTGGCCTTCGCCTCCTGCGCCGAATAGGGACCGGCCTCGAAGACGCGGGCGAAGGCGATCGGCTCCTTCTTGCGGTCGATGGCCGCGGTCAGGACGGCTGTCCGGTAGATGGACGTCATCCACGACAGTTCCGATTCCTTGTGGGCCGCCGTGTAGTTGTCGAACAGGTACGGATTGACCGCGTTCTTGTACTCGCGGCGCTGCTCGAACTCGGCCTTCACGCCGTACTTGTCGAACAGGCGCTTGAAGAACATGTCCTCGACCGCGAAGCCTGTGGCCTGGAAGGCGCTGTCGGGCTGCATCCACAGTTGATCGGCGGCCGCGCCCAGCATGTAGGTCGAGGACACCACGCCGGACGGATACAGGCCCTGGCTGTGAGCCCAGATCGGCTTGCCGGCCTGACGGAAACGCAGGAAGGCCTGGCGCAGCTCGTCGGCGGCGGCGGGGGCCATGCCGCCCTCCGGCAGGCGCACGAAGACGCCCTTCACCTTGTCGTCTGTCTGCGCGTGCTTGAGGGCCTCGATCACCGAGATCACCGACATGCCCGAACCGCCGAACATGGCGAAGGGGTTCTGCGGGTCCTGGTCGGTGAGGCCGTCACGCAGGTCCAGTTGCAGGACGGCGACCGACGGCGTCGTGTCCTTGGGTTGCGCGCTCGCCACGATCGACATGATCAGCAGGAACGGAACGACTACGAAGAACACCAACAGACCGGCGAACACGCCGGCCATGGTCAGGAAGAACTGCTTCATCGGGCACCCGGGTTGAAAGTCGCGCTCACGCTACAGGGTGGCGCGTTGCGGTCAAATGAACACGCGGCAACACTGGCCATTGTTTCTTTGTCGGTATTGGGCTTTTCACCCGGCCGGGCCGGGGAAGGTCCCTCAGGAGCGCGTGTTTCGCACGCGCTCCGAAGGATCTGGTCGGGGACCAGAAGAATTGGTCGGAGTGAGAGGATTCGAACCTCCGACCCCCGCCTCCCGAAGACGGTGCTCTACCAGGCTGAGCTACACTCCGACTAGAGGAGGGGGCTTATAGAGACGAGTCGCCAGGCCTGCAAGCGACCATTCGGGGCTCTGAAAATGGCTTTCACAGCGGCGTTGCATCCTGCCTTCGCCTGCGCTATCTCACCCGCCTCTCGCGACCCGGTTCGTCCGGGCTCCGCCGTTCCTGCTGGGGAATGGTGTAATGGTAACACTGCGGTTTTTGGTACCGTCATTCTAGGTTCGAGTCCTAGTTCCCCAGCCAATTTCTTCAAGTCTCTGACAGGGTTGGAAAAGCCCGGCCCGCAAGGGGTTTCAATAGCGTCCTGCTAATGCCGGGTGCTAATAAATGCCCTTGATGAAGTCCCTTCGCAAACGAACCAGGACCGGCCCCTACTACGTGGTGCTGAACATCCCGCCTGTGGCTCGGCATCTGTTCGAGGGGAAGGCGCAGGTCTGGCGGTCGACCGGCTCCCGCGATGAGATCGAAGCCATGGGGATCGGAGCGCCGTGGATCGTGGAAATGAAGACGGTGATCGCCGCCGCGAAGGCAGCCGAGACATCAACTGCGGGGGAAGTGTTCGTGCCTCGGCAGCGTGAGCCGGTTGACCCTGAGCAGGTGTTCTCGGCCCTTGAGCGATGGCGAACTACCGAAGTCGAGCGCCACTACAAAAGCGCCTTCAACGGCGAGCTTCCCAGGGCGCTGATTTCTCAGGAGTCATTGGATCAAGCCCGACTTCTTCGCCTCCTAGAGGGGCGGCAGTCCATCCCCTTCTTCGAGCAGACGTTTGCGGATGCCTTGGCCTCCCAGGGCGTGGCCATGGATCAGGGACATCCCGCACTAAGCCTGAAACCTCTCAGGGAGGCGTTCTACAAATCCTGGGCGGAGGTCGAGGAGTGGCGCTTTGAATTTATTGGCGGCGATTTCGAACGCTGGCGTTCCGTCCGGGAGGAATATCTTCGCCGCGCCGGGACAGCGGTGTTGCCGGTGCAACAGCCGCAGACGGCGCAGCCACCGGTGCCTCAGCACCAGACACCCGAGCCCCCGACATCTCCTGCGACAAAGGCGACCGGCAAGAAGCTCATCGACCTGTTCAACAGATGGGTGGTGAGCAAGAACATCAAAGAGGTCGACCGCAAACGAGGCTACGTCACTCGATTGAGCGAGTTCCTGGGTGATCCGGACATTTCAGGCGTGACTTCCAGCGGCCTTGATGACTTCAAGGTCGCACTTCGGCGGTTCCCCAATACGAAGCGGCGCGTGTCGTCCATCCCCTTCGCCGAGGTCATCGCGCAATTTGAAGCCGAGGAGGCTAGCGCTCCAGCGAATGCCCGTCCGACATATCGGAGGTTGGCGCCCAAGACGATTTGGAACTGGTTTCAGACCTTCAAAGCCATGTTCCAGTATGCTGTCGATACCGAGATTATTGCTCGGAACCCTGTGGCTTCAGTGATGCCGCCGCTGGAAAAAACGCCGGATGCTCCGCGCCTGATCTACGAAGCTGAAGATATCTCCGCGATATTTTCCAAGCCGCTGTTCCAAGGGTGCCGGACCGCGAGCCGCAATCGAACAGTCCCTGGCGGTATCATGCAGAAGGACGCGGCCTATTGGCTGCCTATCTTCAGTCTATGGCAGGGCTGTCGTGTCGAAGAAGTCGGCGCCGCCAAGGCAGCGGACATCAAACAGGAAGACGGGCATTGGTTCCTCGATCTGCGTGGTCGCAAGCTGAAGAATGAGCAGAGCCAACGTATGCTCCCCCTTCACCCCCGGATCGTGGGCCTCGGTTTCATCGATTACGTTGAGCGACAACCCAAGGGCGGTTGGCTCTTCCCGGAGCTTCCACACGACGAGCGGACGGAAATGCCGCGCCGAGCAAAGAGGCTGGCATCTACGCGCCAGTTTTCAAAGTGGTGGGGACGGTGGTGCAGCGCCAACGCCGCGTCGAAAGGGGAGGGGTTCGATCATCCGCACAAAGTCTTCCATTCCTTCCGCCACACGTTCAAGCGGTCGATCCGGGAGGCGGGCGTGTCTGAGGAAATGAGTGACCTGCTGACTGGCCACAAGGGCAACGATCACGCTGGTCGTTCATACGGCCAAGGCGTGAGCTTGGCGGCGTTGGCCAGAGAGATCGCCAAGCTCGACTACCCGACGTTCCCCGCCTTGCCATAGCCTCGGCGGGCCGGTCTACGAAGCAGCGCCCGGTCGCATTGCGAACGCAATACATTTGTATTGCGAATTGCTTGGCAATAGTGCAAAAGCAGCCATGACCAACGTTAAGGCATTCGGCAAACGACGCGCGGTGGCCCTTTTTCGGGTTTCGACAGATCGGCAAGGGCGGTCCGGATTGGGACTTGAAGCTCAACGCGAAGCCGTCATCGCCTTTCTCGGCGATGACTGGAATCTCATCGAAGAAGTTACCGAGGTGGCTTCGGGGCGTGGCCTGGAACGTCCCGGCCTTGACCGGGCGGTGGCGGTCTGCCGAGCCCACAACGCCGTTCTGATTATTGCGCGACTCTGCCGTTTGAGCCGCGACCCCCACATTCTCTTTGGCCTTCAGCGATCCGGTGTCGAGTTCATCGCTGTGGACATGCCGGGGGCGACGGACTTCGCGTTGGGGGTGATGGCCTTGGTTGCTCGCGAGGAAGTTCGTTGGGCATCAGACCGGACCCGCCAAGCGCTGGCAGCCCGTAAGGCTCGTGGGCTGCCCCTCGGGGGTAACAACCCGAATATCGGCGAGCATGCCCTGGCTGGTGCTATTGCCAGCGCCGAGGTCCGGACAGCGCGATCCCGCCAGCGCGCTGAAGCCTTGAGACCTGTGGTCGATGCGATCCGACGCGAGGGTGCTACGTCGCTCGGCCAGATCGCCGCTGGACTGAATGATCGTGGACTGGCGGCGCCGCGTGGTGGTCCGTGGGGGCCGCAGGGTGTTCGGAACCTGTTGCTTCGGCATGCGGAGACGACATGAAGTCCACGACAATCAGCTTCCGTCTGCCAGCCGAGATGATCGAGCGGGCGGATGCCAGGGCGATGGAGGAGGGGAGAGATCGCACCGCGATCATTAGAGCCGCCCTGGAGGCTTACCTCGATGCTCCAACGCTGACCGTTGAACAGCGGCTGCGCGCCGTGGAGAGAGCCGTGGGCGATCTACAGAGACGCATAGACTGACGCTTCGCCCCGGCGGGAATTCAACTGATGACTAAAGTCGCCCGCAAAAAGGTCTGCCGCCGAAGACGGCCAATCCTGGCCGCCTCCGCGAGGCGACATGACCCTTCCCTTCTCTCCTGACTTTTCCGATGACGACCGCAGCGCCCAAACTCTGCGGCCTCTGTCCGGCTGGATGCTCGAACAGGCGATCGCCTTGGACGAGGTGTGCCCAGGCTTTCTTCGCCTGTCCTGCCGCACTAGCCCGATTTGGCGACAGTCGTTCGGCGCGATCCTGGCCGCCGGACTGCTGACCCATCCAGCGCTCTTCCTGCAACGCCTTCACGGACGACCCGTCGCTGATGATCGAACGTGGGCCGATGTGCTGCGGCAAGTCGCCGAGGTCCTGCCGGTCCTGAGCCCGCGAGAGCTTCTTGGCGCCGGGCTGGGCATGGTTCCTGACGGATACATCGGCGCGCTCAAGAAGGCTGGCGCCAAGCCGCTCTCTGCTGCCGCATATGTCCGTCTCTTGGACCTCTTCACGGCATCTGCGCCGATGCAGCGGCGGCGGAGGCGCGTTCTGGAGCAGATGAGCAGCTTCGACGAGCCGCAGTTCGAAGCGCTGGAGCGCTTGGATGCCGTCCTGGTGATCCCGGCGGTGATGAACAAGGTTCGCAACGCCGCCCAGGCCGAGAGCCTGAACAAGGCGCTGACCATCATTCGAGCCTGCGCCTCGACGGCCAGCGACGATGCCATTCGTCAATCGCTCACGGCCTTCATTGCCGCTGGCTCGCGCCGTTGGATCAGGAACTGGCTGGAGAAGTGCGACTCTTCGGTGTCGGCGCTCGTGATCAACGACCTGGAGTTCGAAGTCGTTACGCCTGCCAACGCGGCGCGTGTCGCCGAAAGGTTCAAGAACTGCCTGAGGTCGATGACCCCGCGCATGTTGACTGGCGCGTGGGCCGCCGCCGTCTACGAGCCTGCGGCGCTTGTCCTGACCTTCGTCCGTCTCGCCGACGACACATGGCTCCTCACTGGCGCCTGGGCCGAGGGCAATGGGCCGGTGTCGCCAGAGCTTCGCCATCAGGCGCGGGACAAGGTCCTCTCCCTGGGCGGCGGCTTCATGGTTCCCGCTGAAGTGCCGACTGAGCTTGCGGCCCTGGAGGAGTTCGCCGACCCGTTCCTGTTCATCCCCGACCTGGATGACATCCAATAGGTCGCGCCCATCCCCCCGAGGTGATCAGGTAGCGCGCGCTCGGCAAGGCGAGAGCCTTACGCCCAAAACCTGCTTCCACAGCTTCCGGCCACAACTGCGATGCACTGCGCGAGGCCCAGGGCGCGCCCCACATCGGGCTCACCCTGGGCGGCTGGACCGCCGTAGGTGATTATGAGGCGAGATTTCATTCCCATTTTCTACTTAGGCCGAGGCTCTCCTCGTCGTCTCTGATCTCGCGGCCTGAGCAAAATGCCGGGCGGCCAGCGGGGCCGCGCACGGATCGCCACGGTCACTAAGCTCTTTTGAGAAATGTCGTGCCGAGAACTACACAAAAGTAGTTCCGAGCGCGCGATCATGATTGTGCGCCTGCGGGTGTTTGAGTGATAATATAGAATATTACCTATACTAACCGACGAACATTCAAAATCATACATTATGTATTAGTTGTCACGATGTTCGACGTGAACAGATATAGTTTTTACTTGACCAACTTTCTATTGACCGGTCGAGCGTCCAAATTTAGAAGGCCGACAACTGAGCCAAATTCATCCATGAACGCGAGCCATGATGACTAACGTAATCAACATCCAAGACTATCGACAACACTCCGCCCTCATGAATATCAAGTCATATCTGGAGTCCAACTTGCCGACCCGGAAATGGGGAGGCCGCAATCAGTATTGGGTCGCGATCCACGATGAAATATCGGCGGTTGCCGCCACGACGAAGTTCGATATCTCGACCGCCATCTCTCTCCCTGGCGATGGTTTCGGCGGCCTTCTCACGCTCTTCCGGCGTGAGGACAAAGATCAGTTTGAGATTTTCCGCGCCGGTTTTCGGGTCCAGGGCGGAGAGGTCGCCGTGAAGGCCATTCGCCAACCGGACGGTCGTTTGTGGTCCGCCGTGGTCGATATCGGCGATTGGTTCGCCGGGGCCACCCGAGCGCCCGCCGTCATGCATGCGTTGACCGACGAAGAGATCGCCGAGGTCGAGGACGACTAATCAGGCCGCCGGGGCGAAGGTCGCGAGGATCATGGGCTGGCCGTGGCCGGGGTCATGGGGTCAGGGCGGAAAAGATTCGGACCGGGGTGTGTGTCGGGATCACAAGTCAGGTCTTCGCGTCAATAAATCAATGTTGACGAGCGGACGATTCAAATATTGCTGTCGAGAAGTCGGGTTTGATAATTTGAGTCATGGCCGAACACAGGGTCCGGTCTGTAAGGAAATTACAAGTGTCTAAGATTGTATTTGATTTCATCCCAAAATTGAAAATTGGATTTTTTGACAAGGGTTGTCTTGTTTGCATCGATACAGATAACCCCAATAAATGTATCAACGAACTCGACAACGGTGAAATGCAGATTAGCGACTATGCCGAAAAAATAATCCTCCAATCCCGTTTGGAGTTTCTCACGTCGCCTTTGTGGAACATTTCCACGCGGCTAGTGCTCGACTGTATTTGTGACCATGATGTGCCCGCTTTCGAGGCGTTTCTCAGGTCGCGGGCAGCCGCCGACCACAATGCCCTTTTGATCCTGGATTTTCCCCGGACCGTTCAGGACAAATCCGCGTCGTAGCGGCTCCATGTGGGAGCAAATGGCAGGGGGATCGGCAGCCAGATGAGCAATCGTCGATCCCCCAGCAAACCGTCGTTGGCCCCCCGAGCAACCCTACCCAACAATAGATAGCACTGAGATCAATAGGGCGGCACACCCAACGGACCTCTGGATGTCTTGTCAGTCTACGAGCGAGGTTGTGCGACCGCCTCAGAACAATGCTGCATGAGCGATCCCCTTCAGCATCTCGACCAGTTCATCCCGCGTCGCTCCCACGACGTAGGCCGGACTGTAGACGATCTTCTCCCGGTCTCGGGCGAGGGTCTTGACCTTCTCGCCTTCATCGAAGGTGTAGCGGCAGAGAACCTCGCCCAGGCTGGGATCGCGAGCCATAACGGCCAGCCGTGCCTGGATCAGGAGGGTGTGGGACTCATCAAATAGCGGTCTTGGGCTGGGCATTGTTGATCACCGGGGCCGATGGGCTTCGTGCTGGTCAGTTCGAGCGGGATCACCCCGCGACCGGCTCCGGCGGATCAAACGTCAGCGATCCCGGCGGCAAGGCGTTCAGAATCGGCGCGTAATCCACCCCTAGGTCGAGCCACGTAGCCGCACGGTTCGCGTCGAGAAGCACCGGCTGGCGATCATGAAACGGCTGCATGTCGTCGCCAGGAACCGTCCCGGTCATGACCATCGTGTAGGAGATCAGCGGGCCTTCTTCGGGATTGCTGTCTTCCCAAAGGCCCGCCGCGAACAGCATCCCGCCATCCGCCGCAGTGATGTTGTGGCGTGTCTTTGAGCCGACAGGTCCGGTCCACTCCGTGAAGGCGGTCATCGGGATCACACATCGCCGCCGCGCCGTGGCCTCCTTGAAAGGCCATTTGGTTGCCATCGTTTCGGAGCGGGCGTTGTTGCAGGGGAACTTCACCGCCTTCAGCGATCCCCTGTGATTGAAGGGGACAAGTCCCCATCGCCCAATCACAGGCTCCAGGCCAACCTCGACGGGCCGCAGGAACAAGCCGTCCTTCTTCGGATACAGAGCCTCGGGAATGGGGAGATTGGATGTCTCCGCCGTCACACCGTCAGGGAGGGCTAGGTCGCGGCCTAGCTGGGTCCGCGTCGCCTCTCCGATGCCAAAGAGGCGGGTCTTGAGATTGTAGGCGTTGCACATCGCGGCAGGCTACGTCGGCGGGTTCCGGACGGTCAAATCCACACCCGGATGTGGGAGGTCTCGCGGCACCGGCTGCACTTCAGCCTCTTGCCGAGATCATAGGGTCTGGCGCCTTCGCCAAACGTCTTCAGGGCGCGTGTCCGGGTCCAGGTCGCCTCGTGCTTACAAGCTCCGCATTTGATCTTCAGCGTGTCGGTCGGCCCGGTCATCGTATTGCCGAGCGTCTGAAACATCCGGGCCATTCATCGACAGAGCTTCGACAGCGGGCCGAGTGCGCACATCGCCTCCAGGAGGGCGTGGGTGTCGCGGGGGCGGATGTTCTTGATCAGGTCGCTGAGTTCGTCGCGAGCATCGCGGGTTGGCGGCGAGGCTGGCGTGAGGGGTTCGGGAGGCATGGGCGGCTGATCCATGTTCCCAAT
>Ga0209066_10002638_pt1 | contig 21488 bp, 18 predicted proteins | sample All_14_2_FD_187198 | JGI IMG/M metagenome (GOLD analysis project Ga0209066, IMG submission 187198) | Freshwater microbial communities in response to fracking from Pennsylvania, USA - Allegheny Zone_MetaG_DW_15 (SPAdes) (version 2) ... | reverse complement strand
GGCGCGCAGTATTTGATCAACTCGGCACCGATGGCGAATTTGTTCCCTGCCTGCATAGCGTGGGACACCCCTTGCAACCCGGCCAAGCCGATGTGAAATGGCCGTGCAACCCAACCAAATACATCTGTCATTTCCCGGAAACCCGCGAAATCTGGTCATTTGGCTCAGGTTACGGTGGTAACGCCCTGCTCGGCAAAAAATGCTTTGCCTTGCGCATTGCCTCGACCATGGCACGCGACGAAGGCTGGCTGGCAGAACACATGTTGATCCTCGGCGTCGAGTCTCCCGAAGGCGAAAAATCGTATGTTGCCGCCGCCTTTCCTTCCGCTTGCGGCAAAACCAACTTTGCCATGCTGATCCCCCCGCAAAGCCTGGGCGGCTGGAAAGTGACCACCGTCGGCGACGATATTGCCTGGATCAAACCCGGCAAGGACGGGCAGTTGTACGCCATCAACCCGGAAGCCGGTTTTTTTGGCGTCGCGCCAGGCACATCGGAAAAAACCAATTTCAATGCCATGGCCACCTTGCGGGAAAATATCATTTTCACCAACGTGGCCTTAACGGATGACGGCGACGTGTGGTGGGAAGGCATGAGTAAAGAGCCACCCGCGCATTTGATCGACTGGCAAGGCAAAGACTGGACGCCGGAAGATGGCAAAGCCGGTCGCAAAGCGGCGCACCCCAATTCGCGCTTTACTGCACCCGCTGCGCAGTGCCCTTCCATTGATCCAGACTGGGAAAGCCCAGTTGGCGTGCCCATTTCAGCCTTTGTCTTTGGTGGCCGCCGCGCCACCACCGTGCCCCTGGTGTTTGAAGCCTTCAACTGGAACTACGGCGTTTACATGGCCGCTACTTTAGGTTCTGAAACGACGGCTGCTGCGACCGGCGCGCAAGGCATTGTGCGCCGCGACCCGTTTGCCATGCTGCCGTTCTGTGGCTATCACATGGGCGACTATTTCAACCACTGGCTGAAAATTGGTCATCAAATCGAGCACGCACCACGAATTTTCACCGTTAACTGGTTCCGTCAGGATGCCAATGGCAACTTTATGTGGCCAGGCTTTGGGGAAAACATGCGCGTTTTGAAATGGATTGTCGAGCGTTGTAGCGGTCGCGCTGACGCCAAGCAAACCCCTCTGGGTTGGGTACCCGCCTATGAAAATATTGACTGGCGCGGCAACGAAGATATTTCCAAAGAAGCGTTTGAAGCCTTGGCCGCCATTGATATTGAGGCCTGGCGCGAAGAACTCAAGCAGCATGGCGACTGGTTCGAGAAACTCAAAAGCCGCATGCCAGAAGACCTGATGAAAAAACGCGACTTATTTGAACTCGCGCTGGACGACTGAAAGTCTCGGCTGCATGGAAAAAAAACGGCTAATCGCATTCACGATTAGCCGTTTTTTTTAACTACTATCTAATGGCCAAACCACTTTGGCAGGCAAGGCGCCACGCAATGCGTTGCACACCACCACAGCTTCTGCCGTGCGCAAGTCATCCATTGTCAGCAATTTTTCACGCGCCGACCAAGTGGCATCATTCAACATTACCTGACGCATCACACCTGGCAAAAGACCACAGGCGAGCGGCGGTGTATACCACCGCCCAGCTTGCTGGATAAACACATTGCTGCGCGCGCCCTCAGTGAGTTCGCCATGCGCATTAAAAAACAGCATATCAAACGCACCCGCCGCTTCTGCCGCACGCCAGGCCGCATCGTAAGCTGCGCGGTACGTGGTTTTATGCCGTAAAAAAAGCGCCTCGATTTTCACGGGGGCTTTGGCAACGAGCACCCGCACTTGCCCTTCCTGCACTGCGAGCGGCTGCAAAGGAACTAATTGAGTGGCAATCTGCCCGCCTTGGCTTAATGTCAAACGCAAACGATGCGGCTTGCCAGGCGTCTGGCCTATAGAGGCACAAGCGGCATGAATCGCTTTGCGTATTTTTTCTGCATCAAAAATAAAACCAAAATACGCCGCAGAAGCGGCCAGGCGCTGCATATGTAATTCAAGATAGGGACAGCCCACATCGCTTGCCAACAGCGTCTCGAATAATTCAAACTCATGCGGCAAGCCGGTTAAAAACTGTGCTTTGAGTCCGCATTCCAAAAACTCTGCTTTGGCCATGCTGTCCTGCACTATCCCTGCGCCCACGCCCATGATGCCACGACGTTGTCCATCGGGTTGAGGTTTGTCCAGTACCAGCGTACGAATAGGCACTGACAAACAAAAATCACCCAGGGCAGGCTGGGCACACTGCCCACCGGTTATCTCCGGCGCATCAAACCACCCCAAAGCACCCGTGTAGTAGCCCCGCGGTGAAGCTTCTAACGCCTGAATAATTTCCAGCGTGCGGCGCTTGGGCGCACCTGTGACTGAACCACACGGCAATACTGCGGTGAGCACGTCAAGCAGAGTTCGGTTAGGCGCAACTTGGGCTTTCACCGTTGATGTCATCTGCAAAACATCACCATAACGGGCCACTTGAAACAATTCAGGCACCTGCACACTGCCAGGGATAGCCACGCGCCCCAAGTCATTGCGCAGTAAATCAACAATCATCACATTTTCCGCCCGGTTTTTTGGATCAAGGGCGAGTTGCTGCGCGTTGGCAGCATTCAGCGCAACATCGTCGGATGCCGCAGCGGTGCCTTTCATCGGCAGCGCCAATAGCTCACCAGTTTGGTGTTGGATCGCCAGCTCAGGCGAGAAAGACAGCACCGCGCGGCCATCGGGCAAGTTGATCAACGCCCCAAAAGGCACCGGCTGGCGTTTTTTCAGGCGTTGATAAAGCCGTACCACACCACCATAGGCCGCAAAATTCAGTCGATAGGTGTAATTGACCTGATAGGTTTCACCCGCCGCAATCGCCCGGTGAATCTCGGCAATAGCCGCAGTAAAGGCGGCTTCATCCTCACTCGGTGAAACCTGTGTAATGCCAGCAAAAGACGTTTGGCCTTCACTCGCAGCGCGCGCTATTAACCAAGCATCAACTGCCTTTGCAGACAACTTCTGACAGTCGGCAAACAACAACACCTGGGCTAACTCTTGCCTGGAAGTCCCTTCTGTGAGGCCTTGCAAAGTGGCGCCCAGCTCAAAAGAAAACAGAGCGACTGCATGCAAACCCGCTGTTTGCCCCTGATGCATGGCGTCTAGCAAACGGGGGAAGTCAGCCGCACTGGTGCAGGACAAACTACGGACTAGTCGAGTGTATAAGCGGGAACGGCGTACTAGGTCACTGGCACTGCTATCGTCCAGCAACGCAAAGCAGTCTTCCTTGGCGTGCATCACCTGCAAGAGCCTCACCTCAATACACAAACCGGGGCAAGAGTTCTGGCAGATTCAATTCCTGCAAAATCTGCTCCGCACGCTGCCTTGCATTGCCGCGCGGCACTTGGCCACGACGCGCGATGATCAATTCATTTTTCATCGAATGCTCCCACCCGACAAGCTCCGTGACGGTCAACGTATAACCGTGTGCCTCAAGTAACAAGCAACGCAACACATTGGTGAGCTGGCTGCCAAACTCCCGTGTGTGAATCGGATGCCGCCAAATTTCTGCCAAGGGCGTTTTCGCTAATGATGCGCTTTTGTTCTGCCGCATGACAGATGCTACCTCTGCCTGGCAGCAAGGCACCAGCACAATGAATTGCGCTTCTTTATGCAAGGCAAAACGAATAGCATCATCCGTCGCAGTATCGCACGCATGGAGCGCAGTAACCATGTGCACCTTCGCTGGCAGATCGGGCGAACTCATCGACGCCTCGACCGACAGGTTCAAAAATGCCATGCGCGCAAAGGCTAATTGGCGCGCCAAAACTTGCGCTTGCGCCACCAGTTCAGCACGCCGCTCAATGCCATACAGCATGCCCAACATGTTGCCACCCCCGCTACCAGCCTCGCGCGACTTAAAAAACAAGTCGTACAAAATAAACCCCAGGTAAGACTTGCCCGCACCGTGATCGGCTAAAGAAAACTCGCCACCGGCATCCACAAGCTCTTGCAGCAAGGGCTCAATGAAATGGTACAAGTGATAAATCTGCTTTAACTTGCGGCGGCTATCCTGGTTCAACTTGCCATCGCGCGTCAGGATGTGCAGCGCTTTTAACAGGTCAGGTGACTGCCCTGGTTTGATTTCAGTATTCATCTGGCACACACTCTTCTAAATTTCTTCACCACAGCTCATTCATCCAGCGGCAATCGAATGGCATATTGTCCAGACTTCTCATCACGCTCAACGATGAGCAATTTGCGCTTTTTGGCATCCTCCAATAAATGACGGAATGATCGGTAACCATAGTAAGACTCGGTAAACCCGGGCTTTCTCCGTTGCAAGGTTGGTTTGACCATCGAGCCCCACAAGGTCGCCTCGCCACCCCGCTCCGACATCAGGGCTTCGACGGTTTCCACCAGCAAATCCAGCGCCTCTTCGCGTTTTGCTTCTTCGCGGCTAACCTCCTCGTGCCTTGGTTCTTCCGGCTTTTCTCCGCCCTTGCCCGCAGCCGTTTTGGCTACCGTCGCTTTAGCTGTTGCCGCCTTTACCGGATTTTTCTTCGCACTACGCGTCTTTTTCGCCTCTTGTTCACGCACCAGATCGTCATAAAAAATAAACTCATCGCAATTGGCGGATAACAAGTCGGACGTTGCTGCCTTCACCCCGACACCGATCACATGCTTGTTGTTTTCGCGCAGTTTGGAAACCAGCGGCGAAAAATCCGAGTCGCCACTGATGATGACAAACGTATCAACGTGGGCCTTGGTATAGCAAAGATCCAGCGCATCAACCACCATGCGGATATCCGCCGAGTTCTTGCCTGACTGGCGCACATGCGGAATTTCGATCAGCTCGAACGAGGCCTCATGCATCGGCGCCTTGAATTCTTTGTAGCGCGCCCAGTCGCAGTAGGCCTTCTTGACCACAATGCTGCCCTTGAGCAACAGCCGCTCCAACACTTTTTTGATGTCGAACTGCGCGTATTTGGCATCGCGCACACCCAGCGCAATATTCTCGAAATCGCAAAACAGCGCCATATTGGTAATTTCAGGCAAACCGGCCATGAGCAGATCCATTCAGCTAATTAGCAAGACGCGAAGTTTCGCATGGAAGCAGTCAACTGAGGTTTCCAGGTTCAAATGACTGTGCCGCTACGCATGCCTTAAATCGCCGATAAACTAGCCTGCAACTTCCTGATTCGCTCTTCCCGCGCCGTCCCACCAGCGCCGACTTTTGCACCAACTGTTTATGCTCACCACCTTTGCCCATCACCTCTCACTCGCCGCCCCCCTGTTTGCCATGGTGGCCATCGGCTACACGCCAGTGCGCTGGTTTCACTGGCCGCCCACGGTGGGCGAATCGCTCAGCCGCTTTGTGTTTTCCATCGCCCTGCCCGCCATGCTGTTTCGCATGATGAGCGACTTTTCTCGTCTGCCGCCCGTGGATACGCGCTTGCTGATGGCCTTTTTTGGCGGCTGCCTCATCGTTTTCGGTATTGGCCGTTTTTTCGCCTGGCGTGCCCTGCGCCTGGATGGCGTCGCGCAGTCGGTGTTTGCCCTGGGCGGCATTTTTTCCAACAATGTCATGCTCGGTTTGCCGCTGACCAAAGCCATTTTGGGTGATGCAGCATTGCCTTCAGTAGCGCTCGTATTAACCTTCAACTCGCTGATTCTCTGGACACTCGTTTCCGTCTCCATCGAATGGGCCAAACATGGCAGCCCTTCATTCAGAGGGTTTGCAAAAACCCTCCATGGCGTGGCAACCAACCCCATTGTGGCCTCCATCCTCGGTGGCACGCTGTTTGGTTTGCTGGGTGGGCGCATTCCCACCTTGATTGATGTCCCTATGGCGATGCTCGCACAAATTGCCGCACCACTCTCCCTCATCTCGCTAGGCATGGGCTTGGCAAAATATGGCATACATCAAGGCTGGCAATTGAGTACGGCCATTTGCGCCATCAAACTGGCCGTGCAACCCGCCATCGTTTGGTTATTGGCTGTGGCGTTGGGCATTCCGGCCATGGAAACGCATGTGGTCGTGCTGCTGGCCAGCCTGCCAGTCGGCGCGAATGTGTATTTAATGGCACATCAATTCAAAACCCTGGAAGGCCCGGTGGCCTCATCCTTGGTTATTTCAACGATACTTGCCGCGCTAACCGTACCGCTGATTCTGACACTGCTCATCGCCTGAGCCTTGCTTTTCGTCTTCTTTACTTCGTTCTTACTTCGCCCTTCGCCGTCCCACCATCCGCAGCGGCGAGAAAACCTGCCCGCAAAGCGGAATCCCAGGTCTGCAAAGCTGAGCATCTTCTGCCCTGACCGCCCTGCTGCGCAGGGGCTTCATCAGCGCCGACTTTGCAGATGATTCAATTTATTTTTTCTGCTTACAACCCCTCTGCACGAACCCGCCAATAGCGCGGAAAACGCGGGACACCCTTGTTTGTCAAGTGCTGATAACGATAGCTAATTGTTGTACCCACTGCAGGTGGATTTTTTCGTGTGGCATCATCCAAGCCGCTACCAATACCAAACCGCTGGCCTGTACTATTTTCAACCAGCAAGGCGCCAACCATGCCTGCATAACGCCCCTTGCCTGGACGGTAGCCAACCACGACAGCCTCAGCATCCAGCGCGGGCTTTAACTTGAGCAGATCATCGCTGCGCCCTGCGTGATAAATCGCATCCGCACGATGCAGCATCAAGCCTTCGCCCCCAGCCGCCAAAACTTCCTTGTATCTCGCCATCAGCTCGACCTGACTACCCACGCGATACTGTGGCACGGCTTGCAGCCAAGGCACGCCCGCTTGCTTAACCACAGATTGTATTTTCGCCACCCGCTGCGTGAACGAACCCAACGCGCCAGGCAACTCAAAAACCATGTAATGCACTTGCCGCCACGCCTCATTCCTGGGTACAGCTTTGCGCACAATGGCTGAAAGCTCATCAAAACGACCATGCCCCAACCAAAGCTCTCCATCCAGCGGTTCAGCCGGTAACCCATGAATAAACCATGCGGGCGCGGCCACGGTGTGCCCGCTTCGAAAGCGCAGCTCATGGCCATCCCAAACAGCGCGCACACCATCGAGCTTTTCGCTCACCCAATAATTGGATGGATCTTGCCCGTCTTGCCAAACTTTTGCGAGCAATATTGCGGGCGGCTCGGCAATACTCGCGTCACGCACCGCGTTCGGTTGCATGGCATAGCGCGACGCACTCTCACCCGCCCTCACCTCATGACACAACAGCATCATCATAAGAATGGCAATTTTGTAAAAATCCTGCCGCCTTGCCTTCATTTTTTCCCTCTCAAGTTTGGGTTAGCCTTCATAATGCACGCCATTGTCGCTCTCGAATTCGCCGCCCCCTGATGCCCTCCGCGCTCGAAACACTTCATCGAACTTTTGGTTACACCGCTTTCCGTGGCCCGCAAGCCGAGATTATCGACCACTTAACTCGCGGCGGCGATGCTTTAGTCTTAATGCCCACCGGTGGTGGTAAATCACTTTGCTACCAAATACCTGCGCTGTTGCGCACAGGCATGGCCGTAGTAGTCTCCCCCCTCATTGCCTTGATGCAAAATCAGGTGGATGCTTTGCTACAAGTAGGCGTGCGAGCAGCCTATTTGAACTCATCCCAGGATTACGCCACTGCCAGCGCAACAGAAAATCAAGCCATAAATGGTGCATTGGATTTACTCTATGTCGCGCCAGAACGCCTGCTCACCGAGCGCTTTTTAAATCTGCTCGACCGCCTTAACCAACAAGGACAGCTGGCCTTATTTGCCATTGACGAAGCCCATTGCGTCTCGCAATGGGGGCATGATTTCCGTCCTGAATACATCCAGCTCTCAACACTCCACCAGCGCTACCCAAAAATTCCGCGCATTGCACTCACCGCCACAGCAGATGCGCTGACGCGGCAGGAAATTGTGGCTCGCCTTGGTCTTGATAATGCACGAATTTTCATTTCCAGCTTTGATCGACCGAATATTCGTTACCTCGTGGTAGAGCGCGACAATCCACGCCAGCAACTCCTTGAATTTTTAACCGGTCATCAAAACGAAGCCGGCATTGTGTATTGCCTGTCACGCAAAAAAGTAGATGAAACCGCCGCTTGGCTCAATACACAAGGCATTCCTGCCTTGCCCTACCACGCTGGCCTGGATGCTGATATACGCAAAAAAAACCAACAACGGTTTTTACGTGAAGAACCTGTCGTGATGGTCGCCACGATTGCCTTTGGCATGGGCATAGACAAACCTGATGTGCGTTTTGTCGCGCATCTGGATTTACCCAAAAGTCTGGAGGCCTATTATCAGGAAACCGGCCGTGCCGGACGTGATGGAGAGCCTGCAGAGGCATGGATGACTTATGGCTTGAATGACGTAGTCATTCATCGTCAGCGCATCGATGAATCCATCGCTGGCGAAGAACAAAAGCGCGTCGAGCGTGGCAAGCTCGATGCGCTCCTGGCCTGGTGTGAAACCACCGATTGCCGACGCGTTTTTTTGCTCAACTACTTCAGTGAAACCGCCACGCCCTGCCACAATTGCGACACCTGTTTAACCCCACCAGAACTGTGGGATGGAACTCAAGCGGCACGTAAAGCTTTGTCTGCGGCGCTACGCACTGGCCAGCGCTTTGGTGCGGGACATTTAATTGATATTCTGCGCGGCAAGGCCACCGATAAAGTGATGCAATTCGGTCACCAGGAACTCCCTACGTTTGGTGTCGGGGCTGAGCTGGACGATCACGGTTGGCGCTCGGTTTTTCGCCAACTTCTTGCCACCGGATTATTACAGGCTGATGCGCAAGCCTATGGCGCCCTGCAACTCACCGAATCCGCCCGTCCCTTGCTGCGTGGCGAATGCACGCTCTCGCTGCGGCAAGCAACAGCGCGTACCAATAAAAAACTTTCGCAAAAGCGTGCAATGTCGGCGCTGACGGGACGGCAGGAAACATCGCTCAACGGCCAAACCGGCCTTGCCGGCAACACAGCGCCTATCATCATCGCCCTGCGTACCTGGCGATCAGAGCGCGCACGCGAACAAGGCGTGCCCGCCTATGTCATCTTGCATGACCGAACACTACTTGAGCTCGCCACACGACGTCCGTGTTCAACCTCTGAACTACTCGATGTACCCGGCATTGGCCAAGCCAAGGCCGAGCGTTATGGAGAAGCCCTGCTTACCGTATTAACTCACGATCAAAATGCAGAATTTTCACCTTGAAAATAAGCGCAAATTTGCCTAACGGGCGATAATACGCAGTCAGGCTACGCGCAAGTAACACCTTCGTAAAATTTACCTGCGAGCATTGCATCCGCAACCAGCCATATCTACAAGCAGATAATTCAGTCAGTATCCCAAGAAAGAGTTGAATGACACGCGTTGATGATTTTCGCCTCAAATTAGGCTCACACGAATTAGTGCCCATCATGATTGGCGGCATGGGGGTGGATATTTCTACCGTCTCCCTCGCTTTGGAGGTCGCACGCCTGGGTGGCGTAGGCCATATTTCCGACGCCATGGTGCCCACCGTATCGGATCGCCGCTTTAACACCAAATTCGTTAAAGACAAGCTGCAGCTCTATAAGCTCAACGTGGCCAGTTCAGATAAATCCACCGTTAAATTTGACTTGGGTGTGTTAGCTGAAGCTACCGCGCTGCATGTTCGCCACGCCATGGATGCCAAGCAGGGCAGCGGCATGATTTTTGTGAATTGCATGGAAAAGCTGACCATGAATGCGCCCAAGGAAACCCTGCGCGTACGCATGAGCGCCGCCATGGACGCAGGCATTGATGGCATTACCCTCTCAGCCGGTCTGCACCTGGGCAGCTTTGCCCTGATTGAAGACCATCCACGCTTTCGTGATGTGAAGCTGGGTATTATTGTTTCCTCAGTGCGCGCTTTGCAGATTTTCCTCAAAAAAAATGCACGCTTGAATCGCCTGCCCGATTACATCGTCGTTGAAGGCCCGTTAGCGGGCGGGCACCTGGGCTTTGGCATGGACTGGGCGGAATATGATCTGGCCACCATTTTTGTTGAAATTCGCGACTGGCTTGCCGAGCAAAATCTATCCATTCCTTTGATTCCCGCAGGCGGCATTTTTACCGGGTCGGATGCAACCGGCTTTTTAGCTCAAGGGGCTGCGGCTGTACAGGTTGCTACGCGTTTTACCGTCACCCACGAATGTGGCCTGCCGGATAACGTCAAGCAGGAATACTTCAAAGCCAGCGAAGAAGACATCGTGGTGAATACCATTTCACCCACGGGTTATCCTATGCGCATGCTGAAAAGCAGCCCGGCCATTGGCGATGGCATACGCCCCAACTGCGAAGCGTATGGCTATTTGCTTGATGCCAATGGCAATTGCCAGTACATCGATGCCTATAACCGCGAAGTGGCGCTCCACCCCGATGCCAAAAAAATCCGCGTCTGGGATAAAACCTGCCTATGCACCCAAATGCGCAACTTTGATTGCTGGACTTGCGGCCAAGCAACCTACCGCTTGAAAGACACGACGGTGCGTCAGGCAAATGGCGATTATCAACTCCTGACCGCTGAACATGTTTTTCACGATTACCAGTTCAGCACCAATAACGAGATTTCGCTGCCCAAGGTTTAACCCAACTCCCCCGCTTTAGCCAGTTGGCGATACCGCTGATTCAATCCCGCTACCGCCACCAGGTTGGCCAAAGCGACCAGCGCAAACAGTTCGGGAAGCGTCACACCTGCAGCGATGAGCGCACCTGCGCCCAGGGCGCCGATGACCATCAGCAGCGCGTTCATGATGTTATTGGCCGCGATCATGCGTGCCCGGTGCGTTGGTGCGCTGGCTTGTTGCAGCAGGGTGTACAGCGGCACGGTAAATAAACCGCCGCACAAACCCAGACCAAGCAAATCCGTCAGCACGCGAAACATACCTGGCTGCTGCACCAGAGCAAGTGCGTTCAAAGGTGAGGTACTTGCTACGGTCAACACGGGCGAGGCCACATAAAGATCCAGCGCGCACAGGCTCAAGCCGATACCACCGGCAAAAATCAGCCAGCCCACGCGCGCGCGCCGGTGGCGAATCAGCCATTCGCACAACATCGAGCCTGCACCGATGCCAAGAATAAATGCCACCAGCAGCAAGGTAACGCTGGTCTCATCGCCATGCAATATTTCTTTGGCATACAGCGGAATATGCACCAGGAAAATCGCGCCATACAGCCAGAACCAGGAAATGCCCAGTAGCGCCGCAAAGGCCGGGCGATTTTTTCGCGCATAGGCCAGATTCCGCCAGGTTTCAGCGAGCGGGTTGCGGCTGATGCGAAAAGTCGGCGCTGGCAGGACGGCGTCGACAGAATGGGCAACTGATGGACCGGAAAATACGGGCACAACAGGGTCGCCAGCAACCGGCGGCGCAGCAGGGATGGCGCGTGCAGCAACATAACCGATTAGCGCGATCACCCCACCGGCAACGCTAATCCACAACGTCGCATCAGGCACGCTGGCCAAAAGCCCGCCCAGCAAGGATCCCAGCAAAATCGCCACAAAGGTGCCGGTTTCAATCAACGCATTGCCGCCCATCAATTCACTCGCCGCCAGATGCTGCGGCAAAATTGCATATTTGATCGGACCAAAAATCGTCGAATGCAGGCCGAGCAAAAAAAGCGCCAGCAATAAAACCGGCAACTGGTGCAGCCAAAAGCCGACACCGGCAATGATCACGATCACCAGCTCAAAACCCTTGACCCAGCGCGTGAGCATGGCTTTGTCGTATGTATCCGCCAATTGCCCGGCGCTCGCCGACAATAGGAAAAACGGCAAAATAAACACCCCCGCCGCCACATTCGCCAGCACCCCGGGCGAAAGCGTTGTCCACCGCCCGGCCTGAAAGGTGAGCAGCACAATCATCGCATTTTTGATGACGTTATCATTCAATGCCCCGAAGAACTGGGTAATGAACAAGGGCAAAAAGCGCCGCTCGCGCAACAGCAATAAAGGATGATTCATGCTTTCAAAAAATCCTCACGTCCGCCCAGCCAGCGCGCCAGATGCGCATCCGCCACATCAGGCGCATCGCGCAACAACTCATCGGCCAGTTGGCGTGCCTTTTCAACCAGCGCGGTGTCTTCCAGATCGGCATAGCGCAACAGCGGCAAACCGCTTTGCCGCGCGCCGATAAACTCGCCAGGCCCGCGCAGACGTAAATCTTCGCGCGCAATCTCAAAACCATCCGTGCTTTCAAAAATCACTTTCAGCCGCGCCCGCGCCATCTGCCCCAAGGGCTGGGCGTACAACAAAATACACGTCGATTGCGCCGCGCCCCGCCCGACACGGCCGCGCAACTGGTGCAACTGCGACAACCCAAAACGTTCCGCATGCTCAATCACCATCAAGCTCGCGTTGGGCACATCCACCCCCACTTCAATCACGGTTGTCGCCACCAGCACCTGAATTTCATTGGCCGCAAAAGCAGCCATGACAGCCGCCTTTTCCTCACTTTTCATGCGCCCATGCACCAATCCCACGCGCAGCGTGGGCAAGTCTGCCAATAACTGCGCGTAAGTGTCTTCCGCCGTTTGCAACTGCAGGGTTTCGCTTTCCTCAATCAGCGGGCATACCCAATACGCCTGCCCGCCGAGCGCGCACGCAGTGCGCACGCGGGCAACGATTTCATCGCGCCGCGCAGCCGAAACAAGCCGCGTAGCGACCGGCGTTCTGCCGGGCGGCAATTCGTCCAGCACCGAGACATCCAAATCAGCGTAATAACTCATCGCCAGGGTGCGCGGAATCGGCGTGGCCGACATGGTGAGCTGGTGCGCAAAACGGCCTTTGTCTTTTAGCGCCAGGCGCTGACGCACGCCAAAGCGGTGCTGCTCATCCACAATCGCCAGTCCCAGGCGGTCAAAGACGACATTTTCTTCAATCAAGGCATGCGTGCCAACCATAAGCGCCGTCTTGCCAGCGCCGACTTTTTCAATCGCCGCAAGCTTGTCGCGCTTTTTGAGGCTGCCGGTCAGCCAGGCAACTTCCAGCCCCAAGGGCGCAAGCCACGTCGACAGCTTCTGGTAATGCTGCTCAGCCAGAATTTCCGTGGGTGCCATCAAGGCGGCCTGATAACCAGCTTCGACCGCATGCAGCATGGCCAAGGCCGCGACGATGGTTTTGCCACTGCCCACATCGCCCTGCAACAAGCGCTGCATCGGATGCGGCTGTGCCAAATCCTGCGCAATCTCGCCCCAGGCACGCCGCTGCGCGCCGGTGAGGAGAAACGGTAAAACACGCAACAGCTGCTCAGTGAGCTCATGGTTGGCGATCAATTCCGGCGCCCCCAGCGCGCGGCGCGCAGTGTAAGCACGACGCAGCGATAACTGCTGCGCCAGCAATTCATCGAACTGCACACGCCGCCAGGCCGGATGGTTGCGTGACTCCAGTTGCGCCAAAGCAAGGCTAGGTGGTGGTTCATGCAAAAGGCGGATCGCGCTGGAAAAATCCGTCAGCGCATAATGCGCCAAGATAGCCTGTGGCAGGGTGTCGGTTAAGTCAATGCGCGCCAATGCCCGCTGGATGAGCCGCCGCAAAGTGGCCTGGGACAGGCCAGCGGTGGTCGGATAAACCGGTGTCAAGCCCGTTGGCAGCCCAACGGCTGAGGATTCTCCAGCCGATACGTCCGTTGCGCCGAGCACCTGAAAACGCGGATGGACAATTTCCCGGCCAAAAAAACCCTCGCGCAACTCACCAAACACACGCAAACGCGCCCCCTCTTGCAAGGCTTTTTGCTGGCTGGGGTAAAAATTCAGAAAGCGCAGGGTCAGCATGCCCTGCCCGTCATGAGATGCCTGCGTATCCTGGCAATGCGCCACCAATTGCCGACGTGGGCGAAAGCCTACCTCGCTGCTCACTACCACGACATCAAACTGCGCAGCCACGCCAGGCAGTGCGTCGCTCACCTGGCTGATGCGCGTTTCATCCTCGTAGCGCAAAGGCAGATGCAGAGCAAAATCAATATCCCGACGCAAACCCAGCTTGGCCAGCCGTCCGGCCAAGGTGTTGCCTGCTGCGGCATGACCCGCTTTGCGCCCGGCTTTTGACCCGATGGATCGAGTGGGGCGGGTGGATTTAGCGCCCCCATGATCAACCGTTTTTTTAACGCGCAGTTCAGCCAAGCACTAAAACCGCGTCGGCTTCAACCAGCGCATCGCGCGGCAGGGATTTCACCCCCACTGCCGCACGCGCCGGATAAGGCGCAGTGAAATACTGCGCCATGACTTCATTCACCTTGGCAAAGTTGGCCAAATCCGTCAAATAAATCGTCACGCGCACGGCATCGTTCAGGCTCCCGCCTGCCGCTTCGCACACCGCCTTGAGATTATCAAACACGCGCACGATCTGCGCGTCTATGCCTTCCACCATCTGCATGGTGGCAGGATCCAGGCCGATCTGGCCGGACAAATACACAGTATTGCCCGCCTGTACAGCTTGCGAGTAAGGGCCAATCGCAGCAGGCGCGGCAGTTGTTGCAATGATTTTTCGACTCATGATTAACTATTCTCTAAAAAATAAAACCGTAAAAATTAACTAAAACTCGCTACCGGTTTATTGGGTCTTCTTACGTAACCAATCACCGATTTACTTCAAAATAACCAATGCACTTTCATTGATGCCCATCGCCTTGAGCTTGGCACGCGCTTGGTCGGCTTCCGCCTGAGTCGCAAATGGCCCTATGTGCACACGTGACTCAACAATGACAGGCACACCCTGCGCCTGCATTTTCCTGCGTAAGTTTTCAGCATTAGTCACTGAATTAAATACGCCTAACTGCACCCCAAACTGTTGGGGACGACGAGTTTTAGCGTGTTGAATCATTGGTTGAGAAGTTAACACCTCAGCTAAATTAGCCTGTTGCTCCTTCACAGCTTGTGATTCAGGTGCAGCAACCACGGTTGCGGCACCTATAGCAGACTGCTCAACAGACTGCGGCATTCCCCCGCTGATGTTTTTTTCCGACTGCACTTTATCAGCAGACTGAATGGCAGAAATTTGAGTTGTTGCTGGCAAAGACAAGTCAGGCGCATCACCAGCCACTTGGCCGACATTTATTTTCTGCGAAGGCAATATGGCGACTGGCGATGTGGCTAGCGATGTTCTTTCCACTTGATTTTTGGCTACATCCGACGTCCATGGCAACCCGCTAGACCACAGCCCGTTAATAATCACCCACAGCCCGACCAGCCCCACCACCGTGATGCTAATAGTCGCAATCTGCGTGACCGTCCGATCCTTGACGCTTTCGTCCATCACTGGCAACGACTCGTCCTGAATTTTCTCTTGAAAATTTACCTGATCGACCATAGCATTCAGACCGTCGCATTAATCATAATATTGATCGTATTGTTGATCACCGTGTTTAATCACTTTGTTGATCGTCTTAATACACATTGCAGAAAATCTAATACTTTGAAAACAGCGCCTTGACCACAGCGCTTTAATGACAGCCTTGATGATACCTCGTCTGTACCCACATTAAAATGCCGCCCTGGTTCGACCAACGACGATCTCCTTCAAAAGCAGTAAGCTCACTGAATACCGAGCAACATCAGAAAAATCAAATCGATCATCCACTTGTAGTTGTTTCCAACAATATCCCACCATGAATATCGAACTCCGCATTGGTCTTGTCTCCATTTCTGATCGCGCCTCCAAAGGGATTTACGTAGACCAAGGCTTACCTGCACTAACTGATTGGTTTACTGCTGCCCTAAGTACGCCATGGCAAATAGTGCCTCGTTTAATCGAAGACGATCAAACAATCATTGAACGCACACTCATTGAGCTATGCGACATTGAAGGCTGTCACCTGGTATTAACGACAGGTGGAACAGGCCCTGCAATTCGAGATGTCACACCGGAAGCCACCCTGGCTGTAGCGCATAAAATCATGCCGGGATTTGGCGAACAAATGCGGCAAATATCCCTTCACTTTGTACCCACCGCCATCCTCTCACGGCAAGTCGGTGTTATTCGTGGCAGCACGCTGATTCTTAATTTGCCCGGCCAGCCAAAATCGATCAAAGAAACCCTGGAAGGTCTCAAAAATACCGACGGCACACCAAGTGTGCCGGGTATTTTTTCAGCCGTGCCTTACTGTCTTGATTTAATCGGCGGGCCTTACATTGAAACCGTTGAGTCCGTCGTCAAAGCGTTTCGACCTAAATCGGCGATCAAACCAGCAGGCGGATAATTGCTTATTTGGCTAAAACCTTACTTAGCCAAATGCCGATATCCCCAACTTCCTGCGGACAAACTGCGTGTCCCATGGCATAAGTTTTCCAATCTACCGCATAGTCCAATGCTAACAAGGCGTCTCGACCACTCAACGCACGGTCAAGGCGAATAACTTCGTCTGCCGTGCCATGTGCCATTAAAACAGGCAAATCTGCATTGGCTGATTGGCGCTCTGCAGCCAACTTGCCTGCCAGAGGCAAATACGTTGATAACGCCATCACCCCCGCGAGTCTTTCCGGATATCGCAATGCAGTGAGCAACGCCACCGCTCCCCCTTGCGAAAAGCCTGCCAACACAATCCGACTCGCGGCAATGCCGCGGGCACGTTCGCGCTCAATCAGCGCCTCGACTTGCTGTTGCGTCGCACGCAAACCACGCTCATCCTCTGGCCCGCCACCGAGTGAAAAAATATCATACCAAGCACGCATGGACATGCCATTATTAATCGTCACCGGACGCACCGGCGCATGGGGAAATATAAAACGTATAGCCGACCCAAGTGGCAAAGCAAGCGCCGGCACAATAGGCTCAAAATCATGTCCATCCGCGCCTAAGCCATGCAGCCAAATTACCGTAGCATCAGGCGAATCGCCTACTTCAGATTCAATCGCTTCTAAATATTCATTCATTAAAAAAACACCTCATCTGATAGATTTTATGATTAAGAAAACGGATAATGCAGCTAATATAACTGCTCTCATCTTTCTGCTGTTTCGAACTTCCTAGGAGAAATCATGCATAAGCCCGACATCGCAGCAAAATCCCCGTTTGCTGTAGCCGTTGAAGCTGGCAAGGACTATTTCTGGTGCTCTTGCGGCAAATCAAAAGGGCAACCATTTTGTGATGGCAGCCACAAAGGGTCTTCGTTTTCGCCAGTCAAATTTACAGCAAGCGAAACCACAACTGTCTATTTCTGTGGCTGTAAGCACAGTAAAAACGGTCCGCTATGCGACGGCTCGCATAAGTTGCTTTCGTTATAAGCGCATGCTTTTTAGTGTCAATCTGCTTGTGTTCAAATGCTGACCTGGCTATCGGATGACGGCACTTTCCCTTCACCAGAAACAGCGTTAGCTGAACCTGCAGGCCCTAATGGGCTGCTAGCAGCAGGTGGTGATTTATCGCCTGAGCGCCTGATTGCTGCCTATACCCAAGGTATTTTCCCTTGGTATGCCGAAGGTCAGCCCATCCTTTGGTGGAGTCCTGACCCGCGTATGGTGCTCATACCCAACGCGTTGAAAATTTCCCGCTCGCTACGAAAAACCTTACGCAATAAAACTTACAGCGTACGTTTTGATACAGCTTTCATGCAAACCATCACGGCCTGCGCACTGATAAGTCGGCGCTGGCAAGACGGCACATGGATTAACGCAGACATGATGACAGCCTATGAACGATTGCATCGCCTGGGTTATGCTCATAGCGTAGAGACATGGATAGATGGCGAGTTAGTCGGCGGGTTGTATGGCATCGCGCTAGGCGGTGTTTTTTATGGCGAATCGATGTTTAGCCATCACCGCGATGCATCAAAAATTGCATTAGCGCATTTATGCGCTTACCTCAAACAGCAAGAGTTCGGCATAATTGACTGCCAAATGGAAACATCTCACCTCACTTCACTGGGCGCTCAACTCATGCCTCGCAGCGAATTTATCGCTACGCTGGCTCGCTATCGCCACACAAATCACCAGCCCGAACAATGGCGTACCTTGGCCATTGATGGATATTTCAAGATCAAGGAGGCGCAATGACGCATCTACGCGACCTGCCGACTTTTCCGCTCTTGCAGTTCTACACAACCACGCCTTATCAGTGCTCCTACTTGCCTGACCATTCTGCCCGTTCGCAAGTTGCTACCCCCATTCATCTGATTGACAACAAAACCTATAGCGAACTGGTACGTGCAGGATTTCGCCGCAGTGGCATGTTTACCTATCGTCCGCGTTGTGATTTTTGCAATGCCTGCGTGCCCATTCGACTGGATATTAACCACTTCAAACCATCGCGTAGCCAGCGCCGCGCCATGGCACAACATGCCTCGCTGACGAGCAATGAAGTTGAACTCCGCTTTGATGAAGCGCACTACCAGCTCTACCAGCGCTATCAAAATGCACGCCATGCAGGCGGAGGCATGGATCAAGACAGTCGCGATCAATATGCACAATTTTTATTGCAAACGCATGTCGATAGTCGCTTGATCGAATTTCGAGAAAACGGCGTCTTACGCATCGTGAGCATCATCGATGTCCTCGACGATGGCCTCTCGGCGGTATATACCTTTTATGATTGTGATTTACCTCATGCAAGCCTGGGAACATTTGCCGTACTTTGGCAAGTCGCTGAGTGCCAGCGTCTCGGCCTGCCTTGGCTATATTTGGGTTACTGGATCAGCCAAAGTAAAAAAATGGCATACAAAGAAAACTTTCATCCGCTGAGCGCACTACGAGATGGCGAGTGGCTACCTTTTGATGCCAAAGAAAAAGAGGAAATTTGAAAACTTTTACCTGCATTCAAGTACGCATTTCAACCACTACACACTAGCTAGCGGCTGATACAAGCTTGTTCGTCATACCCGTTTCATGACATCGCCCGCCTCTCGCGCCTGCGATACGCTCGGAAAATCAAACCAAAAACAGCCACGCTCCCCAAAGCCAAAAACAGCAGCGGCCAACGTATCGGACGATTCCATTCAGCACGCTTGGCCTCCCTTAAGCTGGCATCAATACGCTGATACTTTAAGGTGTTATTACCCACTTTGCCCGGCTTTCGATTCATAAGCCAAGCATGTTGCAAACTGTAATCTTTGGGATGGAAGCCCCATATCCATGGGGCATCATGACGCAATTGCGCTACCATCTGATCAATCAACGCTTGGCGCTGCGGACTATTTTCCATCGTTTGCACTTGAGTAAATAAACTGTCATACAGTGCATTGCTGTAGTTGGCAGCATTTGATCCGTCGTGTAACACTGAAGACTGCTGGCTGGATAATAAAAACAAAAAGTTTTCAGGATCCGGATAATCCGCATTCCAGCCAAAATAAAAAATCTGCGCAGCACCTTTCCTGATTTTCTCCTGGAAACGGTTGTAGTCAGTATTACGCACCACCAGTTGCACATCAATTTGCCCCAACTGTTTCTGCAACCAATCCATTCGCGCTTTGGAGCCCACGCCAGTGGCCGTTGTATCGAGGTAAATGACCAGTGGCTCACCTGTTACCGCATCACGCCCACTCGGCCAACCTGCCTTGGCCAGCAAACGCTTAGCTTCGATAATCGGCTTGCGACGAGCCTTCCCATCAACCCAGTCGTACATGTATGGATTAATGCCTGCCTTCTCTTCCCGATAGCCAAAAATACCCGGCGGTATCGGGCCTTGCGCAGCCACACCGCGGCCATTTTGAAAAATCGAAATGAATTCCTCCTGGTTGATGGCAATCGAAATAGCCTGCCGCAATAGACGCGCCCGCTCAGCAGTTGCCGGATTGCTGCCACCGGTGAGTGAATCCAGCCAGTTAAAGCCCATGTAAAAAGTAGATGTCGCCACTGTGGTCGAAAGCGTAATCCCCTGCGTTTGCATGGCATCAGTCAGCGCAGCCTCTCCGCCACCCACCACCTGTACGGCCTGATCAAATGCGTCAGAAGAAATACCCGACGCATCGTAATAACCTTGCAAAAATTTATTCCAATAGGGTATCTGCTCTTTTTCTCGGGTAAACACCACTTGATCGATCAATGGCAAACGCTGGCCGCAATCCTTAAGCAAGCCATTATTTTTATCTTCCGCTTCACCTTCACACGGATAGCGCTCATCGTGAAAATTTGGGTTGCGCTGTAACACCATGCGCGCATTGGGATTATTTTCAGTCAGCATATAAGGCCCCGTACCCACGGGATACCAGTCCAAAGTGATGTTTTTTTTCACCAACCCGGGCTGGCTATAAAACTTGTCTGCCTCCCACGGCATGGGCGAAAAAAACGGCATGGCCAGCCAATATAAAAACTGCGGATACTTGCCCTTGATTCGAATGCGATAGTGATATCGATCGATCACTTTTACGCCATCCAAGGGATATTCACGCAGATCCAGCCATGCCTCTCGCCGTCTCGCCAGCGCCGACTTTTGCAAGTGGCTTGCAAAATCACCCAAGCCATTGATGTAGCTACTCATTAAACCCAGAATCGGCGAATGCAGATGCGGGTGCGCCAGCCGCTTGATGCCATACACATAATCATCAGCCACCAGCTCACGGGTTCCAGTTGCAGAAAAATCAGCCAGGCTATCTATGCTTGAAAGTTGCTCGGCTGTCAGCTCATGATATTGATACAACCGAGCAGCCGTTAGCGCAAATGCCGGATGCGGTTGATAAAGAATGCCCGGCTTTATCGCGATCACGTAATCAGTAAAGGCAATTTTTTCAGCTGCTGTGTTTGCTGGCAATAACTGCCCTTGTGCATCCAAATAGCGTGGCGCAGGCAGCGTTTCAGCCGTTGCCGGAATCAGCACATAGGGACGTTTCAGATAGTGGTATTGAAGTGGCGGCTCATAAATTTGCGCAATAAAAGTAATCCCGTCTTCACTATAAGACTGCACAGGATCAAGATGCTTAGGTCTATCCGTAAATGCGGTATATAGAATATTTTTACCCTTTTCATCTACTGGATACGGATTGTTCCAAGCATCGCCACAACCAGCCATTAAAGTTGCCGCCAAACACAATAACAGGAGGAAGAAGGGTCTTTTCATAGGGATGAGTTTAGCCTATCCGCTATAATCCAAAAGACCGATTCAGCTGTTTTCATTTGAGGAAAAACGATGGGATTTCTTGCCAATAAACGCATCCTAATCACAGGCCTGCTCTCTAACCGTTCCATCGCTTATGGCATTGCCAAAGCCTGTCATCGTGAAGGTGCAATCCTCGCATTTACTTATCAGAACGAACGCTTTTTAGACCGAATTACCAAGTTTGCCGAAGAGTTTGATTCAAAAGCCATCTTCCCCTGTGATGTTGCAGAAGATGCACAAATCGATAATCTTTTCGTCGAAATTGCCAAGCAATGGGATGGCTTGGACGGCTTGGTACACTCCATCGCCTTTGCCCCTACTGAAGCAATTGAAGGTGATTTTCTTGACGGCATTTCGCGTGAAGCGTTTCGCATCGCCCATGATGTTTCCTCCTATAGCTACGCAGCACTGGCCAAAGCCGCGCGTCCGTTACTACTCAAAG
>Ga0209066_10002637_pt1 | contig 21492 bp, 17 predicted proteins | sample All_14_2_FD_187198 | JGI IMG/M metagenome (GOLD analysis project Ga0209066, IMG submission 187198) | Freshwater microbial communities in response to fracking from Pennsylvania, USA - Allegheny Zone_MetaG_DW_15 (SPAdes) (version 2) ... | reverse complement strand
GCAGCGAGCCGTTGGTGACGGTGCGGCCTGCGACCCACGTGGTGTCCTTGACGGTGTAGGGGACGCCGAGGATCGGTCCATCAAAACCCTGCCTGCGCCGCGAGTCGACCGCATCGGCGGCGGCACGGGCCTCGGCCGGATCGAAGTCGACGATGGCGGTGAGCTCACCGTTTCGCGCCTCGACGCGGGCGATCGCCATTTCGGCCACGTCCCTCGCCTTAGTCCTGCCCGCCCGCACGGCTGCCGCGATGGCGGCGGCGCCCTGATCCAGCAACTCGGTCATGTTTTCCTCATTCACCCACTGAAGCGCATGATAGCGTGCGCGGCCATGACGTTGGAGAGCGACCTCTATGCGCCCGTGAAGGGGCTCCTCGAAGGGCAGGGGTACGTCGTCAAGGGGGAGGTCCGCGGCTGTGACGTCGTGGGCGTTCGCGGCGCGGAGCCGCCGGTAGTCGTCGAGCTGAAGCGAACCTTCGGTCTGGGCCTCGTCTTGCAGGGTGTCGACCGTCTCGCGCTCACGGATCTCGTCTATCTCGCCGTCGGCCAGTGGCCCAAGCAAATGAAGAATGTGAAGAAGCTCTGCCGCCGGCTGGGGCTGGGCTTCATTGTGGTCGCCAGCGGCAAGGCCGACGTGGTGCTCGATCCCGTTCCCTATACGCCACGGCCGAACACGCGGAAGGCGGGGCGGCTGCTAGGGGAGCATGCACGTCGGGTCGGCGATCCGAATCTCGGCGGCCAGGCGATGCGCGCGCCGCTGATGACGGCGTATCGGCAGGAGGCCCTGCGCTGCGCCGAACTTCTGGCGGCGAACGGGCCGATGAAGGTGGCGGCGGTGCGCGAGGCCGGCCGGGCCCCCAAGGCGGCCCAGATCCTGCAAGCCGACGTCTATGGCTGGTTCGAAAGGGTGGCGCGCGGTGTCTATGCGATCACGCCGAAAGGGCGGCAGGGGCTGGAGCAGTTCGACCGAAAGGCCGGCTAGATGCTGATCGCCCATCTGTCCGATCCCCATGTTCGTGCCGAGGGAGTGCTCTACCAAGGGGTCGTCGATTCCAATGCGCAGTTCGCGGCGGCCATCGCACAGGTCAAGGCACTCGATCCGCGACCCGATCTCGTGCTGCTGACCGGCGATCTGGTCGATCAGGGCCAGGATGAAGAGTATGCGATGCTGTCGCGGCTACTCGCGGGGCTGGATGTCCCGTTCCTCGCGATTCCCGGCAATCACGACGAGCGCGAGGCCTTTCGGCGCACTTTCGCCGAGCAGTCCTGGCTGCCAGCCACGGGGCCGATCGACTATGTTGTGGGTGACCGGGGCCCTGTGCGGGTCGTAGCGTTGGACGTCACGCTACCGGGCCTTCATCACGGCGCGGTGAGTACAGAGGCGGCGGCCTGGCTGGACGGCGTTTTGGCTTCCGAGCCAGCGCGGCCGACGATCGTCATGATGCATCAGCCGCCTTTCGCGACCGGCATTCCCTATATGGATCTCTATGGCTGCCGAGAGGGGCACAGGCTCGCTGCCGTCGTCGCGCGCCATCCTCAGGTCGAGCGCATCCTCTGCGGGCATGTCCACAGGGTTATGCAGATCAGGTTCGGCGGGACGCTCCTGTGCACGGCGCCCTCCACTACGACGGCGATTGCGCTGCGACTTTGCCCCGGCGCGAAGCCGGCCTCGTATATCGAGCCCCCGGCGATGCTGTTGCATCACTGGCAGGCAGAGAGAGGCCTCGTCTCGCATGTCGTCCCGGTCGGAACGTTTCCGGGCCCTTATCCTTTCGCCTGAACGCAATAATAACGGCCGGCACGGGTGCAACGAGCCGGACGTTCGGGCATTATCCCGGCCGCATGCGCACCCTCGAGATCGTCCACCGGACGCGTTACGAATATTCCGAGCCGGTGACGCTCGGCGATCACAGGCTGATGTTCAGGCCGCGCGACAGCCATGACCTCCGCCTGCTGCATACCGGTCTGGTGATCGATCCTGCCGCACAGGTGCGCTGGATCCACGACCCGTTCGGCAACTCGATCGCCATCGCCGCCTTCGAAGGCGCCACGCAGATGCTCGAGCTGGTCAGCACGATCGAACTGGAGCATTTCGGCGTGCCGCCCGAACTCCCGCCGATCGAGGAGTTCGCGCGCACCCTGCCATTCAGCTACGCGTCCGAGGAAGCTCCCGACTTGGCGCGTTACGTCGAGCGCTCTTATCCCGATCCCACGTCGAGCGTCGCCACCTGGACAAAGCAGTTCATGGAGGGCGAGGGGGGAAACGATACGTTCGGCCTCCTGAAGCGGCTCTGCATGGGCATCCAGGAAAAGCTGACCTATGCAATGCGCTTCGAGCCGGGCACGCAGGTGCCCGCTGTCACGCTCGAGACGGGCGGCGGCACCTGCCGCGACTATGCCCTGCTGATGATCGAATGCTGTCGCTCGCTCGGCCTCGCGGCCCGCTTCATCACGGGCTACCTCTACGATCCTGCGCTCGACGCGGCGCCGGGCGAGGCGACGACGCATGCCTATCCTCACGCCTGGATGGAAGTTTATCTGCCAGGCGCCGGCTGGGTCGAATTCGATCCGACGAATGGCATCATCGGCAGCGAGCGACTCATTCGTGTCGCGGTCGCCCGAGATCCCGAGCAGGCGATGCCGATCAAGGGCAGCTTTACGGGCCCGCCGGAGGTAACGGTGAATGCTCTGGTCGACGTGCAGGTGCGCACCCTGTCGCCGGCGCCGGTTGCCGACAGGCCGGCGGCGTTTGAGAATATGCCGACTGAGGCTCCGGTCCCGTCCCTCGAGCCGTCCCCGCCGCTCCAAAATTTGACCCCGCCGACGCAAGACCTTTGACATGGTGGCGCCGCAGCGGTTGAGTGCCGATCATGCGGCGTGCGTTTCTGGGGATTTCCATCGAGGGGGTGTTGCGCGTCGTGCTCGGCTTGGGCGGCGTGCTCCTCGTCTGGCTCGCGTGGCCGGTCGCGAAGAGCGCCTGGCAGGCACAGCAGGCCGATTCAGCCACCACCGCCCTGCGCCTCAATCACAGGATTTCGCTCGGCGCGGTCCTGAACGCGATCGACGCGCTCGACCGCGCGGTCGAGGCCGATCCCACGGCGAGCCGTCATCTGCAGAGATCCGAACTGCTGGCCGGCGTTGCCCTGTCCCCCAATTTTTCACCGGCGGACGGGCAGCGCACTGAATGGCTGGTCCGCGCCCATAACGATCTCACTTTCGGATTGGCCAACGATCCTGCGCGGGGCGTTGCATGGCTCAGGCTCGCGTCCGTCAGGATGGCTCTTGAGGGGCCTTCGCAGAGGTCCGTCGCTCCCTTGTTGATGTCGATCGAGACGGCCCCGATGCTACTGCCCCTGTGGCCCGCGCGATTGAGACTGATACTCGACCACTGGCAGGTGTTGACAGTCACCCAACGCGAGAAGGTGGCGCTCTATGTCGCACGAACCTGGCAGCTTTCGGCTGCGCGAGAATGGTTCGCTGATGCCATCCGAACACCGATCGACGAGCTCTTCGTCCGTTACTACGTGCGTAACGAACCCGGGGCACTCTTCGAACTTTCGCGCCTGTTGGAGGAGCGGCGGGCCAGAGCCAAGGACGCGGCCGAGCATGAAGGATGAGGGACGGGATCCGCCCATCGGTCCAGATTGGTGGGCCGTGGCGCGTCGCCTGATCGACCGAGGGGCAGTGTTGCTGTTTTTCGGTATTGTCGGGGTAGCTGCTCTGCCAATGGGGGCCACCCGGGATTGGGCGTGGGCGCCGCTCTGCGTGCTGTTCGGCCTGATGGCCATATCCGTCGCACTCGGCTTGGGCACCCGAGACGGGTACCGGGTGGTGCCGGCGGAACGCGGTCCTCTGTTGGCACTGTTCGGGTGCTGGTCGATCTTTGTAGCCTTTGCGCTGTGGCAGACCACGCCGTGGACGCCGCTCACGGCCGATGCTTGGATGTTCGATCGCGCCGCCGAGATCCTGAGCAACGCGCATGAGCCGATACCGGCGATCGCCGCCGACGCGGCCCGCAATTCTCTTCTGAAGTGTCTCGCCTGTGCCTTGATTTTCCTGGCCGCCCGTGCGCTGTGCCGGGACCCTCAGAATGCACGGTGGTCTCTGGTCGCGCTGGTCGCGAGCGGCGTGCTGGCCGTGAGCTACGGAATTGCGATGCAGGCGTCGAGCAATTCCTGCTACCTCGGCAGCTACTTGCGCAAGCAATTCGAGTTCAATGCCGGCGACCGCTGCCTCATGGGCGGTACCTTCGTGAACAGCAACTCCTTCGCCTGCTACATGGGAATGTGTGTGGTGGCCGCCCTCGCACTTCTCTTCGGCGGCGGGCGCAAGAAGGAGCCGGCGACCTACGGATATCGGGAGAACGAGGCGGCCCGTTTGATCGATCGGATCACGGTGGATCGTGCTCTTCTGATCGCGGCCTCGCTGCTCATGCTTGGGGGCCTCCTGATCTCGGCCTCACGTGCGGGCGTAGGGGCCTCGGTGGCAGGACTGATTATTTTCGGCCTACTCCTGATCAGGGGGCGCCCCGCCGGGCGCTCATGGAGCGTGGCGTTCGTCGTTCTGGGAAGTGCCGCGCTCCTCGTTGTCGGTCTCGTCGCCGGCAGTGCGTTGATCACAAAATTTGCCGCAGCCACCGATGATGCTTCACGCCTGCGTATCTGGTCGGCTGCGATACAAGCGATAGGAATGTCACCCTGGCTGGGGTGGGGGCTGGGCGGATTCGGTGACGTATTCGCCTTATTGCAGCCTGAGGACAGTTTGCTGCCAAACGACATTGCGCACTCGACCCCGCTGGAAACGGTCGTGGAACTGGGCGTGATCGCCGCTGTTCCGGCGATCCTGGTGGTTGTCCTGCCTTGGACCGTCTGCCTTCGCGGGGCCCTGAGGCGCCGTGCCTCGCGACGCTATCTACCCTCAGCCGCTTTCTCCATTGCGGCGGTTGCCGTTTTGCATTCGGTCGTGGATTTCAGCCTGCAGATACCGGCCATCGGCTTCGTTACGGCAGCCCTGCTCGGCATGGGTTGGGCGCAATCGTTCGGTTTGAGGGACGGTGTGGGCTGAGGCGGGAACCCTATTGACAATATAAGCATTTCAAGTGCAATTAAAGAAGTGGGTGCGCAGACCCGAGTGGTGATTGCGCGTAGGAATTTGTGGGTCTGGCCGCTTCTGGGTAAGCGGCCCGGAATCGATAAATGGGAATCGGCGTGCAACGAGATGCTACGGCCGGCGCCGGTGTGCCGTCCGACGATCGGCGGACGGCCGCCCCGCCGCGCATGCGGTCTGCGCCTCAGCGCTTCATAGAAACCTGGGTCGACGCGGTCCTGGGCTTTCTGTTCTGCGTCGTGCTGCCCATTCCGATCTACGTGAACGACGAACCGTTCATCGGGCCGTTCGACGCTTCGGAACTGACGATCCTGGTGACGGCTGCGGCCTATGCGACGGTTTGGTATTGCGCCCGCCGGCTCGAGGCCTTTCCCGGTGCCGGCCTGAGCGTAGCGAACATCGCACCCGTGGCCGTCTTGACCTATGCGCTGATTGCCGCCGCATTACTCCTTCTGCGTCTCGACTATTCGCGCGTCCAGCTGTTTGGAAGCGGCATCCTCACGGTGCTCTGGATGGCGGTGGTTGCCGAACTGCGGGCACGCTACCTGGTCCGCAATTACGCTGTGACTCCTTTCTCGGCGATTGCCGCGATGCCGAAGCTTGCCACCTGCCGGTGGCTAGACTTCGACAGTGTGCGTCGTCGCGGCCTGAGGGTCGATGCGATCGTGGCGGACCTCGGCGGTGAACTGGAGGAGGGGACGCTGGCGGCACTGGCCGACGCCGCCATCGCCGGCGTGCCGGTGCTCGACCGCCGATATGTCGTGGAAACGATGACGGGCCGGACACCGCTGAGCGGCCTGTCGCCCAACGAATTCGGCGCCCTTCTGCCGTCGCGCCAGTATCTGGTCGTTCGGCGCGCAGTCGAATGGGGGCTGACCGTGCTCCTGCTGCCGCTCTTCCTGCCTGTGCTGGCAATCGTGGCGCTGATCGTGCGGCTGGACAGCCCCGGGCCGGTTTTCTTTCTGCAGACCCGCATCGGCCGCCGCGGGCGGCCCTTCCGCATGATCAAGTTCCGGACGATGTTCGTTGGTGTGCCGGGGCCAAGCTTCACGACGACCTCCGACCCGCGAATTACGCGGAGCGGACACTTCCTGCGTATCTGCCGGCTCGACGAGCTGCCGCAGCTCTTCAATATCCTGAAGGGCGACATGAGCTGGGTTGGCCCTCGTCCAGAGGCCGCTTCGCTCGAGGAGGGCTATGTGCGAGAGATAGAGTACTTCGCCCTCCGTGGCATCGTGCGCCCCGGCATCACTGGATGGGCTCAGGTCAACCAGGGCTATGCCTATGAAGCCGACGCGATGCGATCAAAGCTCGAATACGATCTCTACTATCTCAAGCACTGCTCGCTGTGGCTCGACCTCGTGATTGTGCTGAGGACCTTTGCGGTGGTGCTCCGCGGCACCGGCGCGCGCTAGGTCCGGCCAAACGTCATGTGCGGCATAGCAGGGATCCACGCCTATCTCGATGTGGCGCCTCCGGTCGACCGCGAGGAACTCGCCCGCATGAACGATCGCATGGTCTCCCGTGGCCCCGACGGCAGTGGCCTGTGGCTGAGCCGGGAGGGGCGCACGGGCCTCGGCCATCGCCGGCTGGCCATCATCGATCTCTCCGTAGGCGGCGCACAGCCAATGCACTCGCAAGATGGCCGGCTCACCATCACGTTCAACGGCGAAATATACAATTATCGCGAGCTGCGGGCGGAGCTCCAGGCGGCGGGTCGGACGTTCCGCACTCAGTCTGACACCGAAGTCCTGCTGCACCTCTACGCAGTCCATGGCGTGACGATGGTCGGGCGGCTGCGTGGCATGTTCGCCTTCGGCCTTTGGGACGCAGAAAAGAAGGTCCTGCTGCTGGCGCGTGATCCGCTTGGCATCAAGCCGCTTTACTGGGCCGATGACGGTTGGACCTTCCGCTTCGCGTCTCAGGCCAAGGCATTGCTGGCGGGTGGCGCGGTGTCGCGCGATCCCGATCCGGCCGGCATCGTTGGCTTCCACCTCTTGGGCAGTGTGCCTGAGCCCTTCACTGTGTGGCGTAGCATACAATCCCTGCCCGCAGGAGCCACGCTTACGGTAGACGCCATCGGACCCGGCACTCCGCAGCGTTACTATGACGTCGCGAGCGCCCTCGAAGATCGGGCGACCGTGCAGGCGGCACGAGGCAGTGCGGGGTCCCGGATCGCCGACGCGGTACGAGATTCCGTTCGTCATCACTTGGTCGCCGACGTGCCTGTGGCCGTCTTCCTGTCCGCCGGTATCGATTCCGGGACTCTGCTCGGAACGATGAGCGGGATGGGTGTGCCGGACATCACCGCCGTGACCCTGGGCTTTCAGGAGTTCGAAGGACAGCCGCTCGACGAGGCGCCACTGGCAGCCGAGGTCGCGGCGCGCTATGGGGCGCGCCATATCCTCCGGACAGTCGACAGGGCTGAGTTCGAGCGTGACCTGCCGGCGCTGTTGGACGCCATGGATTTGCCGACGGTCGACGGCATCAATACATGGTTCGTCGCCAAGGCGGCGCGCGAAGCCGGCATCAAGGTCGCTTTGAGCGGCCTGGGTGCCGACGAGTGCTTCGGTGGCTACCCCTCCTTCAGAGACGTGCCGCGCAGCGTCCACTGGCTGCGGCCGGTCTCCTGGGTGCCGGGGCTCGGGGCACTGGTCCGGCGTGGCCTGTCGGGCGCGCTTGCCGCCGGGCTGCGTCTGCACCCCAAAGCTCCGGGCGTTCTGCAATATGGGGGCACGTGGGCGGGCGCCTACCTTTTGCGACGAAGCGTCTACATGCCATGGGAACTCCACGAGATACTCGATCCAACGGTGGTCGAGGAGGGGCTGCGTCGCCTGGCGCCCCTCAGCCGCATTGCCGCGGCCCTCGAGACCAGCCATGGATTGGGCGACTTCGATCGTGTCGCGGCGCTCGAGACATCGCTCTACATGCGCAACCAGCTTCTGCGGGACTCGGACTGGGCCGGGATGGCGCATGGGGTAGAGATTCGGGTGCCGTTCGTCGATGCCTTCTTCCTTGCCGCGCTGCCTGCGGGGCCGGTTCTGGCGGGGATGAATGCCAAGGATGCAATCGCCGCAGTTCCAGAGCCTCCGCTCCCGGACGAGGTCCGTCACCGGCGCAAGACCGGGTTCTCAACGCCGGTCGGGCGATGGCTGAATGACGCGAGTGGCGCGCCGCAACAGCAGGGCATCGATCTCTCGGCGGCATCGCGGGCCTGGGCGCGCGAATTGTGGCGCGCCGGCTGGGCCGGGCCGGCAGCGGCCTGAGCGATACGATGGGGTCTCGCATCCTCGCTTTGGTCGGTGACTGCTACGGCGCGCGCGGCGGCATCGCGCGTTACAATCAGGACCTGTTCGAGGGCCTCGCCGACGGCCGCACCGAGATTCTGATTCTGCCACGTCACGGCGATGCGAGCGGCAGGGAACTTCCGGCCGGCGTGCGCCAGAAGACCGCGATCTTCGGCCGCTTGAGGTATTCGCTCACGGCGATCGTCGCCGCCTGGCGCTTCCGTCCCATCGACACCGTCTTCTGTGGTCACGTCTTCATGGCGCCGCTGGGTTTCGTGCTCGCCCGCCTGTTCCGTGCACGTTACTGGGTGCAAGCGCACGGCACCGACGTCTGGAAGGATCGGCGCGGCCTCGTGCGCCGCCTGATCGAGGCTGCTGATCTGGTGACCACCGTCAGCCGCGAAACGCGCCGGATCCTGCTGGCATGGGTTGACCTGCCGCCGGAGCGCGTTCGCGTCCTGCCCGATACGGTGCAGGACGTCTTCAGACCCGGTCCGCCATCGCCGGTGTTGGTCAACCGGCTGAATCTCGGCAAGGGCCCCATACTGTTAACCGTCGGAAGGCTCGCGTCGAGCGAGCGCTACAAGGGCCATGAGGCTGTCTTTTCCGTTCTTGCAGGTCTGCGCGTGTCGTTCCCCACTCTGATCCACGTGGTCGCTGGGGATGGCGATGACAGAAGCCGTCTCGAAGCGGTCGCCGAGGAGGTGGCGCCTGGGGCCGTTCGGTTCCTTGGGTACGTGCCCGACGCCGATCTCCCCGATCTCTACCGGCTCGCCGATCTCTACGTGATGCCCAGCACAGAAGAGGGCTTCGGGATCGTTTACCTCGAGGCCGCGGCCTGCGGCTTGCGGGTCGTTGGCGGCAAGGGCGGCGGCACTGCCGACGCCATTCCCGACGAGCGTGTGGGCGTCATCGTCGATCCTGCCGATCGGTCTGCGCTGGCGGTGGCGATCGATCGACAACTGCGCCGCGGCCGGGCGGATCCGACTGCCGTGGAACCCTATAGACGCGCGCATTTTGCGGCCTGCGCGCGCGCGCTCTATGCTCGTTTGGCCGCCCAACCGCGTCGCACCACTGCCGGCCCATGATTTCCACAGATCGACCTTCCCAGCGGCTCATCCTCGAAGCCGGACGTGCCGACCGCCAGTATTGGAGTGACCTCTGGCGGTATCGGGAGCTGTTCTTCATCCTTGCCTGGCGTGACGTCTCGGTGCGCTACAAGCAGACGGTGATCGGAGTGGCCTGGGCGTTCGTGCGGCCTTTCATGACGATGGTCGTCTTCACGGTGGTGTTCGGCTGGCTGGCGAAACTGCCGACCGAAGGCGACGCGCCCTATGCCGTACTGGTGTTCGCCGGCCTCCTGCCCTGGACGCTCGCCACTTCGATTCTGTCCGATGCCTCCAACAGTGTGCTGACGAACTCGCAACTCGTCAGCAAGGTCTACTTTCCCCGGATCATCATTCCCCTCGCCACCGTAATGGTCGCTTTGGTCGACTTCGGGGTCAGTCTCGTCATCCTGGCGGGCGTCATGGCGTGGTACGGCATGGTGCCCGACTGGCACATTCTGCTGTTGCCGGTCTTCGTCCTGCTCGCCTTGGTGGTGGCCCTGGGCCCGGCACTGTGGGCGGCCGCCACGATCGTGAAGTATCGCGACTTCCGCTTCGTGATCCCCTTCGTCGTGCAGATCGGGCTCTACGTCTCGCCGGTTGGCTTCTCCGCCAAGGTCGTGCCACCCGAATGGCAGATTCTGTACAGCATGAATCCAATGGTGGGTGTCATCGACGGCTTTCGCTGGGCCATTCTAGGTGGCGCAAGCCCACTGCATCTTCCGGGGTTTGCGGTCAGCATGATCGTGGCTGCCGGGATGCTCTGGCTGGGCATCCACACGTTCCGCCGCACGGAGCGCGGCTTTGCAGATCTGATATGAGCATGTCCGACGTCGTCATTCGTGCCGAGAAGCTCGGCAAGAAATTCATCATCGGGCACAAGGTCGAGTACTCTGCGATCCTGGGTGAGGCGCTGATGCGCGGCGCCCGTGGTCTTATGCGCCGAGGCAAGGACATGTTGCGCGGTCGTGCCGTCATAGAGGGCGACGAGGTCGAGGAATTCTGGGCACTGCGCGACGTCGACTTCGAGATCAGGCGCGGAGAAGTGGTCAGCATCATCGGCCACAACGGCGCCGGCAAGACGACCCTTCTCAAGATCCTGTCGCGCATCCTCGAGCCCACGCTCGGCCGTGTCGAACTCAACGGTCGCGTCGCCAGCCTGCTGGAGGTCGGTACCGGTTTCCATCAGGAACTGACGGGACGCGAGAACATCTTTCTGAACGGCGCCATACTCGGCATGACCCGGCAAGAAGTGCTGGGGCGGTTCGACGAGATCGTCGACTTTTCCGGAGTCGAGAAGTTCATCGACACGCCGGTCAAGCGCTACTCCGTCGGCATGTACATGCGCCTGGCTTTCTCCGTGGCGGCACACCTGGAGACAGAGATCCTGTTCGTTGACGAGGTGTTGGCGGTAGGCGACGCGGAGTTTCAGAAGCGCTGCATGGACCGCATGTCCGCCGTCGCCAGCGCAGGACGGACCGTACTGTTCGTCAGCCACAATCTGGCAGCCGTGGCGGCATTGACGCGGCGCGGCATCGTCATGAAGGGCGGGCAAGTCATCTTCGATGGAGCGATCGACAGCGCCATCGCCCGCTATTCGGCATCATTGAGCAAAGGCAAGGTTCAACGGGACTGGGGGCGGGGCCACCATTCCGCCATCCTCTCGGCCGAGCTGCTCGATGCGCAGGGGCTGCCCACCGAGTTCTACGAGCCGGGAACGCCATTCAATCTCCGGATCGAGGTCGAGACGACGGACATGCCCGGTCTTGCGCTCGAGCTTCAGTTGCGCGACGCGAACAACCTGCCGGTGGGATTTTACTCGTCGACCATATTCTCCCAGACGGCACTGCCGAGCCGGGGACGCCACGTATGTACGCTCAGCCTACAGCCTCTGTTTCTGGCATCGGGAGAGTATAGCTTCGACATCTCGACGAACTCCCTCACCATTGTCGTCGATCATGCCGTGGCCAATGCCATTCCATTCAGCGTGGCCGCTTCGAGCCCGGGTGGCATAGCCTACGACTTCAAGCAGAGTCTGGGGCAGGGCATTGTCGCCATGCAGCTCGCGTCGGCGCTTCGCATCGAGCCCCGATCGGAGCAAGGCTGATCGCTGGACCAATGGGCCGCGCAATTTGCATCGTCAGTCCAGGCAATCTCGCCTCCAATCCGCGGGTTGTGAAGGAGGCTGAAGCCCTGCACGACGCCGGCTACGACGTTACCGCGCTCGTATGCGACTACAACGAGGTGCTGCGGCAGGCCGACGATGAGATCGAGGCCAGAGTCCCCTGGAAGGTGATCCGGGTCTCCCGTTCGCGCGGCGAAGGCCTCAGGGCACGGGCATTCGAGCTGCTTGCCCGGATGCTCTTGCTCCTGCGCGTCCCGGTACCCGTGAGCGTAGCAGCGCTGAGCGCGCGCACTCCAGTCGGTGTTCTCTTGGCAGCCGCCCCCCGGGTTCCGGCCGATCTCTACATCGCCCACTATGTCGCGGCTCTTCCGGCCGTCGCGGCCGCGGCTCGACACCACCAAGCCCTTGTCGGATTCGATGCCGAGGATTTCCATTCGGGCGAAGGCACGAATGCGCCGGGTGAAGAATTCCGCATGAGGATGATCCGTATTGTGGAACAGGCCATCCTGCCCGCGTGTGCGCACATGACGGCGGCGGCGCCGCTGATCGGCAAGGCCTATGCCGAACGCTACGGCGTCGCCTGCCCGGTGACGGTGCTGAACGTGTTTCCACTGTCCATGGCGCCGCCTTGTCGAAGGCCCGTTGGAGCTGGCGAACAAAAGCCGACTCTGCGGGCTTATTGGTTTTCGCAGACGATCGGGCCGGATCGAGGCCTACAGGCTTTCATCAAAGCGATGTCCTTGACGACGAGCCGGGTGACTCTCGATGTCAGGGGCAGCAATCGTTGGGGCCATGGCGACTCGCTCCTGGCGCTCGCGGCGTCGCTCGGCCTTGGCGAACGGGTGCGACTCCTTCCCATGGCTCCCCCCTCGGAGATGGTACGGCTTGCGGCCGACTACGATGTCGGCCTGTCGCTGGAGACCGATGTCAGCGAGAACCGCCGCATCTGTCTCACCAACAAGATCTTCACCTACTTGTTGGCGGGGGTGCCGATCATCATGAGTGATACTCCAGCGCAGAGGCTCCTGGCGCCGGACCTTGGGGCGGCCGCTCGGCTGTGCAATTTGGCCGATCCGGCCGGCCTCGCCGAGACACTCGACGAACTTGCCTCGATGGGGGAACTGGCGGAGGCCTCGCTCGCAGCGTGGGACCTCGCGCGCGAGCGCTATAATTGGGATCGGGAGCAGAAGGGGCTGCTGGACTCGGTGGCAGCGGCCTTCGCGAGACGGGAGAGGGTGAACTGATGCGTCTCCTGCTGACGGCCGATCCGGAAATCGAAGTGCCACCTAAGCTCTATGGCGGGATCGAGCGCATCGTTGATGTTCTGGTCCGGCGCCTGCGCGCTGCGGGTCACACGGTCGGGTTGGTGGCGCGGCCGGGTTCGGAGTGTCCTAACGATGCCTTTTTTCCCTGGCCGGGATCGAGTTCGCTGTCTTGGCGCGACACGGTGCTCAACATCCTGGCGCTTTCGCGGGCGGTCCGGGGCTTTCAGCCGGATGTCGTCCACAGCTTCTCCCGAATCGCTTATCTGCTGCCGCTGCTGCGCGGCCGGATTCCGCTGATGATGTCGTTTCAGCGCGAGCCGACGCCGCGCACCGTCGGTCTCGCCGTCAAGCTGGCGGCGCCCGGACGCATCACCTTTACGGGCTGCAGCGAATACATCGCCCGCCGCGGCCGCGCGGCTGGGGGCGAGTGGCATGGCATTCCCAATTTCGCCGACACCGAATGTTTGACCCTGGGCGCTGCGGTGGCCGCCGACGCGCCGTTGGTCTTTCTCAGTCGTGTCGAGGAGATCAAGGGGGCGCACTGGGCGATCGAGATCGCACGGCGGACCGGTCGGCGACTGATCATCGCCGGCAACCATTCCAATCGCGACGATCCTGAGGGCCGCTTCTGGCGCGAGAGGATCGCACCAGAGATCGGCAAGGGCGGCATCGAGTATGTCGGGCCGGTCGACGATGTGCAGAAGAACGCCTTGCTGGGAGCGGCGCGGGCGATGGTGGTACCCATCCAGTGGGACGAGCCCTTTGGGATCGTGTTCGCCGAAGCCCTGGCCTGTGGGACTCCGGTCGTTTCCTGTCCGCGCGGCGCGCTGCCTGAGATCGTGCGGCCCGGCATTGACGGCTTCCTGGTCAATTCCATCGAAGAAGGGTGCGACGCCGTCGAGAGAGTGGGCGCACTCGACCGGGTGGAATGCCGTCGCCGCGCCGTCGAGCATTTCTCGGCCGATGCCGTCGTGAAGCGCTACATCGGTATTTATTCGAAGATGCGTGCTCGGCTGGCGCCCTCATGAAGCGTCGTCTCGCCCTGGTCAGTGGACACTTTCCGCCGAGCAATCTGGTAGGTGCGCAGCGCGCCCGCTTGTGGTCGCGCTATCTGCCGGAGTTCGGCTGGGAGCCAATCGTCATCACCGGTGATCCGGTCCAATACGAGGAGCGGCCGGATCCCGACCTCGAGCGGCTAGTCGCACCTGGCCTCAGGGTCGTCCATGCAAGAACTCTGTCGACGCGCCCCGTACGCCTGGTCGGCGACATTGGTATCCGGTCCTTCTTGGGATGCTATCGCGCGCTCATGACGATGGCGAGGTCCGGCGAGATCGACTTCGTGATGGTGACGATTCCGTCCAATTTTCTCGCGCCGGTCGGCCGACTCGTGCATCTGCGCACCGGACTGCCCTTCGGGATCGACTACCAGGATCCTTGGGTCAACCCGTGGACCGGAGTGGAGAAGATCTTCAGCCGTGCCTGGGCCTCGAACCGGCTGGCTGAACTCCTCGAGCCCTGGTCGGTTCGTGACGCCGCTCTGATAACCGCGATGGCGCCGGGCTACGTTGCCGACATGCTCGAACGCAACCCCGACGTTCCGGTGCGGTCTGAACTGGCCTACATGCCCATGGGCACGGCGCCGGAAGACTATGAGCTGGTGCACCACCTTGGCCGCGCGCCCTTCCTCTTCAATCCGGCGGACGGCCGGTTTCACATGATCTATGCCGGGGCGTTGCTGCCGGCGGGTTTCGTCGTGCTGGACGCTTTCCTTGCCGGCTTGCGTCACCTACGCGAAACGGCGCCGCAGCTAGCCGCGAGGCTCCGTGTCCATTTCGTGGGCACGGGCAGCTCGCCCGATGATGCAAATGGCCATCGCGTGCTTCCGCGCGCGCGAGCGGCGGGCGTGGAGGAGATGGTGGACGAGCATCCTCATCGTATTGGCTATGTCGACACGCTGAACCATCTTATGCAGGCGAGCGCCATTCTGGTGATCGGGTCAACCGAGCCGCACTACACCCCGTCGAAGGTCTTCCAGGCGATGCTGTCGAAGCGTCCGGTCTTCGCCCTGCTGCATCGCGACAGTACGGCCGTGGGCATGATCCGCGCGGCTCGGGTGGGCGAAGTGTTGACCCTTACCGAGGCGGAGCTCCCGACAGCGGCGACGGTGGCAGCAGCCCTCAGAAATTTAATCGATCGTCCGAGCTATCAGGCAGACTCGGTCGATCGGAGCGTCTTCGAGAGTCTCTCGGCGCGCGAATCGACACGAGTGTTCGCTGAAGCGCTGGAGCGCGCCTGCGCCCGGAAGCCGAGCCGATGATGCAACGTGTTGGGTTCCTGGTCAGTCATCCGATCCAGTACTATGCACCGATCTTCCGTGCGCTCGCGGGTCGTTGCGACCTCACCGTCTTTTTCGCCCATCGGCAGGATGCAGGCGAGCAGGCACGGGCGGGTTATGGCGTGGCCTTCGACTGGGATGTCGACCTGCTCTCCGGCTACCAAAGCCATTTTCTGAGCAACGTGGCGCGATCGCCATCGACCCAGACCTTTTCCGGCTGCAACACGCCCGATATTGCAGACAGGATTGTATCCGGCGGCTTCGACGCCTTCGTCGTGCCGGGTTGGTCGCTGCGTTCCTACTGGCAGGCCGTGCAGGCATGTCGCCGCGCGAAGATTCCGGTCATGGTGCGGGGCGATTCGCAGCTGTCTGGACAACGCGGTGGAATCACCCGGAGCATCAAGGGCATCGTGTTTCCGCATTTGCTGAGGCGGTTCGGCGCCTGCCTGTATGTGGGCGAGCGCAATCGCGAGTATCTTGAGCACTATGGTGTGCCGCCGAGCCGGCTGTTCTTCTCTCCGCACTGCGTCGACAATGAAGTGTTCGCAAACGGTAGCGCGGCGGCGCGCGATGAAGCGGCCGGGCGCCGCCGAGGCAATGGCAGGCGCGTGCTTTTCGTTGGCCGGCTGGTGGAGAGCAAGCGGCCAATGGATCTTGTTCAGGCCGCCGCGCGGCTGGCTGTGCAAGGACGGCCCGTGGAACTCATCATCGCCGGGGCGGGCGAGCTGCAGGGGCAGATCGAGTACGCCGCGCGCGCGAACGGTGTTGACGTCCAGCTCCTCGGCTTTGTGAATCAGAGCAGGTTGCCGGCCGTATATGCTTCGGCCGATGTCCTTGTGCTACCGTCAATGGCCGTCGAAACCTGGGGCCTCGTGGTCAACGAGGCAATGGCCTGCGGCATTCCGGCCGTGGTCTCCGATGCGGTGGGATGCGGTCCCGACCTGATCGAGCCGAATGTTACGGGGGCGGTCTTCCCACTCGGCGATGTCGATGCGCTGGCCGCCGCCATTCATTCTGTCCTCGCTTTGGATCGTGCCACTACGGTCCGCGCGCTCGAGGAGCGAATGGCACTGTATTCGCCGGCCCGGGCCGCCGACGGAATCCTCGAAGCCGCGGATGTTGTCGCTGCCCATGGTCGAGGAGGATGAGGCCGTGACCGACATTTCCGTCATCATCCCGACCTACAACCGCCTTTGGTCATTGCCTCAGGCCGTGGAGTCGTGCCGTTGCGCGGGGGCGAAAGTGGAGATCGTCGTCGTCGATGACGGCAGCACCGACGGTACCTGGGACTGGCTGCAGTCGCAACGCGACGTCGTTGCCATCCGCACGGACAACTGGGGCAAGGACTGGGCCGTGGAGACCGCGCTCAGGCAGGCGAGCGGCGAATTCATACGCTTCCTCGATTCGGACGACTGGCTGCGCCTGGACACCAACACACGTCAGCTAGCGCTTGCCCGGGGGACGGCCGCCGATCTGGTCGTCGCGGGCTACGAAGACTTCGACCATGACAGCGGAGAGTACCGGGTCAATGCCTGGGAAGACTGCGACGACTTCATCGCCCAGCAACTGGGTGAAGGATGGTCGTCCCATTACTCGGCCTTTCTTTTTCGACGCGGCCTGATCGAGGGCATTCCCCATCGCCAGGACTTCGCATTGCGCGACGACCGGTTGTTCGTGCTAGAGGCGGCGATGCGCAAGCCGCGTTTAGCCATCGATCGCGAGCCTGCCTTCGTGCACCGGCGGCACTCGGCCGAGCGGTTGCAGCGCACAGCTGGCTTCAAGCGGTACCTGGGATATTGGACGCATATCTCGATCTACCGCAAGATACTGGGATCGCTCGACCAGCGCGGTGAGCTCACGCTCCGCCGAAAGCGCGCCGCCCTCCGCATGCTCTGGCCCAGCGTTCGCACCTTCGCACGGGGCTATCCGGACGAAGCTGCAGAGGTGTTCGAATGGATCACGCGTCTGTATCCGGAATTCATTCCGCCAGAACGCCGTACGGTTTCCTTCGGCTACAAAACTCTCGGATTCGCGATGACGGAGCGGCTCCTGGCTCTCAGGGTCTGGAAGCGATGACCCGTCCGATTGCCGATTCTTCGGGAAACGTGACTGGACGAATGCGCGTCGTGCAGGGCGCCGGTTTTTATTTTCCCGAATCGACTGGTGGGACCGAAGTCTATGTCCGCGATTTGGTGTCAGTGCTGGCTCGGGAGTCCATCGAAAGCGCGATCGTTGCCGCGACGGATCGCGACTACGCCACCTACGCCTGGAATGGCGCAGAGGTCGTCCGGTATCCGGTCGACGCGACCAGCACCGGGCGCGGAGACGGCGAGGGTGGGCTCACGAAGTTCCAGCAGATCGTTGAAGCCGCTCGGCCGGACCTGTTCCACCTCCATTCGTGGACCAGCGGAGCGGGGCTCGAACATCTCCGGCAGGTCGCAGCGCTGGGAATTCCCTGCGTCGTGACCGTGCACGTGGCGTCGCCTATCTGCATGCGCGGAACGATGCTGCTCCAAGGCGAGCGTCCATGCGATGGTCGCATCGACGATCGGCGCTGCGCCCAATGTTGGGCGCTCGAAAGGGGGCTGCCCGCGCCGGCGGCCTGGTTGTTGGCCCATATGCCGCGGTGGGACCTGACCGGATTGGGCGGTTCGCGCATCTCGCGTCGAGCCGCGACCTTGTTGTCCGCCCGCGCCGCGGCGGCGAGACAGTCGCAGCATCTGCGGTGTATGGCTGAACTCAGCGAACGCATCGTTGCACCGAGCGAGTGGGTGCGGTCGGCGCTTGTCGCTAACGGAATCTCGCCCATGCAGGTCGTGGTGTCCGGTCAGTCCGCCAGCGCAGCATTCCGTGATCGCAAGGCAAGGCCACTGCAACGCCCTGGCCGAGCCGAAACCGTGATCGGCTTTCTGGGTCGCCTGGAGCGCTACAAGGGCGCCGGGCTCCTCGTAAAGGCGCTTGCACGTCTTCCCGCGGATATGCCCGTGCAGCTGCGGATCGCCGGCATTGGTGCTGATCCTCGCTTTACCAGCTTCATGGAAGCGGCATCGCGCAAGGACTCCCGGATTCAACTGGTCGGCCATGTCGAACACGAGCGTGTGCCGGAGTTTCTGGGGGACATCGATGTGCTGGCGGTCCCGTCGCAGTGCTTTGAAACTGGTCCGATCGTGGTCCAGGAAGCACGCGCCCTGGGCATACCGGTAATGGGTGCCGATCTCGGAGGGATTTCGGAGCGTATCGAGCATGGCGTCGATGGCTGGCTGCTTCCCTTCGACGATCCAGAACCGTGGGCGGAGGCCATCCGGGTCGCCGCCACGGACCGCGCCGAGGTTGCCAGGCTCTCCGGCAACATGCATCGCACCAGATCCGTTGATGACGTGGGAGCAGAAATGGCAGAGCTCTATCGTGCAATCCTGCGCACCCGTACGGGGCCAAGCGGGGTGGCTGCGCGGTCGACAGAGTAGGCCCGTCTGATTGTCCCGGCTAGGCAAGACAGGTATCCATTCAGGCCATTTCTGCAACTGCCATGCTATCAGTTGCAGGGACCGATCACCCAAGAGTCAGTGGACGAGACGTTGCGCCTTCTTCATGTGGTCCCGACCTATTTGCCGGCCGTCAGGTATGGCGGTCCGATCCGCTCGGTTCATGCGCTTTGCCGAGAGCTTGCGGCGGCTGGACACGACGTTCAGGTCTTCACCACCGCCGTAGACGGCCCATCCGACAGCGATGTCCCGCTCATGACGCCGGTCGATGTGGAGGGCGTGAAGGTCACCTATTTCCCGAGCCACACGTTGCGCAGACTGTATTGGTCGCCTCCCATGGGGCGTGCCCTCTCCGAATCGACGACGAGGTTCGACGCCGTCCATCTCCATTCGGTGTTCCTGTGGCCCATCCTCGCCGGGGCCCGCGCTGCGCGGGCCGGTGGCGTCCCCTACGTGATCTCGCCGCGTGGGATGCTGGTGCCCGAACTGATCCGGCGCAAGAGCCGCTGGGTAAAGGAGGCGTGGATCCGTCTCGTCGATCGTCGCAATCTGGAGGCCGCGGCCGCTGTCCATGCCACGTCTGCCATCGAGGCCCAGCACATCCGAAGCTTCGGCTGGAACCTGCCCGAAATTGCGTTGATTCCGCATGGTGTCGACGACCCACCGCCGCCTTCCGATGAACCGCTCTCACCCGATGTGATCTCGGCGATCTCGGGCGGTCCGATTGTCCTGTCGTTCGGCCGTCTGAGCTGGGAGAAGGGGCTTGACCGGGTGCTCGCGGCACTGGTGGAAGCACCGGACGTTCAAGCCGTCATGGCAGGTGACGATACGAACGGTCACGCGGCCTTCCTTTCTTCTGAGGCCGCACGGCTCGGTGTCGCCGATCGCGTGACTCTCATCGCGCGCCATGTCTCAGGGGCTGACAAGGAAGCATTGTTCGCCGCCGCGCGGCTTTTTGCGATGACCTCTCTGTCGGAGAACTTCGGAATCGCGGCCTTCGAAGCGATGCGTCGCGGGGTGCCCGTCCTTGCCACTCCTGACGTCGGCATGTCCGAGATCGTTCGCGAAACAGGGGCGGGGCGGGTGGTAGATCCGACGCCAACCGCCATCGCTGCGGCTATGCGCGCGATGTTCGCGAACCCCGCTCTCTGCCGACGCCAGGGCGAGGCGGGCCGGAGGCACGTGATCGACAACTACGGCTGGCCAGCCGTCGCCCGGAGAATGGCGGCGCTTTACTCTTCGATTGCCAGCCGCTCAGCATCGCGGACGCACGCTTGATGGATCTCCTGGAACAGAGCCCATTCGACCCGGCGCGCGAACGCCGCATCGTCGTCATCGCGGACTGGCTGCCGCCGGATTTCGGGGCGGTCGGGCAGTACATGCAGATGCGCGCCGAAGCGATGGCGGAGCAAGGACATGTCGTCACGCTGGTCGGCCTGACGACCGGGGCCACGACGAAGACCCATCGGGAAAGGGGGAAGGGGGCCCTCACGGAAATCCGCCTTTCGACCCGGCCGGTTCCCCGGCAGTCGTTGGCGGGGCGCATGCTGTGGACGATCGCCACGAACCTCCGTCTCCTGCTGGCGGCGTTCAGCTCGCTGCGGATGGCACAGGGGATCCTCTTCACGGGCTCACCGCCGTTCCTGATCCATTTGTTGGTACCATTGAAGCCGCTGTGGCGGGGGCGCCTGGTGTACCGCATCACCGATTTCCATCCGGAGTGCCTGATTGCAGCACGCAATAGGCCTTCGCGCGCCTTGACCCTCCTTCTTGCTCTGACGAATTTCTGGCGACGGCGGGTCGATGGCTTTGAGGTTCTAGGCGAGGATCAGCGACGTCGTCTCGAGGCCTCCGCGATTCCCCCAGCGCGAATTGCGCTGGTCAGAGACGGGTCACCTGTGGCCTTTGCCGTGGACGGGCGCATTGAGCCGGTGCCCCCGGATCTCGCCGGAAAGTGCGTCCTGCTCTATTCCGGAAACTTCGGCGTCGCGCACGAGGTCGAGACGGTCGTGCAAGGGTATGAATTGCATTATCGCAGGGGTACCGGTCGGGTCGGCCTGTGGTTGTGCGCGACGGGAGCGGGCGCTGACGAGATCGTCGGGCGCCTGCGCAATGCCGGCTTGCCGTTCCATCGATCGGCGCCCGTGCCGTTGGAGAGGCTGGCCGGATTGCTGAGAGCACCCTCGGCCCATCTCGTGACCCTGCGCGACTCGTTCGTGGGCTATGTCATGCCCTCTAAAATCTACGCCTGCTTGGAATCCGGCAAACCAATCCTGTTCGTTGGAAGCGCCGAGTCCGACGTGCATTTGCTCGCGCAATCCAACCTGGCCAAATATCTACACGTTGAATGCGGTGATTTCGCTGGTTTCGCAGCAGCTCTGGAGGCGTTGGCTGATCGATCCAGCCACAGCAAACCAGACCTTGGGATTGGATAAATCGGCCGAAAGTTTCCGCAATTGGCCCGGTTTATTGCCTCAAAAATGCAGTTTTCTAATGGTCAGTTGAATCTGGTGTCAGGGAAATTGCAGGAGTTGATGCTATTTCCAGTCGCGCCGTCGTGCACACTTGACGGTCATGAGGTAACGAGGGCCCTTGGCATTTTGCACTCGGTTGGCTACTTATTTGTTTCGGCTTGGGTGGGACCAGTCCGAATTCTTCGATGCTAGAGCATCGAGCGAGAATTAAGAATCGAATGGGGATTCCCAAGGAATCGGAAGTCTGATTCAAGATGTGGGCTGGAAACTGGAGGCCAGACTGCATGGGGAAGCCCTATTCGATGGACCTTCGGG
>Ga0209066_10002636_pt1 | contig 21505 bp, 16 predicted proteins | sample All_14_2_FD_187198 | JGI IMG/M metagenome (GOLD analysis project Ga0209066, IMG submission 187198) | Freshwater microbial communities in response to fracking from Pennsylvania, USA - Allegheny Zone_MetaG_DW_15 (SPAdes) (version 2) ... | reverse complement strand
GAAGACTGGACGGATTCCGCGAACACACGCACACTCGCTGAAGGAGGCGAATACCATGTCCATCAATCTTCGTGTGCCCCCGTCGGAGACGGAGTTGAAGCCTAGCATCCTCGTCGTCGGTGTCGGCGGCGCGGGTGGCAATGCCGTCAACAACATGATCCGCTCCAGCCTGGAGGGTGTCGAATTCCTGGTTTGCAATACCGATTCGCAGGCGCTGACCCAGTCGCTGGCGGAGCGGCGCATCCAGCTTGGCCATGAGGTGACGCAGGGGCTCGGCGCGGGGTCCAAGCCCGATATCGGGCGGGCCGCTGCCGAAGAAAGCATGGAGGAACTCCTCCAGCATCTGCGCAACACCCATATGGTATTCATCACCGCCGGCATGGGCGGCGGCACAGGCACGGGCGCGGCCCCGGTCATCGCCCAGGCCGCACGCGATCAGGGCCTGTTGACCGTGGGCGTGGTGACAAAGCCGTTCCATTTCGAAGGCTCCCAGCGCATGCGCATCGCCGAGCGCGGTATTGAGGAGCTGCAGCAATATGTCGACACGCTGATCATCATCCCGAACCAGAATCTGTTCCGGGTAGCCAATGAGAAGACGACCTTCGCGGACGCCTTCAAGATGGCCGATGATGTGCTGTATTCCGGCGTGCGCGGCGTGACCGACCTGATGGTGATGCCGGGCCTGATCAATCTGGACTTCGCCGATATCCGCACCGTGATGGGCGAGATGGGCAAGGCCATGATGGGCACGGGCGAGGCGGAAGGCGACCAGCGCGCCATCGTCGCGGCCGAGAGCGCCATTTCCAACCCGCTGCTGGAAGATGTCAACATCAAGGGCGCGCGTGGCGTGCTGATCAACATCACGGGCGGGGCCGACATGACCCTGTTCGAGGTGGACGAGGCCGCCAACCGTATCCGTGAGGAAGTGGATCCGGACGCCAATATCATCTTCGGCTCGACCTTCGACGAAAGCCTGGATGGTCGTATGCGCGTGTCGGTGGTTGCCACCGGTATCGAAGCGGAACTGGCCCAGGCTCCGAAGCCGCAGCCGGTATCGCGGCTGGCCGTGCTTGCCCGCCAGGTGAAGGGCACCCAGCCCGCCAGCGAAGCGCCGCCGACCCCGGCCATGGTGGCCGATCCGGCGCCGCTGCCGGTGCAGATGCATGCCCCCGCGGATATGCAGCGTGGCTATGCGCCGGGACCTGCCCCGACCCAGATGCGCGCGCCTGCGCCAACCCCAGCCCCGGCGCCTGCTCCGGTGCAGGCCCATCCGGCACCGGCCGGACAGCCTTCGGGCATGGGCATGCTGTTCCCGGACATGAAGGCGCAATTGGAAGAGGCCAAGGCGGCGCTCGCCCGCATGGAAGGCCATCATGCACCGCCGCAGATGGATGCGCCGCCTGCGCAAGGCGGAGCGACGGGACCGCTGCCGACCGACAGCTTCATTCCCGCCCGTCCGGTCACGGCGGATGATATTGCCCGTCCGAAGGCGGTCGAGGCGCGCCCTGACCCTTTCGCGGAAGCGGCCTTCGCCAATGGGGGCGGTGAAGACCGGCGTTCGAACTCGGCCCTGCCCAATCTGTTTCGCAAGATGACCGGGATCGGTCGCGGTGGCGTGGAAGCGCCACAGCGCATGGCTGGCCAACCTGCGGCCGTTCCGTCCTCGCAGCGCAATGCACCCAGCCTGGCCATTGATCCGCAGGCCCGGCCGGCGCAGTCCCGCGCGGATGAGGAAATGCTGGAAATCCCGGCTTTCCTGCGCCGCCAGGCCAACTGATCGGCTGTTATCGGGGCGCTGCGGTGGCTCTCGCAACCTCCTTCCCCGGCCCGCAAGGCCGGGTGCGGGGCAAGCCGCCGGATGAACCGATCCACCGGAATATGAAGCGCCCGCCGTTCCCCCGGCGGGCGCTTTGCATTTATGTCAAATTTTATTGATTCTATATGGAATCAATAAAATCTATTTTATTAATCTATAGTAAACAAATAGCTCCTACCGTGTCTGCAACCAATCCATGCATACGGGGGACATCATGCGCTGGATCCGAAATCTGTCTGTGTTTCTTAAGGTTATGATTGTACTGGCGATTGTCACGTCCGGGACGGTCGCCATATCCCTGATCAGCTATCTGGGATTCACGGAACTGGCTGCGATCACGTCCGATGTGGACGATGCCGCAACGGAAATTCGCCAGATCAACCTGTTGCAAGCTGCAACGCTTGAGCTGAGCCGCTCCGAATATCGCCTGGCCGCCGAGGCCGATCAGGTGGTCGAGATCGATCAGCGTATTGGCGCCAGTGTGGAAAAGCTGAAGCTCAATCTGGAAAGATTGCTTCAAGGTGCCGACAATCCCGAGCAACAGCGCATGCTGAAAGAGATCGGGGTCATCTATGGACGGTATGAGGCCGGCGTGCGGCGTAGCGTCGAGATCACGCGGCGGGCCGCTTCGGACATTTCCTACTCGCAGGCGCAGAAGAGAATCGTTGATGCCGTGACGGAAAACCGTGGGAACGTGACGGAATTGCGCGCGCTGGTGACCAGCTTCGCCGACCTGACCGATGCGGATGCCGAACAGTCGGTGATCCGGGCCCGCCAGGCGGCGGATCACAATGTGACACTGGTCGTCACTCTGGCGGCGCTGTGCACCTTCGGGGGCATTCTGATCGGCACGGTTCTGTCACGGTTTGGAATCGCGCTGCCCTTGCAGCGGATTACCGCAGCCATCCGCAATCTCGCGGCGGGCGATCTGAAGGCCACCATTCCGGAGACGGATCGCGGCGATGAGATCGGCGTGATTGCCCGGACCACGGTGGAGTTCCAGGAAGGCCTTCTGCGTGCGAAGGAGCTGGAAGCGCAGGCCGAACGGCGCGAGGAAGAGATGGCGCAACAGCGCAAGGCCGAGATGCTGGCCCTCGCCGCGCGTTTCGAGGATCAGGTCGGCGGAATCCTTGGCAGCGTGACGAAGGCTTCGGCGGAGCTGGGGGCAACGGCCCAACAGCTTGCAGCTGCGGTAGAGGAGACCAGCACCCAGTCCACAGCCGTCGCCGCGGCGGCCGAGCAGGCGAGCGCCAATGTGCAGACCGTGGCTTCGGCGGCGGAAGAACTGTCGTCCACCATCTCGGAGGTGACCGGTCAGGTCGCCAATACCGCCAAGGAGGCGCGCAACGCTTCCGATGGCGCCAACGCGGCCCAGACCGAGGTAACCGAGCTGATCCGCTCCATCCAGATGGTGGAGGAGGTGATCGCGGCGATCAACGATGTGGCGGAACAGACCAATCTGCTGGCGCTGAACGCCACGATCGAGGCGGCCCGGGCAGGGGAGGCCGGCAAGGGTTTCGCCGTGGTTGCATCCGAGGTCAAGGGTCTGGCCAACCAGACCAAGCGCATGACCGAGGAGGTTCAGACCAAGGTCGATGCGGTTCGCGGCTCCTCCCAGGGGGCTGTCAGGGCGATGAACAGCATCATTCATCTGGTGCAGCGCATTGATGAATCGACCTCCGCCGTTGCAGCCGCCGTTGAAGAGCAGAGCGCCGCCACCTCGGAGATTTCGCGCAATGCGACGGAGGCCGCTTCCGGAACGCAGGAGGTGACAACGAATATTTCCGGCGTGCAGGGTGCTGCCGCGCAGACGCGCGATGCAACCCAGATCGTCAACTCCTCCGCCGCGGCCCTGGCGGGGGAGGCTAGCCGTCTGGATGAGGCGGTGCGGCGATTCCTGGCCGAAGTCCGCGCGGCCTGAGCCGGAACAGCCTGTCCGTCACAGGATCAGACGCCCGCCGGGAGATCGGCGGGCGTTTTGATGCCGGGTGCCGCCTGACTGCGCGCCGGGCGGCGGTACGACCGCCAGTCACCATCGGGCAAGTGCCTGGGCTGGCGCGGCTTTTTGTAGATAGCTGCAATATTCCGAAACATTGTTTGATTTGTAGCTCGCGGCCGGGGTTGCTAGACATCACCCTGCCGAAAGCGGGATTGGTGTGGCAACGGAAAGAGGGACCGATGCCGTTTCAGAACGCCGGGGCGTTGTTGGGTAAATGGAAGTTCATGGTACGGGGACGATGGGGCGGATTATGCTGGACGGTATGAGCGACATCAACGGCTTCGGTGCCGGGCAGTTCGAGCCGGCTATCTCTGGCGGCCGGTTCCAGAGGACCTTGAAAAGCGCTATTCACTGCAGCGGTGTCGGCCTGCATTCCGGTGAAAAGATTGCGATGTCCCTGCATCCCTCCGCGGTTGATACCGGCATCGTCTTCCGGCGGACCGATGGCGCCGCGAAGGGCGAGATCATTCCCGCCCGGTTCGACCGGGTCCGCGATACCCGCCTGTGCACAGCGCTTGCCTCCGACAATGGCGCGCTGGTCGGCACGGTGGAACATCTGATGGCGGCGCTGGCCGGCTGCGAGATCGACAATGCCCTGATCGAGCTGGACGGGCCGGAAGTGCCGATCATGGACGGTTCGTCCGAGCCGTTCGTTTTCCTGATTGAATGCGCCGGGGTGGAGGAGCAGGCCGCGCCGCGCCGTGCCATCCGCGTGCTGCGTGAGGTTTCCGTGAGCGAGGGGTCGGGTCAGGTTTCCCTGTCGCCGGCCGACAGCTTCTCCATCGGCCTGTCGATCGACTTCTCCTCCAAGGCCATCGGCCGGCAGGAATTGTTCCTGAATCTGTCGGGCGATGCCTTCCGCAATGATATCGCCAAGGCGCGCACCTTCGGCTTCCTGCATGAGGTCGAAGCGCTGCGCCAGATGGGGCTGGCCCGTGGCGGCAGCCTGGAAAATGCCGTGGTCATCAGCGGTGACCGCATCATGAACGAGGGCGGGCTGCGCTTCGAGGATGAGTTCGTCCGCCACAAGGTGTTGGATTGCGTCGGCGATCTCTATCTCGCTGGCGGTCCGCTGCTGGCCCATTACCGTGGCCGTCGTCCGGGCCATGCGCTGCACAATGCGCTGTTGCGGGCCTTGTTCGCCGACAAGGCGAATTATGAGATCGTGGCATTGGACATGCCCGGTGCCTCCTCCTCCTATCTGCGCCATGCCGTCGCGGTCTGACGGGGTATTTTCCTTTTCTGTTCCCGACGACTCGGCCTAGTCTGCGCCGCTTTGCTGAAAGCCGCCCTAATTCGTGGTCTGGCATCGTATCGTCGCAACCCATCGCTTTGATCGGGCGACGGGCTTCATGTATATAGGGCGCCTGTGCAGACTGGAGATCGTTCCTATCCATGGCTCTGAACCGTATTGCTCCCGCCGCTTCCCGCAACATGCTGCGTGCCGCTTTGTTCGGCATGGCGGTGCTGGCCCTTGTCGGCTGTTCCGACGATGATGACGAGCCGGAATATGTCGAACGTCCGGTGGAGGAGTTGTACAACACCGCCATGGACGCGCTGGAGGCGCGCAACTGGCCGGTCGCCGTCGAAAATTTCGAGGAGGTGGACCGCCAGCATCCCTATTCTGTCTGGGCCACCAAGGCGCAGCTGATGTCGGCCTATTCCAACTATATGCGCGACCGCTATGACGAGGCGGTGATCGGGTTGGAGCGCTTCATTGAGCTGCATCCGGGCAATGAGGACACGCCCTATGCCTATTACCTGATCGGCCTGTCCTATTATGAGCAGATCAGCGATATCGGGCGCGACCAGAAGATGACGCAATTGGCGCTGACTTCGCTGGAGGAGGTGGTGCGCCGCTTCCCTCGCACGGCCTATGCCCGTGATGCGCGCCTGAAAATCGATCTTGCCCGCGACCATCTGGCCGGCAAGGAGGTGGAAATCGGGCGCTTCTATCAGCGCCGGGGCGAACATCTGGCGGCCATCAACCGCTTCCGCGTGGTGGTGGAACAGTTCCAGACCACCACCCATGTGCCCGAAGCCCTGCACCGCATCGTGGAAAGCTATCTGGCGCTGGGCGTGACGGAGGAGGCGCGGATGGCCGCCGCCGTATTGGGGCATAATTTCCCCGGCAGCGTCTGGTATTCCGATTCCTACGCATTGCTGGGCGGCAACGTGCCCGGTGGCCAGCCGGCCGAGCAGTCCTGGTATGCCAGGGTCTGGAACTGGGCGTTCTGAGCAAGCCATGCTGAGCGATCTTTCGATCCGCGATGTCGTGTTGATCGAAAGGCTGGACCTTGCTTTCGGCCCTGGCCTTGCCGTGCTGACGGGTGAGACGGGGGCGGGCAAGTCCATCCTTCTGGACTCGCTTGGCCTGGCGCTGGGCGCGCGGGCCGAGGCCCGGCTGGTGCGAACCGGGGCGGATAAGGCCTCCGTGACGGCATCCTTCCATCTGTCGCCCGGCCATCCCGCCCGCGCCATCCTGGCGGAACAGGATGTGGTGGCGGAGAATGATCTGATCCTGCGCCGTACCCTCACGGCCGATGGGCGCAGCAAGGCCTTCGTGAATGACGAGCCGGTATCGGTCGCGCTGTTGAAGCGGCTGGGCGAGACCCTGGTGGAAATCCAGGGCCAGTTCGACCAGCATGGCCTGCTCGACCCACAGGGCCATCGCGGCATTCTGGATGCGTTCGGGGCGACCGGCCCGGCCCTGGACAGGGTCGCGGAAGCCTATCGTACCTGGCGCGCTGCCGGACGCGCCCTGGAGGAGGCGAAGGCCAAGGCGGCCCAGGCTGCACGGGATGAAGCCTTCCTGCGCCATGCCGCTGATGAATTGTCCAAGCTCGGCCTGAAGCCGGGCGAGGAGGCGGAGCTGGCCAATGAGCGCGCCCTGCTGCAGAACGCCGAAAAGCTGGGTGAGGCAATGACCGGGGCGATTTCCGCCCTGATCGACGGGCAGGGGGCTGATTCCCGCCTGCGCGAGGCGCAGAAACTGCTGGGTCGCGTGGCTGACAAGGCAGGCGGACGGCTGGATGAGGCGATGGCGGCGCTGGACCGTGCGGCGGTCGAAATCCAGGAAGCCGTCGGATCCGTCGAGCGGGTGGCCGGCGCGCTGGATGCCGATGGACGACGGTTGGAACATGTCGAGGAACGGCTGTTCGCCATCCGCGATATGGCGCGGAAGTATAATCGTCAGCCCGATGATCTGCCGAAATATGCCGAGGAGGTGGCCGAGCAACTCGCGCTCATCTCCGACGGTGCGAACCGGCTGGAAGGGTTGGGCGCCACCTTGGCCTCGTCCCGGGCGGCCTATGTCGCGGCGGCCGAGGCGCTGAGCGTTGCCCGCAAGGCGGCCGCCGGCCGCCTGGATGCGGCGGTGAATGGCGAGCTTCTGCCGCTGAAGCTGGAGCGTGCGCGCTTTGCCACCACGCTGGAGCGGCTGGAAGAACATCTGTGGGGCGCGGACGGGCTGGACCGGATCGCCTTTGAGGTCGCGACCAATCCCGGCAGCGCGCCCGGACCCATCGGCAAGATCGCCTCGGGCGGGGAGCTGTCGCGCTTCCTCCTGGCCCTGAAACTGTCGCTGGCCGATGCCGGCTCCGCCCCGACCCTGGTCTTCGACGAGGTGGATTCCGGCGTGGGCGGGGCTACGGCCGCCGCCGTCGGCAGCCGCCTGAAACGCCTGGCTGAAGGGGTTCAGGTGCTGGTCGTCACCCATTCGCCGCAGGTTGCGGCCCTGGGCGCCACCCATCTGAAGGTGGAAAAGCAGGAGGCGGGCGGGCGCATGTCGACCGGTGTCGTGCCGCTGAGCTATGGGGAACGCAAGGAAGAGCTTGCCCGCATGCTGTCGGGCGCTGTGGTCACGCCGGAGGCCAGGGCGGCGGCCGCGCGTCTGTTGCAAGGGGTGGATGTGTGAGCGGGGCTGATGCCAAACCGGTCGAGGAGCTGACCGAGAAGGAGGCGAGATCCGAGCTTGCCCGCCTTGCCATGGAGATCGCCTTCCACGATGCGCGCTATCACCGGGAAGACGCGCCTGTGATCAGCGACGCGGCCTATGACGCACTGCGCCGCCGCAATGATGCGATCGAGTCGCGGTTCCCGGATTTCATCCGCAAGGATTCCCCTTCCCGCCGGGTTGGTGCGCCGGTCGCGTCCGGCTTCGCCAAGATCCAGCACAAGGTGGCGATGCTGTCGCTGGGCAATGCCTTCAGTGATGAAGACGTCACCGATTTCCTGGACCGCATCCGCCGCTTCCTGAATCTGGGCGGGGGGGAGGAGCTGGCGATTCTGGCGGAACCCAAGATCGACGGGTTGAGCTGCAATCTGCGCTATGAAGGGCGCAGGCTCGTTTCCGCCGCTACCCGCGGCGATGGGGCGGAGGGGGAGGACGTCACCCGCAATATCCGCACCATATCCGATGTGCCCGATAGCCTGCCCGATGATGCGCCCGATGTGGTGGAGGTGCGCGGCGAGGTCTATATGGCCCGCGCCGATTTCCTGGCCCTGAACGAGCGGCAGGAGCAGGCGGGCGCGAAGTTGTTCGCCAATCCGCGCAATGCGGCGGCAGGGTCGCTGCGCCAGTTGGACCCCGCCATCACCGCATCGCGGCCGCTGCGCTTTTTCGGCTATAGCTGGGGGGAGGTGTCGGCACCACTGGGGGCGACGATGGCGGAGATCCGGTCGCGTTTCGCGGCCTGGGGCTTCCAGTTGAATGAACCTTCGGCGCTGTGCCGCACGGCCGAAGAGATCCTGGACTATTACAGGGATGTCGGGCGCCAACGCGCCGATCTGCCGTTCGACATCGACGGGGTGGTCTACAAGGTCAACCGGCTGGACTGGCAGGACCGGCTGGGCTTCGTCGCCCGCGCGCCGCGCTGGGCCATCGCGCATAAATTCCCGGCCGAACAGGCCGAAACTCGGCTGAACGAGATCACCATCCAGGTCGGCCGCACCGGCGCGCTGACACCGGTCGCCAATCTGGAACCGGTGACGGTGGGCGGCGTCGTGGTGGCGCGCGCCACGCTGCATAACGAGGATGAGATTGCGCGGCTGGGCGTGAAGCCGGGCGATCTGGTGCGCATCCAGCGTGCCGGCGATGTGATCCCGCAGGTGGTCGCCGTCGTGCAGGATGGCGGCGGCCCGCCTTTCGACTTTCCGCGCAAATGCCCGGTCTGCGGCAGCGATGTGGAGCGCGAGGAGGGCGAGGTGATCTGGCGCTGCACCGGCGGGCTGATCTGTGATGCCCAGGCGGTGGAACGGCTGAAACATTTCGTCAGCCGCGATGCCTTCGACATCGAAGGCATGGGCGACAAGGTGATCGCGGAGTTCTGGGAAACCGGGCTGATCCGGCAACCGGCCGACATCTTCCGGTTGGAACCCCATGCCGAGGCCATCAAGCAGCGCGATCGCTGGGCCGACCAGAAGGTGAAGAACCTGATGCAGGCGATCGCGGAGCGGAAAAGCATTCCGCTGGATCGCTTCATCTTCGCGCTGGGCATGCGCCATATCGGCCAGACGACCGCCAAGCTGCTGGCCCGCAGCTATAATTCCTTTGGCAATTGGCGCGCGCGGATGGATCAGGTGGCGGCCGAGCGCCAGGCCAATCCGGACGAGCACAAGAAGCCCGAGCTGGTGGGGGAGGCCTATGCCGAGCTGACCAATATCGACACGGTCGGCATGGTGGCGGCCGACAGCCTGGCCGCTTTTTTCGGGGAGGAGCATAACCGGGCCGTGGTCGACGAACTGGCTTCGGTGCTGACCATCACCGATGTGGTGGCGCCCTCCGCCGCAGGTTCACCGGTCGCGGGCAAGACGGTGGTCTTCACCGGCACGCTGGTGAAGCTGACCCGGGCCGAAGCCAAGGCGCGGGCCGAAGCCCTGGGGGCGAAGGTCGCCGGTTCCGTCTCCGCCAAGACCGATTATGTGATTGTCGGCGCCGATGCCGGTTCGAAAGCCAAGAAGGCGGCCGAACTGGGCGTCACCATGCTGAGCGAGGATGCGTGGCTGGAACTGATCGGCGCGTAAATTATCTACAATCGGCGCGGGCTTTTTAATGATAAAGTGATTCCAGATGCAGGAGAGGCAATGGAGACGATTCCGTGGCTAAACACTACATGGTAACCTTTGACATAGTAGGCTCTCGTGGACGAGAGGGTGATTATAAAAGAGTAGAGTCTTCGTTAAAAATGCGGTTTGGCGACGAGAACTATAGCAAAATTGTTAAGCAGTGCTGTATTATTAGAACTAACGAGAGCGCTATGATGATTAGGGATTCTGTCAAGCAGATCCTTGGGTCGGATTCAAATATTTTAGTAAATAAGATGGCTTATGGTTATGCAGTTTCTCTGAAAGATCCGAAAACAAGGGCAAAAGCACGTACAATTCTTGACCGCATTAGGTAGCGTAATTAGTTTTCCGGCAATTGGAAACGATTGAATACTGACAGCGGGTAAAATCCGTCGCTTCAGCCGTCTTCCGGCACAAGATGGCGGCAATGTTCCGGCAGTTCCGAGTCGGAAAACAGATCGGGATGGGCCGCCGCGATGCGCGGCAGGGCGATCAGGATTTCGCGCAGATGCCTGCGGGTCGCGGCCGATGCCGCGTCGCCATTGCCGGTTTCCAGCCCATGCAGAATGGCCTCGTGCTGGCGGATCAGGCGCGGCAGGGGCGACGCTTCCGGCAGGGACAGCATGCGGACGCGGTCGGTCTGGAAGCGCGCGGCCTCGACAATTTTCCAGGCATAGTCGCTGTCGATCACATCGGCGATGGCCTTGTGGAAGGCCTCATCATGTTTGATGAAGCTGCGGCTGTCGAGCTTGTCCGCCGCCTGTTTCTGCAAATCGACCAGTTCGTGCAGAACGGCCAGCTGCTCGGGCTGGATCAGATCGGCCGCCGTCTTCGCCATGTCGGATTCGATGGCTTCGCGTACGAGGCGGGCATTGGCGACCTCGCGCATGGAAATCTTCATCACATAGGTGCCGCGGCTGGGGCGGATTTCGACCAGGCCTGCTTCCGACAGCTTGATGAAAGCCTCCCGAACCGGTTGGCGCGACACGCCGAAACGCGCGGCGATATCCTTCTCCGACAGGGATTGGCCGGGATAGAGCTCCATCTCCGCAATGGCCTGGCGCAGGAGGGCGACAAGCTGGGGAGCAATCGGATCTTTCAGTCGAAGCGATGCCTGCATGCGTATGCTCCTGGCGAAAAGATTACCACTTGTCAACGGCATGAAAGCACGTATCATACCGGTATGGTGCCATACTGCATATAAGAAAGCACGAAGCACCAAGCAAAAACGAAGGAATGGGGAGGAATACAGAATGCGTTTTCATTCAACGCTCCGCTCGGGCGTCAGCCGTCGCGTATTCGTCAAGGCTGGCATCGCCGCGCTTGCCATGCCGGCGATTGCCAAATCGGGCTTCGCGCAGGCGAAATTCGTCTGCAAGATGGCGCATACCGAAGGGATCGGCACCCCGATCACCAATGCTTTTGACGCCTGGGCCAAGGCGCTGAACGAGAAGAGCGGCGGGCGGATCGACGCCCAGCATTTCCCGGCCGCCCAGTTGGGTGGTTTGGCGGAGGCGCTGGAAGGCAGCCGCATCGGCACGATCCAGGTGACGACGGCCGGGCCGGATTCCGAGGAATCCATCGCCCCGGAGATCGCCGCTTTCGGTGGCGCGCCCGGCTTCATCTACAAGAGCGAAGCCCATGTGGATGCGGTGCTGCAGGGGCCGCTGGGGCAGAAATGTTCCGACATTGCCCGGGCCAAGACCGGTGTGGAATTCGTCGCTTATGGGGAAACCGGCTTCCGCCATATCCTGTCCAAGGCCCCGGTGACCAATCTGGCCGATCTGAAGGGCGTCAAGATTCGGGTGCCGCAGCTGCGCATCTGGGTTGATTTCTGGACCCTGCTGGGCTGCGCGCCGACGCCGCTGCCCTATAGCGAGCAGTATTCCGCCCTGTCGACCGGCATCATCGATGCCATCGATTCCGATGTCTTCTCGGTGGTCGGTTTCAAGTTCCACGAGCAGGCGAAGAACCTGACCCTGACCGGGCATTGGTTCCTGCCCAAGGCCATCCGCGTCAATGCGGCCTGGCTGGACAGCCTGCCGGAAGATCTGCGGACCCTGGTCCGGCAGACGGCCAAGGAAGCCTTCGCCGAACAGCGCCGGGTCAATCGCGCCAAGGCGGCGGACACGCTGGAGCAGTTGAAGGGGCTGGGTGTGCAGGTGCACCTGCTCAGTGCCGCGGAGCTGGCGAAGATGGAGGAGATGACGGCCCCCCTCTATGACCAGTTCGGGTCGAAGAGCCCCGAAACGGCGGCGATGATTGCGGCCATTCGGGCACTCGGTTGATCGGTCATGCATGCTGATGTGGAAACGGGCGCCGCGCATGCGGCGTCCGACACACCTCTGTCCGGCGTCGCGTCGATTGTGGACCGGGTGTTGGAAGCGATCTGCGTGACCTTGATGCTGGCGGCGGTCAGCATCGCCTGCCTGCAGGTCACGCTGCGTTATGGCTTCAATGCCGGCCTGCCCTGGCCGGAGGAGGTGGCGACCTGGCTGTTCGGCTGGGTCGTGTTTCTGGGCATGGCCTCGGCCACCGGCAGAAAGGCGCATATCGCGATCGATGTGCTGCTGCGGCTGCTGAAGCCCAGGCCGCGCGCCGGGCTGGAGCTGTTCAACGAGGCGGTGATGGCCGCCACCAGCATCATGCTGGTGGTGCATGGTTGGGACTACACCAGCCGGGTGATTTCCGCCTCGCCGGCGCTGCAATGGCCCCTGAAATATTTCTTCCTGGCCGTGCCGGTCGGCGGCGCGCTCAACCTGTTTTTCCTGGCCTGGCCAAGGGCGGGACGCAGCCTGCTGCATGCGGTCGCGATCATCCTGGGCGGGCTGGCGATCTATCTGCTGGTCCGCTATGGGCTGGCGGGCGTCTATGGCCATAGCGGCAGCGCCATCGTGCTGGTGCTGGTGGGGCTGGCCTCGATCCTGATCGGCGTTCCCGTGGCTTTCGCACTGGCCTTCGGCGCCTTTGCCGCCTTCGCGCCGGTCAATCAGATGCTGCTGGTGACCATCTCGCAGAACATGGCGGCGTCCATCAATTCCTTCACGCTGCTGGCCATCCCCTTCTTCATCCTGGCGGCGGCGGTGATGAATGCCGGCGGCATCACGCCACGGCTGGTGGAGCTGGCGATGCAGCTGGTCGGGCATTTCCGCGGCGGGCTGGGTCAGGCCAATGTGGTGACCAACACCATGCTGGCCGGCGTCTCGGGCTCATCGACGGCCGATGCCTCCACCATTGCCAAGCTTCTGGTGCCGGAAATGGCGAAGCGCGGCTATGGCAGGCCGTTCAGCGCGGCCCTGACCGCGGCCTCGTCCACCATCGCCAATCTGATCCCGCCCAGCCTGGGCCTGATCATCTTCGCCGCTTTGGCTTCGGTATCGGTGGGCGCGCTGTTCGTGGCCACCATCGTGCCGGGGCTGATGACGGCAATGGCCCTGATGACCGTGGTCTATGTCATGTCCAGGCGCCGGTCCTATGGCGGGGACATGGCCAGGGCCACGGGCCGGGAAAGGCTGCATTCGCTGGGGCTTGCCATCCCTGCGCTGATCCTGCCGGTGATCATCGTGGGCGGGGTGCGCTTCGGGGCCTTCACCGCGACGGAGGCCGGGGCCATCGCCTTCCTCTATGCCCTGCTCTGCGGCAGCCTCCTGTATCGCAAGCTGACCTTCGCCAACCTGCTGGCGGGCATCCGGGAATCCCTGTTCGACACGGTGGTGATCGTGATCATCATTGCGGCGGCGGCGCCCTTTGCCTGGGTGCTGGCCTTCGAACGGGTGCCGCAGAAGATCGCCCAGGGGCTGGCAACGCTGGTGGAGCAGCCGTGGCTGCTGCTGTTGGCGATCAACATCTTCCTGCTGGTGGTCGGGCTGTTCATGGAAATGATCGCCTCGCTGGTCATTCTGGTGCCGATCCTGGTGCCGCTGATCATCGCGGCGGGCATGGACCCGGTCCAGTTCGGGGTGGTGATCGTGCTCAATCTGGTCATCGGGGCGCTGACCCCGCCGCTGGGCGTGCTGGTTTTCACCACGGCCAGGGTAGGCGGGGCCAACCAGACCGAAACCTTTCGCGCCATCCTGCCTTTCGTGGCGGCCATGCTGGTGGTGCTGGCGCTGATCACCTTTGTGCCGGCCCTGACCCTGCTGCCCGTGAAATGGCTAGGCCCATGACATCCCTTTCCTTCGAATTGTCGGAATACTGATCCATGCGTAAGACAGGTATAGCCATCGTCGGTCTTGGAATGGCCGTAACCCCGCATGCCAAGGGCCTGCTCGACCTTGCCGACCGGGTGGAGGTGCGGCACGCCTTCGCCCCCAGCGCGGAACGGCGGGCCACCTTCGCCGGGCGCTTTCCCTTCCCGACCTGTGATCGGCTGGAAACCATTCTGGAGGATGAGGGGGTGGAGGCGGTGGCGGTATTTTCCCCCGCCAATACCCATGCGGACCTTGCGGCGCGCTGTGCGGCGGCGGGTAAGCATGTGCTGATGGAAAAGCCGCTCGACATCACCACGGCGCGGGCGGAACAGCTGGTGGCTTCCTGCCACGCCGCCGGTGTCACACTGGGCGTGGTGCTGCAGCATCGCTTCCGCCCGGCGGGCATGAAGCTGGCCGCGATCCTGCGGGCGGGGGAGCTTGGCCGCATTGTCGGCTGTTCGACCATGATCCGGCTCTGGCGACCGCAGAGCTATTATGACGAGCCGGGCCGTGGCAGCTTCGCGCGCGATGGCGGCGGGGTGCTGCTGTCGCAGGGTATCCACACACTCGACCTGATGTTGAGCCTGGCCGGCCCGATTGCCGAGGTGACGGGCTTCGCCACCACCACCCCGGTGCACCGGATGGAGACGGAGGACATGGTCTGCGCTGCCATGCGCTTCGCCAATGGCGCCTTTGGCACCATCGATGCGACGACGGCGGCCTATCCGGGCTTTCCGGAGGAAATCGCCTTCAGCTGCGAGAAAGGTACCGCGCTTTTGCGTGGCACCGAGCTGCTGGTCCAGTTCCAGGATGGCCGCCGGATCGTGCAGGAGCCCGACCAATCCGCCGGCGGCACCGGGGCCGATCCGATGGCCTTCCCGCATGATTATCACCGTGCGGTGATGGCCGACTTCATCGACGCCGTTCAGACCGGCCGTCCGCCCAAGGTCACGGGGGAGGAGGCGCTGAAGGTTCATCATCTGATCGATGCCCTGATCAAGACGGGCCGGGTTCATGCACCGGTGAGGATAGCGATATGACACAGGACAAGGTTCGGTTCGCGGCCATCGGCCTGGACCATCGGCATATCTATGACATGGTGGGCGGGCTGATTGCGGCCGGGGGGGATTGCGTCGGCTATTGCCCGGCAACCAGCGATCCGCGCGTGCTGGCGGGCTTTCGCGAACGCTTCCCCGCGCTGGCCGAGCGGGACCGCGAGGCGATCTTCGACGACCCGACCATCGATCTCATTCTCTGCGCCGCCATTCCGCGCGACCGGGCGGCCATCGCGATCCGCGCCATGCAGGCGGGCAAGGATGTGATGCTGGACAAGCCCGGCGTCACCACCCTGGACCAGTTGGCGGCGGTGGAGGCGGTGGCGGGGGAGACCGGCCGGATCGTCTCCATCTGTTTTTCCGAGCGGTTTTTCGTTCCGGCCTGCGAGGTGGCGGCCAGGCTGGTCGCCGATGGCGCCATCGGTCGCGTGATCCAGACCGTGGGGCTGGGGCCGCACCGGCTGAACCGCGCCATCCGGCCAGGCTGGTTCTTCGACGGGGCTGCCTGCGGCGGCATCCTGACCGATCTGGCTTCCCATCAGATCGACCAGTTCCTGTTCTTCACGGGTGAGACGGGGGCGCAGATCACCGCCAGTTCGGTCGCCAACCGCGCCTTCACCGATGACCCGGACTTCCATGATTTCGGGGAAATCCTGCTGCAGGGCAGGGGGGCATCTGCTTATGTCCGGGTCGATTGGTTCACGCCGGACGGGTTGCCGACCTGGGGCGATGGGCGGCTGTTCCTGCTGGGCACGGAAGGCACCATCGAACTGCGCAAATATGTCGATGTCGCCGGGCGCCCGGGCACCGATCACGTGCTGCTCACCAACCGCGAAGGGGTGCGCTACATCGATGCCAGCGGCGAGAAGCTGACCTATTTCGGCAGGCTGCTGGAGGATGTGCGCCACCGGACGCATAGCGCCATGCCGGAAGGCCATGGCTTCACCGTACAGCGTCTGGCCCTGCAGGCCCAGGCGATGGCAAGGCGGCTGTAGACCGGATCGGGCATTGTCCCCGGTCCTCTTCGTAGGCGGGGACGCAAAGCCCGTATCAGCGGCGGCGAAGGTGACGATTCGCGGTCCGAGGGGCCTCCTGCCTAGGGATCGCGGCCCCGCTCGTTGCCTTCGCCGTTCGCCGGGTCTGGCAAGCTCAGCCCGATGGGTTTTCCGGATAGTGCGGCAGATCGTCGGGAAGGGATACCCAATCCTGTTTCGACGAGGTCCAGATATGGTCCTCGGCCACGAAGACGGATGGGTCGTCCAGCGCCCCGGTGGTGATGCCGATTCGGCCCACTGCGCGGCGTTCGGAAAACAGGCTGGTACCGCAATGGGCGCAGAAGCCGCGATGCAGCGCATCGCTGGACGGGAACCAGGAAACCGCGCCCTCGATCGTCACCGCCTCGCGCGGGTAGAGCAGTCGGGCGTTGAAGGCGGCCCCGATGGCGCGCTGGCACAGCCTGCAATGGCAGACGCGCTGGTTGATCGGCTCGCCCTGTGCTGCGAACCGTATCCGCCCGCACAGGCAGCCGCCGGTAATTGTTCCGCTCATGTCATCCCTCCCTGTCCGTCACTATCAACCAACCCGCCCGGCAGCCCGACGTAAAGTTCCATTGGCCCTCGCTGTTCTTCCCTTTACTGTTGTTGGATACGGTGATTCTCTCATTGAGGGCGCAAGGCGATGGCCCGAAGACGTCGCAAACGCGGGGGGCGCGGAATGTCCTGGTTTCTAGCGACGGTGGCTCTGCTGGTCCTGATCGCAGGCGGTTCCTATCTGGTGGGGCTGGAACGGGTCTGGACGCTGTTCGGCCCGGCCGATCAGGGGCCAATTGCCTTCGAAACGCTGACGCGCCGGGCACATCCGACCGATGCGCTGGCGGCCCCGCCCGGCTTTGGGTCGGCGCCTGCGGATATGGAGACGCCGCGCTTTCCGGTCGCGCCCGAACGTCTGGCGGCGCTGCTGGTGGCAGCACTTGGGGCGGAGCCCGACCTGACACGCGTGGATGATGGCGGCGATCCCTTCCATCTGCGCTTCGTGCAGCGCAGCCGGGTGATGCGCTTTCCCGATACCATCGATCTGCGGGTCATGCCTGCGGAAGGCGGGCGCTCCAGCCTTGCCATCTATTCCCGCTCCCAACTTGGCCAAGCCGATTTCGGGGTGAACCGCGCAAGGGTGGAACGCTGGCTGGCGGCCATTGCCATGGCGGTCCGGGGCTGAGCTTGCGCCCCCTCTTCCTTTCGGCCCTCGCCACGTGGCAGAGTGCACGCAAAGCGTTCAGGCTGGGCCAGCCCTGGTGGCGGTCCTTGATCGGGTTGAGGAAACAAATATGCAGCAGGCCGCAAGGAAGCGCGACAGCGCGCTCGCCCCCGCCATCGAAGCCCTGAAACTTCGCTTTGGCGAGCGCTGCTCCACGGCACAATCGGTGCGGGAGCATCACGGCAAGGGCGAGGGCTATTATCCCATGATGCCACCCGATGCGGTGGTCTATGCGCAGTCGACGGAGGAAGTGGCCGATATCCTGCGCATCTGTGCCGAACATGACGTGCCCGTGCTGCCTTATGGGGCTGGTACTTCGCTGGAAGGGCATCTGGCGGCGCTGGAAGGCGGGGTGTCCATCGACCTGTCGGGCATGAATGCGATCCTGGAAGTGAATGGGGAAGATCTGGACTGCCGGGTGCAGGCCGGTGTCACCCGCAAGCAGTTGAACGAATATCTGCGGGATATGGGGTTGTTCTTCCCGATCGATCCGGGCGCCAATGCCACCATCGGGGGCATGTCGGCCACGCGCGCCTCCGGCACCAATGCCGTGCGCTATGGTACGATGCGTGAAGTGGTGCTGGGCCTGACCGTGGTGCTGGCCGACGGGCGGATCATCCATACGGGGGGGCGCGCGCGCAAATCGGCCTCGGGCTATGATCTGACGCGCCTGTTTGTGGGGTCGGAAGGCACGCTGGGCATCATCACCGAAATCCAGCTGCGCCTGTTCGGCATTCCAGAAGCCATTTCCTCGGCCGTCTGCCAGTTCCCGGATATTGAAAGCGCCGTCAACGCGGTGATCCTGATCATGCAATCGGGCATTCCGGTGGCGCGGATCGAATTCCTGGACGAGGTGCAGATGGGCGCCTCCATCGCCTATTCCAAGCTGACCGGGATGGAGGCGCGGCCGACCCTGTTCTTCGAATTCCATGGCAGCCATGCCGGGGTGCAGGAACAGGCGCAATCCGTGCAGGCCATCACCGGGGATTTCGGCGGCTCGGCCTTCGCCTGGACCAGCGCGCAGGAGGAACGCAACAAGCTGTGGGCGGCGCGGCATGATGCCTGGTTCGCCGGCCTGTCGCTGGCCCCCGGCAAATCGGGGATCGCCACCGATGCCTGCGTGCCGATCTCGCGCCTGGCCGAGTGCATTCTGGAAACCCGCCGGGATGTGGATGAATCCGGCTTCACCGCGCCGATGGTCGGCCATGTCGGTGACGGCAATTTCCACCTGATCATCCTGGTCGATGCCGATGATGCGCAGGAATTGGGCCGCGCCAAGGCCCTGGTGGAGCGGCTGGCCCATCGCACCATCGCCATGGGGGGCACCTGCACCGGCGAGCATGGGATCGGCTATGGCAAGATCCCCTTCCTGGTGCATGAACATGGCGAGGCGGTGGCGGTGATGCGCCAGATCAAGCAGGCGCTGGACCCGCAGGGCATCCTCAATCCGGGCAAGATTCTGCCGGCCTGAAGCCGGGTCTTCGTCAGGGCTTTACTCCCCGGGGCGGCGCGACTATCTGTGCCCCCATCATGGTGTTGCATATCCGAAAGCTCTGTGTCGGGGCCGACAGCGTCGCCGATCTGGAAGAATGGCAGGCCGGCAGGCGTGCCCAGCATCTGCGCGACGGCATCGACACGGACGAGGCGGTCTGGCATGTCACGCGCAGCTTCCCGAAGCGCGCGGCCGATATCCTGCAGGGCGCCGGTTCGCTTTACTGGATCATCAAGGGGCAGATGATCGTGCGCCAGCCGATCCGCCGCTTTGACGAGGTGGTGGACGAGGAGGGGCGCCCGGCCTGCAAGATCGTGTTCGATCCGGTGCTGGTCCCGGTCGAGCCGCGCCCGCATCGCCCCTTCCAGGGCTGGCGCTATCTGGAGGCAAAGGACGCACCGCCCGATCTGGGGGCAGGCGGGCAGGCGGAAGGCCTGCCGCCCGATCTGGCGGCGGAGCTGCGCGCGCTCGGCGTCTGGTAAAGGCTATTCCGCCGCGGCCTTGTCGATGCCCAGCTCCTGCTCCTTCCGCTTGAGGGCCTTTTCCGCCTCCCCGATATAGTCGCGGGTCAGCGGCACGGCATTGGGGTCGGGCGACAGCTGGATCTGGAACACCATCAGCCCCTGATGGCGGAACGCCATTTCCGAGCCCGCCAGATAGAATTCCCACATCCGGCAGAAGCGCTCGTCATACAGGGCCAGCGCCTCCTCGCGCCGGGCCAGGAAGCGTTCGCGCCAGGCCTTCAGCGTTTCGGCGTAATGCATGCGCAGGATTTCGATATCGGTGACATGCAGGCCCTGCCGCTCGATGGCGGGCAGCACTTCCGACAGGGCCGGGATATAGCCGCCGGGGAAGATATACTTCTCCGTCCAGCGATTGGTGATGCCGGGGCCGTCCGCACGACCGATGGAATGCAGCAGCATCACGCCATCATCCTTCAGCAGGGCACGAACCTTGCTGAAGTAATCATCGTAATGCACCACGCCCACATGTTCGAACATGCCCACCGATACGATCCGGTCGAAGGTGCGGTCGATGGCGCGATAATCCATCAGTTCGAAGGCCAGCCGGTCGGCCAGTCCCGCCTCGCGGGCGCGGGCGTTGGACAGGGCATGCTGCTCCTCCGACAGGGTGACGCCCATGACGGAGCCGGCCTCGCCCATCCGGGTCAGATACAGGCCAAGCCCGCCCCAGCCCGAGCCGATATCCAGAATATGCTGGCCGGGGGAAAGCAGCAGCTTGGCCGCGATATGGCGCTTCTTGGCCGCCTGCGCCTCGTCGATCGACATCTCCGGCCGCTCGAAATAGGCGCAGGAATAATGCCGGTCGGCATCCAGAAACAGATCGTAGAGCTTGCCCGACAGATCATAATGATGCGCCACGTTGCGCTTGGCTTTCAGGGCGTTGTTGCGCTGGCGGAAGCGCCGGATCGCGTATCGCGCCACGAACATCGCCTTGCCGAAGACGAAATTCTTCGGCTCCCCGGCGCGCATCAGGATTTCCAGCAGATCGGCAAGGCTGCCTTCTTCCACGCGCAGGGTGCCGTCCATCCAGGCCTCGCCGAAGGCAAGATCGGGGTCAATCACCAAAGCGCGTTCCGTTTTGCGATCCGTGACCCGGGCGACCACCCGGGTACCTTTGCCGTCGCCGATCCGGTGTTCCTGTCCGCGCGGATCGATCATGGTCAGGTTGCCATGCCTGACCAGGCGTTTGATGGTGGAGTACAAGATCTGGACCATACCAACCCATCCCCCATATCCGACACTGCATTCGACGCACGTGCACGTAGTACGCCCGCCGATGAACTCTGCGTGAATTTCTGGAATCTGTCCAGACAGGTCCATAGTGCCCTGAAAACGGAAGATTTGCGATTTCCGGTTCAAGCGCGAAGGGCTTGATGCCATCGGCTGCTCTCCCCAAATATGGCTAGCCTTGGTTGATTTTGGTTTGGTTTTGGATGCGTCGCAAAAAATTCAAAAAAGGGGCTGGACAGGGTGTTGGGTGGCGACTATAACCCGCCCCGTCAAGACGGCGCGGCCCGGTCCAACGGCGCGAAACGATCTGACGGCCCTGGACATCGCCTGAGGGTGATTGCAAAGGGAACGCCTCACCGCTAAAATCCGAAGCTTGCGCCCGGAGCGAATCGATAGATCGCGAACGGGGAGCTTGCTCTCGGGTTCGGTATTTAGTGAGAGCTGCTGTTTGACAACTGAATAGGTGATGTATCGGAAGGGATACGCGGGTGCCGGTTGGTTGTTGGGTTTAGGCCTGACGGTGGCTGGGATCTGGATGGAAGCGAGCGCGACGTTCTTGACGTTGGGTTTGACTTCTTGAGCGTATCCTTTGCAGACAGCTTCAATACATTTGGCCGGCTTTTGTCGGTTGGATGGAAATGCTCTGTTAGGATCTTTGAGAAGACGGTCTCGACGGAATGCGGATTGGGTCTGGATGGCTTCGGCTTTCCGGGTTTGATTGCATTGGATGTCGTGAGATGGATTTCGGGTTTTGGCCTGGAAGACATGAACCTGAGAGTTTGATCCTGGCTCAGAACGAACGCTGGCGGCAGGCCTAACACATGCAAGTCGCGGGCCTTGAACTTCGGTTCAGGGACCGGCGGACGGGTGCGTAACGCGT
>Ga0209066_10002635_pt1 | contig 21507 bp, 18 predicted proteins | sample All_14_2_FD_187198 | JGI IMG/M metagenome (GOLD analysis project Ga0209066, IMG submission 187198) | Freshwater microbial communities in response to fracking from Pennsylvania, USA - Allegheny Zone_MetaG_DW_15 (SPAdes) (version 2) ... | reverse complement strand
GCCGTTCCGCGCACGTTTATCAATGCGACAACAGGTGTGCTGGTGGAGCAGATGGGTTGGGTTAGCTTCTTTTTATTATGTGCGGCGCTGGCGGTGCCGGGCATGCTGCTGCTGGTGAAGGTGGCGCCCTGGGGCGCTGCCGGTGTGGCTACAACGCGTGCACCCGGTCGCCCCGCGTAAAGCCTAGCAAGGGTTGCGGCATGCCGCGCCCTAGCGCAATGACTTTGAACAGTTCGCCCATTTCGTTAGGTGAGAGCAGCACGCTGACGGCGCCGTTGGCGCGTAAATTTGCACTTGCGGTATCTGTTGTCGCCGTCTCACCAGCGCCGACTTTTTTTCCTTCCCCGATTCTTTGCAGTAATTCACCAATGCCGCAGTTGATCAAAAACTGCGCTTGATTGGTGTAGCCGAGCACGCTCAAGCCGGCGTCAAACCCGGCTTCGGCTACCGCCGTGAAGTCCACGTGCGAGGTGATGTCGGACAGGCCCGGATACCAGAAGGGATCGTCATGCACGCGGTGCCGGTAATGGCAGCGCACCGTGCCGCCGTCGCGTTGCGGGTGATACAGCTCGCGGCGCGGCAGGCCGTAGTCGAGCAGGATCATCGCGCCGGTTTCCAGCCGCTGCGCGAGTTCCGCCACCCAGGCGCGCACGGCGAGGCTGATTTCGCCGCGATAGGGTGCTGCCACGGGCAAGATTTCTGCGGCGTTGATCAACGCCTGGCTGGCAGGGCGTTCTGCGAGTGTTAACTGTTCGCCGGTGGCAGTTTCGGCAAGCGCCACGCCGCTTTCGAACAAGCCGTTTTCACGCCAAACCACGGTGTGCGTGGGCATGGCGTCCAGCACTTCGTTGCCGATCAAACAGCCGGAAAATTTTTCGGGTAGCGCATCCAGCCAGTGCACGCGGCTAAGCAATTGCGGTGCGTGCCGGGCGATGGTGGCGGCCTGGCGGGCGCGCAATTCGCCGGAGAGTTCCAGAATTTCATAGCGTTCAGGGGCATGGTCCAGGGCGTCGAGAGCAAGCAATAAATCCGCTGCCAGCCGCCCGCTGCCAGCGCCGGCTTCGATGACATGCGGTTTGGATGCGGCCAGCACTTGTGCTACTTGTCGGGCGAGTGCCTGGCCAAAAAGTGGCGTGAGTTCAGGCGCGGTTAAAAAGTCGCCGCCGGATTGCGCATCGCCAAACTTGTGTGCGCCGCCCGCGTAATAGCCCAGGCCGGGGGCATACAAGGCCAGTTCCATATAGCGGGCGAAAGAAATCCAGCCTTGGGTTTTTATTTCGCGGGCGATCAAGTTTGTGAGCGCTGCGCTTGCGGCAATGGCCTCAGCGGATGGGGCGGGGAGGTTGGCAATCATGCGGCAGGCTCGCTGTTTTTTGAGGGGATGGCTGCCTAAGTTCTTCGCGCGGGATAAGCCTTTCGACAAGCTCAGGAGGAACGGATTCAGGCAGTGGTTTCTTTGCACTTTTTAAGTCACTTGTTCTATTTGCTCTTGCAGGCTAAGCCAGCGCTCTTCATTCGTGGCGATGTCGTTGTTGAGCTGTGCCTGCCGCTGGGTGAGCGTTTGCAGCAAGGTTTTGTCCGTTGCGGCGTAGAGCGCGGGGTCGGCAAGCCGGGTTTCCAGCGCGGCAAGTTCGGTTTGCCATGCGGTGAGCTGTTTTTCGAGTTTTTCGGCTTCTTTGACGAGCGGTTGCCGTATCGCCAGCGCCGACTTTTCATTTATATCGGCGGAGGCTTTCGTGGTTGGCGTGGAAGTGACTGCAACGGCCACCGGTTTATTGGCGCTGCGCTTTTCCTTGCTGCGTTCTTCCGCCAGCCAGGCTGAATAGTCGTCCAGGTCGCCATCAAACAACTGCACTTTGCCGTTGTCCACCAGCCACAGCTCATCGCACGTGGCGCGCAGCAAGTGGCGGTCGTGGGAGACCAGCACCATGCCCGCATCGGTTTCCTGCAGGGCGATGGTCAGCGCCTCGCGCATTTCCAGATCGAGGTGGTTGGTGGGTTCGTCCAGCAGCAGCAAATTGGGTGCGGTGCGTATCATCAGGGCCAGCGCCAGGCGCGATTTTTCGCCGCCGGAAAAGCGGCCGCAGGGGGCGTCCACCATGTCGCCGCGAAAATCAAAGCTGCCGAGATAACTGCGCAAGTCCTGCTCGCGCGTTTGCTTGCCCATGGCGGCTTCTTGGTGAATCATGTGCCACAAGGGTGATTCGGTGGGCCGCAGTTGTTCCAGCTGGTGCTGGGCAAAATAACCCATTTTTAAGTTGCGGCCGTCTTCGCGTGTGCCTGCCAAGGGTTGAATATCGCCCGCGAGCAATTTCATCAACGTGGATTTGCCTGCGCCATTGCGGCCGAGCAGGCCGATGCGGCTATCGGGGCGCAGGCTGAAATTGAGATTTTCAAGAATCGGTGCTGTATTTTTGTAGCCGATTTTTACGCGGTCAATGACCATGAGCGGATCAGAAAAAGCGCTGGGTTCGGGAAAACTGAAACTAAATGGCGTATCAATGTGCGCGGCGGCAATATCGCCCATTTTTTCCAGCATCTTGATGCGGCTTTGCGCCTGGCGGGCTTTGGAGGCCTTGGCGCGAAAACGGTCGATATAGTTTTGCAAGTGGGCGGCCTGGCGGCGCTGCTTTTCAGCCATCGCCATATCGTTCGCCAAGCGTTCGGCGCGGGCGCGCTCGCAGGCGGAATAGTTGCCGGTAAAGAGTTGCATGCGCTGGTTTTCCACATGCACAATGTGGCTGCAAACGCCGTCGAGAAAATCGCGGTCGTGCGAGATCAGAATCAGCGTGCCCTGGTAGCTTTTGAGCCAGGTTTCCAGCCACAAAATCGCATCCAGATCGAGGTGGTTGGTGGGTTCATCGAGCAGCAGCAAGTCGGAGCGGCACATCAACGCGCGGGCAAGATTAAGCCGAACGCGCCAGCCGCCGGAAAATTCCGCCACCGGACGAGTGTAGTCGGCATCCGTAAAACCCAGGCCGTGCATCAAGGCGGCAGCACGAGAGCGGGCGGCATAGCCGTCGATTTCAGACAGACGCGAATGCAGCAGGCCGATTTTTTCGCCTGCGGCGTGCGCTTCCCCTTCGTCTTCGTAATGCTGTTCAGCGATGGTTAATTCCCGCTCGATCTGGCGCAACTCCTCGTCGCCGTCGAGCACGAAATCCAGCGCAGCGTCGGGCAGGGCGGGTGTGTCTTGCGCCACGTGCGCCAACACCCAGCTTTGCGGCCGTTCCAGGTCGCCTCGGTCGGCATGCAATTCGCCACGCAGCAAGGCAAGAAAGGACGATTTACCGCAGCCATTAGCACCGGTTAAACCGATTTTCCAGCCGGGGTGGATTTGCAAGGAAGCGCCTTCAACCAGCGCATCGCCATTACGGGAAAAACCAAGATTGCGGAGCAGAATCACAGAATAAGTACCAGGAAAAAATCAAAAAAACAGAACAGCCACTGAGCTGCCGGACAGTACATGCCTCAGCATGTCTGTGGATTCAGTTAAGAAATGGACGAATTGCAATGGTCGGTGGCGGGCAAGCATTTTATGGCGAAAATGCCTAGCTAGCACAGGCATTTACTTACCTCAAGGTGTATAGTTATTGGCTGAAAAATAATTACCCAAAATTCAGTAAAACTAAAAAATCAGGAGAGCATATGGCTGCATCAGCTGTCTATGTTGTTGGCGTTGGGATGATTCCCTTTGTTAAACCCGGCGAGAGCGATCCTTACCCGTTAATGGGCGCACGCGCTGTGCGCGCGGCTCTGGCGGACGCCGGGCTGGACTACACGGCGATACAGCAAGCCTATGCAGGCTATGTGTATGCGGACTCAACGGCAGGGCAGGCGGTGCTCTATGGCGTTGGCATGACGGGTATTCCGGTGGTCAATGTGAATAACAACTGCGCCAGCGGTTCTACGGCCCTGTTCCTCGCGCGGCAGGCGGTGGCCAGTGGTGTGGTGGATTGCGCGCTGGCAGTGGGCTTTGAGCAAATGAATCCGGGTGCGCTCAAAGGTGGCGCTTATAGCGACAGGCCCAGCCCATTGGATAGCTTTATCCAGGTATTGCAAGATCACAACCAGTTTGACGAAGCCGCGCCCAGAACGCCGCAGTTTTTTGCGGCCGCCGGGCGGGCGTATATCAATGAGTTCGGCATTGCGCCGGAAACCTTCGGGCGCATTTCGGTCAAATCCCGTTTGCATGCGGCGAATAATCCGTTTGCCGTATTCCGTAAGCCCGTCACTTTGGAAGAAGTGATGGCGTCCCCCAAAATGACCGATCCGCTCACGCGTTTGCAATGCTGCCCGCCCACCTGTGGCGCGGCGGCGGCGATTGTTTGCTCACCGGCGTTTGCCAAAAAGCATGGCCTGGATAGGCGTGTCTCGATTGCCGGGCAGGCCATGACGACCGACCGGGGGGATGCATTTAGCGACGACATGCGTAATTTGATTGGCGCCGATATGGCGCACCGCGCGGCTCAAGCGGTGTATGCGGAAGCGGGCATAGGCCCGGAAGACGTAGACGTGGTGGAACTGCACGACTGCTTTACCGTCAATGAATTATTGTCTTACGAGGCGTTGAGCTTGACGCCGCGCGGCACGGCGGAAAAATTCATTTTGGACGGCGACAACACCTATGGCGGCAAAGTGGTCACCAATCCTTCCGGTGGTTTGCTCTCCAAAGGCCACCCGCTGGGCGCAACGGGTTTGGCGCAGTGTGCGGAGCTAACCTGGCAGTTGCGCGGCCAGGCCGAGGCACGGCAGGTGGCCGACGCCAAAGTGGCGTTGCAGCATAACCTCGGTTTGGGCGGCGCTTGCGTGGTGACTTTGTATCAACGGCACTAAGTTTTGAAGATAACCTTGGGCAGGAAATTGATTTTATGGATTTGAATTCTTTAGCAACCTTGAACGTAGCGCTGGATGATGGCGTGGCGACGATCACTTTGGCCAGGCCAGAGAGCCGCAATGCCATTAACTCGGCCATGCGCGAAGAGCTTGGGGCGTTGGTGCGCCACATTTTGAACGAGCAATCCATTCGTGCTGTGGTGCTCACCGGCGCAGGCGATACCTTTTGCGCGGGCGGCGATTTGCTGGGCATGGAAGGCGTTAATTCCGCCATCATGCGGCAGCGCTTGATGGCAGCGCATGCTTACCTTACTGAGCTGATGAATCTTGATCGCCCAGTGATTGCCGCCGTGGATGGTACGGCTTATGGTGCCGGGTTTAGTTTGGCGATGGCGGCTGATATGGTAGTGGCATCGAATCGTGCCCGCTTTTGCATGGCCTTTATGCGCGTGGGTTTGCTGCCCGATTATGGCGCGATGTACACCCTGCCGCGCGTAGTCGGTTTGCAGCGCGCCAAAGAAATGATTTATTCCGCGCGTGAAATTTCGGCGGAAGAAGCCTTGCGGTTGGGCATTGTGCTGGAACTGCACGAACCGCAGGATGTGTTGCCGCGCGCACTGGCCATGGCGCACGCCATGAAGCATATTTCGCCGACGGCGTTTGGTTTTACCAAGCACAGCTTGAACCAGTCTTACGAGAGCAGCCTGGCCACCATGCTGGGTTTGGAAGCGGCCGCGCAAAGCATGGCCGTGGCAACGCCAGAATGCACCGGGGCAATCGCGCGGTTTGCAGCCAAGCAAGCGCCCGCTTACACGTGGCCTAAAAATACGCTCTGAAATTACCTATTTAATTAACCAGGATCGGAATAAAAAATAATGTCCCATTCATTTACCAATGACGAAATAGCGCAACTCAAGGGTGGCCAGGGCGATACGCTCTATGGCGATGGCGCTTTGGTGGTGTTAAAAGCGCTGCTCGAATCCGGCATCAGCTATTTTGGCGGCTACCCTGGCGCGCCCACCGCCAATGTGCTCGATGCCTTTGCCGATGCTTATGAGCCGATTTTGAAGGATTATGGCTGTTATTTTGAGACATCCAGCAATGAAATGGCCGCAGCGGCCCTGCTTACCGCCTCTGTTTTCGAGCCTGTGCGGGGTGCTGTGACCTGGAAGGTGCTGGGCAACGGCGTGGGGCAGGATGTGGTCGATCACGTCTCGCAACTGGGCGTGAAAGACGGCGCGATGATTATCGTCGGCGAGGATTACGGTGGCTCCAGCACCACGGTGCTGCAGCGTACCTTGCCTTGGGGGCAGAAAATTGGCATGCCGGTGATCGACCCGCGCCATGATCAGCAAGTGCTGCATCGCATGGTGAAAGAAGGTATGGATTTATCGCGCGACAGCAATTCGGTGGTCGCTTTGTTGTTAAGGCCGCAACACTCGCACGCCAATGCCGAGATTACCGTGGGCGACAATGTGCTGCCCAAAATCAGCACGGTCAATAAGTTGAAAGAATTCCGCCGCGACCCGACCATTTTTGCCTTGCCGCCGTATTCATTCCAGCAAGAAGCCAAGCGCTTTGAGGAGCGCCTGCCCACGGCCACGCGCCTGATTGTCGAGCGTAACTTGAATGAGTTCTTTGGCAACGAAGAGGCCAAAATCGGCATCATCACGCATGGCACAACCTTTAACACCACTCTGCGGTTACTCAGCATCATGGGCTTGGCGGATGAATTTGGCGCGCTGGATCCGCGCATTCATCTGCTGCAACTCAATGTCATTTATCCATTAAGCGATGAGCAGGTCGCAGGTTTTATTGGCGATAAAACCCACGTACTGCTGGTAGAAGAAGGTCAGCCGGATTTAATGGAAAGCCATATCCGCGCTTTGATTCAGAAAAAAGACATCCGCGTGAAGTTTTTTGGCCATGATTTAGTGCCCAAGTATGGCGAGCTGATTCCCGAAAAACTCGGCCCCGCCTTGGCGCAGTTCCTCATGCAGGCGATTCCCGAGACGGGTACAGCGCCGGGCGATGCGGTGCAAGGGCTGATCAATCGCAAACGCCAAGCGGTGGGCATGTTCCCCGCGCCTGTGCCGCCACGCTTCCCGACTTTCTGCACGGGTTGCCCCGAGCGGCCGGTGTTCTCGCAAATGAAGATTCAGGAGTACACCACGGGGGTGAAAGACTGGCATGGGGGGGACGTGGGTTGCTATGGCATGGCCGGGTTTATTCCATTCCAGATGTCGGACTCAAACGTGGGCATGGGCGCGGGCATGGCGGCGGCCTCTGCGGTGTCCGCCATGTCTGAACAGCACAATGTGTCGGTTGTGGGGGACGGCACGTTGTGGCACAGCGCGTTCAACACGTCCGCTGCGAATGCTATTTATAACCGCCAGGACAGCACCTACATTGTGCTGGACAACAAATGGACCGCCATGACCGGGGCGCACGAAAACCCCAACGTGGGCAAGCTGATGACGGGCGAAGCCGTGGGCACGGAGATGAGCATTGTTAAAACCTTTGCCGCGATGGGGGTGAAGAAGATAGAAACTGCTAATCCGTATAACTTCCGCGACTTTCAGGACAAGATGAAAAAGATCCGGCGGGACGCGAAGATTCCGCAGGTGCGGGTACTGATTTCCGATGCTGAATGCATGCTGCAAAAGCAGCGCCGCGTAAAGCCGGAACGTGCTGCGGCAATCAAGGCTGGCGAGCGGGTTGAGATTGATCGTTTGGGCGTGGATGCCGAAGTATGCGTTGGGGATCATGCCTGCATGCGCTTTAACGGTTGCCCGTCGCTCACCCTGGCCGATGGGCCAAACAGCTTGCGCACGGCACCGGTGGCGGCGATTGATACGAACTGTGTGGGCTGTGGCGTGTGCGGCGAGATCACGACCGCTGCGCAATTGTGCCCCTCTTTTTACAAAGTCACCAAGATTGAAAACTCGGGCTGGCTGGAGAAAATCAAGGCGGGTATTTCTCGCCTGATGACGGGGGAATCAGCAGCAAAAGCAGCAAAATCTGTTGCTTGATTTGATTGGTTGAAAGTTTTAGAGTTATTTCAGGCATCATTATTTTATAAATACATAACAGGAGGAGATCAGCATGGCCGTATCAAGACTGAGTTACCTGAGTATTCGTGCCCTTGATTTAGCCGCCAGTGAGAAGCACTACACGCAAGTGGTTGGTTTGCGTGTCACTGGTAGGGCACCGGGGCAGGTGTATTTGCAGGCGCATGAATCGCAGGATCATCATTGCATTATTTTGAATGCTTCTGATCGCGCAGGTTTGGATCACGTTGGTTTTAAGGTGAATGATCCAAATGATTTGAATGAAGCAGAAGTTGTTGCCAAGGAATGGGGATTAAAGACCTATCGTGTGGCGGCTGGGGTAGTAATGGGGCAGGGCGAAGGATTGAGTATCGAGTTGCCTTCTGGCCATATTTTCAATTTGTTCTATCACGCTGAAAAAGTCGGCTATTCATATGGCATGAAGGATCCAGATATTATTCTGGATGACCTTGAAGGCATCTGGCCTGTCACGCATTTGGACCACACGCTATTAGCCGGTAATGATGTGGATAAAACGGCCAAATTTCTGCGTGAGGCGCTGGATTTCAATTTGACCGAAACTATTCACGGCCCGGATGGCCAGCCGTTTGCGTTTTTCATGACGGTGAGCAATACGATTCATAATGTTGCTTTCGCGCCAGGCCCACCCAACAGCTTGCATCATATTGCTTTCTACGTGAGTGATAGAGCAGATGTGATTCGGCGCGTGGATATGTTGAAGCATCGAAAAGTTGCGACTTTTGATTATGGCATCAGCCGTCATGGTGTTGCCGGGGTGACAACTGTCTATTTTCATGACCCATCAGGAAATCGCAATGAATTCCAGTGCGGTGTGTATGAAGCCTCCAATGTGCGCGACAAGATTCCTCCAATTGTCTGGGCAGGTGAAAATATTCCACGAGGTGTTTTCTATTATGAGAGTGCGGTGTTGGCTAACTTCTTCGAGGTGGTGACTTAAGCCATCAGCATTTGATTTTTTAGCAACTGTTCACTACTCGGCTCATTCAAATTATTCGGAGGATGTAAGAAATGGCTTTACTTCGTCGAGGTATTCATCGGTTGGGCTATGCGCGCATCGCGGTGAAAGATTTACGTTTACTCAAAACACGTGATTTTTATGCAAATGAAATGGGTTTGCTGGAGACCGGTATAGAACCTAATCGGGTGATGTTTCGCTGCTGGCACGAACCGTACAAGTTTTCTTTTGTTGTAGATCAAAATGAAAACCAAGGCTTGGTAGAAATTGGTTTGCATGTGCGTGATGATCTCGACCTGGAGAATTTCCAGCAGAAACTCGAAGCTGCGGGTGTGAAAGTTCAAGTGGCAGCTGCAGATACAGAATTGAAGGGCTTGGGCAAGTCGATTGCGTTTGATGTGCCGGCTGGCCCGCGCATCCGCCTGTTTGCGGATATTCAGCAACTGGGCTATGTGTCTGGTTTTGAAGGCCCTGACTGGGTTGCGCCTAAAGCGATTCGTGGCACGGCGGCACCGCTTAATATTAACCACGTGGCGATTACCTCGCCTGATCCGGAACGGTGCAGCGCTTTTTTGGCTGACATGCTGGGATTTCTGACATCAGAAAAAATTGTCGATGAAAAGGGCAAAACCATTTCGGCGTTGTTGTTCCGCATGGCAAAAAATGTGGGCGGACAAGAAATTGCCATTTACCCGGGTGCGGAAGTGAAGCTGCATCACATTGCGTTTACCAAAGAAGACTCATCAGACATCATGTCGGATGGTTATTTCCTGAGGAGCGACGGGATAGAGCTGGATTTGTTGGGCCCGTTGCGCCAGCCCTATGGCAACACCTTTTCGGTGCACTTTTTTGATTATTGCGGCGTGCGGCTGGAGCTTTGTGCGGTAGGACGCATGACGGAGGTGCACCCGGAAATCCAGCCTGTGGTATGGTCAAAATCCAATTTGCGAGAAGCGCTTTCTTATTACGATGAAGCGCTGGTGCCCGAAGAGTTCTTCATGCCATGCTTGTAGCGAAGAATGGCGTTTAATTCTGATTAAGCGCCTGAACTAAGCGGTAATAGCCAGCATTTAATTCGACTTCGCCGTCTCACCAGCGCCGACTTTTTTAATATTTCATTTTTACAGGAGCAGGTAATGAATCTAGTCAAAATTTCAGCAGGACCTGATGGTAAATCCTTTTTTGAAGACACGCCCATTACTTTGACAGACAAAGGCAAGTTCGGACGTTTTTCCGATCTGCAGGTGGTGCCAGGCTTCATGTTTCGTGAATCCGGCGCCGATTACGCCTCGGGCTGGCATGTGGTGCCCAATCCTGTGTACCTGATTTTTCTCGGGGGGCAGGTTGAAATTACCGTGGGCACGGGCGAGAAACGCGTGTTTGGTGCAGGATCGGTGGTCTATGCCGACGACATGGCTGGCGAAGGTCATAGCACGCGATCTGTTTCCAGTGAGCCAGTGCAATCCATTCTGGTGAACTTGCCAGCAAACTAAACAATTTTTTAGACGCTTAATTTTATGGAAATCAAAGATCACGCATTTGTCATTACGGGTGCCAGCTCAGGATTGGGCGCGGCAACTGCACGCATGCTGGTAGCACAAGGCGGCCGCGTGCTGCTGGCGGATGTTAATCCGCAAGGCGAACAGTTAGCTGCCGAACTGGGCAGCAACGCACGGTTTGTGGTCACGGATGTGACGAATCCCGAAAGTGCGCAAGCCGCAATTGACACTTGCCTTGCGGCATTCGGCAACCTGCGCGGGCTGGTTAATTGCGCAGGTATTGCGCCGGGCGAAAAAGTGGTGGGAAAAGAGGGTGCGCATTCGCTGGATACTTTCGCGCGGGCCATCAATATCAATCTGATCGGCACCTTTAACATGTTGCGCCTGGCTGCCACTGCGATGACAGCTCAGTCACCTCTAGCCGAGAATGAGCGCGGAGTCATTGTTAATACGGCGTCCATTGCTGCGTTTGAAGGCCAGATAGGGCAAGCGGCTTATTCCGCATCCAAGGGTGGTGTGGTAGCGATGACGTTGCCTATAGCGCGCGAACTTGCGCGTCATGGCATTCGCGTCATGGCGATTGCACCGGGTGTGTTCGAGACGCCCATGCTTATGGGCCTGCCTGAAAATGTGCGTGAGGCCTTAGGTCAGGCCGTGCCTTATCCGCCTCGCTTGGGACGTCCTGCAGAGTTCGCAGGTCTGGTGCAGCACATCATTGGCAACCTCATGCTCAACGGCGAAGTCATTCGCCTGGACGGAGCTATTCGCGTACAGCCGCGTTGATGCGTTGAAAAAATCAAGGAACAGAAATGGCAAACGACATGGCAAGCAATGTAATCAATAATGATCCGGTAGTTATCCTCGGCGCCGCCAGAACGCCGATTGGCTCTTTTCAAGGCAAGCTCGCCGGGCTGACCGCACCTGAGTTGGGTGCTGTAGCAATTCGCGAAGCGGTCAAACGCGCAGTGATATCGCCTGACTCGGTGGATGAGGTGCTGTTCGGCACGTGTTTGTTTGCCGGACAAAAGCAGGCACCCGCGCGACAAGCTGCCTTAAGTGGCGGGCTGTCAGGTTCTGCCGGATGCACCACGCTGACCAAAATGTGCGGCTCGGCCATGAAGGCCGTGATGCTGGGGCATGATGTGTTGCTGGCAGGCAGCTCAAGCATGGTGGTAGCGGGCGGCATGGAATCCATGAGCAATGCGCCTTACATGCTGCCACGTGCGCGCACAGGCTATCGTTTGGGTCACCAGAAAGTGCTGGACCACATGCTCACCGATGGTCTGGAGGATGCCGTCGAAGGCCGACTCATGGGCGACTTTGCGTGCACTTGGGCTGAACAAAATACCTTTACTCGCGAGGAGCAGGATCGTTACGCAACGGAGTCAACACAGCGTGCAAAATTAGCTAACACGGATGGCAGTTTCGATTGGGAAATTGCGCCTGTTACCATCAAAAGCCGATCTGGCGAGACAATGATGGACAAGGATGAAACACCGTTTGCGGTCAATGTCGAAAAAATTCCCTCGTTGAAACCGGCATTTCGCCCCAACGGTACGATTACGCCAGCGAATGCGAGCTCGATTTCTGATGGTGCAGCTGCGTTGGTGCTCACACGGCAATCGACAGCGGCGCAGCAAGGTTTAAAACCGCTGGCGCGCATCGTGGGCCACGCAACCTATGCTGCAGATATGGCCTCGTTTCCCGGCGCGCCTGTTCATGCCATTAAAAAGCTGTTTGCCAAAACGGGCTGGACGACGCGGGATGTTGATCTGTTTGAGGTGAATGAAGCGTTTGCTGTGGTGGCGCTCAGCGCCATGCGGGCGCTGAATATTCCGCATGAAAAAATGAATGTGCATGGTGGCGCCTGTGCGTTGGGTCATCCCGTGGGCTCAACAGGGGCGCGCATCATCGTGACCTTGATTGGCGCATTACGCCAGCGTGGCTTAAAGCGGGGTGTTGCGAGTTTGTGTATCGGTGGTGGCGAAGCGACGGCCATTGCCATTGAGCTTTTATAAAGAACATTGCCATGAAAAAAACGGATAAAGCGGCACACGTATTGATTGGTGGCGGCATGCATTTTGAAGAGTTCACCTTGGGCTATCGTTTCAGAACGCGTGGCCGCACGGTGACAGAAGCCGACCTGGTGAATTTTGTTAACCTGGCCTGGTTTACCGAAGAACTTTTTACCAACACTGAAGATCGCGAAGGCATGCTGCTCAAAGGCCGCGTAGTGCCTGGTGCGCTGGTCTATTCGTTTGCCGAAGGCTTGCTGATGCCTTCCATGCAGGATACCGGCATGGCGTTTTTGGGTGCAGAGATCAAGATTCCTGCATCCACCTGTGTGGGTGACACCATCCACGTGGAATGCGAAGTGATCATGGTTCGCCCGAGCTCAAAACCGGGGCGAGGCGTTGTGCAGACAATGAATCAAGTAGTTAATCAAAAGGGCGATGTGGTACTGACTTACAACCCCACACGGTTAATCAAGGCAAGATCCTGATTTTTATTTGTTCGAAAAGAATAAGCGATGCATATCAAAAATAAATTCTTTATCAATGGCGAGTGGGTTACCCCTCATGCGACAGCTACCATTGATGTTTTCAACCCGGCAACAGATGAACCATTAGGTGTGATACCGGACGCGGATGCGGCGGATGTCAACCGTGCTGTCGCCGCAGCGCGAGGTGCGCAAGCCGCGTGGAGTGCAACATTGCCAGCAGTGCGTGCAGACTTTATCGAGCGCATTTGCGCAGGCTTGAAAGCGCGCACTGAGGAGTTGACCGATCTCATCGCTGCAGATATTGGCATGCCACGAAAAATGGGCCGGCGCATGCAGGTGGGTTTGCCGATCCAGATTCTTGAAGTATGCGCTCGCCATGCGCGGGAATTCGCTTTTGAAGAGCGCGTTGGCAACTCTTTAGTGTTGCGAGAGCCCGTCGGTGTGGCAGCGTGCATTACGCCGTGGAATTATCCGTTATTCCAGATTGCCACCAAGCTTGGGCCCGCTCTTGCCACGGGGTGCACCGTGGTTTGGAAGCCATCTGAAGTCGCGCCGCTGGCGGCGTTTGTGCTCGCTGAAATTATTCAAGAGGCGGGTTTGCCGCCGGGTGTTTTTAATTTGATCACAGGCTACGGCCCGACCGCTGGCGAAGCGCTGGTGACGCACCCCGATGTCCATTTAATTTCCATGACGGGGTCTACCCGCGCCGGGGCACGCATTGGCGCGTTAGCAGCTGAACGCATGAAACGTGTGACACTGGAATTGGGCGGCAAGTCTGCTGCGGTGGTATTGGATGATGCCGATCTTGAAGCGGCAGTGCGTGCCACAGTGAATTCCTGTTTTTTGAATTCCGGCCAAACCTGCCTGGCACTGACGCGCCTGATTGTGCCAGAGGCGAGATATGCCGAAGCGGCAAAGATAGCCACCGAAGTGGCGGTTCGCTTCACGGTGGGCGACCCCATGGGGGATGCCGCCAAACTGGGGCCATTGGTGTCCACAGCACAGCGGGACCGCGTAGTGAGCATGATTCATAAAGGTATCGAGGAAGGCGCCGAGTTGTTGTGCGGTGGTCCGGATCGTCCTCAAGGGCTTGAGCGCGGCTGTTATGTTCAGCCCACTATTTTTGGTCGCGTTGCACCCGATAGCGTGATTGCCCAGGAAGAAATTTTCGGCCCGGTGCTTTGCATCATCACCTATCGCGATGAAGAAGAAGCGATTGCCATTGCCAATGGCACGGCCTATGGCTTGTCTGGCGCGGTGTGGTCATCTGATGCAGCGCGTGCGCAAAAAGTTGCGCGCCGCTTGCACACCGGCCAGGTGGAAATCAACGGCGGTGCTTTTAATATCGAAGCCCCGTTTGGGGGTTATAAACAATCAGGCTTGGGCCGCGAGATGGGGCGCTATGGGATAGAAGAGTTTCTCCAGTACAAGTCTTTGCAGTTGCCTGCCTGATTTCACCAGGAGTTTTGCATGAGCGATCTGACCAGAGTCAATAAAGTGGCCATCATCACGGCAGCTTCCCAAGGCATGGGCGCGGCCTGTGCCCGCACCTTGGCGGCACAGGGTTATAAAGTGGTTTTGATGGCACGCTCAGAGCGCGTCATTCACTTGGCGAAGGAATTAGGCGGTGTTGGTTTGCAAGGCTCGGTCACTGAAACGGATGACCTCAAGCGGCTGGTTGATCTGGCACTGGCAAGCTATGGCCGCATTGATGCTGTCGTCAATAATACAGGCCATGCAGCGAGTGGCGAATTGCTGGTTTTGAGCGATGAAGACTGGCATGCCGCGCTTGATCTTTTGCTCCTGAATGTGGTGCGCATGTCGCGGCTGGTGACACCGATTTTCGAGAGTCAGGGTGGCGGAGCGATGGTGAATATTTCCACCTACGGTGCCAAAGAGCCTACGCCGGGTTATCCTATTTCTTCAGCCATTCGCGCTGCGTTGTCGAGCTTTACCAAGCTGTATTCGACACGTTATGCGGCAGCGGGCATACGCATGAACAATGTGTTGCCCGGGTTTATTGATAGCTTCCCTGTGGATGATGCTACTTGCGCTTTGATTCCTATGGCTCGAGCCGGGCGTGTTGAAGAAATTGCTGAAACAGTGGTGTTTTTGCTTTCAAATGGGGGCGGCTATATTACTGGTCAGGATATTTTGGTAGAGGGTGGCTTAACGCATCGCGCTTGAAAAACAGGTGGTTTTTTCGTGGACTCTATTTTTTTGTGAGATATTTTAATTAGGCGTGTTCTTTTTTTCAGTGGCTCTTTGCATTTGATAAAAGTTTGCGTAGGCGCCATTGCATGCAAGCAGCGTCGCATGATTTCCTTCTTCAATAATTTTGCCGGCCTCGAGTACAACGATATGGTCGGCGTGCTCGATGGTGGATAGGCGATGAGCCACAACGAGCGTAGTGCGGTTTCGCATCAAGCTATCTAATGCTGCTTGCACATGTCTTTCAGACTCTGTATCAAGTGCAGAAGTTGCTTCATCCAAAATCAAAATAGGGGCGTCTTTTAACAGCGCGCGAGCAATTGCAAGACGTTGTCGTTGTCCACCAGAGAGCTTGACGCCATTTTCGCCAATCATTGTGGCAAAGCCTTCTGGCATACCTTGAATAAATTCAAGCGCGTGCGCAGCTCGGGTGGCAGCCAAGAGCTTTTCTTCGGTCACGTTGTCAAGGCCATAGGCAATGTTTGCTGCCACGGTATCGTTAAACAACACAACATCTTGTGAGACTAGGGCAATATTTGAGCGTAATGATGAAAGTGTTAAGTTTTCTATAGGGTGACCATCAATAAGAATTTCGCCACTCGTGGGGTGATAAAAGCGTGGCAGTAAATTGGCGAGTGATGTTTTGCCGCTGCCTGATGTGCCGACCAAAGCAACTGTTTTTCCCTTTGGTAAGGAGAGGTTGATGTCAGTTAAGGCATCGCGAGCGGCATCAGGGTAGCGCAAATGAATTTTTCGAAACACAACGTTGCCTTCAACGCGGCCGAGTGTGGTGGTGCCAAAGTCATCTTCCGGTACTGCATCGACCATACTGAATACACTTTCGGCAGCCGCCAAGCCTCGCTGGAGCGGTGCATTGATATCGGTGAGGCGTTTGAGCGGTGCGAGCAGCATCAGCATGGCGGTAATGAACGACACAAAGCTGCCAACGGTTGTTTTGTCGCCAGCATTGGATTGTTGAATGGCGACGGTAATAATAATGGCCAGGGCAATCGCTGCAAAAGTTTGGACGATTGGTCCTAAAGCGGCAGCGGCTACTGTCTGTCGCATTGCTTGTCCACGTTGCATGCCGCTGGCATTTGCAAATCGTTTGCGCTCATAAGCTTGTCCGCCAAAGATTTTCACGACTTTATGCGCCTCGATACTTTCTTCGAGTACATGCATTATTTCGCCCATTGCTTCTTGTACGCCACGACTGGTTGATCGCAATCGTTTGCTAAAACCCATCACGGCGAGTGCTATGCCAGGAACCATGACCAGTGCGATTAAGCTGAGTTGCCAGTTTAAATAAAACATCCAAGTCAATAAGCCAATGACCGCAAAAGAGTCTTTAATCAGTACCGTTAATACGCCAGTTGCTGCCGATGTCACGCCAGTGACGTCGTAGGCAATGCGTGACATCACTGCGCCGGATGACTGGTTGTCAAAATAAGTGGTAGGTAATTGAATTAAGCGCTGGAACATATCCTGACGCAGATCCAGTACCACTTTGTTTGAAACCCATGAGAGCGCATAGTCGGCAAAAAAGCCAAACATACCGCGTATGAAGAATACCCCGACAATCAAAAAAGGTAAAAGCCATGAGTTGTAAATACCTGTGGCATGCCCGCTAAAGCCACTATCGAGCAATGGTTTCATCAGTGCCGGCAATAAAGGCTCGGTGGAGGCTGAGATTGCCATGAACACAATCGCTAGTAAAAAGAACCGCCAGTAGGGTTTTACATAGCCTAAGAGCCGAAAATAAAGCGCACGACTTGTTGACGGGTTGGGCGGATCTTTTTTTGCTTTGGATGCCATGAAGGGTGGTTTGGTTAAGGCGTTATTCGCCTGAGTGTGTCATGTGGTGAAATAAATAAAGGATGTTGCGAATAAAACAGGACAAGCCTGCCATACATCGTGTGTCAAAAACTAATGAAAGTTATTGGGGGCACAAGTTGCAACAACTTTTCGGTAATTATACGAGTTGATAATGGATTGCTACGGTTAGTAGCTGAAGCCTTTGCAGGAAGATAGCCCTAACTAGCAGAGTGATGATGTGCAGTCTGAATTTCCATACCTGATTCCTTGTTAACGAGAAGTATGGCGGAGGTTTTTTAGAAAAAGATGTGAGAAAAAATCGCTAGGGTAGTTAGTAACATCTGCTTTTGTGACAAAATAAGGGAAAAGGATTTGACTGAACTAGCGGTCATTAAGCGTTAATAAAACTCCAAGGAGATGATGTGAGCGGTAATCCGGAAATTGGCTTGTCTATTGTTGCAAACGGTCTTGCAACCAATTATCACGACGTAGGTAGCGGAGATCCTGTGTTGATGATTCATGGCTCGGGTCCTGGTGTGACGGCTTTTGCTAACTGGCGGTTGAGTATGCCAGTTTTGGCTAAGAACTTCCGTGTCATTGCCCCTGATATGGCCGGGTTTGGCTATACAGAGCGCCCGCCAGGCGCGAAATACACTATGCAAAACTGGGTGAGTCATGCGCTCGGTTTGCTTGATGCACTAAAAATTGAGCGCGCACATGTAGTTGGCAATTCTTTTGGCGGAGGGCTTGCGCTGGCAATGGCAATCCGCGCTCCTGAGCGGGTTAACCGGATGGTGCTTATGGGTGCTGCTGGCACTTCGTTTAAGTTGACTCAAGGGCTGGATGATGTGTGGGGTTACACGCCGTCATTTGAAAATATGCGCAAGATTATGGATATTTTTGCCTTTGATCGCAATTTGGTGAGTGATGAGTTGGCCAAGCTGCGTTATGAAGCGAGTATCCGGCCTGGTTACCAGGAATCGTTTGCGAGCATGTTCCCGGCGCCGCGCCAACAGTGGGTGGATGCGTTGGCGAGTCCTGAAGAGGCTATTCGTGCGTTGTCCCATGAGGCCTTGATTATTCATGGTCGCGAAGATCGTGTGTTGCCGATGTCCGCTTCACTCAAGCTGTTTGAGCTTATGCCCAAGTCACAACTGCATGTGTTTGGTCAATGTGGGCATTGGACGCAAATTGAACATGCAGATCGCTTTGTTAAATTGGTCACAGATTTTTTCCAGGAAAAAAAGACAGCCTGATCGCCAAGGCTGCGAGGTTGTCGAGGTCATTAGGATTGTTAATGCCTGGCTGTTTCTGAGGCTTTCAGCATTGACCGACCTACTTGGTTTTGCAGTAGTTAGGTTAGCAGTAGAAATTTTAAAAAAGTAAAAACGTTGCAAGCCGGAATCAGAATGAGAGCGAGTTTTTTGTTACTTACTTCTGTTCCGGCAATCAAAATAATTTTTTGTCGGAGTGAGGAAATCCAATGAGTGTAACTTTATCTTCGCGGCGGACGTTCCTGCAGGCGACGGTGCGTGGCGGTGCTGCACTACCGTTATTCACGTCGCTGGGCATGGCCGGTAGCGCCTTGGCAGGCAATGTTTCTGATGCTGAAAATACTAGCCTGTGTCTTTTTGAAGCGGACGCAACAATGGGTGCAGATATGGCGGAGGGTGTTCGTCAGCTGGGTTTGGCCTATCAAACAGTGACGCTGGATGATGCCTCAGGTTGGAGCGCTATGTTAGATACGCTCAGTACAGCGCATGGTCGTGCGTTGGCGGTGCTGGGGCGTCCTGCAACTGTATTTGCTGTGCGCAGCCTGTTGGAGAGGGACTGGCGTGTTGTGCTCGAGGCGCGGCATCAGCGGCAGGCAGCTGAGCAAATGCGGCATGAGTTTACTGGACTGGAAGCGCCGATGACGCAGTTATCTGGATGGGTTGATCGCGTGAGTGATCCTGCTCAGTATGCTGTTGTGTTGGCATCCATGAAGTCTGGTGAATTCACTTCGGGTAATGAGCGCAAGACCTTGGATTTAACTTCCCCTGCATGGCCGGGTGGCGATTTTGTGTCCTTATTAGCTTGGCCGAAAGGAGTTGTCTGATGGACGCCGTATTACCCCCAGGAATTAAGCGCGAGCAATTTGCTTCGCTGGTAGCCGATCTGCAAAAAGTAGTTGGCCGTGAATTTGTATTTACCGATACGCAATGGGAGTTGCCCGCGTATAACGATGCTTACCTCACCACGCCAGCCGAGTTGCACCAGCCTTCAGCGGCTGTCGCGCCAGCGAATGTCGAAGAATTACAGCGGGTGCTGGAAGTGGCGCGTCATTACAAGGCGCCATTGTGGACTACTTCGACTGGTAAAAACTTTGCCTATGGTGGCCCGGCGCCGCGCAAGGCGGGCTACATTGTGCTCGATCTCAAGCGCATGAATCGCATCCTTGAGGTGAATGAAAAGCATGGTTACGCGGTGGTGGAACCCGGCGTGAGCTACATGGATTTATACCGTCACTTGCAGAAGATTGGCAGCAAGCTGTGGGTGGATTGCGCAGCGCCTGGCTGGGGTGGCGTGCTGCCGAACATGACCGAGCACGGCGTGGGTTATACCCCGTATGGCGATCACGTCACAATGCAGTGCGGCATGGAAGTCATGCTGGCGGATGGTACCTTGGTGCAAACGGGTATGGGTGCTTTGCCCGGTAGTCAAACCAGTCATCTGTACAAGTACGGCTTTGGTCCCTCAATGGATGGCTTATTTACGCAATCCAATTTTGGTGTAGTCACCAAAGTCGGGATGTGGTTGATGCCTGAGCCACCGGGTTATCGTCCGTACATGATCACCTTTGAAAAGGAAAGTGATCTGCACGCGATTACCGAGGTGTTGCGTCCGCTCAAAGTAAATATGCTGATCCCCGCCGTTGCGATGACGGTCGAAATGTTGTGGGAAGCAGCAGTGCAAGTAACGCGTCGCGACTATTACACCGGCAAGGGCCCCATTCCCGATAGCGTGCGCAAGAAAATGCGCAGTGATCTGAAAATTGGTGCGTGGAATTTCTACGGTGCCTTGTATGGCCCGCCACCCATGATGGACAACACGTGGGAAGTGATTCGTGACGCCTTTGCGAGTATTCCGGGTGCCAAGTTTTACTTTGATGAAGATCGCGCAAAAGACGATGTGGCTTGGCAGTACCGGAAAAAGCTGGGCGCAGGTATTCCGAACATGACTGAATACAACGTGATGAACTGGATTCCTAATGGTGCGCACATTGATTTCTCGCCCATTTCGCCGGTGACGGGGGTGGATGCCACCAAGCAGTATGAGTTGATTCGGGATCGCTGCAACAAGGCGGGATTTGACTATTGCGGCGAGTTTGCTGTGGGCTGGCGCGATATGCATCATATTTTCTGCCTCACGTTTGATCGCAATGATGCGAAAGAAAAGGCGCGTGCGAATAAGCTGTTTGGCGATTTGGTCGATGCAGCTGCTGCTGCGGGGTATGGCGAGTATCGGACGCACCTGGACTTCATGGATCGGATTGCAGGCACCTATAACTGGAACGATTCCGCGTTGTTGAGAATGCATGAAAAGGTCAAGGATGCGGTTGATCCATCTGGCATTTTGTCGCCAGGGAAAATGGGCATCTGGCCCAAATCCATGCGCAAGGGGAGGGCATGATGAAGGCGCGATTGATGAAAGAAATACTTATTGGACGGCGCACGCTGGCATGCAGATTGGTGTCAGCGATGTTAGCGTTAGGAATAGTCGGCGCTGGTGGGACGGTGAATGCCGCTGATGCGGCCGCCGCGGCTACACCTGCAAAGGTGACGTTAAGCCCTGAGACACTGGCAAAGGGTTCAGAGCTTTTTGTCAAGAATTGCATCATGTGTCACGATCGCGGCATGGAGCATCCGGGCACTGCGGCACTGACTTATCTGTATGGCAAAGACAAGGGTGCGCTAGAGGATCGTGACAATTTAACGCCGGATTTTGTGCGCTTTTTTGTCCGTCATGGTCGCGGCTTGATGCCGGGTTTCCGCACGGGGGAGCTTAATGACGCGGAGCTGAAAGTGCTCGCTGAGTACCTTTCTGCAGGTCCGCACCCAGCTGTGCCAGCAAAATAATAACGAGGAGTTTTTATGTCAATTAAAAAACTGAGTCTTTGGATTGGCGGCGAGTTTCGTTCCGCAAAAGATAATGCTGTTTTCATTGATCACAACCCGATTGATGATAGTTCTTATGCCGAGGTCGCTAAAGCCTCGGCAGACGATGTGCATTTAGCTGTGGAAGCGGCGTATGCAGCTTTTGCCAGCTATCGCACCACAACGCCAGGTCAGCGCGAAACCTGGCTGAGTCGCGCCGCTGATTTGCTGGAGCAACGCAAGGATGCGTTTGCCGATGTGTTGATTGACGAAATTGGCTCGCCTCTGCTCAAGGCGCATTTCGAGATCAAATACGCGATTGCCCATTTGCGTACTGCGGCTGGTATTCCGCGCCGTATCACCGGGCAAACCCTGCCTTCGGATGTGCCGGGACGCTTTAGCATGAGCGTGAGGGAGCCCCTGGGCGTGTTTGCCTGCATCACACCATTTAATGTGCCGT
>Ga0209066_10002634_pt1 | contig 21508 bp, 19 predicted proteins | sample All_14_2_FD_187198 | JGI IMG/M metagenome (GOLD analysis project Ga0209066, IMG submission 187198) | Freshwater microbial communities in response to fracking from Pennsylvania, USA - Allegheny Zone_MetaG_DW_15 (SPAdes) (version 2) ... | reverse complement strand
CGCCTCGAGCCCCGAACAGGACAACGAGATCATGCCCGGCGTCTACGCCACCGGGTGGATCAAGCGCGGCCCGGTCGGCCTCATCGGCCACACCAAGTCCGACGCGATGGAGACGATCTCGCACCTCGTGAACGACCAGGCGTCGTGGTGGAGCCCCGCCTCGCCGTCGGAGGAGTCGGTCGTCGCGCTGCTGCAGGAGCGCGGCATCGAATACACCGACCTCGACGGCTGGCACCGCCTCGACCAGCACGAGATGGCGCTCGGCGAACCCGAAGGCCGCGCGCGCATCAAGGTCGTGCCGCGCGACGAGATGGTGCGCATCTCCCGGTCCTGAGTCGCGCCGCGGGTACTCGCACGGGAGTAGTGGCGGCACTCCGACCGGAGCACGACACCCGTCGCCGGATCCGCCACACTCGCAGCATGACCTCCCGACGCCTCGCTCTCCTCGCGCTTCCGCTCGCGGCCACGGTGCTCCTCGCCGGGTGCAGCACGACCCTCCGGCCCGACCGGCTCGACACCGACCCCTCGACGTCGGCCGACGACCTCATGGCGGTGCCGACCGACTGCGCGCTGCTCGTGCCGAGCGCCGCCGACCGCGGATTCGCCCAGCTCACCGTCGACCCGCAGTACGAGGACGACTCCGACCTCGAGGGCATCCAGGAGGCCGGCGGCACCGTGTGCTTCTTCGCCGACCCGGATGCCGGCACCGTCTACCACGTCGGCGTGCAGCTGCTGCAGGGCAACGAGGCGACCCGCAAGGAACGGCGCTGGGAACGCGACGGGCTGCTCGCCGTCGACGGTGTCGGGGAGGCCGCGTACTACACCGCGGTCGCCAACGAGGTGAACGGCGACTCGTCGAGCGAGCTGCGCGTGCTGTCGGGTGACTACTACGTGCAGGTCGGCGCCGCGCCCTCGGCGGATGCCGCATCCCTCACGCCGTTCGCGACCGACGCGATCGCCGCCCTCGGCTGACCGCGGCGTCGCTACTGCACCGCGGCGGTGAGTCGCGCGAGGTTGTCGAGGGTGCGCAGCCGCACGGGGCGGGCGAGCCACTCGTCGAGGGTGAGCTCGCGGCTCATCGCCCGGTTGGCATCCTCGATCGCCCGCAGCTCGCTCAGGAACTGCTCGCCCCGCACCATGACCGAGATCTCGAGGTCGAGGCTGAACGAGCGCATGTCCATGTTGCTCGAGCCGATCACCGAGATCTCGTCGTCGATCGTGAGGTGCTTGGAGTGCAGGATCGTGGGGCCGGCGTAGAGCCAGATCTTCACGCCCGCACGCAGCAGCGCCTCGTAGTACGAGCGCTGCGCGTGGAAGACGAGGAACTGATCCCCGATCTCCGACACGAACAGCTCGACCTCGAGCCCCGACTGCGCCGCCGTCGTGATGGCGTAGAGCATCGAGTCGTCGGGCACGAAGTAGGGCGAGGTCAGGATGACCTTCCGCTGCGCCGCGTAGACGAGCGAGTTGAACAGCCGCAGGTTGTTCTCGCCGTCGAACCCCGGCCCCGACGGGACGACCTGGCAGTCGTACTCGCCGTCGCCGTGGGTGCGGGCGGGCGCGGCCTCGCGTTCGAGCAGCTCCCCCGTCTCGGAGTACCAGTCGGTCACGAAGAGCGCGTCGATGCCCGCGACGACGGGCCCCTCGAAGCGCGCCATGTAGTCCTTCCAGTGCAGCCCGCGCTTGTGGTTCTTGCGGCGCTGGTAGCCCGTCTCGACGACGTTCTGCGACCCGGTGAAGGCGACCTCCCCGTCGATGACGAGCAGCTTGCGGTGGTTGCGCAGGTCGGGGCGCTGGATCTGTCCCCGCAGCGGACGGAACGGCAGCATCCGCCGCCACTGCACGCCCATCCGGTTGAGCCGCCGCACCGTGCGCCGGTAGCCGGGGTATTGGAGGTTGCCCAGGTGGTCGAGCAATACGCGCACCGTGACCCCGCGGTCGTGCGCCTCCTCGAGGGCGTCGAAGAAGTCGGCGGTCGCGTCGTCGAGCAGCAGGATGTAGAACTCGCAGTGCACCGTCTTCGTCGCCGCCCGGATCGCGGCCGTCATCTGAGCGAGCGACTCGGTGTTGTCGTTCCACATCTGCGCCGAATTGCCGCCGACGAGCGGCATCGCGCCGAGGGTGCGGTTGAGCTCGACGATCGGCTCGAGCCACGACGGCCACGGCGGGTCGCGCCGCACCCGGTCGAAGCCCTCCGTCGTGTCGAGGATGTACTCGTTGATCTCGCGCTGCTTGCGGCGCCGGGCGCGCGGCAGCCGGGCGCGGCCGAGGATGAGGAACAGGATGATGCCCACGTAGGGCAGGAACCAGATCGCGAGCAGCCACGCGAGCGCCGTCTGCGGGCGACGGTTCTTCGGCACGAAGATGAGCGCGAGCACCCGGGCGACGACATCGCCGAGGATGATCAGGATCGCGATGATGGTCGCGATCATCGCGGTGTCCATGCGCACAGTCTGGCAGTGGCGGGTGGTAGACCGGGAGCATGACCGATCGCGCAACGGCCGAGGAGTGGCTTCGCCGCTACCGGGTGGCCTGGGAGTCGAACGACCCCGACGACATCCGCGGACTCTTCACCGACGACGGACGGTACTACACCGCGCCGAGCGACGAGCAGCCGTCGGTCGGCGGTGACGCGATCGTCGCCGACTGGATCGCGAACGCCGACCAGCCCGGCGACACCGAGTTCGAGTTCGAGGTGATCGCCGTCGACGGCGAGGTCGCGGTCGCCCGCTGCGTTTCGACGTACGTGAGATTCGATCCGCCGCGCGTCTACGACAACCTCTTCGTCGTGCGCTTGGCCGACGACGGCCGCGCGACCGAGTTCACCGACTGGTACATCGAACGCACGCCTGACGGGGAAGCCGCGTGAGCGACGCTCGCGTCGACGCCTTCATGACCGGATACCGCAGGGCGTGGGAGAGCAACGATCCGGATGACATCGTGGCGATCTTCGCCCCCGACGCGATCTACCGCGGTCGCCCGGGTCAACCCGCCTGGACGGGGCACGACGAGATCGTCGCGGGGTGGCTCGACCACGCCGACGAGCCGGGATCGACGACCTTCGCCTGGGAGACCCTCGCGCGCGACGGCGACCTCGCGGTGGTGCGCTGCGTGACGACCTACCCGAACGGCCCGAAGAAGGGCACCTACGACAACATGTGGGTCATCCAATTCGCCCCCGACGGGCGTGCCGCGGAGTTCACCGACTGGTGGATCGCCCGCAAGTGGCCGAGTTCTAGCGGAAGTTGATGAACTGCAGGGCGACGTCGAGGTCTTTGCCCTTGAGGAGCGAGATCGTCGCCTGCAGGTCGTCGCGGCTCTTCGACTGCACGCGCAACTCGTCGCCCTGAATCTGGCTCTTGATCGACTTCGGCGCCTCGTCGCGGATGATCTTCGCGATCTTCTTCGCGTCCTCGCTCGAGATGCCCTGCTTGATGGCCGCCTCGATGCGGTACTCCTTGCCGCTCGCGAACGGCTTGCCGGCATCGAGCGACCGCAGCGAGATGCCGCGCTTGATGAGCTTCTGCTCGAACACCTCGAGCACGGCCTTGACGCGCTCCTCGGCGTTGGCCTTCATGAGGATCTTCTCGCCCGAGAACTCGATCGACGCGTCGACGCCCTTGAAGTCGTACCGCTGAGCGATCTCCTTCTGGGCCATGCCGAGCGCGTTCTGCGTCTCCATGGGGTCGACCTTGCTGACGATGTCGAAGGAGGAATCTGCCATGCGGCCATGGTAGAACGTGTCGATGCACGCGGGCCTTCGAGCGACTCTCATCGTCGGCGCGATCGTCGCCTCCGTCGCCCTCGTCGCGGCGGCTGTGCTCGTCTTCCTCGCCCCGCGGGTGCCCGGCCTCCCCACCGCGATCCCGATCGTCGAGGAGCCCGCGCCGTCGTGGGCGCCGCCCGCCGATCCACCCGACGCCGCCACCCCGACCGTGGGGCTCATCACCTGGGTCGACCCGGCCTGGGTCGCCGAGACGAGCGTCGCGACCGGCATCCCCGAGCGCGCGCTCGCCGCGTACGCGGGTGCGGCCCTCTCCAAAGCCGACGGGATGCCCGAGTGCGGTCTGTCGTGGAACACGCTCGCGGCGGTCGGCGCCGTCGAGAGCGATCACGGCCGGCACGGCGGTGCCTCGATCGCGCCGGACGGCACGGTGGCCCCACCGATCTTCGGCGTCGCGTTGGACGGGGGGTCGGTCGCGCACATCCCCGACAGCGACGGTGGTGAGATCGACGGGGACGCCCAGTTCGATCGCGCCGTGGGCCCGTTCCAGATGATTCCGCAGACGTGGCGCAACTGGGGGACCGACGGCAACGGCGACGGCGTCAACGATCCGCACAACTTCGACGATCAGGCGCGGGCGGCCGCGAACTACCTCTGCCGGGTCAGCGTCGACATCGACACGGAGCCCGGCTGGCGCGCCGCGATCTCCGGCTACAACTCCGACCCCGACTACCTCGACGCCGTCGCCCGCAACGCGGTGCGCTACGCGGAGTCCGGCGACTAGCCGCGGCTCGCGTCGGGCCGCGTGGTGCTGGATCGCACGACGAGGTCGTACGGCAGAGGGGTGTTGAGCGAATCCGGTTGCGGATGCGCGGGATGCAGCTCGGTCATGAGCACGTCGACCGCCATGCGCCCCTGCAGCATCGGGTACTGCGCGACGGTGGTGAGACCGAAGAACTCCGCGAGGTCGTGGTCGTCGATGCCGATGATCGAGACGTCTCGTGGCACGTCGAGACCGAGGTCGCGCGCCGCGAGGATCGCTCCGATCGCCATCTCGTCGGATGCCGCGAAGATCGCCGTCGGACGGTCGCGCGGCGCACCGAGCAGTTGCTTCGCGGCCGCGTGACCGCCCTGCATCGTGAAGTCGCCGGGGTGGAACAGCGTCGGGTCGCTCGGAATGCCCGCGGCGGAGAGGGCCTCGAGGTAGCCGATGCGCCGGTTCGTCGGCAGGTGGAAGTCCATCTCGATCGACGGGTCGCCGCCGATGTGCGCGATGCGCCGGTGGCCGAGCCCGATGAGGTGCTCGGTCGCGAGCCGCGACACGGCGATGTCGTCGATGCTGAGCGTGCGCACCCCCGGCAGCGGGCCGCCGACGCCGACCATGGGCTTGCGCATGTCGTGCAGCCGCTGCACCTCGTCGGCGGTGAGCTCGAGCGAGACGGCGATCACGGCATCCACTCGCTTGCGCAAGAGGAAGTGCTCGAACACGCTGCGCCGCTCGTCGACGCTGCCCCCGAGGTTGTACAGCGTGAGGTCGTACCCCTGCGCGAGCAGCGCGCTCTCGGCTCCCTCGACGACCGCGCCGTAGAACCACCGGTTGAGGAACGGGATGACGACCCCGACATTGCGCATGCGCCCGGTCGCGAGGGCGGACGCGCTCGACGACACGACATAGCCGAGGTCGGCGGCGGCTTCGAGCACACGCTCCCGGGTCGCCGAGGAGACATGGCCCCGCCCGCTCAACGCGCGCGAGACCGTCGCGGCCGAGACTCCGGCCCGCCGTGCCACCTCTTCGATGCCCGCCACTTCGCTCCTCGCGTGAGTCGGTCTCCGATCCTACTTCCGTGGTGAGCTGCGCCCCGACGAACGGGTATCCTTGTGCAGGCGTTCGCGCCAGGGCGAGTTACCCAAGCGGCCAAAGGGATCTGACTGTAAATCAGACACGTAAGTTTCGGGGGTTCGAATCCCTCACTCGCCACCACCGAAACCCCCGAGATCTCAACGATCTGAGGGGGTTTCGTTGTCTCTCAGGCCCGCCCCCTCATGGTCCACACGGACGCGTGCCTCGGGGTCATGGCTCCCGAAGCGTGCCCGAGAGCGCGCGCTGCACGACCTTCGGGTTCGCGCCGGCCCCCGCGCGGTCAGGTTACTCACGGCCACCGATCTACGACGCCGGAGTACGGTGCTGGCATGAGCGAGCGCGAGATGAACCTGTCCGACCTGGCGGCCGAAGCCGACCGGATTGCCGACGATGAGGCCGGTCTCGAGGAGCACGAGATCATGGCGGACGACCGCGGCTGATCGACTCGCCTCCCGCTGCGCTCAGGAGCTGCGCGGGGTCATCGACGACTCGGCGTGCCGAGTCCTGGCGCGAAAAGCCCGCGCGGGCCGGATCAGGGATGCCCCGCGCGGGCGATCTCACGGTAGAGGCCCCGCCCCACGGGAGAGTAGGACTTTCGTCCCGCCGCCGTAGGCTCGACCGGTGACCGAGCTGCTCGACCTCGCCCGCTCCCTCGCCCTCGATGCGGGAGAGCTCGCGGCGCGGCGACGTCGCGAGGGCGTCGCGGTCGCCGCGACCAAGTCGACGATCGTGGATGTCGTCACCGAGGCCGACCGCGAGGTCGAGCGTCTCGTGCTCGACCGGTTGCGCGCCGAACGGCCGGCTGACGGGGTGCTCGGCGAGGAGGGCGCTTCGATCCCGTCCTCGAGCGGACTCGTCTGGGTGGTCGACCCGATCGACGGCACCGTCAACTACCTCTACGGACTGCCGCACTACGCCGTGAGCATCGCGGTCGTCGAGGTGCCCGACGGCGGGGATCCCGATCCGCTCACCTGGCGCGCGCTCGCCGGCTGCGTGCTCAACCCGGCGACCGGTGAGATCTTCACCGCCGAGGTCGGCGAGGGCGCCTACTGCGGCGACCGCCGCCTCCACGTCGCCGAGCCCGTCGACCTCGACCAGGCGCTCATCGCGACCGGGTTCGCCTACGCCGCGAGCACGCGCGCGTTCCAGGGGGAGGTCGTCGCCCGACTGCTGCCGCAGGTGCGCGACATCCGGCGGCAGGGCACGGCGTCGCTCGACCTGTGTTTCGTCGCCGACGGCCGCTACGACGCGTACTTCGAGCGCACGCTCAGCCCGTGGGATCACGCCGCTGGCGCCCTCGTCGCCCGCGAGGCGGGGGCACGTGTCGTCGGGATGCGCGGCGCGGCTCCCAGCCGTGACCTCATCCTCGCCGCGGAGCCGTCGCTCGCCGATCGCCTCGAGCGCCTGCTCGACGAGATCGGGGCGTTCGAGGCGTTCTGACCGGCGGGATGCGCGGTTTGCTGAGAATTCGCGGCGCGAGTGGTCACACTGTTGCCGATTCGTTACCCTGGGGGAGTTCACCCGACGTCCACCCCGCGTCGGCCATCCCGAAGGTCACGGTCGATCCCACCCCCGACCGAACTCCAGGAGTCCCCGTATGTCCGCTTCCGAGGAACGCGAGAACGATCCCTTCGTTCTCGACCTTCTCGGCTTCGGCACCCCCGCGCGCCTCGAGCCCGTCGCCTCCGCCGTGGAGCCGACCCGGCCGGTCGAGCCGTCGCGCGACCTCGTTCCCGCCCCGCTGACCCGCCGCGAACTCCGGGAGCGCGAGCGCGCCGTGGAGCCCAGTGGCGCCCCCCTCCGCGTTCGCGACGGGGCGGGCTCGCGCTCGCGCGGCGTGCCCGGACGCGCGGCCAAGAACACGACCCGACGGGACGCCGTGCGCGCCGCGACCGTCAAGAAGACCATCGGCAAGCGTTTGCTCTCGTTCGGCGCGGCCCTCTTCGCGGGTGCGCTCGCGATCGGGATGACCGTTCCCGCGAACGCCTTCGACACCGGCCCCGACGAGGTCGCGCTCGCCGAATCGCTCACGATGCCCGCGCAGACCGTCGACGTCGACCCCACGCTCGTGGCGTTCTCGGAGCGCGACGCCTGGACGGTCACGTCGTGGGCCGAGATGCTGCGCTTGCGCTACGGCAACCGCAGCTTCGACTACACGATCGGCACCGGCGCCGTGCGCTGGCCCTTCCCGTATGCCGTGCCGATCTCGAGCGGCTTCGGCGACCGCGCCGCCCCGTGTCGCGGCTGTTCCACCGCGCACTCGGGCATCGACTTCAACCCCGGGTACGGAGCGGCGATCTTCGCCATCGCCGACGGCGTCGTCGTCGAGGTCTCGGGCGGCGGATCGAGCTGGGGAACCTACGCCGTCATCGAGCACCAGATCGACGGCCAGACCGTCTACAGCGGCTACGCGCACATGGTGAGGGGGTCGAGCCCGCTCGTCGTCGGTGACGCGATCAAGGTCGGCGACTTCGTCGGGCTCGTCGGCGCGACGGGTCAGGTGACCGGAGCCCACTTGCACTTCACGATCTCGATCGGTCAGCGCATGCAGTACGTCGACCCGTTCACGTACCTCAAGCGCTACGCGTCCTGACCCGCAGCGCTCAGCGCAGCCAGACCGTCGTGTCGCCCGGCAGCAGGCCGTCCCCGACAGGCCCGCTCGCGACGACGACCTCTCCCGCCGGCAACGGAACGGGCGTCGCCCCCGCGTTGGCGACGACGGTGAGCGCGCCGTTACGGAACGCGATCACGTTCTCGCCCGAGTCGAGCCACTCGACGCCGCCGGAGCCGAGGCCGTGCTCGCGCCGGGCGGCGAGAGCCGCGCGGTAGAACTCGAGCGTCGACGCGGGCACTCCGCGCTGCGTGTCGCGCGCGTAGGAGACCCATGCGGGCGGTTGGGGAAGCCACGACGCGCCGGTCGTGCTGAAGCCGGCGGCCGGAGCCCCGGCCTCCCACGGAATGGGAACGCGGCACCCGTCCCGGCCGTAGTGGCGGCCCTCGGTGCGCGTGAACGTCGGGTCCTGCCGCGCCTCATCCGGTAGGTCGGCGACTTCGGGCAACCCGAGTTCTTCGCCCTGGTAGAGGTAGGAGGATCCGGGGAGCCCGAGCATGAAGGCCGTCGCCGCGCGGCCGCGACGCAAGCCGACGACCTCGTCGGGGCGCGGCGATCGGGGTCCGATGCCCTCGCCTTGCGGGGGTGGCGGGGTCAGACCGAGACGGGACGGATGCCGGATGACGTCGTGATTGGAGAGCACCCAGGTGCTCGGGGCGCCGACCGCGCTGAACGCCGAGATCGACTCGTCGACGACCCGGCGCAGTGCGGCCGCGTCCCACGGGGTCTCGAGATACGCGAAGTTGAAGGTCTGATGCATCTCGTCGGAACGCACCCATTGCGCCATCCGGGTGAGCGGCATGATCCACGCCTCACCGATGAGCACGCGCTCGCCGTCGTACTCCTCGAGCACGCGCCGCCAGTCGCGGTACACGTCGTGCACGCCGTCCTGGCCCCAGTACGGCGCGAGTTCCTCGTCGCCGCCCATGCTCGCGAGCTCGGGGTTGGGGGTGTAGTCGGGCAAGCCGTCGGCCTTCACCAGGCCGTGCGCGACATCCACCCGGAAGCCGTCGACGCCCCGGTCGAGCCAGAACCGCAGCACCTCGCGGAACCGCTCGTGCACCCACGGGTTCGACCAGTCGAAGTCGGGCTGGCTCGCGTCGAAGATGTGCAGGTACCACGGGCCGGGGGTGCCGTCGGCCTCGGTGATGCGCGTCCAGGCGTTGCCGCCGAAGACCGATTGCCAGTTGTTCGGCGGCAGTTCGCCGTCGACGCCGCCCCCGTCACGGAACACGTAGCGATCGCGCTCGGGCGACCCGGGCCCGGCGGCGAGCGCCTCCTGGAACCACGGGTGGTCGCTCGAGGAGTGGTTGGGCACGAGGTCGACGACGACCCGAAGCCCCAGCCCGTGGGCGCGCTCGAGGAGCGCGTCGAAGTCGGCGAGGGTTCCGAATAGCGGGTCCACGTCGCAGTAGTCGGCGACGTCGTAGCCGGCATCGCGCTGGGGCGACGTCATGAACGGCGACAGCCAGACGGCATCCACCCCCAGCTCGACGAGCGCGTCGAGCCGCGACGTGATGCCCGGCAGGTCGCCGACGCCGTCGCCGTTCGAGTCCGCGAAGGAACGGGGATACACCTGGTAGATGACGGCGGTGCGCCACCAGTCGTCGGGATTCGCCACACCGACACCCTAGGGGATCGTTCCCCACAGGTCGGAAGCGCTTGCAGACCGTGTGGCCTGTGGATGGGGCACAGGAAGCTTGGCAATCGACGAATCTGCGGCTATGAATGGAAGCGCTTGCAATCGCAGCGGACTCTCGGCCCCGCTGACCGGCACAGCACGGCGACGGGGCCGCGCACAGGAAGGTGAACACCGATGAAGGTGAATTCCCGCACTCTCGCCACTGTCGGCGCCCTCGCCGTCGCGAGCCTCGCGCTCGCCGGCTGCGCCGGAAGTGGCACGCCCGAGGAAGGCGGCACGCTCACGATGTGGGTCGACGCCGACCGCGCGGCGGTTCTCGAAGACATCGCGGCGCAGTTCGAGGAGGACCGTGGCGTCGCGGTCGAACTGGTCGTCAAGGACTTCGGCGACATCCGCGACGACTTCGTCACCCAGGTGCCCAGCGGCAACGGCCCCGACATCATCGTCGGGGCGCACGACTGGCTCGGAAAGCTCGTGCAGAACGGTGTCGTCGCTCCGCTCGAGCTCGGGGACGCGGCCGGCGACTTCCAGCAGGTCGCGATCACCGCCATGAGCTACGAGGGTCAGACCTACGGTCTGCCGTACTCCGTCGAGAACATCGCGCTCCTGCGCAACACGGCGCTCGCGCCTGAGGCGCCCGCGACGATGGACGACGCGATCGCGACCGGCCAGGCGCTCGTCGCGAGCGGTGCGGCCCAGTACCCGTTCCTCGTCGGGCTCGACCCGAACGCGGCCGACCCGTACCACCTGTACCCGCTGCAGGCGTCGTTCGGGGCTCCCGTGTTCGAGATCACGGCCGACGGGACCTACGACCCGACCAAGCTCGCGCTCGGGGGTGCCGGCGGCGAGGCGTTCGCTCAGCAGCTCGCGGCCTGGGGCGCGGCCGGCGTGCTCAACACGAACATCTCGGGCGACATCGCCAAGGAGGAGTTCAACGCGGGCAAGTCGCCGTACTTCCTGACCGGTCCGTGGAACGTCCCCGCCGCGGCGGAGGCCGGCATCGCCTACGCGATCGACCCCATCCCCACCGCGGGCGGCGAGACCGCGACGCCGTTCGTCGGCGTGCAGGGCTTCTACATCTCGGCGAAGAGCGAGAACACTCTCGCCGCCAACGAGTTCCTCGTGAACTACCTCGGCACCGATGAGGTGCAGACGGCGCTGTACGAGGTCGGCGGGCGCGCTCCCGCGCTCCTGTCGGCGTTCGAGGCCGCGCAGTCCAACGCCGACGTGGCCGCCTTCGGTGCCGTCGGCGCCGAAGGCGTTCCGATGCCGAACGTGCCGGCGATGGATGCCGTGTGGGCCGACTGGGGCACCACCGAGGTCGCGATCATCAACAACCAGGGTGACCCGGTCGCCCTGTGGCAGGCGATGGTCGCCTCGATCGAGGGCAAGATCGCGGGCTGACCCCGCATCGACGGGGGCGGACCTTTCGCGGTCCGCCCCCGTCGACCCTGTTCCCCGCTCCGTCGTCCCTCTAGGTTCGGATCACGATGACCGTCTCGACCCCTTCCACCGACGCCGAACGTCGGCGCGCGCGCCGGGCGCTCGACGCCGCTCCGCGTTCCGTACGCGGCATGCTCGTCAAGATCGCGCTGCTCGCCATCGTCGACGCGGTCGCGGTGTACGCCCTCTTCGTGCTCTTCCTGCAGCAGGAGTGGCTCGTCTTCGCGATCGCCGTCGCGGTGCTCGTCGTCATCAACGTCGTCTACCTGCGCCGCGGGCTGCTCCCCGCGAAGTACCTCCTGCCCGGGGTGCTCTTCCTCGCGCTCTTCCAGATCTTCGTGGTCGTCTACAGCGGCTACATCGCCTTCACCAACTATGGCGACGGCCACAACAGCACGAAGCAGGACGCGATCGACGCGATCGTGCTCACCTCGCAGCAGCGGGTCCCCGACTCGCCGGCCTACCGGCTCACGGTGCTCGACCAGCTCGGTATCCCGAGCTTCCTCGTGACCGATCCCGACGGCGACGTGTTCGTCGGGGGTGAGGGGCGCCCGCTCGAGGAGGTCGACGACTACGACGAGGATGCCACCGGCAGGGCCGTCGGGCTCGCCGGCTACACGACGCTCACCTTCCAAGACCTCATCTCGCGGCAGCGTGAGATCGCCGATCTCGCCGTTCCGCTCTCGTCGGATCCCAACGACGGCTCGCTGCGCACCCCCGACGGCTCGACGGCGTACCTGTACCTGTCGACCCTCGAGTACGACGAGGCCGCCGACACCTTCACGAACACCCAGACCGGCCAGGTCTACCGCGACGCGGGCACCGGCGCGTATGCCGACGATGCCGGGCGCGAGCTCACCCCCGGCTGGAAGATCGACGTCGGGTTCGACAACTTCATCCGCGCCTTCGGGACCGAGTCGATCCGCGGGCCGCTCATCGGCACGACGCTGTGGACGTTCGCGTTCGCGCTGCTCTCGGTCGGGTCGACCTTCGCGCTCGGCCTCTTCCTCGCGATCGTGTTCAACGACAAGCGCATGCGGGGCAAGCGGTTCTACCGCACCCTCTTCATCCTCCCGTACGCATTCCCCGCTTTCCTCTCCGGTCTCGTCTGGCTCGGCCTGCTCAACCAGGACTTCGGCTTCGTCAACAACGTCTTCTTCGGCGGGGCCGACATCCCGTGGCTCACCGACCCGTGGCTCGCGAAGGTGAGCGTGCTGCTGCTCAACCTCTGGCTCGGGTTCCCGTACATGTTCCTCATCTGCACGGGGGCGCTGCAATCGATCCCCGACGAACTGTCGGAGGCCGCGCGCGTCGACGGCGCGGGACCGTGGGCCACGTTCCGGCTCATCAAGTTCCCGCTGCTGCTCGTGTCGGTCGCCCCTCTGCTCATCTCGTCGTTCGCGTTCAATTTCAACAACTTCAACGTCATCTACATGCTCACCGGCGGCGGACCCCGCAATCCCGCGGCCGGAGTGGATGCCGGGGCGACGGACCTGCTCATCACCCTCGTCTACAAGGTCGCCTTCGGCAGCGGCACCGGTCGCGACTACGGTCTCGCGAGCGCCTTCGCGATCATCATCTTCATCGTCGTCGCGGTGATCTCGATCATCGGATTCCGACAGACCAAGGCCCTCGAGGAGATCGACCGATGAGCGCTCCCACTCCGACACCGCTCGGCGCGATCATGACCGACACCCCGGAGGAGCGGGCGGCGCGCGTCGCGCGTGAGCGGCGGCGACCGTTCGGGCGCTGGGTGCGCGAGACCGGATGGCGTCACCTCGTCGGCATCGCGATGATCGCCTTCGCCGGGTTCCCGCTGCTCTACGTGCTCTCGGCGTCGCTCAACCCCACCGGCACCCTCGTCGGGTCGAACCAGCTGTTCCGGGCGATCGACATCGGCAACTACATCGAGCTGTTCAACCGGCCCACGCTTCCGTTCCCGATGTGGTTCGTCAACACCGTCGTGATCGGACTGGTGACCGCCGCGGGAACGGTCTTCCTCGGGGCGCTCGCCGCCTACGCGTTCTCGCGCCTGCGATTCACGGGTCGGCGGATCGGGCTGCTGTCGTTGCTGCTCGTGCAGATGTTCCCGCAACTGCTCGGCGTCGTCGCGATCTTCCTGCTGCTCTCGGGCATCGGTGAGATCTTCCCCGCGCTCGGTCTCGGCAGCAGCATGGGCCTCATCCTCGTCTACCTCGGCGGCGCGCTCGGCGTGAACACCTACCTCATGTACGGGTTCTTCAACACCGTGCCGGCATCGATCGACGAGGCAGCCAAGATCGACGGGGCCAGCCACGCGCAGATCTTCTTCGGCATCATCCTGCGGCTCGTCGCCCCGATCCTGGCGGTCGTCGGACTACTGTCGTTCGTGGCGACGGCGAGCGAGTTCGTGATCGCGAGCGTCGTCCTCACCGACCTGTCATCGCAGACCCTGGCCGTGGGTCTGTACGGGTTGGTCTCCCAGGAGACCAGTCGCAACTGGACCCTGTTCTCGGCCGGAGCCGTGCTGTCGGCGATCCCGGTGATGCTGCTCTTCGTCTTCCTCCAGAAGTACATCGTCAGTGGACTCACCGCAGGAGCCGTCAAGTAGATGACCCCACCCGCCGCGCCTCATTCTCCCGATGAGCCTCATCACGACGGATCACCGCTTCACGTCTCCACCGCATCCCCGGCGCTCGGCGACACCGTGCGCGTGCGGGTGCGCGTTCCGGAGTCGTGGCGCCTGAGCGCCGTGCGGACGCGATCCAACCCCGACCACGAGCCGCGCTGGAGCGACGCCGTGCTCACCGCGACGCTCGACGGCGCGCAGTGGTGGGAGGCGGAGATCGTCGTCGAGAATCCGCGACACGGGTATCGCTGGCTCTTCGTGCACGCCGACGGCCGGGTCGAGTGGCTCAACCAGGCCGGCCTCTCGCGCACCGAGACCCTCGACGCCGACGACTTCGCCCTCGTCGCGTCCGACGATGCCCCACCCGCGTGGATGGCCGACGCCGTGATGTACCAGATCTTCCCGGATCGCTTCGCCCGCTCGGCGGGGGCGGACGCGCATCCGACTCCCGACTGGGCGATCCCCGCCGCCTGGGACGACCCGGTCGACCCCGCGCTGCCGGGCCGGTCGCAGCAGTTCTACGGCGGCGACCTCGACGGCATCGTCGAGCACCTCGATCATCTCGTCGGTCTCGGGGTGACGCTCCTCTACCTCACGCCCGTCTTCCCGGGGGCCTCCAACCACCGCTACGACGCGTCGTCGTTCGCCGTCGTCGACCCGCTGCTCGGCGGCGACGAGGCGCTCGTGCGGCTCGTCGCGGCGGCCCACGCGCGCGGCCTGAGAGTGATCGGCGACCTGACGAGCAACCACTCGGGCGACCGGCACGAGTGGTTCCGCGCCGCGTGGGGCAACCCCACCGCGCCGGAGGGTGCGTTCTACTACTTCCTCGACGACAAGCATCTCGAGTACGAGTGCTGGCTCGGAACCCGGTCGCTGCCCAAGTTCGACTGGTCGAGCCCCGAGCTGCGGCGGCGCTTCATCGACGGCGACGACTCGGTCGTCGCGAAGTGGTTGAAGCCGCCGTACTCGCTCGACGGGTGGCGCATCGACGTCGCGAACATGACCGGACGGCTCGGCGAGGTCGACCTCAACGCCGAGGTGCGGCAGACGATTCGGCGCACGATGCGCGCGATCAACCCCGACACGATTCTGCTCGCCGAGTCGACCAACGACGCCACGAGCGACGTGCAGGGTGACGCCTGGCACGGGGCGATGACCTACACCGACTTCACGCGGCCCGTGTGGGGATGGTTGAGCGACGGAGCCGGGCCGTCGTGGGTCGATGCGCAGGGCACCGTCAACGCCGAGCCGTGGTTCTTCGGCCAGCCCCTCGGCGGGATCCCGCGGTACACGGGCGTCGACGTCGTCGAGGCGTACACGCGGTTCACCGCGGGCATCCCGTGGCGCATGCGTCTCGGCACGATGCACCCGCTCGACACGCACGACACGGCGCGGTTCGCGACCCATGCGGCGCCGGGCACCGTGCCGGTCGCGGTCGGTCTGTCGATGACGTTGCCCGGCATCCCGGTGATCTGGGCGGGCGACGAGTTCGGGTTGCTCGGCGGCGACGGCGAGAACTCCCGCACGCCGCTGCCGTGGTCGCGGGTCGACGACGCGGCGGAGACGATCGCTCTCTACCGCGACCTCATCGCGCTGCGGCGCGCGCATCCCGTGCTCGCGACCGGGGGCCTCCGCTGGCTGCAGGTCTCGGACGATGCCCTGCTGTTCGTGCGCGAGTCGGCCGACGAGTCTCTGGTGGTGCTCGCCTCCCGCGTCGGGCCGACGGCGATCGCGGTGCCGCAGGGCGCGGTTCCGCTGTACGGCGATCTCGCGACGGGCGGGCCGACGTTCGCCGTCTGGGCACTGCCCGGGGTGGCCGCCCCCGACTGGCGGGCTGCGCCCTGACCGACCGGGAGGCGGAGTTCGCACGGCGCAGCGCGGCACTCGTCGCCGTCGCGCGTGAGCGCGGCTTCGCCGGACTCGTGCTGCTCGGCTCGTCATCGGAGGCCGCGGCCCACCGACGCGACGAGTGGTCGGATCACGACTTCTTCCTGCTCGCCCACCCCGGCTCGGAAGCGGCGGTGCGCGACGTCGACGCCTGGCTGCCCGACCCCGAGCGGCTCGTGCTCGTCGCCCGGGAAGGCGCGATCGGGTTCGCCGCGGTGTACGACGACGGCCACGTCTTCGAGTTCGCGGCCGCGACCGCCGCGGAACTCGACGGCGCGCTCGCGACCGACGATGTCGGCATCCCGTTCGACGACGGCCCGGCGGCGGCGCTCATCGCCGCCTCCCAGGCGCGGGTGCGCGCGACGCCCGACATCGACGCGGCGAACGAGGCCCGACTCGTGCTCGTGAAGCTCCTCATCGGCGTCGGACGGGCGCGCCGCGGGGAGACGCTCGTCGCGGGGCAGTTCGTGCACGCGTGGGCGGTCACGGCCTTCACGCGGGCGGTGCGCGGGCGGCTCCCCGTCGGGAGCTCGGTGCGCGACGGGATCGACCCCGTGCGGCGCTTCGAACGCGACTATCCCGAGCTCGGCGAGGCCCTCCAGACGGTGCTCGCCGCGCCGGTCGAGCCCGCCGCGCGAGGACTCTTCGACGTGCTGCGGGCCACCCTCGAACCCGGCTGGGAGGATTTCCCGAGTCGGGCGGCGGACGTCGTCGCCGCGCGGCTCGGCTGGGCGTCATCCCGTTCGGTCATCTCGTGACCGGATGCTAAAGTCTCCTGGTGCCTCGGCTCGGCCGAGGTGCGCCCCGATAGCTCAGTGGTAGAGCACTTCCATGGTAAGGAAGGGGTCGTCAGTTCAATCCTGACTCGGGGCTCGGCGCTCTCGCCGGTGCACCAAGCGGCGACGAGGGCAGCCCTTGGCTGAGTAGCTCAGTTGGTTAGAGCGCACGACTCATAATCGTGAGGTCGCGGGATCGTGCCCCGCCTCAGCTACCGAAGTCGTTTCTCATCCTCGATACGCTGACCGCGTGTGGCCGATCATCGAGCGCGAGCCGACGTCGGCGGTCCTCGCCGGCCTCGCCGAGCGCCCGGTGCGCCTGCAGCTCATCGAAGGTCCGGCCGGCGTCGGCAAGTCGGCGTTGGCCGCGAGCATCCGCGCGGCCCTGCGGGACCGTGTCGCGGTGTCGATCACGGGTCTCGCGGAACGTGCTGCCACCCCGCTCGCCGCGCTCGACGACGTGTTCGCGGTCGACGGCGTCGGCGGGGTCGACGCGTCATCGGATGCCGTCACCTCGGCCGTCGCGGCGCTCGCCCGGGATGCGGCGCGGCGCCTGCTGCTCGTCGACGACGTCCCGCGACTCGACGACGCGTCGGCCGAGGTCGTGCGACGCCTCGTCGACCGGTTCGGCGTCGCGGTCGTCGCGACGGCGCGGGACGGCGAACCCTGGCCCGAGGCGCTGCGCCGCCTCGACGAGGACGGACTCGTCGAGCGGCATCGGCTCGAGGGCCTCGGCATGGACGAGACGGCTCGGGTGCTCGAGACGCGGTTCCGAGTGCCGGTGCGGGATGAGGACGTGCGGCGGCTCGTCTGGGAGACGGCGGGCAACCCTCTGCACCTGCGCGTGGTCGTCGAAGCCGCGATCGAAGCGGGGGAGGTGCTGCACCGCGGGGAGCTCGTCGAGTTCGCGCGCACCTCCTCGCAGCTCGGGCTGTCGGAGGTGATCGCCGCACGGCTCACGCTGCTCAGTCCCGAGGCGCTCCGGCTGCTGCGCGTGATCGCGCTCACGCAGCCGGTGCCGCGCGCACCGGTTCTCGTCGCGCCCGGTCGCGCGGTCGCACTCGACGAGCTGCACCGCCACGGCCTCGTCGTCGAGTCGTCGGACGGGCGCCTTCGCATCGCGCATCCGCTCGTCTCGGAGACCCTCGACGTGGCCGATCCGGAGGCGGCGGTCGCGGAGGCGGTGCCGATCCTCCGGGCGAGCGGCGAACCCTCACGTCGATTCGCCGCCCTCGACCTGCAGCGCCGCGCGGGAGGCCGGGTCGCGGCCGCCGAACTGGTGTGGGCGGCGGGATACGCCTCGGCGCGCGGGGATCACGCGTTCGCCGCGGCGCTCGCGGGCGAGGCGGCCGGTCACCCCGCGCGCCGCGCCGACGCCTTCGCCGCGCACCTCGCCGCCGCGACGTACCACTCGCTCGCGGGGGAGCTCGAGGAGGCCGACCGCATCTTCGCGCAGGCCGCGGAACTCGCCCGCGAACCCGGTGAGCGCGCGGCGCTCGCGGGAGCGCGAGGCGACCATCTCGCCTCGCGTCGCAACGACCCGGCGGCCGCGAACGCGCAAGCCGAGCTCGTGCGGGCGACCCTCACCGACCGCGAGTCGGTCGCGCTCGACGCCGAGATCTGGCGCTGGCGGGAACTCGCCGGCATCGCGGCGCGCTCGGGTCACGACGGCGATGCGCAGCGCGAGTGGCGCGCGGCGATCACCGCGAGCGTCGCCGCGTCGATGCGCGGCGAGCCCTCGGCGGCGGGCATCGCGGCCCGACCGCTCACGGTTCCCCGCGCGCTGCTCGGCCCGCTCGCGGCGACGGCGGGGATCGCGCTCGGCCTGCAGCGCACGGTCGAGCTGCGCGCCGCCGGCGCGACGGCCGAGGCGGCGGCCTACCTCGAGTCGGCGCGAGCCGAGGACCGCGACGAGGTCGGGTACTACACGGTCATGCTCGCCGCGCAGCGGATGCACGAGGGCCGCCTCGCCGACGCACTCGAGCTCGCCGAGCTGGCGGTCGAGCAGTTCCGCCGATCCGACGAGGGGGAGCTGCTGGCCTTCGCGCTCGCGGTGCGCGCGACCGTCGTCGCCCAGCGGGGGGATGCGGTCGCGGCAGCGGCCCAGATCGCCGAACTCGCCGACCACGTCGTACAGGGCGCCGCGGTGCTGCAGCGCGCGGAGTGCGAGGCCTTCGTGCGCGCGGCGGAGGGCGACCGCGCTGGCGCGATCGACATCCTGCTCGACGTGGTCACGGATGCCATCGCGGGCGGGTACCGCTTCCTCGCCGCGTCGACGCTCACCTGCGCCCTGCGGTTGGGTGACGTCGACCGCGTCGCGACCCTCGCCGAGGAGTTGTGCGCCGGAATGCCGGAGCACGTCGAGCCGTGTGTCGCCGTGCGCGAGTTCGCCGTCGCGCTGCGGGACCGGCAGCTCGACGGCGTCGGGTCGGCGGCGCGGCGCCTCGCGGCCGCCGGACTCGTCACGGCGGCGATCGACGGCGTCGTGCTCGCACTCGGCATGCCGTCCGCCGAGGACGTCCGTCGCGAGCTGCACGCTCTCGCGACGGAACTCTCCGAAGGCGTCGACGCGCCGCCGCTGCAGATCCGGCAGCTTCCCGCGCTCACGCCGCGCGAGCTCGAGGTCGCGCGAGCCGCGGCCTCCCGTTTGCGCGCGCGCGAGATCGGCGAACGCCTCGGCATCTCGGCCCGCACGGTCGAGAACCAGCTCCAATCGGCCTATCGCAAGCTCGGGGTGGAGTCGCGGGACGAGCTGCGCGACGCGCTCGCCGAGATCGGATTGCTCACCGACGTCGCGAGCTGACCGCCTCGGCATGGTGGGTCCTACGCGACGTAGACCTTCCGCAGCGTCTCGCGCACGACCCACGTCGTGCGCATCCCGGCGACGAGTCGCACGATCGAACCCGGCGCGAGCTCGACGGCCGGCAGCTCGGGATCGTCGAACCGCACCGTGGCGCGGCCGGTGAGCACGACGAACACCTCATCCGCCTCGGTGTCGGTCGCCGAGCCGGGCGTCATCTCCCAGACGCCGATCTCGTGCCCGTCGGCTTCGTCGAGCACGACGAAGCCCGCCGCCGGCGAGCCCTCGACGACCTGCTCCGCGGGAAGGGGCGCGAGCGGCACGTCGAGCGTCGCCGCCGCGACGAGCACCCCGGGGTCGAGTCTCACGAGTCGAACCCCAGCCCGAGGGCGTCGAGGGTCTTCAGCAGCACGTTGCGCCTTCCCTCCCGATGGTCGGCGCGGTCGAGCGATCGCCGGGTGAGGGTGATGCCGAGGGATGCCGCCGGCTCGGGCGGGAACGGCAACGGCCGCTCGCGCACCATCCGCAGTTCGGTGAGTTCGGTCGGCTCGCCCTCGAGCAGGTCGAGCATGACGTCGGCGGCGAACCGGGTCGCGGCGACCCCGAGGCCGGTGAACCCGGCGGCGTAGGCGACTCGGCCACGCCGTGCGGTGCCGAAGAACGCGCAGAACCGGGTGCTCGTGTCGATCACGCCTGCCCACCGGTGGCTGAACCCGAGCCCCTCGAGTTGCGGGAAGGTCGTGAAGAAGTGGCTCGCGAGGCGCTCGAACGACGCGGGGCGCTCCTCGTAGCGGGGCCGGATGCGGCCGCCGGCGAAGTAGACCGCGTCGTATCCGCCGTAGAGGATGCGATCATCGGCGGTCAGCCGCGAGTAGTGGAACTGGTTCGCGAGATCGGCGAGCCCCTGCCGGTTGCGCCAGCCGATCGAGGTGAGCTGGGCCGAGCTGAGCGGCTCGGTCATGAGCACGTAGTCGTACACCGGCACCGTCATGAGCCTGTTGCGCGACAGGAGCGACGGGAAGGCGTTCGTCGCGAGGGCGACGCGGGCCGCGCGCACCGTGCCGTGCTCGGTGCGGAGCCGCACGGCATCCCGCTCGTCGTCGAGGCGGCGCACGCGCGTGTGCTCCGCGATCTCGGCCCCGAGGTCGCGGGCGATGCCGGCGAGAGCCCCGACGAGCTTCCCGGGATGCACGAGTGCGGTCGTGCGGGTGTCCCATCGGCCGGCGAGGAAGGTCGGCGAGTCGATCTCGGCGCGCACCGCGGCGGCATCGAGGTGGCGCGACTCGACGGTGCTCTCCCCGTCGAGCCACGGCACCTGGTGCGGCTCGACGGCGACGCTCAGGGTGCCGGTGCGCTCGAACTCGGCGTCGACGCCGTAGCGCTCGAGGGTCTCGCCGATCGCCTCGAGGTTCGCCCTGCCGAGTTCGTCGAGCCGGGCGAGCTCTTCGGGCCAGCGCCGTTCTCCGTTCGCCTCGCCGTGCGTGAGGCTCGCTTCGACGAAGCCGCCGTTGCGTCCGGAGGCGGCCCAGCCGACCTCGTTCGCCTCGAGCACGACGACCCGCAGACCGGGCTCGCGCTCGAGCGCGCGGATCGCGGTCCACAGTCCGGTGAACCCGCCGCCGACGATCGCGAGATCGACCTGCCGATCGCCCTCGAGCCGCGGAGACCCCTCGCCGCGCACGGACTCGAGCCAGAACACACCGCGCCGGCTGCCGACGAGCGCGTCGCGCACGATCCGCGGGTCGGGAGCGGACCGTTCGAAGACGGTGTCGTGGGCCACGTCAGTCGGCCCAGAGCTGGCGGGCGTCGGCCGCGGCGACGCGGATCGCCGTCGTGTCGAGGGTCACGCGCGACTCCGGAAGACCGAGGGCGAGCCATTCCGCGACGACGTCGAGCTTCCCGGGCGGGGGAAGCGGCCAGAGCCACACCCCCGACGTGCCGCGCCACTCGTCGGGCCCGCCTCCGCCTCCGAATCCGTGAGAGACGAGCGTCGGGGTCGCAGGCTGCTCCTCCGTGAAGGGCTGGTGGGTCTCCAGGTGCGTGCCGAGCCGCACGCCGTCGGCGAGCTCCACACCGAGACGGAGGGCGTCGGGCCGCGCGGAGTACGACCCGTGCAGGCCGTGCAGCGTCACCTGCCACTCCAGCTCGGCCTCGTC
>Ga0209066_10002633_pt1 | contig 21515 bp, 12 predicted proteins | sample All_14_2_FD_187198 | JGI IMG/M metagenome (GOLD analysis project Ga0209066, IMG submission 187198) | Freshwater microbial communities in response to fracking from Pennsylvania, USA - Allegheny Zone_MetaG_DW_15 (SPAdes) (version 2) ... | reverse complement strand
CGTCGGGTTTGAGCGCCCGAGCCTTGGCCAACGCCTCGGCAGCGCCGTCGGCATCGCCCTTGACCGCCAGCACAAAAGCGAGGGTCCCCCACCCTTCGTACCGTTCGGGGGCCTGGGCGGTGGCTTTGCGGGCGATCTCCTCCGCCTCCCCCAGCTTGCGGATCCGGCAGAGCGTCTGAGCATAATTGTTGAGAGCGGCGAGCGTCGGCGCAGGCGCTTGCGCGCTGCGTTTGAGATAGGCCTCGGCATCGCCGTATTGCCCCTGCTCCAGCCGGATGGACCCGATAATGAAGTTCGCGTACGGCTGGTCCGGCCGGTGACGCAAAACCGACAGCGCATGCGCCTCGGCCGCCTTCTGGTCCTCCAGCGACACATCCAGCATCAGGATCACGTCCTGTACGGCCTGAACGTCCGGGCGGAGCAATGCTGCGCGCTGGAAACAACGCCGCGCATTGGCGTGGCCGCTTCTGCCTTTGCCTTGCCAGACACGCCCTTGGACCACCTGCGCAAAATAGGCGTCTTTGCCTTCAGAAACCTTGGTTAAACGCGGCAGGATCTTCGTCTCAACAGCCCCAAGGTCCTGCTGCTCGACCATCACCATCGCCAGCATGGCCAGCGTCATGGGAGAGGCGTCCGCCTCTTCCGCAAGCTCCTGCAACAGCACCCGGGCGCGCGGCAGGTCCCCGGCGACCATATACAGGGCGGCCCAGTCCTGACGCAACAGCCGTCTCGGCGCTCCGGCCGCCTCGCCGGTCTCCAGAATCGTGCGTGCCTCGGAGACCACGCTCTGCTGGAGCGCCAGGCGCGCCAGCCCTGAGATGGCGACCGTGTTCTTCGGGTCACGCTCAAGCACTTTCCGGTACTCGACCGCACTTTTCTCATAATCCCCGCGCATTGCGTAGACCGACGCCAGCATCACGGTAAGCGTCGCGCGCTTGTCTTCGTCCTCCTGCACCGAGTAGGCGTTGCGCAGTCCCGCAAGGACAGAGCCCGGGCTGCTCGAGAGCGCCCAGGACCACCCCATCTTCACGAACAGCCCGTAATTGCGCACATATCCGTAGAACCGGCTCAGCGACCATAGCGGATAACGCTCGCGAGGGTTCTCGACTTTGCGGCGGAGCTGCGCTTCGATCGTGTCTTTGAGCTCCGGATGGCGGCCGCGCGAGACCATCTCAAACAGGTTCAGCAGCGCGCTGATATTGTCGGACCACAGAACGCGGGATTGGAGATACGCGCGGAACGCCTCCTCCGGCTGGCCGAGGTCATCAAGGATAACGCCCAGGTTGTTGGCGACAAACGAAAGCTGTCGCCGCAATGCCGCCCGGTGGCGATACGACAACTGCCGGGGAGTCCCCTCGCCCGCCTCCAGAAAGGCGCGCCACGTCTCCCAGAAGGCCTCGTGCTGCGGCAACAGGTCGCGCCCCTTGAGCGCGTCGAGCGTCCGGACCCCGCCAAAAAAGAGCCGCTCCGGCACCGGCGTCCAGTCCGAGCCGTACCAGAGGTCCGGCAAGGCCATCGTCACGGCCTTGTCGCCGATGGCCGCATCGCCCGCGAACAGGTCGTCAATGAACAGGTAGAGGTTAAACGTGATCAAGCTGACGGCCCGCAGTTTGGCGTTCTCCGTGAAAGACGCCTCGGTCGAGACCGACCGCAGAAGGTTTGCCGCATAGTTCTTCTCGCGGGCGCGGTAAGGGCACAGCAACCGCACCCTCACCCCGCGTTCGCGGGCGCGGATCAGAAGATTGGGGTCGAGCAATCCGTTCGAGACCACCCAGGTCCTGCCCCGCAGCCCGTCCAACACCGTATCGGCAGCCCGGTCAGCAAAGGCCCCGTCGTCCGAAAGAAAAAACCGCCCGTTTAAAAGCCCCGATACGGCGACCAGCACAACCAGCACGGGCGCCAGCAAGAGGCCGGCGCCGCGCCCCGCCGCAAACACGGCCGGCGCCGCCTCATTTTCCGGCGTCTCCGCATACCCGGCGTCCTCGGCTCCGCCCTCGCTGTCGGCCGGGATACGGACGTCCAACGGGTCATTCACCACGGCCAGGGCACGCCAAGAGGCGGTCAGCAACCCGATCCCGATCCCGACCAGCGTGTAGGTCGCCGCCGGAACCGCCCCTTTGGAAGCCACCACACCCCATGGCGAGAAAGGCACGTTGAAAAGCACCAGGGCCGCGAAAACGGTCAGCACCCCGCTCAAGATCAGCAGGCTCCACGTCCGCCGGTTGTCCAATGTCCGGAACGCCGCGAAGAACGAGAGTCCCGCCGCGCCTGTTCCCAGCGCCACGACCGGGAGCCACATCTGTCTGGGGAGCAGGCCGGCCAGCGCCGTCAGCTGTCCGCGCAGCACCATCACCACCGCATGCAGAAGTTCCGAACGCGTGGGCGGCAGTCCGCTGGCCAAGACGAACGCGCGCGCCGACAGATAGTGAACCCCGGCCAACAGTATCAGCGCCAGCCAGGCGGCCGCAAACAGGCGCCCGACCCGGCACCACTCGAGCTTCCACTCCGTCATCACGGCGAAGGCCGCCATGACCGGCGCGGCCGCCAGAAACAGCGGCGACTCCGCCATGCCGGCGCCGTACAGGGCGCCGAACAGCAGCAGCCAAAAGCGATTCTGCTTCCGCGCATAGACCGTCAGCAGGTGCGCACAGGCCAACAGGAATGCGACATCAAAGATCTCGGGCCTGAACTGGGTGGCCGCCTGCCAAAAGGGCAGACTGAGCGCCACCGCCGCTGCCGCCACCAGACCGCCGAAACGGGCGTTGCGGGGTGCGTGGGTGACCGCCGAGTCCTCTCGCATCATTTCGAACACGAGAAACCAGACCAGCTTATAGACCCACCCCACCGCCAGCGCTCCGGCCAGCACGGCCAGCAGATTCAAGCGGAACGCCAACGAGAAACAGGGAAGCCCGGCCACCGCATGGCCCAGCGCAGTCAGGAGCGGGCGGGCCGCCACCTCGCGCACATCCAGGCCTGCCACCCAGGCGATCCAGGCAGAGGAAACTCCCGGGAAGGCATAGGTGACCATGGTCCAGCCGTAGAGCGCGAGCGCAGCAGCGGCGAGGATCAAAAAAGTGACGCGCGACCGACGTAGCCGGCCGCGCGTGATCGGACGAAACTCGAGAAGCAACATGGCTTTTCTTTACGCCCGTTTCCTGCGCCGCAGCGCAACCACGGCAGCACCGGCAACCAGTAACATCGCCGTACCCGGCTCGGGAACCGGAATCCACGTCGGATTCTGATCGAAGGTGAAAAGATGGTATGCCGTGATCGGATCCAGCTCGCCATGGCTGATCGACTCGCCGTTGTTCCAGGCCAGCGAATTGTTGCTGACCACATACTGATCCGACTCATTGAAAATCACCACATAGTAGGTGCCCGAATTGCGCGTCGCCGTGTCTTCCGTGTTTTGCGGAAGAATGTACGGCACAAAAATCGCCCCGCTCGTGATGGTGTCTCCGATCTGCTGACCGGTCGTCAGGCTTCCCCCCGTAATGACCGGGGTGCTGCCGTCCGAGACATAGACGAGAATGGCGGAGGCGGAGCCTATGGGCGCGGTCTCGGAAGACCAGCCGATCACCACAGCCTGAGAGGTCAGCACGCCACAGAAGAACAACAAGAACGAGGCTAGTACACTTTTTTTCATTACCCTTACGCTCCCCTCTTTATTCTTGTCCATCCGGACGGAAGGTGAAGGACCCGTGTCCGGTCAACCGGTTAAACCAGAACCCTTGGCCAGCCGCAATCGTGCCGGAAGCGGCCTGAAGCCCCGTCGCCGTCGACTCGACCCACTTGTTCGTCAAGCTGACGTGGGCCGCAGGCGGATTCGCGTTCACGTAATAGTAGTACGTGGTGAAGCCGCCCCCCGCTTTCGGAAGCATGATCGTATCGGAAGTGAAAAGGTTCAGGCCGGCGCCGACCACGCCCGACCAGTCGATCCCGGAGCTGTTCAGCGAGAAGGCCTCCACCGAGCCATAGCCGATCAGGTTCAGCTTCTCGGAAATCGCGGTGGCCTGTTTCGCGCCGGAAACCTGGCCCTTCACATAGACGTCTGCGGCAGCACCCGACACACGCTTGATCCAGAAGCCCAGACCCCGCGAGACGGGAAACTCGCTGGCTGCCACCGGCGTGACAGCGAAACTCGACCCGTTGGGCATCAGCACAGACGAGGTGATGCCTTGCCACCCATCCCCGGACTTGAGCCAGTAGTAGTAGTAAATCTGCATGGTCGCGTTCGTGGTCAACACGACCAACTGGTCCGCAGCGCCGGGATCGGACGCGTGGGCAACCAGCCCATTGGTCGAGACCAGATCCGCCAGAACACCGGGGGAACCCGCGTTCAGGCAGGCCTCGAAAGGCACCGTGATGACGGTGTTGGCACCACCCGCCGCGTTGATCGCCGCAAAACCGACGACGTTCGTCCCATCGACCGGCGGCATCTCTGCTCCAACCCAACCCGCCACCGTCAGCGCTGTCATAAGCATCAGAAATTTTTTCATGGCATCTCCTCTTTCAGGCCAGGCAGCCCCTAGTTTGAGCCTTTCACAATCACCCGGAAGAAGCGCACCTGATCGTTCTCCGGCACCTGGACCGCCGCGGGCAGCTCCGCCTGCTCGAGATTCAGCGCCGTCGCCTGCACGCGCGCGGCTCCCGTCGCCGGCTGCCACGTTCCCGTCGCGAGATCCGAACGGCTCTGCACCTCATAGACCGCCTTGCCCGTGAAGTTGCCGATGAGGACCTGAACCGTCTGACCATTCGGCGCGATCGCCTTGATCACCGGAGCCGGCGTGTCGGCAGGCGCCAGAGCCGAGGCGGCGGCGGTCAACACCGGCTCGCCGTTCCCGTCTTCCGCCGCCAAACGCAGCCCGCCCGGCGACGGCGTCGCCGACGCGGGGGTTCCGCCGGCCACCGCCTCGCCATACCCGGCCACCAGCCCGCCAACCGCGCCCGCATCGGTCCGGGTGTCGAGCACCACGATCACAAAACTGCCTCCGGACGGATACATCTCGGGCGGATACTGGATCGCCTTGAACCCGCATTTGGCCCCCTCGATCGCAAAGCTGGTCGTGACCACTTTGTTGCTGACCGGGTCAACCAAGGTGCCGTCCGCGTACAGTCCTTTGAACCCTCCCGCTCCCTGCGCGACGTAGACCAGAAGATAGGTCTCGCCGACCAGAACCGGCGTGTTGTCCGCATAGTAGTCCGGCCCTTCGGTCGACATCGCCACCGTCAATTGCGACAGCCCGTCCTCGGCGAACGCCGCCGCACACACCAAAACCCCGATGATCATGGAAAGTGTTTTTTTCATTTTCAGTTCTCCTTTTCGCCACGCGGGGTCTTAGGGGACGATCTGCGGTTTAAAGAAACGGTACCCGCCAGACGGGATGGTGAACATGTAGGTCGCCCGGCCATTCGTGAAGTCCAGATACTTGGGCGTGATCGCGCCGGGAAGGAGCACCCATCCGCCGCCGATGGTGGTCTTGCCAAACAACTGGACCTTGCCGTTGATCGTGCCGGACTTGTCCGACCCGTTTGTTTGCAGATCCAGCGTCACAACGAGCGCGGTCGGCGAAATCACGTCGATCGCCGCGATCCCGAAGGAATAAGAGGCAACCGCCTCGGCCTGGCCGGAGGCGTTCGTGTTCAACACGTTGAGCAGGTAGGCCATGCTGAGCTGATCCTGCGTCAGGGAGTTGAGCGTGGTGGTGGGAGTGACGCTCGGGTGCGAGCCCAGCCAGGCATTGATCAGCGTCTGCGACTCGTCTGACGGGGGATTCGCCCCGGGTCCGGGAAGGTCGGGAATATCAACCGTTGGCCCCGCGATCGCATACGCCGGATTACCGTGGCTGACATAGAGGTCATCCACCAACCCTGTGCCATAGAAATTGACGGAGGAAAGGGTGTTTGACGTTCCCGAGGCATTCATCGTCAGGTTGCTGAACACGAGCGTATCGTTGACCAGCACATCCCCCTTGCCGTTGAGCAGCTTGACCGTGACCTGGTGCCATTTGTTCGTGTCAAAGGTGGCATTGTTCGTGGTCGTCCCGCCGGAATGGAACGCGACCAGCTTGCCGCCGGGCTCCACGAAGACCGCAAGCTTGGCGTTCGATAGCATCGCGACATTCGGCGAATCCGTCATGGCCTCGAACCGGATGCGCATGTCGACATAGACCGGAGCGGAGGCGAACGTCACCGCCCCGCCAGCCCCGTCGTATCCCAACGAGTTGGTGACCACGCAACCATCCGTGTCCAGTTGCATCACCTTGGCCTGAGAGGCGAACCACGTGTTCGACCGGACGGGCAACGACGAGCCGTCCATCGACGGGAACACGTTGGTCACAGCGTTAAACCCGACCCGCCCAGCCCATGTGGGCAACGTCGTATTGAACGCCTCTCGGTAGGCACCATTGGTCATCGGGGCCACGTTCCAGACTGCCGGAACAACCGAATCAGCCGCTTGTGCGGCCTGCGTGAGAAGGAAGACGCAAAGACACGTCAACACACACTCAACGGCTCCCGTCAACCGTTTCCTGATGAAACTCATAAGTTTTGTCTCCGTGTAAGAAACCCAAAACACACTGTCACTGCAAAAATAGCTATTCCAACTTTTTTTTAGGGTAGTTTCTTTTTTTTACTCGTGCAAGCCAAAAAAATTGTTTTTTTGCCTGCCGACAAACCGTCATCCTTTTTTCATGCAATTTTTCGTTGTTCTACCCGGCGGTAGCCGTGTATCGTATCGGCGTGACAAACAGCCTTGAAGATTATCTTGAGACCCTTTATCTGCTGGCCCAGGCCAACGGCCGCGCCCGCGTTCGGGATGTCGCTTTGGCGCTCCACGTCAAAATGCCCTCCGTGATCAAGGCGGTTTTGGAGTTAAAAAAACTGGGGCTGGCCGTGCAGGAACCTTACGGTGCGGTTGAATTGACCGAGGCCGGAACGCAGGCCGCCAGCAAAATCCTCGGGCGCCACACGCTGCTCAAGGAGTTCCTGATGTTGCTCCACGTCGCCGACGAGACCGCCGAAAAAGACGCCTGCACCATGGAGCACTTCCTCAGCGCCGAAACTTTGGCCCGCATCACCGAGTTCGTGAAATCCCATAAACGGGGACGGTAAAGGAGCCCCTATGGTTCGCCTGTGTGTTATGGCCAGCCTGTTGCTCTGCTCCGCGCGTGCCGTGACGGCTACGGATCCCGGCACAGCCCTGCAGACGGCCGCAGTCGTCCGGGGCGGCCTGCCCGGCATGGTGCGCGCAGGCAAGGGCATCGCTGAAGTCCCGCGGCAGGCGGCACAGTGTTTCCGCCTGCCGCTGGGCCTCACGCAAATGCTGTTTTCGCCCTTTCCGGAGGTGACGTTCACTGAAGGCCTCGGGAACACCGGCAAAGGCTTGGTCGCCCCGTTCAAGCTGTGCATCGCCACCCTGGAGATGCCGTATGAGATCGTTTGCGGGGTCGGCGATAGTGTCCGCGGGCTGGCCAACTGAGACGAAGAGCGACCACCCCGCCACACGCACGCACGACGAGGCCGCTGTTCCGGTGGCCTCGCAGGATGCGCCACACCGCTGGCCCATTCCTGCCCACATGCCAGGGCCGACGCATCAAAACAAGCCCAAAATCGACACACTTCATTAAATCGCCAGATGCTTTTCGTAGCAACTTCGCAGGGAACACTGAAACAAACCGTTTAGCCACGGATGAAGCGCGGCTGAAACACAGATTTTTATCCCTTTTTCTTGTGATCCGTGTCTATCCGCGCAAATCTGCGGCTAATTATTAGATGCGTCGGCCCTGCCCACATGCGGTTCAAGGTTGACAAGCAGAGGCCCGTGAAGGGAGAATACACGTTCAAAAACCACCGGAGGGGAGCGACCATGTTGAATCGCGAGGAAGTGTTTCTCAAGCAGAACGGACTGGACATCGAGGCGATTGACCGCGAGGCTTTGCTGGCCGCGTTCGAAGAGGAGATGGACGCCGGGTTGGCGGGCAAGCCGTCCTCGCTGATGATGATCCCGTCCTTCATCTCGATCGACAAGCCGGTCAAGACCGACACCCCCGTGGTGGTGCTGGATGCCGGCGGAACAAACCTGCGGGCCGCAGTCGTGACCATCAACGCGCAGGGCCAAGCCGAGATCGGCTCGCTGTCCAAAGGCCTGATGCCGGGGACAAAAGGCGAAATCGGCGCAGAAGCCTTTTTCGACGCCTTCGCGGATTTCGTGCTGCCCGTGGTCGAACGTTCCGCCACCATCGGGTTCTGTTTCTCGTATGCGGCTGAAGTCCTGCCTGACTGCGACGCGCGGCTGATCCGCTGGAGCAAGCAGATCCAAGTGCCTGCGGTCGAAGGGCGGCTGATCGGCTCCGGCCTGCGCCGTCACCTTGAGCAGCGCGGCTACAAGCGGCGCATCGTGATCCTCAACGACACCGTCGCCACGCTGCTCGCGGGCAAAAGCGTGGGCGTGACGCGCAACTACTCCGCCTACGTCGGTTTCATCCTTGGCACCGGCACGAACACCGCCTATGTCGAGCAGAACGCCCGCATCACCAAGCGGACCGACCTGGACACGGCCGGCTCGATGGCGATCAACGTCGAGTCCGGCGCGTTCCGGCGCGCTCCGCAGACGCCCTTCGACAAAATCTTGGACGCCGCGACGCGCGACCCCGGCTACTACACGTTCGAAAAGATGATCTCCGGCGCCTATCTCGGGGTCTTGGGCCACGTGGTGCTGAAAGAGGCGGCCAAGGCCGGCTTGTTCTCGCCTGCCGCGGCCGCCAAGATCGCGGCGTGGCCCGCGCTCTCGAACAAACATCTCGACGACTTCTGCGGCGGTGCCCCGACACAGGACAATCCTTTCCTGGACGCGGCCTTCGGCGAAACGGACAGGGAGTCCGTGGTTCGGCTGTGCTCGCCGGTGTACGCGCGCGCGGCCGTGCTGACGGCCGTGAACCTGGCCTCGGCCATCCTCAAAACCGGCGCGGGCCGCGACCCCGCGCGGCCGGTGTGCGTGAACGTGGACGGCTCCACCTATCACCGTACGCTGACGGCGGACTTCCGGAAGCGCGTGCAACAGGAGCTTAAAACGCTGCTCGCCCCGCGCAACATCGCTTACGAACTGATCCGCGTGGACGAGTCGCCGGTGATCGGCGCGGCGGTCGCAGGGCTAATGTGAGGACCCGGAAATGAACTATCGGATCGGACTTGCGGTCGCCCTGTTGACGGTTGCTCAAATCATGGCGGAGCCGGCGGCGGTCGACCTGGGCAAGGTGTTCGAAGACCCCACACGATGGGCTCTGGCGCCCGACGCCTTCATGGGCGAGTTCCAAGCGCTGGGATTCCGTTTTGTGGACGGTAAACAGACTGTGATGTCGGACCAGAAGCAGTTCCTGCGCCTTTTTGGGCTGGAGGTCTGCGAGGCGCGCGTGTATTTCGACCAGAGCGCCGTGAGACGTGTCGAGCTCTCGGTTTACAACAAAGGCGACGCCGGAGCGAAGGACAGAGAGGCCTTCGAGGCGCTGGTGGCCACGGCAAAAGATAAGATCGTGGCCGCCGCGCAGGACACGGGCATGACCGGCAAGAGCTCGAACGACCGCCCGAATTACTACGTCAAACGCCACCAATGGATCAAGCGGTCGCCCGGCATTCAGATGGAGTGGGCCTATGTCGAGCCGCACCGCTCGGGCGGCATGAACATGGCGTACAGCGCCGAGTTCATCAAGGTGCTGATGATTCCGATCAAAACGGGCGGCGGCATGGCCACCATGTCCGGAGGCATGGCAGCCTCGCGTGCAAAAAACGCCCGGACGGTGAAAGAGAACGTGACGCGCAACCCTGCGGGCGACGTGTGGATCGACAATGTCCCCATGGTCGACCAAGGCCAGAAGGGCTACTGTGCTGCGGCGACTACCGAACGCGTGCTGCGTTATTACGGCCTTGAGATCGACCAGCACCAGATCGCTCAGCTGGCCGACACGGCCGCCGAGGGAGGCACAACGCTGGAGGGCATGGCCAAGGCGATCGCCAAAGTCGGCCGGCAGTTCCAGCTCGACAAGAAGGACCTGATCGCGCCGGACTCGGAGGTCAGCTTCGAGAAAAGCGAGCACGTCAAGCTGATCGACCAGTACAACGCGGCGGCACGGAGGAAGAAGGCGGCCGAGATCGACTGGAAAGAGTTCACCTCGAACAATACGGTGGACCTTCAGCAGATCTGGCGGGCGATGGACCCCGGGATCTTGCTGACGGCGCGGAACGGCCAAAAGCAGGGAATGGCCCAGTTTTTGAAGAACATCAAGCTTTACACCGAGCAGGGCGTGCCGCTGTTTTGGTCGTGCTTGGTCGGCCTGTACCCCGAGACTCCGCCGCTCGGCCAAGAGGGCGCTTTCGGACACGTCCGGCTGATCATCGGCTACAACGAGAAGACCCAAGAGCTCCTGTACTCGGACTCGTGGGGACCGAGCCACGCGCTCAAACGCCTTCCGCTGGACAAGGCCTGGGCCATGACCAAAGGGCTGATCGTGCTGAAACCGCGCGGCGTGCGTTAAAGCGTCGCGGAGGGTCCGCTGAACCCGCCGTGTCCGCCATCGGGCACCGGACACACGAAACTTGACGATCGCTTTAGCCGGACAGCGGCACGCGGAATCAGTTGAACATCATTACCGAGCCGCTGTTGCGGCGCAGCCAGAGGCCCGTCGCCGTCGCGCGCAACTCCCACTTGCGGGTCCCGGTGATCGTCACGTCGCCCTCCGCGAAATCGCCCGTCTTGCTTGCATACGCGACCAGGCGGACCGCGGACGCCGTCCCCGTGTACGCGTCGGCGTTCACCACCAGCTTCGCTCCGCTGCCGATGGTCAAGCTGTCGCACGCCATCGTCCCAACGCCTTGCGGCCCGAACGTGAAACGCAATGTGCTGCCCCGGCTACCGTCCGGCGAGGCATGCAGATCGACGGCCTGCGCGTAGAGCGCCCCGGATTCCGCAATCGATACCGTCCCGGTACCGTAATCGCCCACATGCAGCCTGGCGATCTTGTCCGCGACCGTGTTGCTGATCACCACCGAACCGCCCGCCACAGTGAAAGTCCCGACGCTGCCCAGTGCGTTGTTGGTGTCGCCATAGGTTCCGCTGACGTAGATGGAGATCAGATTCCACCGCGCCTTGGCATCGACGCCTCCGACATAGACGTCCCGGACCGTCCCGAAAAACCCGTTCGAGACCGTGCAGTTGCCCTTGCCGCTCGAAAAGCCGACAACAAAGGTGCCGTTGGGATTGTTCGTGGCGAGGTTTTCCCTGCCGCATCCTTGGCGAAGCACGCCGCCCGTCTGGAGGAAGTCCCCGCGCGTCGCCCTGTTGACCCCCAGCACGCAGGCACCCGCATTGGAGATGACTCCGCCGCTAAGATTGATTTCGCCCCAAGGCTTGTACGATGACCCGCCGTCGTAGGTCCAGCCCACAGCGATTGCAGGGGCTCCTTTGTTCATCCCCCAGTTCTTCGCCGTGTCGCTCATGTCGAACACCCCGTTCGTCACGTTGACCTGCGCAATGACCCCTGCCTTGAAGGCGTCCCGCCCGACAGAAAGCGTTCCCGCGCCGGGCATGGCGAACGTGCCGCCGTAGACGTTGATCTGCGACATGCCCGAAGATTTTCCGCGTGCCATCACCACTTGCTTGAAGGTGACGTAGCCTCCCTCCCACACATTCACCGCGATCGTGCCTCCGCTGGCGTTCGGGTTGAAATTCGCCTCGGTAAAATCGGTGGTCACACCGACGGTGAGCCGCCCCTGGCGCACATCGATGGCCGTGTACCCGCTGGCATTCAATGCAGGACGCCCGCCGTTGTTGACCGAGGCGAAGGCAAACGACGCGTCCGCCCCCGCCACTTCCAGACGGGTCGTCGTGTTGGCGGAAGAATCAAGCACGAAGGCGTTGCTGGTGACCAGCTTCGCCGTGCCGTCCAAACGAGCGTACCCCGAATTATCAAGCCTGAACGAACCGCTTCCGTTCTCGTTCGTGTCGACCAACATCATTGTGCCGCCACTCATGCGGAAGGTTCCGCCGTTCACATACAATCCGCCATAGGTTGCCGAAAGCAGGTTCACGGTGCCATTCGTCATTTCAAATAAGCCGCCGGAGGGAATCGTCAAGAACCTTGTGTCGGCCCGGACAGCGGCGTTCGTTCGGCCACTCCAGAAAAGACCGCCTTCGATCCGCAAAACCCCCGCGACGGTGGCGAAGTCCGACGCGCGTGCGCTGGCCGTATCGTACAGGAACGTTCCCCCCGTCTTCAAAAGCAGCCGCGAGCCCGCATTGACCCGGAGCACGCCATTGCTGCCGATCAAAGCGCCTTCCGCAATCTCCACCGTTGTCGTGTTTGCGCCAGCGTTCGCCAGCGTCAGATCCGAGAACGTGGCAGACACGTCTGGGCCGATGCTGACCGCGTAGGTTCCCGCCGTATTCGTGATGAAGGCTGGGTTGAAATCCGGCACGCCCGCCGTCCACGAGACCCCGTTGGACCAGGCGCCATCCGACGCGCTGTTCCAGACGGTCTGTCCGCTGGACGGTCCCGCAGCGAGAACCAGTCCGAGGGTCAACACGCCCATGAACCAAAAACCCGACACACGATCCCGTTTGATTGTTGCCTTTTGTTGCATGACACACTCCTCTATTTGATTGACTTGATCATACACCATGTGGCTGGGCTTGTGCATCCCTTGAATTTTTCTTTTCGGGCTAAACGAAACCGACGGGCCGATGACCGGAGTTCCTGATCCCGCCCTCTAACGTGACGCCGTTTTCGTTCGAAACGTCTTTCAGCGGCGTCTGCTGCAGCTGTGGAGAAGACGAGTGTCTGACCCACGGGCCAGCCCCTCCGTCATCCTGAACGGCGCGGGTGCCGCGCGTGGCGCGCTGTCTTCTGTCCGCTTTCTGGTCTACCGGGTGCCCCAATCTACTGCATCATAAATAGGGTGCCGCCGTAAGCGAGAAGCAACACGCGTTTGTTGGAAACATCAAGGCGGATGCGAGCATGCGCCACTTCCGCTGTGACCACCCACTCTTCAAGCGAGCTGGCGCCATCGCTGCTGCCGAAGGCGAATAGAACGGTCTGCGGCGGCAAGTGCTGCAGCGTGGCACCTTCTGCGGCGCTGACTTTAACAACCGCGTTCGTCGGCAACGTGAGATTGCCTGACACGTTGACCACGTCCTGCGTAGTCAGTCCATAGTTCCAAGCGCAAACCGCGCCCTCCCGCAAGACGAGGTTGGCCATGCTCAAGGTTCCCACGCCATTGGTGGTGCCCGCCGACACAACCGCATTGGAGACGACCGTGACCGTACTGCCGGAAAGGGATCCCGTTCCCCCCAGCGTGCCGCTGCTCACCGTCGTGGCGCCGGTGTACGTGTTCATCCCATTCATGAGCAGCGTGCCCGCGCCGGTTTTGAGCAGGCCGCCGTTGCCGACGAGCGCGCCCGACAGGGTCATGTCATGTGGCACGCCGCTCGTGTCCGCCGCGCGGAAGGTCACCATCCCCGAGCCCGGCGTGTTCGAAACAGACATGTCCAGCGCGCTCGCCCAATCGGCCTTCGCCCCCAGCGTGCCGCCAGAAAGCTGCACCCGATACGTCGCCACAGGCGCGTCCCCCTTCACCAATCCGCCCGAACCAAGGTTCAGCGTCCCGCCGCTGATCTTCAGCACGTTCGCGTTCGTGCCAACGTTGGCCAGCGCACCGAGTGTGATCTTCTCCACGTCCAAGACTCCGCCGCTCAGTTGATATTGGTAGAGCGAGCTCGCCGTGAGGGGACCCGAGGCGGCACCGATGACCAGTCCCGCCGCATTCGTCATCTCGACCGTGCCGTCCGACTGGATAAAGGTGCCGTATCGGCTGGAACTGTACGGGTTGCTGCCGATGAAGAACCGGGTGCCGGTGATTTTCAGGCTGCCGCCATCCACCCGCATGACATCGCCGCTGTCGATACCCGTCATCACAAAATTGATGGTTACGATCTGCCCCTGATTGGTCAGAACCACCGTGCAACTGCGATTCACATCCACGGCAGAAGCCGTGCTGGTGTTCGAGACGACGCCGCCGCTGATGAGCGTGCCGTGCATGAGCGTCAGATTGTTCCCGACCGTCACGACGCCTCCGGTCTGTTTCAGCACGGCGCTGCAGCGGTCAGCGCAAAGAAAGGATCCTCCGTTCACTTTCACGGTCGGAGTAATCGTCGTGGATGACCCGTTGCCCGGGCCCACATAGCCGAGCTGGAACCACGCGCTGCCAGGGTTAACCGTCAGCGTCTGGTTAAACCCGTCGCTCAAGCCTCCCTTGTTGGTCACCGCCGCGCCGGCATTGAGGACGACCTCCGACTTGCCCCATCGCGTTCCAGCGAAAATGAAGCCGTTGGTGTTGATGCTCAGCGTTGTGATACCCGACGGGCCGGTGTTGGTGATGAGAAGAAGGCCGATCGCATAATTCACCGGATTGGTGTACTCGACCGTATAGCTGCCGTTGCCGCCAAGAAACACGTTGGTCCCCGCCAGGGGCACGCCCAAGTCCCACTTGGCGTCATCATGCCAAGAGCCGCTGACCGCACTGCTCCATGAACTGGTGATCATTTGCGCCTGCGCGGCCGTCACCTGTATCAACGCGACCGCTAAAGCCACACCCGCGGTCAAGAGTTGTCCAATGGTCTTCCTCATGCGCTTTCCCCTTCGCTTGACCGACGTTAAATTTTGTATGGCCGATGCCGGAAGAAAGAGACCATGCAGGGCGACTAACCCCGCCGGCGTCTCTTGATTTGAAACCTTCTTCGCCCCAATCCAGGGGGCGGGGAAAATAATTCCTGTTTTCAGGATTGGGCTATATTATGAGCGCGGCCGACAAAAAGAGTCAACCACCGATTTGGAACACCCTATAGGGAGGAACGCGCGCGTTACAGCGAATTCACGTAGTTGGCAAGATCCTCGACCTCTTGGGGCGTCAGGTCTTTCGTGTTCCCGTGCCGGTTATTCTTATTGTCGGTTGTGATGACCTCTTGGATCGTCACGGCGCGGCCATCGTACATGTAGGGCGCGGTCCGCCAGCACTCGATCAGGATAGGCGTCACGAATTCACGGTTGCGCTCGCTGTCCGAGCCGAGGCCGAGAACATTCTTTTTCTTGTCGCCATAATAGGGCGGCACATGACATTGAGCGCACTCCGCCTTGCCCTCGAAAAGAACCTTGCCGCGTAACGCCGAGCCGGTCAGCGTCCCGTCCGGGCTCAAATAGGGGCTGGGCACAGGGACCAGAGCCTTCAAAAAGGCGTTGACGTCATTCATCTGCCCCTCGGGCAGCTCATGGAATTGGATCATGGTGAACCCTTTAGAGACCGCGATTTCGGCCGAAGCCCGGACTCCCGTAATCATCACCGGAGAGGTCTTGTGCGAATAGAGCATGCTGCGCGACTGCTTGGGGTTGCCGATCCCGTCGTTCAGCAAATCCCAGTTCGTTCCGTCTGACCGCGTTTCGGGGTGACAACTGGCGCAGCTCAGCCAGTGCTGATAACAGCGTGTCGCATCATAGAACGCCCGCTCTCCCGCACGGACGTCACTGGCCGCCTGAGGCGCTCCGAGCGGCAATGCGACCGCCGCGCCGGGACCGTCATCCCACAGTTCAACCAGGTTCAGGCTGTCGTCGAAACGCATGGCGCTGTAGACCTTGTTGCCGGCCACCGCCAGAGCCCGCGCGCCCTGCCCCTCGAGAGGAATACGAGTCTTGATGCCGTACAAGAAGCTGAGGTCATTCACGACCTCTTTGGGGCTCGCGGCCCCGGCCAGACGCTTCATCATCTCCTTGAGATTGACGACGACCAGCTCGTGCGTGCCTGAAGCGTTCACGCATAGCCAGTCGCCGTTCCCGACGATCCCGATGCCCCACGGGTTGGCTGCCCCGCGCACGGTATCGTCAAGCAGAACGGTGTTCACATACTTCCGGGCCGCGACGTCGAAGACCGAGACGGCACTGGTGTTGATCCAGCCGCGGTCCAGATGGGTCGTCGGGACCGTGAAGCGGCCGACCGAATGGGAGACGTAACAGTATGCGCCGTCGGCGCTCATCGCGGCGTCGCGGACACTGAACGACCCGCCCGGGAGATCCAGCGTCGCGACCTTTTCCAGCGTCGCGCTGTCGTAGAGGCAAAGCGACGCGTACACCTGCTGGCTATTGGCCGGCATGAGCGGCAGCGCGTTGCCCACCCAAAGCGTTTCTCCGTCTTTCGAGAGGCGCATCGCAGTCGGTTCGCGGATCGCCTTGGCGGAGCGCCTGATCTTTCCCGTCGCCACGTCCAGCGCGTGGATGTCCTGCTGGTCGGCACGGGAGAAACGGTTGCAGTAATAGAGCGTCGCTCCGTCCGCGCTGAAGACCGGCGACTCCGGCGTGTGCCCGGCCGGCAAGGTGCGCACGGTCTTCCCGCTTTTGAGATCTATCTCGTGCAGCGCCCCGCTGAACCCGCCGGCGGTCGCGAAAAGCCTCTCCTGACCGGGTGAAAGAGCCAGCCCGCTGACCTGCGCGACCGGATAGCGGGCCGTGACTTTCTCCGACTCGGCGTCGAACGACAGAACGAGCCCCGCCGTCTCGCAGGCGACATAGAGAACTTTGCCGTCCTTACCTGCCACAAGCGCGGTGGGCGAAAGGTCAGGGCTCGCCGCCCACAACGCCCCCACGAACAGCAGACTAAAAACGAAACCGTTCTCTGAGCGACCCATCATCCTTCACGATCCGATCCTGCAAGACACCTGACGCACCCAGGCAGCTATTCCTCGACGACGACGCGGAAGCCGACATTGAAAACGCCCTGCCAGGGAACGTACCCCAGGCGATAGCTGGCGGTCGCCCGATACGGGCGGTCATAGAACGAGCCGCCGCGGACGGTCTTCTTGGCGACGCTCTTCCGGTCATCGCGCTTGGCCGCCACAAAGGGATAGTGCGCGAATTCGCTGCGCGTCCATTCGGCCACGTTGCCGTGCATGTCGTAGAGGCCCCACGCGTTGGGCTGATACTGTTTCGTCCCGGTGACCAAGAACTGTTTGTCGTCGAACGCGGAGACGCGCGGCACGAAGTCGAACGTCTGGTTTCCGACCAGCTTCGGGTTGAAGACCGGGTTGACGCCGGTCACCGCGAACTTCTCGATCGACTTGTCCGCGAGGTTGGCGTACGGACTGAAGTCGGCGTCCGGTGCTCCGAAGGACATCGCCGTCCCGCTGCCCGCACGGCAGGCCCACTCCCACTGGGCCTCGGTCGGCAGCGCCACTTTCTGGCCGGTCTTCTTGCCGAGCCACGCGCAGAAGGCTGCGGCGTCGTACCAGCTCATGCGCACCGCCGGCTGAGCGTCGTAATTGGCGTAATACCCCAGCCGCACGTGGTCCTTCCATTGCTGGTCGAAGACGCCCGCATTGTGGTCAGGCTTGAAGGCAAAGAAAGCCGCGTTGTTGACTTCGGCCTCGGACATCCAGAACGGGCGCTCGATCTTGACGGCATGCCGCGGCTGTTCCCAGGGGGTCTCCTCGTCGCTGCCCATCACGAATTCGCCGGCCGGAATGCGCACCAACGTGATGCTCACGCCGTCTCCGAGGTCGAGCACCCGCTTCTGCCCGCCGCCCGCCTGCTGCATCTGCCGGGCCACCTCTTGGGAGAACGGCCAGTTTGGCACAGACACCGAGACCGGCGCGGCCCGCTCTTCGGCCTTCTCCTTGGTGGCGTTGACCGGGTAGGGCTTTTCAGAGAGAGACTCCCAGTTGGAGTCCACATTCGCGTACTGCGCGCGCAAAGCGGCCGCGTGCGCGGAGATGTTCGTAGTCCAAGTCTCCCGCTGCTGATTGCCGGCATACGCCGTGGTCCAACTGCCGAAGAACGGCACGTTCAGGTCGATCCACGTGTAGAGCCGCCGCCACGACTCGTCGTCCAGCTTGACCCCGTGATGCCCTTTCTCGAGCAGCTGAACGCCTTCCGAAGTCGAGGCGTGATACTCGTACGGGACATTCATGATGCCCGAACTCTCGGGTCCCGGCCGGCGGAAATATCTGTGGAAGGCATGATACGCGTTGCTGTATCCCTTCTGAACGCCGCTCTTGAAATTGGGGCGTTTCGCGTCGTTTCCGTCGTGGCACCGCACACAATAGGCGTCCAAGACCGGCTGGATTTCCATATCGAAAGCGAAGCCTTCCACACTCTGTCGCCAAGGGCGGATTGCCTGGGGCTCTTTGCCGGAAGCGATGGTCTTGCGGGTCACCGGGGGTTCGGTCGGCGGCTCGTGGCAGCCGATGCAGGAGAGTTTCTCGCCGGGCATGGCCACCAGCCAGCTACGGAAGAGCTGAATCGCACGGCCTTCCTTGTCCAGCGGCTGCAGTGAGATCGTCGTGTTCGCCGGAATGCGGAACATAGCCGAACCGTCCGACTCGACCTTGACGGTTCCCAGCAGCCGCTTGACGTCCCAGCCGCTTTCCACGCCGATGTGGTCGTGGCTGCCGACCCTGTAGTAGCCGTACGCATAGGTGAACACGCGCAGCGCGTCAACCGTCCCTTCGGGCACGCCTTTGAGTCCAGGGCCACGGTACACGTTCTGCACATAACAGACTGCTTCCTTGTCCTGCGGATTGACCCGGCTCGGAATCACGGGCGGCCGGACGCGTTTCTTGAGGGGATACGGCTCAACCATGTAGCTGTAACCGCCGAGGTCATCGGGCTGGAGCGGCACGAAGTTGTCGAACGTGTCGACCAGGTAAAGCTTCCAGGGCGCCCGGTCCGTCAGCTTGGCGACCACCAGATAGTATTCGGCGCTGACGGGGTAGGGCTGGAGGAACTGCGGCGAGACGCCGTTCACCAGCGCATCGAGGTCCAGCGCCATCTCCGGATAGAACTCGCGCAGCCTCGGGTAGCACTTGTTGAAGAAATCGTTGTTCAGCTCGTGGTAGTCTTTGCCTTTCTGCGAATCCTCGGGCATGTTCTCTTTGACGAGCTTGTCAACGACCGTCTGCAGGTCAGGGAACTGGGCCAGCAGGTGTTTCTTGACGGTGGGGTACAGCTGGTCGACCGTCACGTGCGTGACCTTCTTCCCGTAGCCCGGAATGTGCTGCACCACGCCGTCGGCATGGGCGTAACCCTTGTTGGTGTCGAAGACCGTCAGCTTGCCGGAGGCGGCAACGCCGTGATGTCCGGAGACGACGGCAACGAATTTGCCCGGATCGCCCGGCAGCGGGCGGGCATTGAACATGGCGTTGGGCCACAGGCTCTGAGAGCCGTAGATCGCACGCTGGTTGCTTCCGTCCGGATTCATCGTCATCATGATCCGGGAGTAGTAGTGCATGATGTCGGTGTATTCCCACCGCAGGTACATGATCTGGCCGTCCTCGCGAACGGTCGGATACCAGTCGGCGTCCTGCTCAAAGGTCAGCTGGCGCGGGGTCTCGCCGTTCGGCCCCATCAGGTAGAGGTTGGGCACGGTGGTGCTTCCGCCGATGCAGGGCACGCCGACCATCGGCGCGGTCGAGCTGAAGACGATCTTGTCGTCCGGCAGATAGACTCCGCCGTAGTTGTGGACGTACTCGCCGACGATGGAAGAGACCTTGCGCGGATTGGAGCCGTCGACGCCGACTTCCATCACCTGGAACATGTTGTTCGTGTCGGTTGAGGTGAAGAGCAGCTTCTGCCCGTCGTAATGCACGTCCGGCTCGCCCACGTAGGCGCCGTCCTTGGGCTCGTAGACCTCGGCGAGGGCGCCGGTCCGGAAGTTGAAGCGCGCGATTTTGTTCTTATACCCCTTGGCGGCCAGCGTGTGCGTCCCGACCCAATTGGCCTTCACAGCCACCCTGTCGGAGAGCACCACCAGCGTCTCGTCGAAATCGAGGTACGGGTTCTCGACGACCAGCGCCTGGAACTTGAGCTTGCCGTAGGCGTCCAGCATCTGCGCGGCCTGCGGGTCCCCCTTCTGGAGCTTATCTTGAAGCTCGGGCAGCGTCTTCACGTACTCCTCGGCTTGCTTCAGCAGGGCGCGGCCGTTCTTGTAGGCGCGCGGCTTGGTCTTGAGAATGTGCCGGATGGAGCGCACCAGGGCTTCGGGCGGGGAGAGCTTGATCAGCGCCAACTGCGCTTCGGCCGCGTCGCGCTCGCGCGCCTTCTGCGCGTCGGCCGCCGCGCGCTGGATCGCCTTTTCGCGGAGCTCGCCGAAATCCTGAAGCTTGCTGCTGGGTGTACAGGCCGACGCCAGATCGGCCTCCTGGCCGCCAGGCGCCTTAACCGTGGCCTTGAGCACATGGTCGCCCGTCTGGTTGAAGTAAACCAGATTGACCTGGTGCTTGCCGGCCGACAGCTCGACCGCCTCTTTCCTGCTCGAAGGACCGTGCGGCCCGTCGTTCATCAACACGGCTTTGCCGTCCACGTAAAGCGCGCTTCCGTCATCGGAGGTCACGGCGAACTCGTATTTACCGGCGGCGTTCACGTTCATCTCGCCGGAAAACTGGATGTTCCACGAGTCGCCGAACTTGCGGTTCCCCATCGAATCGATCTTCGCCACCGAGCCGGTCCCGAGCGCTTTCCCATCACCCACCAGAAACACGGTCTGCACTTTGCCCTGATGCGCAAAGTAGGTCATTTCGGCACGCGCGAACAACACTGGCAGAACTGAACAGAAAAAGAAAACCCATCCCCCTTTACCCGACATAACGCCTCCGCTTAAATGATGGCCTAATTCTTCAAACCAAGAATTTTTTATAATATCGTACTTTGCGCTCGCCGATCAAGCCCGGAAAAACCGGGGCGGAAAGCGCCACGCCGCCGCGCCCGGTCATCGGCGGGCCCGTAGCGCCCGGCGTACGGCCCGGCCGCGCTGAAATCGCAGGATCCGTTCGGAAGACAGGTCTTTAAAGCCGTGTGCGCTAACATGCGCTCCCCATCACGGCTTCTCCGCCTTCTTGCCGGCGGAGGCGCGCCCGATCGCAAGGATCTTCTCGATCTTGGCCTCCGTCAGCTCGTACCCCTTGAGCCCGGGGAAGCCCTCCCAGATGATGGTTCGGTGCTGCGGCTCGAGGATGATGACGTGCGGCCACCCCCAAACCTCGAAGTAGGCCTCGTATGCCCCCTGCCCTTCGGTGGTCGGTATCCGACCCTCCGATTGGTCCGGGCCGCCCTCGACACTCCTCGCGGCCTCCTTGTTCGCGGGCTTCTCTTTCCCCGAGTCCGCGCGCGGCCGGTCTAGCGCGAGCGCGTACTCTTTCTTGGGGCCTTTGTAGGCCATGACTTTCTCTTCGGGCTCGCCCGTGATGCCGATCACGACCAGCTCGTTCCCATACTTTTTCTGCAGCGTGTTCATCAGCGGCGTCATCCGCTTGCAGGCGCCGCACCATGTCCGCCAGAACTCGACGACCACGAACTTGCCGTCCATCTCCGGTTTCGCGGAGAGCCATTTCTGGACTTCCAGCGCGGGCGCGTCCGTGAACGCGCGGCTGGCCGCCCACATCTGTTTGGCGCCGGGCGCAGCGGCTGGCGGCTTGACCGTCGTGCAGACAC